>Ga0114977_10000416_pt1 | contig 28658 bp, 25 predicted proteins | sample S_130805_MF_Meta_FD_87026 | JGI IMG/M metagenome (GOLD analysis project Ga0114977, IMG submission 87026) | Freshwater microbial communities from Lake Simoncouche, Canada to study carbon cycling - S_130805_MF_MetaG | ecosystem: Environmental > Aquatic > Freshwater > Lake | place: Lake...
CGAGGGTTTCCAGGCGGGCTTCGAAGAGTCGTTGGGCTTTCTTGGGGTCCTTGGTGCGCAGGCTTTCGGGTTTGCCGGTGCGGACATCGAGGATGTAGAACGTGCCGTAGGGTTGACGGCAGTAGAGGCGAAAAACGTTGGGGACTGTGTTCATGGAGCAGACGTTCTGAACAGTCTGCCAGAGGATCCCGTGAGCCCCTTACACCTGAGTAAACCCCGAGATTCGGAAGGTGCCGGAAGGTGGCACACCGGGGGTTCCCAGTGTCACTTTCGTGGTCACTCGGGGGTTTTAGAGGGGTTTTAGCCCACTGAGCCCGCGAGTTTCTTAGGAAAACGCACTGGAGGCGAGGGTCGGAATCGGTCGGTACGAATCGCTTCGAGCGGGAATTTACCGACCGATTTGCGGGTCAGGCGAAGATCTCTTGTACGACACGGCCGTGGACGTCGGTGAGGCGGAAGTCTCTGCCAGCGTGACGGTAGGTGAGTTGCTCGTGATCCATACCGAGCAGAGCCAGCAGCGTGGCATGAAGGTCGTGCACATGAACCTTCTGATCCACACAGTAGAATCCGTAGTCGTCGGTCACACCGTAACTGAAACCGGGCTTCACGGCTCCTCCGGCCAACCACATGGTGAAGGCATGCGGATGATGGTCACGGCCATCGTCCCCTTGAAGGGTCGGGGTGCGCCCGAATTCACCACCCCACATGACGATCGTCTCGTCCCAAAGCCCACGGGCCTTGATATCCTGGAGCAGCGCGGCGATGGGGCGATCGACCTCGGAGGCCAATCGACCGTGTTCTCGGGTGAGGTCCGAGTGCTGATCCCAATAGCCATGGCTCGCCTGAACAAAGCGCACTCCCCGCTCGCTGAACCGACGCGCGAGCAGGCACTGCCGAGCGAAGGACGAGGTCTTGGGATCATCCAAACCGTACAGCTTGCGAGTCGCCGGTGTCTCCCGATCGATGGCCATGGCTTCCGGCGCCTCAGACTGCATGCGGAACGCCAATTCGAAGGCCTCGATCTGGGCTTCCAATACCGCATCGGTGCCGACCGAAGCCAGGTGATCGCGGTTCATGTCACCGAGCAAATCCAGTTGAGCCCGCTGCGTCTTGGCATCGCCATTCGGGTCATGAAGATAATGAATGGTCGCGCGATCGACCGGCACACCACCGCCGATGGGCGTGCCTTGATGGACGGCTGGCAAGAACGCGCTGGACCAATTGCCCACCCCGCCATGACCCAGCGTCGGGTTGATGGTGATGAAGCCCGGAAGGTTCCGATTCTCGCTTCCCAGGCCGTAGGTGATCCATGAGCCCATGCTCGGTCGCACCACTGTGTCGGAACCGGTGTTCAGCTTCAGCAACGCGCCGCCGTGCGCTTCGTTGGTTCCATGAATCGACTTAATGAAGCACAAGTCATCGGCCCGGGCTCCGACCAGCGGAAAGAGGTCGCTAATCATCGCTCCCGACTGTCCGTAGGGCCGGAATTCCCACGGAGAGCGCCGCAAATTGGAAGTTTTGGCGAACTGGATCCGGGGTTTGTCGAAGGGCAAGGGCTTGCCCGAATCCTTCAAGAGCCGGGGCTTCCAATCGAAGGTATCCACATGCGAAGGCCCCCCATGCATGAAGAGAAAAATAATCCGCTTGGCCTTGGACCGAAACAACGGAGCCCGCGGTGCCAAGGGGTTGCGCTGAACTTCGGCGCCACTCGCGCGCAAACCCGGGGACATCAATCCCATCAAGGCCAGATTGCCGAAGCCCAGGGCCGAGCGTCGCAGAAGTTGGCGTCGTGAAATCCGTGAGTGCATGGCCGGGTTCATAGGAATCAATCGCGGTATTGGAATTCAGAACTGGCCAGGAGTACCTGGCACCAAGCGAGCCACCGTTCGGCAGAATCCGGTGCGGTGGCCGTGGTTCCCGGTTTTGACAAAAACGCCACCGCGCGGACCTGCTCCGCTTCTGTCGGAAAGCGACCGAGAACGCGTTCGTAGGCCAGGCTCACACGTTGAGTCACGGGCCGTGGCTCCCCCGATCGAATGTCCGTTGCCAACGCACCCGCCTGATCTTTGACCCAGGGGCTGTTGATCCAGAAAAGCGCTTGATGCGACACCACGGTGGTTGTCCGCCGCGACACCCCGACACTGGGATTGGCGAAGTCAAAGAGGGTCAGCAAATCATAGACGCGGTCTCGAACCACCGGCAGGTAGAGCGTCCGACGCCGGGAGGTTTCGGAAACCGTGTCCTCAGGCGTGTAATCGTCATTCCCCCACGAGACCAAACTTCCACCCATCGAGCGATCCAGCCGTCCGGATACGGCCAGGACTCCGTCGCGGATCATCTCTGCCTCCAACCGTTGTCGAGGATAGTGCCAAAGCCAGCGGTTCTCCGGATCCGATTCAAACCCTTTCGGATCGCCTTGGATGCGGCCCGCCTGCCGCCAAGTAGCGCTGGTGAGGATCTGGCGGTGCAGTTGCTTGAGGTTCCAGCCACTGTCGACAAAGCCCCACGCCAACCAATCCAGCAGTGCGGGATGCGTCGGAGCATCCCCACGCACACCAAAATTATCGGAACTGCGGACCAACCCGTTTCCAAAGTGCGCCTGCCACACTCGGTTGACCATCACCCGCGCCGTGAGCGGATGGTCGGGGCGGGTCAACCACTGTGCCAGTTCTAGGCGCCCGCTCTGTGATTCTGGAATCAACGGAGTATGGCTCACTTGAATGGCCTTGGGAAAACCGCGCGGCACCGGATGAGCCGCCAATTGAAGGTGGCTGCCCCGTATATGAACCGGCAGGTTTGCCACCGTCCCTTCTTCGACGGACAGTGTGAGTTCAGGCGCTCCTGGATCTTGGCGTTTCAAGGTTTCCCGCTCTTGTTCCTTCTGCGAAAGCGCATCCCGAACGGCTTGCGGGTAGAGGGGCTTTGCATCCTTCGGCAACGCGAGAACGCCGCCCGCACCAAAGACCGCCTCGCGAGCCTCGGCCCACTCGGCCTCCCGGCGCTCGGAGTCGGTCAGATGATCAAAGTCCAAGCGAAGCAACGCCGGCCAATCACGGACCTTTTCTGGCGAGTTGTAGGCCTGGTTCACGCGTTCCGCAGTCCAGACCTCCTCAGTCAAAGTCACCTCATCCAAACGCCCCTTGAAGTGAACATACCCATCCGGCCGCTGACCCACTGAAAAACGCCCGGATCCCGCCACGCGAGGTTTGCCCACCTCGATTTGTCCAGCGGGCTTACCATCGACGAACAGGCTGAAGAGCTTGCCATCGTAGGTGGCCGCCAAGTGATGCCACTCCCGTCGCTGGATGGCCTGCGTCGCCCGAAGGGAAACCACGTGCTCCGGGCCACCCCCGATGTTCAGGTAGGCCATTGGGTGTTTTCCATCGAGGAGCAGTGCGTAATGTCCTTCGGCCCATTCATTGTCGTTCTTGGCCACCAACCAACGGCGGGCATCCCCTTCCTTGCCAAACTCGTCGACATAAACCCAAGTCTGAAGGGTCCACTGCTTGGGCTCGAGATCGGGACTCGAGGGGCGATTAATGTGATTTCGGCCATCGGCCTGAAACCCGAATCCGACCCGACCTGAAGCCAACTGAACCCCAGCGGCCTTCGATTCATTGCCGGAGCGAATAGGGGCCAACCACGAGTCGCGGACTACAGAATCCATGGCCAATTCCTCGAGGGTCCGACGAACACCCGGGGTCGGGGATTTACCCTGCCACCATTGCTTCCATCGTCCTTCGAGACTGTTGGTCGCCGCGGAGCGAGACCCATCCATCCAAAGCGGAAGATCTCTCAACATCACCGACTGCCACTCGCGCTGCAATTCGGCCTCGGCCGTGCGAACCGTTTCATCGTAGTCCTTTTGGATTCGGCTCATCGATGACTTGTGAGCCTCGATGGCAGACATGCGTTGGCTGCCCGTAATGCGCCGCTCGTTGAATTTCGAAACGAAGGCCAAGTTCTCCAGAGTCTTCGTACTGCGGAAAATCCCGGCCATGGCGTAGTAATCCTGGGCACTAATCGGATCAAATTTGTGATCGTGGCAACGGGCACAGCTCATCGTCAGACCCAGAAACGCCCGACTGACGACATCGATCTGCTCGTCCACCATATCCATCACCAACTTGGGCTTATCCTGCTCGGCCAACATCTTGGGACCCAGCACCAGAAACCCCGTGGCCATCCACCGATCAAACACCTGGGATTCGGGGACTCCCTTCCGGTCGAGAAGGTCTCCCGCCAACTGCTCCTGAAGGAATTGGTCGTAGGGTTGGTTGGCATTGAACGACCGGATCACCCAGTCGCGGTAGCGCCAAGCATTGGCCATGACCTTGTTTTCATCCTGGCCGTTCGTGTCGGCGTAGCGCGCCAAATCCAGCCACCAACGCCCCCACCGTTCACCGTAGGCGGGCGAAACCAAATACCGGTCCACCATGCGCTCGAATGCTTCCGGAGATTTATCCGAAAGGAAGGTGTCCACCTCGCTGGGCGTGGGAGGAAGGCCTGTTAGATCCCAAGCGACTCTCCGAATTAAGATCCGCTGCTGGGCTTCGGGAGCGCGGTGCAACCCTTGCGTGACCAAGGCCGCATCGATGAACCGATCTATCGGATGCTCTGAACCGACGCCCGTCGGAACCGGAGGAGACAATAGAGGATTCAGTGACCATAGCGCCGCTGCGCGAGACCCTGGACCACCCACGGCCACCCCTGCGCTCACTGAGTCTCCGGCGAGAACGTTGAGGGCAAACGCCAGCGTCACGCAGCCCACAGTCCAGACCGCCACCCAGAGTCGACGCAGCCAAGGGTTTCGCTCCAGGGCCAACCCCGCACACTCACCGCAACGAATGGAATAGTTTGAGCCCATGGGAACCTCGCAAAATAGTGCCATTAATCCACCGTTTCATCCAAGCCCCGTCTCCAAGCGGGCGAAGACTGTGAATCCTTAGCCAACCGTGACCGGCAAATCCAAACCCCTGTTTTTTTTGAAAATCGGCATTTTTGCTGACAGACTTGCTTTCGACACTTCCGGGTCCCATTGTGCCGAACCATTTTGGTAACACCCGCTTAGATGCGGTCTTTTTGATATGAGCGAATCACTGGAGATCAACCTCGACCTCGACAAACTGTTTCAGCCCGCCTGGGCTACATCGCCCTCGGACCCTAACAAGTACGCCCGATACGATGGAACCGAAGGCGAATCACGCGGCGACCGGCGTTTTGGCCGCGGTGATCGTCCTCGGCCCGGTGGCCCTGGCGGCTTCGGCGGCCCCCGCCCCGGTGGTTCCGGCGGCCCTGGTGGCTTTGGTGGTCCTCGCCCTGGCGGCTTCGGTGGCCCTCGCCCGGGTGGCGGCGGCAGTTTCGGAGGTCCTCGCCCGGGTGGCTCCGGCGGACCCCGCCCTCAAGGCGGACCCGGCGGTGACCGTGGACCTCGCCCGCAGGGTGGACCTGGCGGCGGCGGGGCTCCTGGCATTGCTTGGGATCCCAAGAACGGACCCCGACGCGATGGACCCGGTCGCGGCCCGCGTCGTCCGGACTTCCGTCCTGAACCGCTGATTCCCGTCGAACTAACCCTGAACCCTGAACAAGGTGGCGTCAGCTCGTTGGCCCGACAAATCAAACTCAGTGGTCGCGCCTACCCCCTCTTCGAGGTCGCCGGTCTGGTGATGCAAAAGCCCGACCGCTACACCGTGGGCTTCAAAGTCATGAAGCGCCGTGATGAGGTGTTGAAGAAGGATGTGGCCATCCAGCCGCTCTTCGTTTGCAACCTCGATGACACCCTGTGGCTAAATGAAGAAGCCGCTGCCGAGCACGCGCTCAAGGCACATTTCGAGACCTTCTATCAGACCGAGAAAATGCCGTGTGATCCGCCCAAGGGTGTCTGGACCCTGGTCGCTCAGTGCGGGATGACGGGCGATTTGCTCGGGCCTCCGAATTTTCACGGCTACCAAGAGAAACTCCGCAAACTGCATGCTGAGCGGTTCTCCCGGATGAACTTCGACATGTACAAGAGCCGCGTGAAGATTGTGAAGGACGAGGCGATTGTGAAGCAATGGACTGATTCAGTCAGCTTCCGCTTCGAGTACACGGCCCTCAACGTACCTGAGCCCAAGGTGCTTCAGTCGATGGAAGAGGTCCGGGCCCACTTCACTGAGGTGCATCAGCCTTCATTCATTAAGCAGGTCGATTCCTTCACGCCGAAGGCCGATGCCAAACTGCCGGCTGCGCTTCAGACACTGCTGCGCGTCTCGCTCGACAAAGAAAAGCGGTTCCCGATCCGAATCGCTACCGCATTGAGCAACACCTTCGCCTCCATGGGGCTGCAGTTCTTCAAGCGCGATAAAACGGTGGTCCATGTGGCGGTCGCACGTCCGCATTACCTCGATACCGAGAGCAGCGTGGTCTCTGACACGACCAAGAAGATCATCGATCACATCAACACCAATCTTGGAACCAATCGCAAGCGGTTGGTCGAGACCCTCGCTCCGAGCCCGGCCCCGGCCGAGGCAGCGGTCGAAGGCGGAGCTGCTCCGGCCCCCTCCCCGCTGACAATGGATCAGCAGGCGGTTCTGAACGACCTCCACTGGCTCATTCACCAAGGTCATGTGATTGAATTCGCGAGCGGCATGTTGGAGACGGCCAAAAAGCCCGCTCCGCGGCCTACTCCGACCCCGAAGGCCCCGAAGAAGAGCGACAAGCCTGCTGCCGCTCCCGAGGCTGCGACGGCAGAGGCCACCTCGGCATCCGCCACTGAAACCGAAGCCATTGACGACGTCGCCGCATCCCTCGCCCAAGAGGCTCCTGCCGCAGAGGTAGAGTCAGAGCACCCGGCAGATTCCGGAGAAACGACTCCGGAGAATCCGCCTCAGGCCGTCTGATCCGGGCCGATTAATGAAAATCGTGAACGGCACCCTCCGGGGTGCCGTTTTTCTTGAGACTCCAAATCTTCCAACCCCAATCGGATCCCCGTGACCCAGCAGGAAGAAATTCAGCGCCGACGAACCTTTGCGATCATATCGCATCCGGATGCCGGCAAGACCACGCTCACCGAAAAGCTCCTGCTCTATGGTGGTGCTGTCCAACTAGCCGGTTCGGTCACAGCCCGTAAAAATCAACGCGCCACCACCTCGGACTGGATGGAGTTAGAGAAAAAGCGGGGCATTTCGATTAGTTCAACGGTGCTGCAGTTCGAATACTCCGGCTACTACATCAATCTCCTAGACACACCGGGGCACAAAGATTTCTCGGAAGACACCTACCGAGTCCTCACGGCGGTGGACGCGGTGATCATGGTCATTGACGCCGGCAAAGGCGTTGAAACCCAGACCCGCAAACTCTTCGAGGTCTGCGCTCGACGCGGCGTTCCTATCTTCACCTTCATCAACAAGTTGGATCGCCCTTCCCGGGACCCCATCCAACTCATGGACGAGTTGGAGGCCGTGCTGGGAATCCGCTCCTGCGCCATGAACTGGCCCTTGGGCAATGGCCCAGAATTCCGAGGTATTTACGATCGCGCCGAGAAGCGAGTCCACCTCTTTGAGCGAGTGGTGGGCGGCATGTACCGGGCACCGGTCAATGTCACCGGCCTCGATGACCCGATCGTTCGCTCGAAGCTGGACGAGCTCACCTACGCTTCGGTTCGTGAACAAATCGACATGGTGGAGATGGCGGGCAACGAATTCGACCACCCGCAGGTCTTGATGGGGAAACTCACGCCGATTTTCTTCGGATCCGGTGTCAACAATTTCGGAGTCCAGTTGCTCTTAGACCGTTTTCTTCAATATTCCGTCGCTCCCCGGGGCCGGGCGGTCGCCCTCGACGAATAAGAGGGCCTCCGGTGTGGTCTTCCATGGGCCATCGGACAATTCCATCGGGAAAGGAGTGCGGACCGCGAAGGTCTGCTGAGTTCGCGGTGTATTCACATCGCGGCTAATTCAAAGTCTACCAGAGTCTGCGCGGCTTCGACCACCGCAACGAGTCGAAGATGGGAGATCCAAAACGGGAGCACTGCTCTTTTCTTGCGCGAGCGTTTTCTTGAGCTACGGCAACGGATCCCGCGGGTATGTGAATCAGGGCACTCTTTTTCAATAGAGATCGCCTGCCAACTCACCCCTTCTTTCGAACCGTCTTAGCAACTTTGGCCGGTTTGGGGCCGCGACCTGGGAAGGTCAACTCAGCGACGCCGGATTTGTCCAACTCTCCGAATCCATTATCGACCATCCGCGTGTATTGACCCAATGCGGCCTGGGCCAACGGCACCTTCAACCGAACCTTCTTGGCGAGACTGACAGCAATCCCAGAATCCTTGGCAGCGTGAGCCGCGCTGAAGAAGCAGGCGTGGTCGCGCTTTTGCATGTCTTCACCATCGGTCTCCAACACCCGAGAATTGGCTCCCGTCTGAGAGAAGACTTCGCGGAGCATTCCCAAGTCCAGGCCCATGGCTGCCCCCAAGCCCAACCCTTCGGCGAGGCCTGCGGTGTTAATGTTCATCACCATGTTCACCAGGGCCTTGACCTGTGCGGCGGTGCCCGCGGCCCCAATGTAGCGCCGAGAAGCCGACAGCTTGGCCAAGACAGGCTCGGCCCGTTGGCATGCGCTCTTTTGGCCTGCCGTCATCAAATACAATGTCCCTTGGCGAGCCTGAGTAATGCTGGACGCCATGCAGGCTTCCACACTCTCAGCGCCCACAGCCTGAGATCTGGATTCCACCATCACATGGGTGGCGGGACTCACCGTCGCGCAGTTAATGAACAATTTTCCTGCAGCCCCTTTGAGCAGGCTGTCCCCCTTCTGAGCAAACAGCGCCTCCATCGAGTCATCATCCGAGACCACTGTCAGGATCACGTCGGCCAATGCGGTTACCGCGGACAGTCGCGACGGCGCTTCGCACCCGAGTTCTTGGGCCAACGATTGGGCCTGCTTCCGGCGAAGGTCATAAACTGCGCTCACATGGAACCCTGACTCCTTCAGCCGTCGGGCCATATTGGCCCCCATGCGTCCGACTCCCACACAGGCGATTCGATTGCTCATAGTAAATTGATTCCAAAAGGCTGCTCTGTTGTCTCACCGCTCGGAACGAATGCCCGCCGTCGCCCCGGAGGCACTGCCGCGGGCCTTGGACAACTCCAAGAGGTCGATGAGGATGCGCTGGGCCTCCCGAAGATTCACATCGGCTGCGACCCCATCTAGGTCGTCTTCCCCGTCCTCTTGACCCGCCTCGCGCAAACGACGTCGCTCGGCGGTAGATTCCTTCGATGCGCCCGTTTTTAGGGCGCGGGCATCACGGGCCGTTGCCGCCACCACATGCTTGGCCACCTTAGCCTCTGGAAGCCCGGGTTGGGTGACATTCTTGAGGGTGATTTCGTAGGCGACGGGTTCCGTCTCATTTCGGCTCTTAATTTCCGCCTTACGAACGGCAGCCCGGTTGCGATCGGTCTCCATTTCCTGCCGACGCTTCTTTTCATTCAGCGAAATACTCCGATCGGCCAAGAGCTTCTTGTACCGCTCTATGTCCTCCCCGATATAGGCGTAGTCCCGATCCTTGGCCAACCGATCGGTGGATCGACGCTGAAGTTCCGGCAGCGCCCGAATCACCCGATCCATTTTGTCGAAACGAACCGGCGAAATCGTGTTCCACGGAAGCGCATTGCTCAGTGCCGATTCACCGATGTCGGCAAAATTGTTGATGCTGGGCAGTACTACGTCTGGAACCACACCCTTGAGTTGGGTCGAGGACCCGGACGGACGGAAGAACTTGCTGATGGTCACCTTCACCTGCCCGGGCTTTCCGGTTCCGCGATAGAAGGGTTCCAACCCTTGAAGGTTCTGCACGGTGCCCTTGCCGTGAGTTGAACTGTCGCCCACCACCACGGCTCGTCCGTAGTCCTGGAGGGCTCCGGCGAGAATCTCCGAGGCGGAGGCACTGAAGCGGCTGGTCAACACCACCAACGGGCCATCATACAGCACGGACGAGTCGTCATCCTCCAACACCCGCTGCTGCCCAAGCGCATTGACCACCTGAACGACGGGACCGGTCTTGATGAACAACCCGGTCAAGCTGACGCATTCTTCAAGAGATCCACCGCCGTTACGCCGCAAATCCAAAACCACGCCATCGACACCCTCGGTCATGAGCTTGCGCAACAGCTTGGCGACGTCGGCGGTGGGGCTCTTCGTGGCACCATTGCCGCCGATGGCTCCGCTATAGAAAGCCGGGAGATCGATCACACCGATTCGGTTGGTCTTGCCTGCACCACTGGGCACCAGCACCAGCTTGGCCTTGGCCTCCTGATCCTCCAGCGGGATGGTGTCTCGGACGATGGTGACCATCTTACGGGTGCTGAGGTCGGATCCCGACGGGATGTAGGTCAAAGTGACTTTGGAACCCTTGGGTCCGCGGATTTGCTCGACGACTTTCTGAAGCTTTTCATCAATCACATCGACCGGAGCCTGCTTGTCTTGGGCAACCGCCACGATCTTGTCACCAGACTTAAGGATCTTGCTCTTTTCAGCAGGGCTCCCGGGCTTAACTTCGGTGATGGTGGCGTACCCGTCTTCACTCGTGAGCACAGCGCCAATACCTACGAACGACAGGGTCATGGACATACTGAAGGCCTCCTCTTCGCGGGCTCCAAAGTAGTTGGTATGCGGATCGTAGGAATGAGCCAGCGCATCGAGATACCACTGCAACACTTCCTTGGACTCGAACTGCTTCAAATTCCGCATCACCCGGTTGTACCGGCGGTTGAGCGTCTTCACGATTTCATCGTGCCGGTCGCCTTGAAGATTGCTCTCGAAGTAACTGCGCAAATCAGAAGCACCCTTGAACTTCCCCGACTCGGCCATCTTGGCCACTACGGCGGCTCGGTTGGTGGACAAATTGGAGTGGAGGCGAACTTCTAATCCGGTCACGTAAAGCTCCGCCACCTTCTTTCCACCCGACAAGATGGGCTTGGTGACCATCTTGGCCGGAGGCGTTGAGGGCACTGAATTCGTACCATTGCCGGCATCGACCTCGGCCTCAGGCGCGGTGGTCATCTGAGTCCAGACATTCGTGGCGAGCGTCGCAAAATCGCGGTTCAACTTTTCCGAAAGATACTCGAATCGCAGACGATCGCGCCAAACTGATTGTAATTCGGTGAGGTCTTTCGGACGGGCAGAATCCTTACGGTTCAGAAGCATCTTGGTGTCGGCTTCAAAATTGAATTTCTCGGTCTTCAGAGCCCCTTGAACCACCGCGTATTGCTGGTCGATGTGCTGGAGATAACGGTTGAAAATCTCGTAGGCAGGCCGTGTATCCCCGCGACGCAGTGTCAAATCATCCAACTGTTGGCGGTAGGCGCTGAACTCCTCGTAATCGGCTTGGGTAAAATACATCCGTTGGGGATCCAACGACTCCAGATACCGTTCAAAGAACCGCTCCGAGATGCGGTCATCAAACTCACGACGCAGAAAGTGCGACCGCTCAATCATTCGGGCCGCCAAGCGGGCGATCTCACCGCTGGACTCCTCCGGTGCCAAGATCTTCGGATCAGTAAACTTAGAGGGCAGCACCCCTGTATCCGACGTGCCTGCAATGGATGCCGTTGACGGCACCGCGTTGCTGGTGCTGGTCGAAGGCCGCAATTCCTTGGCCACCCCCGCCAACTGCAGACAAAGGCTACCCAGAATTAACAACACCCAAAGATTCATTGTGTTCACTATGGTTTGAGAGTCCCGATTTGCCAACCGAAGTTCCGGCAGCTTGAGGACATGTCGTGAGAGCACGTTTCCCAATCAGACGTTCAAATATTTTCTGGGGCGGCAACCGGGATCGCCTCATCTCTGGGCGTGTGCTTCCAGACATACCGGAACATGAGCACCCGCATGGCCGCCGTGAGCGGGATGGCCAGAATGCCTCCCAAAAGCCCCCCCAACAACGTAGTCCCCACCATTACCGCAATAATGATGCTCAAGGGATGCAACCCCACGCGATCTCCCATGATTTTCGGGGAAATCACCAATCCTTCCAATGACTGAACCGTGGCAAAAACTCCAAGTACCTTAACCGGCAGTACCCAATCACCAGAACTAGCGAACCCGACCAACAACGCGGCGACGCAGGTTGTGATGGCTCCCAAGAATGGGATCATGGTGAGCACCGTGGCCATCAATCCAAGGATGAAGGCATAAGGGAGACCAATAACCAAAAAACCGAAGGTGTAGAGAACTCCGTCGCACATGGCCACGAGCAGTTGGCTTCGGAAAAACACGATCAGGTAGTCATTGATGGATCGCAAGATGAACACCAACTCGACCTTGAACTGCGAATTGCGCACGGGCAGGTAATCGGTCCATTCCCGCTCAATGCCTCGTTTTTCGAGCAGGAAATAGAACGCATAGACCGGCACCAGAAACAACCCAGCCAAGAGGCCGAACCAACCACTCACCTTGCCCAACTGTGTCAAAAACCACACACCACTGGTTGGCAAGAGGTTCATCAACCACGTGGAGGCTTCCTTGAGGGATGCTCGTGTTTCCTGATCCATCGGAACGGGGCCAGTCCCTGCGTTGGACCCCACCAGATTGGCCGGAGTCGCAGTCGAAGCCGACTTCGCCCGCAACTCCAGGATCTTTCGGACCATAACCGGCGGATTGGTGGCCCAGGATTCCATCTGGTGCTGAAACTTCTGGCTGTAATCGGGCACCCGTTCAGCAAACTGCCGGGTCTCTCGGTAAAGCTGAGGAACCACGCTGGCGAACACCCCCACCACGAGCACCAACGCCGACAAGAAAACCAACGTGATAGCAGGGGCCCGCGCGACACCCCGTCGCTCAATGAAATCCACGACCGGATCCAGCAAGTAAGCCAGTACCCCTGCCAAAGCCAGCGGCCATAGGACCGGCGACAAGACATCCAGAACCTGCCCCGCTCCCCAAACCGCACCGACTACCAACCCCAACAAGACCGCAATAGCCACTGCGGTGAGCGTCCCCCACAGGATTCGGACCTGCGTCGGATGCGGCGGCGGGAGTATGGGTTTCATGAAATGGAATCAGGCCATGGCCTTGGCCTTATCGGCGGCCGCTCGAACCGCTCCGATCAACGCCGCACGCACCCCGCCCTTTTCTAGCACATGAATGGCTTCGATGGTCGTGCCACCGGGACTGCAAACAGCGTCCTTAAGGGCTCCGGGGTGTTGTCCGGTCTCTAGCACCATCTTGGCAGCCCCCAACAAGGTTTGAGCTGCCAAACGCTGGGCGATGTCCCGAGGCAGCCCTGCGGCCACTCCCCCATCGGCCAACGCTTCGATCATTAGGAACGCATAGGCAGGCCCACTGCCACTGACCCCCGTCACTGCATCGAGCAGCTTTTCCTTCACTTCCAAGGCCAGACCCACGGACGCCAAGAACTCCTGTACCACCTCGGCATCGGCGCACGTCGCCGACGAACCCACCGCGTAGGCCGAGGCGCTCGCCCCGACCAGCGCCGGTGTGTTGGGCATCACCCGGATTACCCGAAGGCCGCTCGGCCCTGCCGCTTCCATGCGAGCTAAGGAAACTCCGGCAGCGATGCTCACAACCAAATGCCGCTCCGTGTTCCAGTTCGCAGCCAATTCGCCCAAGAGGCCCACGACTTGGTCGGGTTTCACGGCGATCACCACGATGTCCGAGCAGGCCAAGACTTCGGCATTCTGATCGGTGACTCGGGCTCCCGTCGCCTGGGCGAAGGCCTGGCGGGCTGCCGGAATCGGATCACTGGCCAAGACCCTCTCAGCCGGAACCACACCCGCACTAATGACTCCGCGAGCCAATGCGGTCGCCATCTTGCCAGCACCTAGAAAACCCACCGAAACACGATTCATTCTGCGCGTTTCCTATCAGTCACCGAGTGATGGGGACATGGGAAAATCGCCCTACCTTCTCGAATTCGTCTCACCGGACCTCCCCGCTGTTGGCCTTCACCCAATCCCAATCAGTCGTCGGGTTGGCCGCGAAGATCCCCCCTGCCCCTCCCCGAACATTGGCTCGAATGGTCCCCTCCGGGCCCACCACCTGCCACCGATGCCCCTCGGCATGCCCGTCTAGGTAGGTGAAGTAAGCCGCGCTGGAATGATACGATGCCGGCAAATTACCCCACTTGGGGGCCTCCTCCAGGCGGTTCATAAAGAAACCATCATTGATGGTGTCGGGATGCTCGTCCAAGAACGCGAAGACCTTGGATGGGGAACTGACATCGGACCCCTTGAAATACTGCCGATAGGAGGGATTAAATCGGTTGGTCAACTCACCTGGATCGCCCACCAGGGCGTTGAGCGCGTAGCTGCGGATACGCAGTCCATTGTCGGCCCGCGATTGATCCGAGGGGCAGTGAAATACCGCGGTACTCGCCAGATGACGCGAGAGCAATCCGCTCGAGAGAAGGTTCAGATTGGTATTTCCATCGCTCCCGGTCCAATCCATCACATTGTTGGCCCAACTGTTGGTCCGCGACCGCGTCTCACCCACGCCGTGGTTGTTGACATACCGGTCGTGATGATCGTCGGCGTACAGTTGGAGAGCCGTCTGCAACTGCTTGGCGTTGTTCATGCACACCATGCCTCCGGCCTTCGACTTAGCTCGCGCCAAGGCCGGCAGGAGGAGGCCCGCCAAAATAGCGATGATCGCAATGACCACCAGGAGTTCTATGAGGGTGAAACCACGGGAGCGCATGGTCAGAGGCTGCGGATTACCGGTCCGCAACGGAAGCCTCAACGCAGATCGGGCACCTTTCTTACAGTCGATCGCTTTGCATCTTGATTTGCGACGGCACATAGAGTCTTTACGTCCCAGTTCTTTGACGGGCTTTTCCCACGAGGGGAAAGTCCAATATCAAAACATCTTTGGAAGTGCGGGAACGCCGTGAGAATCGGCGACGGTTGCGCCACTGTATCAGGCAACAAACCCCCTAGTCGTACACGACAGTCACTGGACGTGAGTCTGGGAAGGCGGGGGCGAGGTTCGAAGCCTGTAGTCAGGATATCGCGCCAATGATGCTCGTCGGGTTTCGGCTTCGTGCCGCAACCGCTTCGCCGCAAAGCGAAGGATGAGGCCAGACCATCCCTGCCCATATGCTGGGGTGGAAACAGTTTGAATGTCTGACGCCTTCATTCCCTATTTTGCCGGTGGATTGAAGGCGTTTTGTGTTTCATACACTCAACGACTTCCTGTTCCCCGGCCTGGTCTCCATTGACACCACCTAGGCAAGCCCCTGAACCCGGCCTGCCGTTGCCGTGCACTAGAGACCATGAATACCGTCCGAACAGTCCGTACCCTAAAATCGAGCAGCCCCCTGATGGATTGCTTCACTCCGAAGGCGATCCTCGCCGCCAGCGCAATCCTCACCGTCCAAGCCCAATACCCCGCCTCTGTGGTGGACTACCGGTCCGGAACCGGATTCTCCCCGGGCTACACCAACACCACGGCCGCGATAGGTATGCCCAGCCGCATCACCAGTGGCGACTTCGCTGGACCCGTGGATCCATTCTCCCCGCCCTACACCCGAGACCAACTCATCAGTATCGGTGCGGGTGGATCTCTAACGCTGCGTTGGGATTCACCGCTGAAGAATGCCCCAGGAAATCCGTACGGAATGGATTTCACCGTCTTTGGCAGTACCGGATTTTTAATGACCAATGAGTTCGATGCCAATTGGAACGCCATTGGCAAGCCAGCCACCGATGGATCCCTCTTCAACCCCAACTCGGGAACCCAGAAGATGAGCGTGAGCAGCGACGGCAAGACCTGGTACGTGCTGGACCCAGCGCGCTCGCCCAAGGTGGATCATTATTATCCGACCGATGGATCCGGGGACTTCGGCATTCCGATGAGCGCTTCTCTGCAGCCGGCCGAATTCTCTGGGAAGACTCTCGATGAGATCCGCCAGCTCTACCGAGGCTCCGCTGGAGGAACGAGTTTTGACTTGGCCTGGGCCCTAGATGCCACGGGCAAACCGGTGAGCCTGACCGAGGCCTCCTACATCCGAATTGAGGTGCTCAGCGGCAAAGCCGATATCGACGGGTTTTCCGTGGTCAGCACCGTGCCAGAGCCGCAAACCTGGGCATTGATGGGGTCTGCAATGGCCGGACTGTGGGTCTGGCGTCGGTTTTCCCAAACGCTCTCGTAAGCGAGCCGCTCATATGGACTGTGTCACCACCGTTTCGGAAAACCAGTGCCCGCTCTGCGGTCAGGCCAATGCCTGCCGCAGGGCCGGTGGAGCCGACCCCTCTCCGGAACGGTGTTGGTGCGAAGAGGTGACCATTCCTCCAGAAGTGCTGGAAAGCATTCCACTGCATCTCCAACAAAAGGCCTGCCTTTGCCCAGCATGCGCGGGATGCAAACCGTCCGGCTGTGGGCCTTTGCCCGAGACGGAAGAGCCGGACACCTACTTCACAGAGGAAGGACTCATGGTCTTCACCCGTGCCTACCATCTTCGCCGCGGCTACTGTTGTGGAAGCGGTTGCCGCCACTGTCCCTTCGACGAGAAAATCTGATCGCGATCTTCCGAACTCAATTCGTCGAAATGAACTCGTCGCTCCACCGAGGCAACCTCGCCCTTCAGGCGTTTTGTCTGACGGCTTGCCTCGGGATTTTGGCTCAGGGTGCGACTGTCCAGGAATCCTTCGATACCGATCCGTCCGCGCGGGGATGGCGTTCCTGGGGAGACCCCACACTGTTTCATTGGGATGCCTCCGGCCAGCAATTGGGGGTGGTCTGGGACTCGTCGCGTCCGAATAGTTTTTTTGCACTCCCCTTGCCCACCACACTGGGCACCACCGCCAATTTCAGCTTCGCCTTCGATCTCACTCTCGAATCCCATGCCGTCGGCGTGGTCGCCGGCCAATCCGGATCCTTCCAAATTGCGGCGGGCCTTGTCCGACAGGCGGATGTGCTCGCCACGAACTATTTCCGAGGCTCCTTCCCCGGGGCCAAAAACACCGTAGAATGGACCTGGTTCGGCGAGTCGGGCGCCGTTTCCTCGTCCGTGTCTCCGGTGATTGTCCCGTCCGACGGGCGACTGCCCTGGGGATACGCCGATAGTTATGTCACGCTCGAACCCGGTCGTCGTTACCGCTTCGAACTGACTTACACCGCAACACTTCGGACAGCTCGGATGTCCATGACGACTGACGGCCAACCGGGCCCAGAACTCTCGGACGTGGTGTTGCCCTCCCATTTCACGCGGTTCGAAGTCGATACCTTCGCCATCAGCAGCTATTCCGGAACCGGCCAGAACCCGCTCTATGCCGGTTCCGTATTAGCCCGGGGTTGGATCGACAATATCGCAATCACCCTCCCAGAGCCTCCAACCCTAAGACTCCGAGCGCTCGATGGCGGAGTGGCGTTCGATGCCTTAGGCGGCTGGCGCTACACACTGGAAGCCTCAGGCAACCTGCTCGACTGGAGCAAGGTCTCCGAGACCCTCGCAGCAACCTCCGGGGAGCTCAAACTGTGGGACCCGAGAGACGGATGGATTCCGACTCAATTCTACCGCGTCGTCGCCGTACGTCCATGAAGCCGTTTCGAACCATCTCGACGGAATGCGCGGTGAGGGCCTTCACGCTCGTTGAACTCCTCGTGGTCCTCGTTGTGATCGCCATCCTGGCTGCACTCACCCTGCCCGCCCTGGTTCGATCACGCTCCGCGGCTCGGACGTCGGTCTGTACTTCCAACCTCCGGCAAGTGGGACTGGCCACCCAACTCTACTGGGACGATCACGCAGGCATCGCGTTCGTCGAGCGAGGTGTGCGCACCAACAATGGATGGAGCTACTGGTTCGGATGGTTAGAAGACGGCACTGAAGGAGAACGCCGCTTTGATCCAAACACCGGCGCCTTGTGGCCCTACCTCCAGTCGCGCGGCGTCGAAGTCTGCCCAGCCCTCAACCGCGCCAATCCTCGCTTTAAGAGCAAAGCCCGCGGGGCGGCCTTCGGCTACGGCTATAACCTGAGGGTCGGCACCCGGGGCTCGACCGGAATCACCATCGCAACACTGCGTTCTCCCGCAGGGTGCGCCATTTTCGCTGATTGCGCCCAGGTCAACGACTTCCAGCCCCCTGCGTCTCCAGACCACCCATTGCTGGAGGAGTTCTACTACTTTGACCTCGAGGGACCCACCGTCCACTTCCGGCATTCCCATCGTGCCGAGACCTGGTTCGCCGACGGCCATGTTGCTGGAACCATCCCTGCTCCTGGTTCGGAAGACTCCCGCCTGCCCGATGAACACATCGCCCGGCTGCCCGCCGAATTAATCCTGCCCTGAGCCAAAAGAATCCGCCACACCATCCCTTTCCTCCCCACTGAATCGTTCTGGCTGATTTCCAAACGAACGGGGTGCCCCTGTTTCCAAGGGCACCCCGCATCGAAGACAGTCTAAGGGTTAGACCCTACCGCTCACTTCAGGACGGCCTGGTGGAACTCCAACCAGTCATCGAGGTCGTTGAGGCTAATGGCGTCGGGCTTGACGGTCCCATTGTCGGGGATTCCGTTGGCCGACAGGATCGACGTGCGCACGTCCGGGGTGTGGATATATCCGGCGATGGAGACATTCAGTTGGTGAATGTTACCCACCGTCAGGTTCACGCCGGGCTGCTTCTGAATCCAGGCCTCAAACTGAGGATAGGTCGGATGCAGCTCCGCGATGAATTTCCGGACAGCCTCGGTGTCCAGGCCTAGGGCACTGAGAACCATGGAGTCGTACCCATTGGAAAGGGCCGGATAACCCGGGGCGTTCTTGTTGCGGGCCTCCAGCGAGGCTTTGAGCCACAGGCGGGGCAAGTGGAGGACACCCAGCGGACCGGCAACGCCGGAGCTGATGAGGGGAACGTAGGTAGTGCTCATAGATGAGAGTTCTTGAACTCTCAACAAGCTAGGAAGTCATTGGTCGCCGGGTCAAATGTCATTCTGGGAAAGCCCTGCATTGCCTTGAGCCCCATCGCTGACGACCCTGCGTTCGTAAAGTGCCCCGAGCCCCAAGTGCTTCTGCACCGTCCGGTGGCAACCGAATCCTATTTGCCTGAGCCTATGACGCTGTTTGAACGTATTATCGCCCGCCAAATCCCGGCCAAAATCATTTATGAGGACGATCAGGTTGTAGCCTTCCACGATATCCAACCACAGGCGCCGGTGCATGTGCTGGTGATCCCCAAAAAAGCGATCCCTCGAATCGGCGAAGCTTTGGTCCAAGACCAAGCCCTATTGGGACACTTGCTGCTGAAGGCGGCGGATGTAGCCCGCAGTTTGGGGCTAGAATCCAGCGGATACCGACTGGTGATCAATCATGGCCTCGACGGTGGGGAAAGTGTCCCTCACCTGCATTGCCACCTGCTCGGTAAGCGTCCAATGAACTGGCCCCCGGGCTGATTCCAAGACGCCTGGGCCAACACGACTTAGCAGGTCCCAAAGCGGTACTCAGTGCGACTGGTGAACACCTCGCCCGGACGCAAGACACAGGACGGGAACTCAGGATGGTGGATGGCATCTGGGAAGTTCTGCGTCTCCAGGCAGAACCCGCCATGCTTGGGCACCGGCACGCCGCCAGTGCAAACCAATGCCTCGGGCGTCCGGTTAAAGGTCCATAACTGGACACCCGGTTGGCTGGTATGGCATTCCATCATGCGACCCTGGCTGCGTTCGAACGCGCGAGCCGCGAGGCCGAAACTCTTGCCGCCATGGCGGAGGACAAAATTATGATCGTAGCCGGGCGGCGTCAGACCGGTATTCATCCCGCGGGCGCCGATGGCAGTGGGCTGAGTGAAGTCCAGGGCCGTGCCGAGGACGGGCAACAGCTTCCCGGTGGGAATCAGACCACTATCCACTTCGGTGGCTTGGTCCGCGGCGACTTCTAATTCGTGAGACAGCACATCGCCAAATCCCGCCAGATTGAAGAAACTGTGGTTTGTGAGGTTGAGGATGGTTGGAGCATCGGTGGTGGCCCGATAGTCGATGCGCCACACGTCATCACGGGTCAGGGTGTAGGTCACCGTGACCGTCAGGGCTCCGGGGTAACCTTCTTCGCCATCGGGACTGGTATAAGTGAGATCTACGGAGATCGCATCCGGAGTGGTCTGGATGGGGCCTGCCGTCCATAGCTTCTTGTCGAATCCCACCAAGCCACCATGCAAATGGTTCGCCCCGTTGTTCGTGGCCAAGACGTAGTCCTTGCCGTCGAGCGAGAAGCGGCCCTGGGAGATGCGGTTGGCAAACCGTCCAGCGATGCACCCGAAGAACGGATGCCCCTGGAGATACCGAGCCAGAGTATCGAAGCCCAACACCACATTCCCGAGCTTTCCATGACGGTCTCGGGTATGCAGTTCGGTCACCAACAGGCCGTAATTGGTGAATTTCAGCGTCGTGCCGTTGGGGTTGCGAAATACAAAAAGGTGGGCTTCGCGGCCATCGGGCAGCGTACCAAAGACGGTGCAGTCGGAGGTCATGGGAGAGTTGGCAGGTTAGAGGAAAAGAGTGGCAGGATCTCGCGCCCGAGGTCGATACCCCATCCAGAGAAAACTCGGGTGCGAGCGAAGTCATGGAGAAAGAAAAGGCCGGAGTCTTCGTGGGTACGAGACTCCGGCCCTTCTGCAGCCACCCCAACGGGTAGCCCCGCGATCAGCGGATGAATTCGTTGAACATGGCTTCCAGGAGCTCCTGACGACCGGACTCGAGTCCGGAAACGTTGCCCAAGGCCAGCGCATGCTTCTCGCAGTCCGTGAAGGAGGCCTTGCCGGCCGCGATCTTGGCGCCGATGCCCGAATCCCAGGTGCGGTAGCGATTCTTGACGAAGGCATCGATGCGGCCGTCCTTGCGGATGGCGGCGGCAATCTTCAAACCGCGGGCGAATGTGTCCATGCCCGCGATATGAGCGATGAACAAGTCGTCGGCCTCGAAGCTCTCGCGGCGAACCTTGGCATCGAAGTTCACGCCACCGGTCGTGAGACCGCCGTACTTGAGCACGGTGAGCATGGTCTTGGCCGTCAGGTAAATATCGGTGGGGAATTGATCCGTGTCCCAGCCCAAGAAGTAATCGCCCATGTTGGCATCGATGGACCCGAGCGCTCCGGCGGCTCCGGCGACTTCGAGTTCATGTTCCATGGTCTTGCCGGCCAGCCACGCGTGGTTGACCTCGATGTTGAGCTTGAAGTGCTCGAGCAGGCCGTATTCCCGCAGGAAGTTCAGGCAGGAGGCCGCGTCGCTGTCATACTGATGGCGCGTCGGCTCTTTCGGCTTGGGCTCAATGTAGAACGGGCTCTTAAAGCCAATCTTCTTCTTGTAGTCGACGGCCATGTGCATGAACTGGCCCAAGTGGTCCAACTCGCGCTTCATGTCTGTGTTCAGCAGCGACGACTACCCTTCGCGTCCGCCCCAGAATACGTAGCCCTGACCGCCCAGCTCGTGGGTCCACTCCATGGCCTTTTTCACCTGCGCTGCGGCGAAGCAAAAAGCATCCGCGTTGCAGCTGGTGGCTGCTCCATGCATGTAGCGCGGGTGGACGAAGTTCTGAGCCGTACCCCAGAGCAGACCGATGCCGGTGTCTTTCTGGAGCTTCTTCAATTCGTTGCCGACCGCATCGAACTGCGCATTGGCCTCCTTGAGGTTCTTACCGTGGGAGCCGAGGTCGCGGTCGTGCCAGGCGTAGTAGGAAACACCCAGCTTGGAGGCGAACTCGAAGAATGCACGAGCCCGGGCAATGGCGTCCTTAGTGGAGCACTCGCCGGTATTCCAGGAACGATCGGCGGTTCCCCAGCCGAACATATCACCACCGGTTCCCCGCATGGTGTGCCAATAGACCGCGGCGAAGCGCATGTGGTCGCGCATCGTCTTGCCCTCGACCACCTCATCCGCGTTGAAGTGCTTGAAGGCCAGGGGATTCTTGGAATCCGGACCTTCGTAGGCGATCCGGCCGATCTTGGGGAAGAACTGCTTGCTCATGTTGGTTTGGAAAAAGGACGGGGAAAACTACGCACCGACCCAGATGATGGGAAGCGGTTAAAATTAATCACGGGGCGACTCTTGGGAACTGCAAGTGATCGAGAAGGAGCTTGCGCACTTGTTCAGCGCATTGCGGATGATTTTGCCCGCTATGATCCGAGGGGATCATCGTTTCCGGAACTCCCTCCAAGTGACTGCTCCAATAAGGCACCACCCCGTCGGTGGAATGGGCAGGATCGCTGCATCCATCCTGGCATCCGATGATGCTGGCCACCTGGACCCGCGGCTCCATGGGCAACTCTTCGAGCATTCGAATGACATCACTGTCGGGACGCAATGAATCGATGCTGCTGCCCGGGCTAATGCGCCCGCGAGCCGTAAGAGCATCCCGATTGAACGTAACGAGGTCGGCCGTCAACTCCAGGGCGGTGATCGGGAGCCGCGCAAAGTACCGGGCCGCCCTCCCCGGCCAGTCCGTCGCCATCGGACTCCCGCGATGCGGAACACAAATGAAAATCACCCGACTCACTCGGGGGTTCGGCTCAAAGAAAAACATATCCCGCAACATCTGGCGGCGGGTCTCTCCCACTCGCAACTCATCGATGGGCCGGGTGAAATAGTGCCGGTACAAACTTCCGCCGCCGCGGACAATTTGCATCCGAGAAAGCAGACCGCCCATGCTATGGCCGACGAGAATCATCCGGTTCAAATTAGTGTGAGTCCCTTCCGGGTCCATGCGTTCGTGCCACAATGCCAAGCTCTGCCGTAAGCGCGTCGACGACCATTGCACAGGTGTGCTGCTAGGATATTGGAAGGCCCAGAATTGGTATTTTTGGCGAATCTCCGGATCAGCCAATAAGGCAGCGTGCAGGAATCGCCAGGTATTCGGCTCACTCATGAGACCATGAACGAAGACCACCGGAATCTTGTCCGCGCTCGGTGTTTCCAGCGGATACAGCCCCGTCTCCTCCGAAAAACGGTCGCCTTGCAGAAACCCCAACAGCCCCAGACTCAGGAAATTCTGTTGTTCCAATTCGCGCGTACGAACTGCGAAAGGTGTCACGAAATCTCCAGCTAAACTCCGCGAGCCGCCTCCTGCATCCACAACTTCAGTCCGTTTTCGATCGTGAACCCGGAAGGAAACGCGCCTCAGCGGGGCCTCGGGTCCAAACTCAACGGTAACAGTGAGTGGTAGCCAAGTCCCGTCGGTGAGTTGCAATTCATCACCAGACCTTGGGCGCGCTCGACGGGTCTCGACTTTTCCGACGCACGCGGCCCCGAGACCGGAGATGGGTAAAATCGGTGGACCTTCCAACACACGAAACCGATCCACCGGGACGACACGGCGCCAATGCCCCGGATTGGCCTCGGGACGCGTCGAGGTTTCACGGAACAACTGATACCGCCGACGCGGACCGACTAGAAATGGAGGAGCCGCCTCGCGGAAATCCCACAAAGCCTGTCCATGTCGATCGACCAGTCTCGATACTGCATAGCGGCTAGCCCGTTCGGCAAACGCTCCAAAGGCATTGGTGCGATCCCCCTTCAAGTCTGCCGAATGCTCGGCTGCGCACAGGTAAAGTTCGTCGCATTCTTGGCGGCGATCTCCATGGCGTTGCCGGTCGATGGCCGCGGCCAAGGCTATTTCCACCACAGCGCGTCGAACCCAAGGATCCCCAATTTCGGATTCCAACACGGCCACGGCGGCCGACGGTCGAGACTGCCAAGCAACTCCCCAGCCGCGAGCATCCAAAATCGACTGACTGGTCCGACTAATTTCCCCCGGGTCCCATTCCGGGGTCGGAACCAAGCGAAGTGGATTGACCGACACCGCAGAAAACGGAGTGGAGCACCCGCCACCCAGAAGGATTAAAACGAGACACACCGGTGCCCATCGAAAGAGAGCGGGGATCAACGGCATCGGAGCCTGTCTAACGGGTGGACCCTGTCGGGTTCAAGCGATGTGTGTCTGGCTTCCAGTCAAAAACCATTTGTCCCCCGCGGTTTTCGACCAGTCCACTGACCCCCAGACCTAGCAAGCGCAGAGGTCGGTGTACCAACTGATGGCGCGCCAACAGCCAGCAGGCCAAACGATACAAATCCCGGGCTGTGGCCACGGGTTCGTCGACGGAGAATTGCCGGGTCAGAGTGGAGAAATCACTGTAGCGCACCTTTACCTGCACCGTCTGAGCGGAGATCCCGTGGCGCTGCAATTTGGCAGACAGTTCATCGGCCTGCTCTCTCAAGACACTCCGCAACACGGGGCGATCGGCGGTGTCTTTGGAAAAGGTATTCTCACTACTGATGCTCTTGATGGTGTCATCCTGGGACAGCGGCCGCTCATCGATTCCCATCGAGAACGATTTGAGAATTGGTCCCCAAGCGCCCACGAGCGCCTTCAAATCACCCGGATAGTCCTGGATGTCTCCCACGGTGCGGACACCCGCTTTCTGCAGAACCTCCTCAGTCACCCGTCCCACCCCATGCAATGTTCGCGCCGGCAGTGGACGCAGGAAGGCCGCCCGATCCCGATTGGGAATGAGCAGTAATCCGTCCGGCTTGCCCCAGTCGCTGGCCACCTTGGCCATGAGTTTGTTTGAGGCGATGCCGATGCTGGCCGTCAGTTGGCGCTCGGAGCGGATGAGGGCTTTGAGTTCGCGGGCCCACCGAACGGCAGACACTAACGCCTCCTCGGGATCCGAAGCGGGGTTCAGGCCTGAAGCATCGAGGTACGCCTCGTCCACAGACACCTGCTCCACCTCCACGCCACTGGCTCCGACTAAGCCAAAGATCGCTCGCGACTCCTCCCGGTAGCGATCCATGCGGGGGCTGAGAAAAATACCTTGAGGGCAGAGTCGACCGGCCGTGCGACTGGGCATCGCCGAGCGAACTCCAAATCGCCGGGCTTCATAGCTCGCCGCGCAAACCACCCCGCGCGACGACGGTGAACCGCCGACGATGACAGGAAGGCCCTTAAGATCGGGACGGTCACGCTGCTCCACCGCGGCGAAGAAGGCGTCCATGTCCAGATGCAGGATGACTCGAGGTGTCTCCATGCTCTGGTTCCGCAAATGCCGCTCCTTTTAGCGTTTCTTGGAGGTGAATCCCTTGGGCAAGTTCGAGTCTGCGGATTCTGATCCAGCCTCCGGCACCGGCGGCTCAGCGGGGAGAGACTGACCTTCAGGAACCCCCAGTCGAACCCTCGCCTTCTTGGCCGCTGCGGTGTCCGGATAGTCGCGGATAATCCGCTCCAGCCAAGCCACAGCCTTCTCAGGCTGATTCATTTTTCCGGAATACAAATTGGCTAAATGAATGGCAGTCCAACCCCATTTCTCTCGGCTGAGTCGTTTGCTCAAGACTTCTTCCAACTCCAACGAGGCGGCCACGTAGTTGTGGAGGTCTTTCTCGTAAATCTCTGCGATTCGGATCGCTGCGTATTGTTCCGAGGGATTCTTGTCGAGGTACTCGCGCATCATCCGGATCGCTTCGAGAGGATTCCCATTGGCCCATTCGGCTTCAGCCTCCTCGTATTCGGCATCGGTGGTCCCCGGAGCATTCTCGGACAAAAGCACATCGCCGGTCCGTCGTGAGAACCACCGCGCAACCTCCCAACCCACCAACCCAGCTAAACCCAGGAGCGACGCAACAAATCCCCCCATCCAAAGAAAACTCCGGCTCTTGTCTGGGGCCTTGGCTTTGGAGCCCGTTCCACCCGGGGTGGTGTTCGTGCTTGCGGCACCGACGCCACTGCTCATGGCATTCGTTGTAATGATGCCCGTTGCAGCGTTGGTGGTGGTCAGAAGGGAATCGGGTGCGGGCTCAGCGGCCGACTCCGGGGCAGATTCCGTGGCCTCGAGCCCCGCGCGCTTCACCTCCACGGCGGAGAAATCGGAACGAAACCGCTGGAGGCACAGCGAGGCGAGCAGGAACAATGACAGGGCGGCGATTCCCTTGATCCAAGTGGTCATCAGTACGGCCGTGTTACCGCCACACCGCCGATTCGAAAAGGGGAAAGCGTTCCCTACCTCCCCTCCGCGAGCGATCTTGACGCTTCCCGCTTGAAGGAACCCCTCGGTTCGAGGCCTGCTGAACCCCACACCATGGAATGGTTCCAGACACCCGAAATGAAGTCGCCCGCCGAGCCATTGGCCTGGGATGAAGCGTTTCTTGAGCGAGCGGAATCCGGAGAGGGCAGTGAAGCCCTTTGGTTCTGGGAATCTCCAACTCCCTGTGTGGTTCTGGGATATGGCCAGCAGGCCGCCGTCGAGGCGGACCTGGAGACTTGCGCTCTCCACGGTGTGCCGGTGCTGCGTCGCTGCAGCGGTGGCGGGGCTGTCCTACAAGGGCCGGGTTGCTGGAACTATGGCCTGATCCTACGCATCCCCGAGTCGGGTCCCTTGGCTTCGATCACCGGCACCAACGAGTGGATTATGGAACGGAACCGACAGGTCTTGCAGGAGTTGCTGAAGCAATCGGTCACCGTGGAAGGTCACACGGATCTGGCGCTCGAGGGGCAGAAGTGTTCGGGCAACGCCCAGCGTCGGAAGCGAAACCATCTCCTATTCCACGGAACCCTGCTGCACGATTTTCCGCTCAGTCTCATCCCAAAATTTCTCCGGTTTCCCTCCGCACAACCGGGCTACCGACACAGTCGCGATCACCTGTCGTTTGTCCGAAATGTTCCCGTCACGCCACAGAGTTTGTGTGAGGGCTGGATCCGGGGTTGGGGAGCCGAACCCGCCCGATCTCCATTCCCGATCGAGCGAGCGCAAGCAGCTTTGTCAGCCCGGTACGGAGACTCAGAGTGGCAGTTACGGCGCTGAACCGTTTGGGCGGGAATACGCCGAAAAAGTCGGCGAGCCAACTTGGAGTGAGACTTCAACCCCCGGCCACAATCCGAACGATCTCGAGACGATCTCCGGGGCTGAGGGCGCGCTCGGCGAACTCAGAAGGAGCCACGGCGTCTCCATTGTGCTCCACGACCACACTTCGAGGGAGCAACCCCCGACGCACCAGGAACTGCTCGATCGTGCTCGGGAACTCGGTCGGCACGGCTTCGCCATTGGCGATCACGGACATCCCCAGAGCGTGGTGGGGCGGCCGCGGAAGTAAAGCCAGAGGCGGAGCGGTGCGGAGACACCTGCTCCCGACGGCCAGTCCATCGACGCTGCAGGTGCCGGAGGCTCCCTCCATATTTCGCTTCGGCCTTCCCCGCTCAGGCACTACGTTTTCGCTGTGTCGCCGGATCCCATCCTTTCCCTCGACCTTCCCGGAATCACCAAGGTGAAATCGGGAAAGGTACGTGAAGTCTTCGACCTGGGAGATTCCCTCCTCTTCGTGGCCACCGACCGGATTTCTGCCTTCGACTGTGTTATGCCCAACGGCATCCCCAGAAAGGGCGAAGTCCTCACGCAAATCTCCCACTTCTGGTTCGACCAGACAGAAATCTGGCTCCCCAACCACCGATTGCTCAAGGCCAAGGATCCCCTACCCGAACGACTGAAGCCCTTCGCTTCGGTTCTGAATGGTCGCAGCATGATCGTACGGAAAACCCAACCGCTACCCATCGAGTGCGTAGTTCGTGGCTACCTGTCGGGATCGGGTTGGAAAGAGTACCAGAAGTCCGGATCGGTCTGCGGGATTGCGCTGCCTCCTGGATTGGTCGAGTCGTCGGAGCTGCCGGAGCCCATCTTCACTCCTGCCACCAAGGCCGAATCCGGGCATGATGAAAATATCTCCTTCGAAGAAGCGGCCCGACTGACCGGACCTGAGATTGCTCAACAGGCCCGCGACCTGAGCCTGAGACTTTACCGCTTTGCCCGCGACTATGCCCGAACCCGCGGCATCCTCATTGCCGACACCAAGTTCGAATTTGGACTCGTCGATGGGCAATTGATTCTCATCGATGAGGTGCTTACCCCAGATTCTTCGCGATTTTGGCCTGCAGAGCACTATATGCCCGGCCGAGGACAACCGAGCTTTGATAAGCAGTTTGTCCGCGATCATCTCGAGACCCTCGACTGGGACAAGACCCCTCCGGCACCGGCTCTGCCACCCGAGATCGTGGCCAAGTCGCAGGCAAAGTACCTCGAGGCCTACCGGTTGCTGACGGGCACCTCGCTTTGAATCGCTACGGCCCAGATTCCCATGCTCAAGGCTCCGACCCTAAAAGATCCCCTGCGCACCGACGGCCGCTTTGCCATCGTCTGCTCTCGGTACAACTCTGAGTACACCGAACCCATGCTGGAGGCAGCCCGGTCGGTGTTGGAAGCGGCGGGTGCCTCGACTGTAGAGGTCGTCCGTGTACCGGGTGCCTTTGAAATTCCGATGGCCGCCGCGGCGCTGGCTCGGCGCAAACGCAGTCCGGTCCGAGGCATCGTTTGCCTGGGAGTTCTTTGGCAGGGCGAAACCTCCCACGCTGAACAAATCGGTAGTGCCGTCACCCGGGCCCTGATGGAAATAAGCCTCTCTTCCGGGATCCCTTGCATCCATGAGGTTCTAACCATCCAGACCAAAAAGCAGGCCCAACAGCGCTGCATTGACCCACGGACCAACCGAGGCATCGAGGCCGCCCACGCCGCTCTCGAGATCGTGGAGGCCCTTGCCAGCATTCAATCGCCCGGTTCGCGACGCCAAACGGGCTAACCCGATCCCCACATGACCCCAAACGGATCCCTCATTTCATCGGACCGCCTGACCCTGGGCCTTGCTGTC
>Ga0114977_10000418_pt1 | contig 28545 bp, 24 predicted proteins | sample S_130805_MF_Meta_FD_87026 | JGI IMG/M metagenome (GOLD analysis project Ga0114977, IMG submission 87026) | Freshwater microbial communities from Lake Simoncouche, Canada to study carbon cycling - S_130805_MF_MetaG | ecosystem: Environmental > Aquatic > Freshwater > Lake | place: Lake...
AATCAGAGTCAGATATAGTTAATAAACTATGTTTACCAGCATGAAGCAAATTATTTTTTGCATCTATACCATAAAACACAGTTTGTTCACTTCCTTTTACATGATTGTAATTGTGAAATTGATGTAGAGCTATAATTGAATTGGTAGCATCTATAATTGGAATTCCAGATTTTTTTGTAAAATTTAATAACGCGCTATCGTAACCTCCTCGTCCTATTACAATTTCATCTATATTATTCCATTGATTTTTTTTAAATATGAAATAGTCGACTCCAGTTGGTTCGTGTAATTTCGCTTTATTAAGATTTAAAAGCTCTTTTTTTAAAATTTCAAAATCTGAAATTGATTGGTCGATAATTGTACCTTCTGACAAATCAATACGTTGCCCAATTATAAGAAAATTTTGAAATTTAACATTAAATAAAACTTCATCTATATTAGAAAGTAAAATATCACAATTTAAAAATAATTGTGTGTCATATTCACCGTATTTAGAAGCATGCTCAACAATAGCTCCAAAATAAGGGATACCGTTTTCTGTAGATCGAATTTGATTAACAACCTTAACATTTAAATCCTTTCCAGCGTTTTCAATTCCGATTGAATTACCATATAAAATAATCTCATACCGACAACTTATTGTTTTCCAATTATTAATTGCTCTGTATTGATTCTCTTTATCGATACCTATGAAAGGCTTAGGAGATGCTAATATTGTAATCATAATTTATTTTCAGTAATTCTATTGTGAATTGTGTTAATTTTTCTACTTAAAAAAAACTCATTAATAATTATCAAAATTAAAAAGGTGCCAATAAAAGAATAACCGGAACTGGTCAAAGATGGTCTTTGCAACCATAAAAATGCAGCGCCAAGAATTAATATATTTTTATTATATAAAGCAAAAAATAAAAGAAATATTATAAAAACATAATAGGGCCATCCACCATAAAAACCAAATTGAGCAAATGGATAAAGTGGACTACAACAATTTTCATGATTATTTCCTAGAAAAAGATTAAAAAAGTCACCGCTTTCAATAGTATTGATATCTTTAATAATATGAGGCATTCTATTATTTCCTTCTGATAAACTATTTGTGTTACTAAAGATTCTTTCGGAAAAAGAATAATCGAATAATTTCGTTATTAGACTATTATTAAATGAAAAGATAAATATTATTACAAAACTTACAAAAATCCATTTTAAATTTTTAACTTTAATTTCTCTAATTAAGAATAAGGTTAAAAAAATATAATGTGCAAGGCTAAATGTTACAAGTCCAAGTAACAATAAGATAAGTGAGAATTTTTTATTTAATTTAAAGATGTCTCTAAATAAAACAAAGAAACAGATTAAAAAACTAAATGTTCCTGGTTCATCAAATATTGCATTTCCTCTGATAATAGTCCCGTATGGTGTCCAAATTGGAGTTCCCAATGATGTATAATAAAAACCAATGACTCTTAAACCTGGAGTTATATAATTTATATATGGTTTGGGGTTATTAAGTACAATAATGAATGCAATTATTGCTCCTATTAACAAAAATAAAATTATTATAGATCCAGTTTTAATAATTGATATACATTCTTTTTTAGAAAGTAATGAAGCTAGTAGTAATCCGATTAAAATATTGCCAGGGAAAAAAATTAATTTATAATCAAAATGAAAAAAAACTACTAAAATACTTGTGAACAATATAAAAATACTAATAAAAAAAACCCAAGGTATTATTCTTCTACCACTTTTGAAAATGAAATAAAGATAAATTATTAGTAATAATGGAGTTGTTGTTGAAAAAGCAAAACCAATAGAATAACTTAGATGAGATAAATAAAATATTGAAAATGTTAATAAGATTATTATTAAAAAATTATTTTTATTATGTAATAAATAATTTTCTAAGTTAACATTCAACATACCTAACTGACTATTCATTTACTATATTTGTATATATTTCATGTTGTCTAAAATAAACCTTCACTAAATTATTACGTATACTAGAACTTTCTATAGCATTATTAGAAATTTTTAAAGACAAATCATCATTTGTTAATAATTTCAAAATTTGACCGGCACATTGAATATAATCACTTAGAGGATAAAAAAGAGTATCATAATTGTTTGTTGCCAAATAACTACTTCCTGGATTAAAAGCACACACACATGGGGTTCCAATAAACATCGCTTCTGCATGTGCAACCCCATAACTTTCAATGAAACTGGGAAGTAACATAATATTTGCATTATGCAATTCTTCTATAACATCTAGTTCACCAATTTCTCCCAACCAAATTACATTATCAAATAAATCATACTTTAATATTAAATTTTGAATAAAATTTATATAACCATTTTTTCTTATTCCTTGTTTAGTATGAGGCCCAGCAATTCTTAATGAAACTTTAGGATAATACTTTTTTACATAAAACAAAGCTTTAATTGCAATATGGAACCCTTTAAAAGAGGAAGAATATGCAGATGACATAAAAATTTTTTCATTCTTATTTTTTGACCATTTTTTAGCATTATTAATTGTTGATCTAACTGGTAAATGGTTTTGAAATATTTTTGCATCTTTATTAAGAAACATAATATGCATTCGCATCCATTCGGATGGTGCACATATATATTTGGATTGTGATATTATTTCATTTTCAACAACAGACCATTCTATCATTCCTTTTTTTAAATGGTATAAGGTTTTAAACTTTAATATTTCTTTTATACCTATACAACTTAAAATATCTTTTATAGAAAGCCCAGTGTACAGAAAATTTGAAATTGGGCCAAGTAAACCTTGAATTTCTAACAAAACTGGTTTTTTAATGGAAAGTGTTTTCATTAAATTTGGGTGAATTGATTCCGTTCCCCAAATATGTATTAAATCAGGTTGAAATAAATCAATGATTGATGTATAATAATCAAAATTATTAGATTTTTTTAGGTTTTTTTGATTAATTGATGGTATTAACCATTGCTTTAAATTATTATCTTCATAATAAGTTAATTTTTTTACATTTGAATAGGCTATATTACCCAGTTCAAACATCTTTAGTTCTACATTTTTTTGATATAAAGCGTGTAACCAAGATCCTGATATTCCTTTCCCATTATAATCTAACTCTCTACTAATCCATAATACCTTCATTTAAAAAATGATTTAAATTTAGTAAATATATTCATAAAAAGACGTTCAAATATATTATAATATTTATGTTGAAATATTATTACTTCTCTATCCATTATTTTTTTATTTGAAATTGAAAAACCTATAGGATCCCATAAACAAATAATTACATTTATTTTTTTAAAATTATATTTGTTTATATATAATAAAAACAGGTTTACTCTATCTGATATTACTTTGTATTCTAAATCATATAATTTGTTTTGTACAAATAAATTCGAATTATAAAAAATAGACTGATGACAAATTGTACTTTTGAAAAAAAAATATTTTGAAAGTTTATCTGTTCCTCGGATAATTCTAGTGCTATTAGCTAAAACTATATTTCCATAAATAAGATCAATTTTCCTTTTTGTATGAAGATCTTCTATAGTATTTTGATATATTTCTAAAAGTATATTACTAGTATTGAATGAATCACCAGTATTTAAAAAAAAAAGATATTCTCCATTTGAAAATTTAATGCCTTTATTCATGGCATCATATATCCCTTTATCTTGTTCACTAAGAAAAAAAGTTATATCATCTTTATATTTTTCGATGCAATTTAAAGTATAAGTTTCAGATCCTCCATCTATAACAATTATTTCAAAATTTCTAAAAGTTTGATTTAATATACTTTCAATAGTTTTTGCAAAAGATTTTCCACAATTATATGTTACAATTATTATGGAAAAATATTTATTAATCAATTTGTACATCTTTAAAATTTTGCATTTCTTCTTTTATAAGCTCATCTAACATTTCATCTATAGTCAAATTGTATTGCCAATTTAATTGGATTTTTGCTTTTTCAGGGCTTCCGTATATGTTATCAATTTCTGCAGGTCGATATAAATCTTGGTCAATAATATATTTATCATAAGATATATTTAATTTATCAAAAATAAGATGTATTATCTCACGAAGTGATACAGAATATCCAGAACAAATCATATAATCTGTTGGTTCATTGCTTTGCATCATTAAATACATAGCCTCAACATATTTTGGTGCAAAACCAAAATCTCTTTTAACATCAACATTCCCAACATGTATTTTTTCTTTTTTACCTTTCTTTATTAGTACACTTTCAAATATAATTTTTTTTATGAAAAAATTATTGCGTCTAAGATAAGACTCGTGATTAAAAAGTATTCCGCAATAAATTTTCATTTTGTAACTTTCTCGGTAGTGAATACAAATCCAGTGTGCGGAAGCTTTTGATATCCCATATGGGCTAATTGGATGAAATAATGTTAATTCGTCAATTGGCAAAGATGAAACTTTTCCATACATTTCGCTAGTACTCGCCTGATAAAATTTGATATTTTTATTCAGTATTTTTATAGATTCGAGTAGATTAAATACAGAAATTGTATTAAAATGAAAAGTACTAGTTGGTTGCATGAATGAATTAGAAACAGAACTTTGTGCTGCTAAATTATAAATCTCATCAGGATTTATTTTCTTTAATAAATTAAGAACGTTTTGAAAGTTAGTTAAATCGCAATGTTCAATTTGTATCTGTTCTTTTATATTTAAATATGAAAGGCCATTCAAAATACTATTATCATCATATCTAACAAATCCGAATACAATATAATTATGTTTAAGTAAATATCTAGATAAATATGCACCATCTTGACCAGTTATACCAGTAATTACTGCAACTTTATTTGATTGCTTCATTGTAAACTTTAATTGTTTGCGTTGCGGTCTGTTCCCAACTAAATTTACTAGATTGATGAACGCCTTTAAAAATAAAATTTTCTCTTAAATTAGGATTTTCAAGGATTTTATTTAGACAAACCAGTAGGCTTATTTTATCATTCAGTTGGTAATAAATTCCTGCATCTCCGGCAACTTCTGGAAATGAACTTGAGAATGGTAAAATAACTGGACATTTATAATGCATAGATTCTAAAATAGGTAAACCAAAACCTTCATATTCTGATGGAAATACAAATGCAAGTGCTTTAGAATAAAAAAAATAAACTTCATCATCCTTAAATGAGTATTGTTCTACCATTTCTAATAGATTATGATCTTTGAGAAGATTTTTTTCATCTGAAGTAAAAATATTTCCTCCAAGACAAATTAAATTATAATTATTCGAAATCAACCAATCTGATACAGAAGCAATAAACCAATTGAAATTTTTATAGCCCGCCCTATCACCAACAAATATTATAAATTTACTGTTTTTTAAATTATATGTAAAATAATTATTTGGTTCTATAATAGACTGGGCCAAATAAATTACATGTATTTTATCAGGGTTGATATTTGGGTAAATTGAAATTATATCATTTTTAGTACTATTAGAAATTGCTATGATTCTACTTGACCCTTCAATTAGTTTTTTTTTATTATGAACTATATTAATATTCTTAAAATATTGTGGCATTAACTCATGTATCATATCATATACAGTTAAAACATAAGGAACTTTACCTTCATAATTAAAATAATGATCACTATAATATGTTGGTATAAATAAGTCAATTTTTTTATAACTTAGTAATAATTTGGTTAACAATATGTTTAAAAAGTTAAAAATTAATTTTACACGAGTTATTCCTTTAAAATTGATTTTTTGTAAAATATTAACTTTATAATTATAAAATTGTAAATATATATTTTCAGAATAAATTAAAGGCAATATTACTCTAGTAGATTTATCTTTTCTAAAAAATCTGTATAATTCAGTATAATATTTAGAAATTCCGCCTTTTTTTTGTATATTAAAAATATACGGATCAATTAAAATTTTAATCATTAATTATTTAAATTTCTTATATACTCGAAATCTTGATTAAGTAAGCTATTGTATTTTTTTGTATTAAATATTTTAGATATTTTATTTATTATTGACTGTTTAAAGGTGGGCCTAAATGGATTTAATCTTAGTTTCTTTTTCGATAATATATGCATATCTATATTATTACTATACAAATTTAAATTTAGAATTTTAGCAATTTCTTCTAAAGTAAGGATGTTATAAAAAGAAATATGTTGCCCAATTTCCGGAATAAAATACCACCAATTTGTAAGATTACTAGGTTGCAATTCTGTAGAGAAAATTATTGTATCAGTAAGAAAAAATATTTGTTTTAGTTCTTGAATAGGATCTTCTACATGTTCAAAAAATTCAAATGCTGTAACAAATTCAAATTTGTAATCTTGATTTAAATCAGTAATATCGAAATGAGTAGCGAAAATATTATCACAATAAATATCTTGTCGATAAAAATTGAACCCATTATCTCTCATTAGCCTTACAAATAATCCATATCCACCTGCATAATCTAAATATTTACCATCTCCGTTAAAATGGTTATTACTAAATAAAGAAATAATTAATTTAGAAAATTTAATATTTCTTTGTACTAGGCCTATATCTAAATCTGTAATTGCTTTATTATAACACTCCTCTAACCAATATGGTTTTTCAGTTTGGATGAATTTACATTTTGGGCATTGATGATAACTAACAATATATTTTTTTAAAACATTTTTGTTAAATATATATCTCGTTTCAGTATTACAAATTTTACAAATCATCTAAATAAATTTAAAATACGTACAAGTTTATTAAAAATTTTAAAAATAATAGTAGTCTTTAAATTATTTTTATTAAAAATATGATTAAAGGTATAATTATCAAAATCTCCATTAGCAGAAATTATTTCTGGATGATTTAGTGGAAATTGAATTTCGCCATATTTCAAATTTTTCATATAAGCTGGTGAAGTATGAGTATGAGTTGCGTCGATTGAAAATCCTATGTTTTTTATTAAATTAAAATTAGGAATTATAGATAATCCATTTTCTTTAATATTTGTAAAAAACCATTGAACGTCCCATGTATCCACTGAGCCATAATATACAGAATCTAACATAGTTATTGGTACTTTAGAAATAAAAGTAGGAGTGTTTCTAAAATTTAAATATTCATGCATTTTAAAATCATAGCTTTTCCAAGCTCTTTTCCAAGTAGCCCACCCCCAAACATGAGTATAAATAGAAAAGTAATAGCTATATTTATTTGAATTCTTTAATTGGAAATTATTGCCACAAATGTGTTTAATCGTTTCTGTATATTTATATTTATCTAGTAATATTTCACAAAATTTATAGAATGATGAATTGGGTAGGCAATCGTCTTCTAATATAATTCCATCTTCTTCATGTTCGAAAAACCAGTTGATAGCACCACTAACTGCAAGTCCACATCCTAAATTGTTATTTCTAAATAGTGTTATTACTTTACAATCCCAGTCAATATTACTTAGTAAATAATTTCTAACATTTTCAACTTTAACATTATCATTTAATTTTGTTAATTTTGGCCCATCAGAAGCTATATATAATCTAGGAGGTTGTGCATTTTTAATTGAATTAAATACTAGCTTCGTATTATCTAATCTATTATAAACTATAAATAATACGGGTTTTGATAATGTGAATTGATCTTTAAACATGCATCATAAATTAATTGCGAATAAATAGATTTAACATTTTATGCTCCCATATATCATTTCTAAAATATTTATTAAATATGGTGTAACTTTCATTACCCATATTATTTGCAATTTCATGATTTTCAATCAATGTACTTAAACATTTTTCAAATTTATTTTTATCATTTGGGTCAACCAAAAAACCATTTATATTATTTTGTATCAATTCTGGAGAGCCTCCAACATCTGAAACTATGCAGGGTAATTTAAATTTAAGGGCATCAATTATACTAAAAGATAAATTTTCGATTAAACTAGGGTGCAGATATATATTAGCTTCTTGATAATGGTATTCAACATCTTTGTCAAATCCTAAAAATTGTATTACATTTTCTAATTTAGCCTTAGCTACAATATCAATACATTCAGAAAGTACTGGCCCTTCACCAATCCACTTAAATATTATATTTTTATTATTATATTTTTTAATAATATTTATCGCAACTTCAATCCATAATTTTGGGTTTTTATAATTAATAACGTGGCCAATTGTAAGAACTACAATCTGATTGTTATTTTTTTTAGTCTTAAAAAAAATTGGATCAGAAGAAGAATTAGAGACTACTAACACGTTATGTTCAATAACTTTCCAAAATTGAATTATTTGTTTTTTTGCATATTTCGAAACCGTTATTATTTTTTTTTGTTTACTTAAAAACCAGTTTATATTACAATATCTAAAAACTGTATTTCTTATTGTAGAGGATTGATTTGGATATGTGTGTAATATATAATAAACCTTTTGTGAATAAAATAACACATGTAAAAATAACCCAGGTGTTCCAACACTTAATATTGTATAAGTTGGGCAGTATTTGAATTTAAGTTTAAGGAATTTAATTACACCTGTAATAGTATTAAGCCTAACATTAAAGAAATTATATCTATAATTTGTAATAATTTGGTGAATTTCATTATCTACAAAATTATTTGTATTTATTATACAAACATCAAAATTATATTTGTGAAAAAAATTTAATAATTTTATAAAATAAGTTCTTGTTCCACCCATTTTATCGAACTCTGCAATAAGAAATATTTTCAAAATAATTGTTATTTGTTGGGGAATAATAATCTATAACATTCTATTTTAAAGTTAAAGATATTTGATTTTGATAAATTGGTAGTTTTGAAGAGAAAACTTATTAAATAATAAAGCCTAATTATAAAACTATTTGAAAAGAAATTAGTTTTATAATTTGAATAATGGCATTTATATAATTTTTCATTAATTAAGATATTGTAAAGTTCGTTATTTATTTTTATATTTTTTTTAGCATGATTTTTTAATTTAATCACTAATTTTTTTATTAAGGTAAGGTCTGAATTATTAATCAATCTTTCTTCATAAGACATTAAAATTGTATAATATTTTATTTCCGTATCCGTAAGTTCAATTTCATTAAAATAATATTGTAAAACTTCGATTCGTAAATTATCAAGATTTCTAATTTGTGTTTTATTGCCAGTTAAAGAATTTGGATTTATACGGTATCGTAATAAAATTTGACTAAGATTAGCCATTTTAACTATTTTAGAAAGTTCAAACCAAAGTTTGTAATCTTCGCTACCATAATTTGAATTATATTCAAGTTTATTATTGATAAGTATTTCTTTTCTAAAGAAAGCTGTTGGGTGCCAAATTGGAGAATCAAAAAACATTTTTGTCAGAATATCCTTATGATTAAAATATGCACCCCAAATTTTTTCACTAGGGGAAATTTCGATCATTTGTGATCCGACTAAACTTATTTCTTTATGTTCTTGAAGATATTTGACTTGTAATTCCAGTCTATTTTTATATAAAATATCATCCGCGTCAGCTCTAGCAATAAAGTCTCCCTTTGACATCTTTATGCCAAAATTTAGTGCTTCTGTTAGTCCTTTATTATTACTAAAAGCATAATATTTAATTCGATGGTCATTATATTTTCTTATAATTGACTCTGAATTATCACTAGAGCCATCGTTGATTATTATTAATTCTAAGTTTGGATAAGTTTGCGATAAAATACTTTCTATTGATTCATGTAAAAATAAATCTGCGTTAAAGACAGGCATTATTACACTAATTAATGGAGAATTATGAAAATTCATTATCTAGAAATTTGACCAAACTGAATAAAACTCATCTTCCGGTAATTTAAAGCCTAATTTATGATCTGTTACATATATTTTACTCAAGTTATTTACCCATTTATACGCTTCTAAAAATATTTTATCGTTTATTTCATTAGGTTCACATACAGTTTTTTTATGATAATGTACATGCATTCTAAATAAACCATCTTTCTTAATTACACGTTTAATTTCATTAGCAGTCTTCTGAAAATCATCAACATGGTCAATCGCATTCACAGAAATAACTGCATCAAAAAAGTTATCTTCAAATGGCATATGCTCAGATTTTGAATTAACAAATTTAACTTTTTCGTAATAATGCAAAGGGAATCCTGCTTGAATATAATTTCCCATTAAATGATCTAATGAAAACAATTCTGAATCTTTGAATACAGTAGCACTTGGGATTGGTCCAGCTCCCACGTCTAAAAGTCTCATGTTATTAAAACTATTGCTCTCAAGCAATAGATCATTGAGATACTTTTTTTCTTGATGTATTTTGTGCCAAGTTAAAATTGCGCTATCTTTTATATTATTTAGTATAATTTTTTCTTTTTCAACTGGTGGTGGTGTTTGATATAATTCTTTTTTTCCTTCATACCAATCAATATAATTATTAATCTCGTTTTCCCAGAAAAATAATTCTGCATTATTTTTAATAATATCTCCGTTATCTTTTTTTAATCTTAAGGTTGTAATTCTTCTTAATAATTTATTTATCATATTTTTATCCAGTTTTTAGGTATTATATCTTTTGCATTTAAAAAATTTTCATTTGTCCAAGTTTTTGGAGATATTATTATTTTATCCTTGTTATTATTAAGCCAAGCACCCCACCAACTAAAAGAACTATTTGCAATTATATTGTGCTTGCATATACTCATTAATCTCATGTCATCATAAGGGCTATCATTCCATTTATTTATATTAACAATTTCATGTGGAATATTAAAACTAATTATAGATTTAGCATATTCATAATCATCTGAAAATATAAAAAAATATGGATCAACTAAACTATTCATAATTTCATCAATAGCCCTTTGATAATATTCCATATTGCAAACGTTATGGGTTTTTGACGTATTTAATCTATTTATATAATCTTGCCCCCTTATATGAATTGATACAGAATTTGTATTAATTATTTTATTAGCAATTATTTTACTTTCTTCATTGAAAGGTATTTTAAATGTAAAATCATCTCTTATTATATCTTTATGACTTTCAAAGTATTTTTCTGTTTGCCAATAACCATTTAAAAGTATGTTGCCTTTTTTTTTTAATACATCAGGGTCAAAATTAAACGAATTTTCATCGACCCTGTTAATAAAATATTTACGATTTTCTATATTAAAATTTAATATTTTACTCGCGATAAATTTAATTTTTTTTGAGGTTAGGTTTTTCTGCTCTATACTTGTTAACTCTCTAGCTCTTATATTAAAAACATTGTAGATTGCTATTATATCATTTGGATTAAAATCTTTACGAATTCTGTTATAATTATATTGGTAGGTCAATTCAGTATTCAACAAAATGGACATATTTCTTCCGACTGCATATTGAAACATTTGATTCCCTAGCCCCCCAAATAAATTTATTATTACCATTTATTAACCATTTGTTATTGAATAAAATTTTTCAATTAGTTTGCATACATATATTACCTGTTCATCAGTCAACTGTGCTGCAGAGGGAAGCCAGAGCCCTTTTTCGCCTACATTATTTGAAACTAAATATTCAGCTTCTTCATTATATGCCAATTGTTTATTAATTGGAGGGTACATAATTCTCGTACCAATATTATTTTCTTTCAAATAAGCTTTTAATTGTTCTCTTTTTTCAACTAAAACATCTATAAACCATGGTGTTGTGCAACCTAAATCTTGCATAAAAAATTTAACTTGACTTATGTCTGATAGCTGCTTTAAATACAAGCTATATATTTCTTTTTTTCTTTCTACTCTCCATGGTAATTTTTTCATCTGCACATTCCCTATAACAGCTTGCATTTCTGTGAATTTAAAATTAAACCCTATTGTATCGTGCACATCATTACCTCCACTACTTCTTCCGAAGTCTTTAAGCCTACTTATTTTATAAGCAAATTCATCATTATTGGTTATAATTGCACCGCCCTGCCCAGTTGAAATTATCTTAGGTGCCGAAAATGAGAAACTTCCAGCAAGTGACATCGTACCTTGATGTTTACCATTTAAATATAATGATCCCAATGATTGTGCTGAATCTTCAAGCAAGATCAAATTTTTTTCTTTACATAAATCTACAAATGCCTCAAATCCACTTTTGGGATTTCTTCCATTAGCATTTACAAAAATAATTGCTTTTGTTTTATCTGTAATTGCTGCCCTAGCAAGATCTAAATCCATACAAAGTGTTTCAGCTTCAACATCTACAAAAACTGGTATTGCCCCAATCATTTTTATTGAATTTGGTGTTGCTACCATTGTATAATTCGGAACTATTACTTCATCTCCATAGGTTATTCCAGCTGCAATTGCCATAAGCGTTAGGCTTATGGTACCATTATTAACAACAAAGCAATGTTTTGAACCAGTATACTCGGCGATTCTTTTCTCAAAATCATTAGTTTGCTTGAATTCTGTCAACCAGCCACCTTCTTCCATATAATTACTCATCGCAATTTTTTCTTCAGATCCAAACCAGGGTTCCATTTGCGGTATATATTGCATTTTACTTATTTTTTAGTGTATAGTCTTTTTCTAATTGAAGAATTAGTTCTTTTTTTCTCTCTCTTATCTTTTTTACAGGAACTCCAACATATAAGCCCCACTCTTCTAAATCTTTTATCACTAATGATAATGCCCCGACGGAGGCACCATCATTAATATTTACATTCGGTAATATTACAGAGCTCGATCCAATAATTGAATGTCTGCCTAAAACAACAGTTCCGTATTCGACATTACCTTTAAATTCAAAATCAACCAAGGGGGTTGCTATCCCAGATAAATAGTCGTCGGAACCAGCAGCTATAACAACATTTGGAGAAAGTGTAGAATAAGGCTTCATTATAAATTTTGAACTTGAGCCACCTATAATCTTACAACCTGCCGATATATGATTAAATCCTTGTAATTCTAAAGCGGTTGATATATAAGTAAAATCATCAATTATACAATTATCTGCAATTGTTACTAAATGAGGATATCTAATTCTTACAGTCTTGCCAATAATTACATTCTTGCCGCAATATTTTAATTCATTTAAATCAAAAAAAATATTTGTATTATTCATAATTAAAATTTTTCCATCCAAAATTCAATCATCTCATCCATTAAAGCATGGAATGTATATTCAGGTTTCCAATTAAATGTAGACTTTAGTTTAGTACAATCCCCTTTCAAATAGGGCAATTCCTCGGGTCTTAGATATATTGGATTTTGTGTAATATAATTATTGTAATCTAAATTTAATTTTGAAAAAACATAATCTGCCATTTCTCTCACAGAGTGTGTTTCACCAGTAGCTACTACAAAATCATCTGGCTTACTATGATTTATAATTAAATGCATTGCTCTAACATAATCCTTTGAGTGTCCCCAATCACGATAAGAATCGATGTTTCCCATCTCGAGATTATTTATTAAACCTTTTTTAATCATGACTGCTCCTTTTACAACTTTATTTGTAACAAAATTACTGCCTCTTCTTGGCGATTCATGATTAAATAATATACCATTACATGCATGTAATTTATATGCCATCCTATAGTTGTGTACAATATTATATCCAAAAACTTTTGAACAACCATAAGGACTTACAGGCTTGAAAGGAGTTGATTCTCTCTGAAAACCGTCCGCATCTACTGCACTTCCGAACATCTCGGATGAACTTGCTTGATAAAATTTTGCTTCAGGACATGCATTTTTATATGCTTCTAAAATATTTAATACACCTAATGCATTTGTTTGAACTGTAAATTGTGGAATATCGTAACTGATTCTTACATGGCTTTGTGCACCTAAATTATATATTTCATCGGGTTGTATTTTTTTTAATAGTCTTTCTAATCCCGATACATCCAACAAATCACCATAGTAAACATGTAAATTTTCTTTTACAAAATCAATTCTACTTTGTTGATGCTCAGGCACCGAATTCCTTCTTACAATACCATGAACTTCATAACCAAGATCAAGCAGATACTCTGCAAGATAACTTCCATCTTGTCCTGAGATTCCAGTAATAAACGCTTTTTTCATAATTTAGTTTTATTTTATAAATTCTTTGTCTAATTCTAAACCAAGGTATGGGCCAGTTTTGTATTCATATACAATTGTATGGTCTTCTAAAATAAAGTAATTGTGACCTCCTCTAAAAGTCATTGAGCAATCACCTGGTAACAAAATGGGCTCTGCAATAATTGTGTCATCTAGGTCATAAAAAATACATTTCACACTCCCTCTAATCACCAGCCAGCTTTCCTGCGCTATATTGGTAGTTTTTTCTAAAATGATGTGTTTATGTGGCTTAAAAGTTTGTCCTTTGTGCATTTGCAAACTTGCCAATTGAAGAAATTCTTCTTCTGGTGATATATTTGTTCTTCCATTAATTTCCTCCAACCGGTATACTATATGCAATAGTGTGTTGGGGTGTTGTTTTGAATAAATTTTTTCCATTTTTTTTATTTTTTTTCATTCCATTCAGGCGTTAGAAATAGCAGTCCTGCAATTTTAGGTAACGTTCTTGATGTCAATGAACCTCCATCAATGATATCAAAAGAAATTATATCTTCAGCGTAATCATAGGTTTCAATACTTGTCATGTCACCACACCAAAGACTTATATAATATGTATCAGGATAAAATCGTAAATCGTTAAATTTTACCTTGTATTTTTTCTTTCCAGGATTTAATGATGTAACTTGAAAATTAGAATCAACATCTATAACATTTGCTATTTTTAAACCATCTGAATTTTTGATTTCAATACAAGTTTTTACATCATTTTCATTAGGTTTTTGAATATTAATTTCAAAAGTAATTTCTAGAGTTTCCCCAATTGAAAAAACTCTTTTATTAACTCCCATTTTCGAGAGAATAATATTTGTAAAACATGCTTTTTTACTTAAATTAACTGACACAGACCAATCAGTAGTTGAATTGGAAAAATTTGAGTTTAAATAAGTGTTAATAACTTTGTTGGTTTCAGCAAATTCTCTCAATTCCCCATTACTTAAAAGAATTGTTTTTTCACAAAGCTGATTTATAGCACTTATATTATGACTTACAAAAAGTATGGTTCTACCATCATTTTTTGATACTTGATTCATTTTCCCCAAACATTTTTTTTGAAACTCAGCATCACCTACTGCCAAAACTTCATCAACTATTAATATTTCACTTTGAAGGTGTGCTGCAACAGCAAATGCTAATCGCACATACATTCCAGATGAATATCTTTTGACAGGAGTATCAATAAATCTTTCAACACCTGAAAAATCGACTATTTCATCGAAGTTTTTAACAATTTCATGTTTATGCATTCCTAGTATTGCGCCATTTAAAAATATGTTTTCTCTTCCAGTTAGTTCTGGATGAAATCCTGTACCAACTTCTAGTAAACTTGCTGCTCTTCCGCTGATTTTTAAACTTCCAGAAGTTGGCGTTGTTACTTGACTTAAAATTTTAAGTAATGTACTTTTTCCAGCACCGTTTCTACCAATTATTCCAATTGCCTCTCCACGTTGAATTTCAAAATCAATATTTTTAAGGCTCCAAATAATATTACCCTTGCCCTTTATAGTTCGATCGTTTGATTCTCCTATTTTTAAAAATGGATCTTCTTTGCCTCTTTTTAGTGCCCACCATCTTTTTAAATCTCCAGATAGGCTTCCTGAATCAAATTGGCCTAGCTGATAGGCTTTTGCTATATTTTCAACTTTTATTGCTAACGACATATTAAATTGTATCGATAAAACTTTTTTCTACTTTATTAAAAATTAAAATTCCTATAATAAAAATAAATAAACTAGAAAGTAATGAGTAAATAATAGTATGCGTGGTTAAAATACCTACTCCAAGTGTAGAAGCTTTTATTCCTTCTATTATAAATGTCATTGGATTTATTATAATAATCCAATAAAACTTACTATTAACACTGGTAATTGGGTAAATAACAGTTGTTGCATACATCATAAGTTGAACGCCAAATGTTACAAGATGCGAAAGATCTCTGTATTTTGTTGTTAAGGCAGTGATAATGAGACCGATACCCAACCCTTGTAAAGCCATCAATAATACAAATAAGGGAAATAATAAAACCTTCCAATCTATATTAAATGTATATCCATTGTACAAATAATAAAGAATTACAATTACTAATAATGTTATCTGAATACCAAACCGAAATAAATTTGATATCACAATGCTTAATGGGCTTATTATCCTTGGAAAATAAACTTTTCCAAAAATACTTGCATTATCTCTGAATGTTGTAGAGGTTTTTATTAAGCAGTCTGAAAAATAATTCCAAGAAGTTATTCCCGCTAAATAGAAAATTGGTTTTGGTAAACCATCTGTAGATAACCCTGCTATACTTCCAAAAACAATTGTATATATAATTGTTGTAAAAATTGGTTGAATGAAAAACCAAATTGGCCCTAGTAACGTTTGTTTGTAAAAAGAAACTATATCTCTTTTTACAAACAAAAATAGCAGATCTCTATAATTCCAAATCTGACCAAACTGTAAGTCGAATGTCTTTTTTTTCGGAGTTATAATTAAGTCCCAATGTTGTATTTCTTTTGTTGAAATATTCTTCAAAATATGATAATTATAAATTAATGTATTTTTTAATAAAATTTGTAGTGTCTTTTTAACAATTAATATACTTGCTTAGCAACAATGATATAATCGAATTCGTTTATTTAATTTCTGTATTCTTTATTTCTATATACTCTTTCAATGTTTTTATTAATCCAATTGATAAATTAATTTTATGCTTCCAGCCAAGATTATGGATTTTACTAATATCTAATAATTTTCTTGGTGTTCCATCCGGCTTTGTTAAATCAAGCTCTATTTCACCATCATATTCTAATTCTTTAGCAATTTGTATGGCTAAATCTTTTATGCTAATATCTTCTCCAGTACCAACATTAATTGGTCCTGATTCGTTATATATTTCCATCAAAAAATAACATGCCTCTGCTAAATCATCAACATGAAGAAACTCTCTTCTTGGATTCCCTGTTCCCCAAACACTTACTTTTTGATTGTTTGCAAATTTAGCATCAACCATTTTTTTTATTAGAGCTGGCAAAACATGTGAATTCTCTGGATGATAGTTATCATTTGTGCCATACAAATTAGTCGGCATTGCCGAAATGAAATTACAACCGTATTGTGATCTATAGCTATCACATAACTCGATGCCGGCTATTTTTGAAATTGCATAAGGCTGATTTGAACTTTCCAAATATCCACTTAATAAATATTCTTCCTTGATAGGCTGTGGAGCTAACTTTGGGTAAATGCAAGATGAACCTAAAAACAATAATTTTTTTACGTTATTTAGATATGCAGAATGTATAACATTGGCTGCAATTATTAAATTGTCATAAATAAAATCAGCTCTATATTTATTGTTTGCATAAATTCCACCAACTTTAGCTGCTGCTAAAATTACATATTCGGGCTGCTCTGTGTCAAAAAATGCTTTTACGTCATTTTGATTTCGCAAATCTAATTGAGAAGAATTTTTGGTTACTATATTTACTAATCCTTCATTTATTTAATTACGTAATAATGTAGATCGTTTCATTCCATTATTTCTTGCTATATATATCTTAGATTTTTGATCCATCTTTTTTACTTAATAAAATTAGTAGACTTAATTAATATCTCTCTATTAAAGAGTTCCAAGTCAGACTTAACCATTTCTTTTACTAAAGACTCTAAATCATATTTTGGTTGCCACCCTAATTTTGTTTTTGCTTTAGTTGGATCTCCAATTAGTAATTCTACTTCAGTTGGCCTATAGTATTTAGGATCAACTCTTACTACTACTTTACCTATTTCCAACTTATATACACTGGTATTTGAAATTACATACCCCTCTTCTTTGTCATCAGAACCTCTAAAACCAAGCTCTACCCCTAATTCTGCAAATGCCAATTTTACAAAGTTTCTAATTGTCGTTGTTATTCCAGTAGCCAAAACAAAATCTTCCGGTTTTTCTTGTTGAAGAATTAGATACATACCTTCTACGTAATCTTTTGCATGTCCCCAATCTCTTTGAGAGTTTAAATTACCTAAATATAAACAGTCTTCTAAGCCAAGTGCAATTTTAGCGGAAGCCCTGGTTACTTTTCTTGTAACAAAAGTTTCACCTCTTTGTGGTGATTCATGATTAAAAAGTATCCCATTACAAGCAAACATGTTATAAGCTTCGCGATAATTTACTGTTATCCAATAAGCATATAGTTTTGCAACAGCATAAGGAGATCGTGGGTAAAAAGGTGTGCTTTCAGATTGAGGAACTTCTTGAACTAGGCCGTATAATTCAGAAGTAGAAGCTTGATAGATCTTTGTTTTATTTATCAAACCTAGAAGTCTAACTGCTTCCAAAATTCTTAAAGTTCCAATTCCATCTGCATTTGCTGTATATTCTGGCTCTTCAAAACTTACATGCACATGACTCATCGCCGCTAAGTTATAAATCTCATCAGGTTGGACCTCTTGAATTATTCGGATTAAATTGGTGCTGTCAGTCAAATCCCCATAATGTAAATGTAAATGCCTGTCCTGAATATGTGGATCTACGTATAAATGATCTATTCTTTGAGTATTCAATGAGGATGCTCTTCTTTTAATACCATGTACTTCATACCCCTTTTTTAATAAAAATTCGGCGAGATAAGCTCCATCTTGACCTGTGATACCAGTAATTATTGCTTTCTTTAAATTCATTTCTTGACTTATTATATAATTTAAATTCAATTAAAATTTTTCTATGCTAAATCAGTTCTTTCATAATAAACCCATGCTTTACAAGTAAATTGTGCAGTAATCTATATGAAATAAAAATTATAATTATCATAGAAAACGCCAAAGTGCCAGCCACAATTATTGACTTCGTAATACTATTGTCTGTTTTTTCTAATGGCAATATTGGTTTATCAATTACTTGAAATAATGGCATTTCCTTTCTAAGTGTCATTTTTGACATTTCTAAATTTGAAATTAAAGAACTTAACATCGTCGAATTAATCTGCAAATCAATTTGTCTTTTTGCAGGCAACGTTCCTTTAGATTTAAAAGCTGGGTTTAAATTATATATTTCATCTGAAGCTGATGCAACACTAACCAATGAGAAATTATATTCTGATCGAATGCTATCAATTTGCTTTTCTAAAATTGCAATATTTTTTTTTGACTTACCAGACTTCGTCTCAATATAAAATTCATAGGTAACTTTTAATAAATTCTCACAAAAAGATTTAGCGAAAATTTCATCCTCATTAGACACTTCAATTATAGAAAAAGGAGAACGTTGTTGGTTAGCACCAATAAATAATCTATCCGGTGAAGTTAATGCTATATAAATACTTTTTAAAATAATATCTTGTTCTAAAGTGAAACTGCTTCTATTTGTATTTGGCGCAAAATATATATTTTTATACTTAGGGTCTTCCCCCCATTTTTTTCTAAGATTATTTAATTTTATATAATACTCTGCGTAGCTAATTGTATCTCCATTGATGTAAAATGGATTTAGTAATGCCTTTTCAATAATAAAACGGCTTTTCATTAGGCCCATAATATTCGATCCAGTAAACATGCCGTCATTTCCAGATCCAACATCTATTCCCAATTGGCTGGCTAATGAACCAAGTCCGCCTGATGACGAAGGCTTTTCATCATCTAAAATAAAAGTCATGGTGGCTTTATAATAAATTTTAGTTTCTTTTGCTTTTAGGTAACCAATTAAAGAACCTATTAACATTGCTACAATTATTAGCTTCCATTTTGATAATATATAAGCATTCCATTCTTTTATATTATTCAATATTGACATTAGTGCCAATGTTTGACTTGTATTTGATTCTGTTTGACCTAAAGGTTTCATATATTTATTTGCTTAATAGTTTTAGTGTTGCAATGGAAGTCCCTATTTGTGCAAAAATAGTCATATACTGTAATATACTTGATAATGCATCTCTTCGTTTTTCACCTTCAGGTAAAACTATCTCTGATCCTGGCTCTATTCTTGGATTAAATCTAAGAAAACCAATGGTTTTTGTTTGTTTTGATCGGCCATTAAAATATACAACATATGCTTTATTACGCCTTGCATTTTCGGTAATACCACCTGCGGCACTTATACATTCTGCAATATTAATTCCATCGTGATATGTTATAGTTATTGGCCTTAATACACCTCCTTTGATAGTAATTTTATTGTCAATTTTAGGTATAATTATTTCATCCTTATCTGTCAAAACCAAATCATAATAACTTCCAGGATGCTTCATTATTTCATCAATATCTAATGCAATATTTTGCACATTGCTAGATATTGAATTATTATTGTTTTCTTTTTTTAAACTATCCTTTAAATTTTCGGATAAGGTGTCAACCTTTAAATTTAATCTTTTAATAAATGCCCCTTTGCCGTATGCTTCGCCAATTAAACCACCAGCACGATTAATAATATCACTAACTCTTTCTAGTCGATTAACTAAACTATACTTACCCGCATATTGTATTTGCCCGGTTATTGAAACTATTTGATTTTCTGCATATCCTACTTTCTTAGTTATACTTACAACATCATATGGTTGTAATATAATATCAGTATTTCCAGGAGTAAAATTTAAGTTAGCGTCCATCTCCGTTGATATTAATGTTGAAATTGTATTATTTGTTACTTTTTCCCCTTCTTGTTTATAAATTCTTGCAACTTCGACTTTTTTATTAGCTGCATAAGTGCTGCCGCCTGCCATAATTATTAGATCCTTTACAGTCATACTATCTGAATACTGAAATTGTCCTGGATTATGAACTTCGCCAAATATTTTTATATTAAAAGAATCTCGCAAATCCAATACTGAGCTTATGTAAATTTCATCTTCGCGTAGTAAAAAAAGATTGTCTTTACTACTTCCAGCTATGGCATTTTTTAAATTTACATTAACCATTTCCTTAATTAGATTTGGCTTTAATCTATAAATCTGCACACTTCCAATATATGCATCATCCCTTAATCCATCTGCTTTTTTTATTAGATCGCTTAAACGCATCCCATCTTCTAATTCATAACTATCGGGTCTATAAACCGCGCCTGTTATTTTTACTCTATTTTTATACCTGTCTAAAATTTTTGAAACAATAAATACATCTCCAGCATTTGTTAGATAACTTGAAAATTCTTTTTTACCTAAGTCTTTAATAGTTAAATCTTTCCCATTTTTTTGTATAACCTTTATATTTTCAGTGAAAGCTGCTGCTTCAAACCCACCAGTAAATTCAAGAAGGTCTTTGAAATTTTCATTTTCTTTTAATTCAAAAATTCCGGGCCTTTTAACTTGGCCATTTATTTCAACCCTTTTTTGATATACTGGAACTCTAATAACATCATAATCTTTTAAACCGATATTGTCAGACTGATCCCCATTCAATATAAATCTATATAAATCAATTTTTTTAATGATTTTATTATTTCTTACCAATTCAATATTTCGATAACTACCAATTGAAGATGGCCCACCTGCATAAGATAAAGCACTAAATACACTACTTAAAGAGCTTAAATCATATGAACCTGGCTTTTTTACACCTATGACTGTTACATGTATAGTACGTATATTCGAAACTGTAATTGAAAGCTTAGACTCTCCATTTGATAAACTTGCATATGAAGTCTTAGCCATTTGCTGATATATTTTGTTTGTTGCAGCTTCTATAGTTAATCCTCCTATTTTCAAAAGTCCAACATTTGGAATTGTAATATTACCTTCAAGTGATATTTTTAACTCTGCACTGAACTCCTGAATACCATATAATATAACTTTAATAACATCGTTAGGCCCTAGTTCGTAATTAATGGGAGTAGCAAGGTTAACATTTGATGTAATAGAGCTATTTGATTGAAAAAGTTCAGAACCAAATATTAAATTTGCAATTTGATCCTTAGCTCTTTGCGAAGTATCATCTAAAATTATTTTATCATCCTTAATATCCATAAGAGGTTTAGAAAAATCATTAGAAATAAGTTTATTTTTAAGCTTCTCGAACTCTGATGCAGTCATTCCTTTTGATAAAGTTTGTTTTCTTAATTGATCAATAGTTACCCCTTTTGATTTTAACTCTTTTTGAATTTGACTTATATCAGTTTCAGTTAAAGCATCTGTCTTAAAAGTGGTTAAGTCATTAGAGTTTAAAATATTTTGCGCTTGCAAGCCAATGCTAATAAAAACGAGTAAAATGCTAATAAAAAATAATTTCATTGTATAGATTTTAGAAGAATAAGATAAAAATTAAGAAAGTCCCTGTGTCAAGTTTGTTTAAGTTATCAAAAGAGTATTGAAGGCTTTTTTACAGTATTTGCATGGCTACGCCATGCTTAGTCACATACTATATATAAGTTGACTACATAACCCTAATAAATTCGGCACTATTAAGAAATAGGCTTAGCTAAAGGGGGAGATTCAAAACTGGTTTAACTATCACAGAATTAAAGCTTTATAAAAAATTTAGGGGGGTATAATTTATATGGCGAAATTAATCTATTTACTGCTAATGAACAAAATAAATAGAAAATTATAAATATATGATTATCAATATTTAAAATATTAATATTTTATTATCTATGTTATTAAAAACCTTAATTATTCATGCTTTTTAATAAGTAAGAAAAACATAGATGCTAAAATTGATAATACAGCACCCAATAATACTCCAACATACCACTTTACTTCATCTGTTTCTAAGGGGAAAACAGGGCGATCTACTATTTGAACAGTAGGTGTTTCTTGGGCTAATGACATCCTAGATACTTCTAGATTTTTCATTAGTTCCGCATAGATGGTAGACAACACTATTTTATCTCTCTGTGATATTTCTGAATATACTGGTGCATTTACATCGGCGGGGTTTACATTTAATAATAACCTAGCATCTTCTGTAGCTGAATAAGTGCGCTTATTCAATAAATTTGAAATACTATCTGTTCTTTTTTCTAATCTGCTCACATTTTTTTTGAGTCTGCCTACTTTAGCATCTACATAAAAATCGGTAGCTATTTTTAAAAGACGATCTGCCATTAATTTACTCATCTGCTCATTCTTCACATTAATGGTTAGTTTAAAAAAGCCTAATTTTCTGTCTACTTTATAAACATCTATTTCTTTTTCCTCAATGTGCTTTACTATTGTCTTTAACAAACTATCCTGCAAACGAATATCCTTATCTGGTGTAGCAAAGAAAATGGGGCGTCCTATTTTATCATTATTCATCCATTTATTTCTTAACTTATAAACATCGGCATATTTATCTGCTAAACAATAATTGCTATCATTCAAATAAGGTGTTTTTAAACAGGCACTCATAAATTCTCTACTCTTTAATAATTCTAATACATTATCTCCACTTAATACATTATTACCGGCGCCAGTTAAACTTCCTAAATCCATCCCAAATTGTCCACCAATTGAAGATAATAAGCCACCTGCAGAAGACTTACTTTCTTCTACTAAAAAAGTGATTTCTGTTTTATATCGAATAGGTTTGATAAAGCTGTAAGTAAGGCCCAGCAAGGCGCCTAGAATAGCCAATATGACCAATAATATAAACTTTAATTTTACAATATCTTTTATTTTATTAACCCAACCCCCTAACCAAGAAGCAAATGAAAAGTTGGGCTCGTAAGGATAATGCGTAATGAAATTATTATTAAGATTATTATTTGTGTTTTCTGTTGGCATATATTATAATTTTAAAATAGCCGCTAAGCCTACTAATGCAGATACAATACTTGTTATAGCAGATAATTCAGTAACGGATAATCCTTTTTCTTTTTCAGGCATTTCAGGAACAATTATTTTACTACCTGGTGTTACTCTTGGATAAAATCTAAAGAATAAAAATTTAGTTTGCTTTTGATTAATCCCATTTCCATAATGTATATAGGCTTTAGCTAAAGATGCTCTATTTTTAACGCCGCCTGCTGCAGAGATATAAGACTTGAAGCTGCCAGATTCAAACCTAGTTAACTGGGGACTATATACCGCCCCTGTTACTTCAACAAATGGATCATTTCTAGATATGAATAAACTATCGCCAGGAAGTAAGGGTAAGGACAAGTCTTTTGCATTATTTTCATCTAAGTTTACGCCTATTAATACACCATTACGATATACTTGTAAATCTTTTAAAGATCCATACTTTGTTAAGCCCCCTGCTCTAGTTAAAATATTTTCAATGGTTTCATCTCTTTTTTCTAGAGCAAAATTGCCTGGGAACAATACTGCCCCATTCACTTTTACATCTCCTATAAATACAGAATTTAATAAGCGTGGTACATATATATAGTCCTGTGCTTGTAATACGTATTTGGCGTCGCTACTTGCCAAACTTGAATCGAGACTTAATTTAACTAGATCAACTAATTCATTCGTTAGAATATCAGTTTTATTCTTAATAATTCTAGATAGTTCAACTCTGTGAAGAGCCGCGTCTTTCGTGAAACCCCCTGCCATGGCTATCAAATCCTGCACTTGCATGCCTTCTCTGTATAGTATTTTGCCTGGGTTTCTAACATAACCTTCGATAGTAATATATTGAAGCTCTTCTAATTCTTGCTTGGTATAAATTTGAATCGTGTCTTCGCTATGTAAAGCAATATCTTCACTTGCATTTTGAAATAAATTTTGCAAGTTCACCGATAACATACTGCGTTCTCTTGTGGCAGAAATTCTTTTAATAGTAGCTCTTGTTAAAAAAGCATCTGGTCTTAAGCCATCCGTTTTTTTAAGCAAAGTTTTTAAAGTTAAATTAGGCGTATACCCATATTGACCTGGGCGATATACAGCACCTGCAATGGTTACTTTATTTTCAAAAACTGGTTCTAATTTTTCTGCATAAATTAAATCACCTTGTTGAGGAACATAATTAGCAAAAACATTTGATTCAATATCTTTAAAAGTTTTTTCACGTCCATTTAATTGTACCACTTTTAATCGGTCCGTAAAAGCAGAATCACTAAAGCCACCGGCATAATTTAATGCCTGTGTTAAAGTTTCATTTGGTAGCAATTCATAAATGAAAGGTCTTTTTACCTGACCAGCCATTTCAACTCTTTTATGATTAGGAACAAAAACAATTACATCTTGATCTTCTAATCTTATATCATTTTGTAAAATTCCTTTTTGTAAAAATGGATACAAATCAATGCTAGAAACGGTTTTATTGTTTCTTATTAGTTGTATAGCTCTTAAACTTCCGTTCTCGGTAGGGCCACCTGTTATATATAATGCATTGAAAAAAGAAGCAACTGCAGAAACATGATAATCGCCAGCCCTTTCCACTTCACCTACTACCGAAACTTTAATTGCTCTTACCGATTCTAAACTTAAATTCAAATGTGTTTTACCAGTAGTTAAAGCAGGATAAGATTTTGATATCTTGGAAAATATTCTTTGTTTGGCTTGTTCAACTGTTAACCCATTTACAAATACATACCCTACATATTCAATATTAATACTTCCTTCCTTGGATACTTTAGCACTAATCTCTGTTTCATTTAAACCTGTTAAAGTAATATTTAGCATATCACCTGGTCCTAATATATAATTGGAAGGTGTAGCTAAATTAAAATTTGGTTCAAAGCTACTGTTAGGATTACTAAAAATTTCATAGCCATAATAATTAGACGTTTTTCTTATATAGGGCACCTGTGCGATCCAACTTGTATCGTGTAAGAAGGTGGCTGTATCTTTTATCAATAATCTTGAAGTTGATTTTGATTTTTTTTGGCCTGATTGCAAACTTACCAGGCGGCTTTTTAACGGACCTACTTCATTCGGATTTAATCCGTTTTTGACCATCATTTTTACAGCATCGGTTTCTGATAAACCACTACCTGAAAATTGTTGCCATACCTGTGACATTTGCTGATCTGATAATTGATTGATTTTCAATCCATTAAGATTTTGAGCAGATAGTGTTGAACTAAATAAAATCAACCCTAATAAAACCAATATGCTCGTTTTTACGACTAGTTTACTCATTGTACTGTTCTTGTGTTTGTAAAAGTACTAAAATTTATTCCAGCAAATACCAATAGACAAGGCTGTACTATGATTATCGACTGTAGTCAATAATGCTGGTTTTTGATTTAATTGTATACAATTGATGGTTAGGGATAGGTTATTGAATACCTCATATTTGTATTCCAAACCTAATAAAGTCCTATTATACAATTTGTTATACCCAAATGGGAGCTGTGGAGATCCAAAATATTGCTCTTCGATAGTACCCTGCTCTCCTTTGGTCATAAATGCCAAATACGTTTTTAGACTCATATTGGCTTTAAGTTTATAGTTCGCAGAAAAAACTAGCCTGTCTGCATTCGCCCCCATCCAATCTCCTAATGAATAATTTGCATTGGTGTAATTTTGAGCTGGGATGAAATTGCGATAAACGAAGGGATTAATTCTTGTGTATTCTGCATTGAATGTTAAAGTAGGTAAATAAACATCGGTAACAGTTGCCCCTAATTGATAGGCCCATTGATTACGAGATTGCGTTTCATTAAACATTGATCCTACTCTTATTTCATCAATAAATAATTGCCCGTATAAATGTGTTTTGGGTAATTGATTGCGACTACTAAAACCCATGAATATTTGGCCATTAGCCCCTGCAGAAATATTATCTCCAAATTTGCTATTATCATAAGCCTTGAAAAAACTAATAGGTACTAAATAAGGCAGTTCTAAATTGTCGGTATACACTATCGATTCCCCCACATTAATACTCAATCCTTTAATAGGAGTAATTTCAATAAAATGGGTCGCTAAAAATTTTGGAACATATTGAACTCTGGCGCCACCATATACTGTATTTAATAAGCCATATGTTTTAGTTGTATTTATTACACCGCTTTGCAGCCAGGCATGCATATAACTAAACTTTAACCAAGCATTGGGTTGATATTGCATTCTTACAAAAGGATAGCTTGGTGCTTTATCACTTAAAACAATATTGCCCATTTTGCCATATCCTAAAACATGTTGATCTTGTCCAATGGTAAACATTCCTTTGTTAAATCGATAGCTTGCCGTGGCATTGAACTGAGCGTAATTTAATAAGTTACTACTCGTGGTTGTTTTTCTATTTATTCCTGTAAGATTATTATCGGTTCGGGTAGAATCAAAATTACCTGTCTCATTAACATCTCTAAAACTTAATTGAAAACCAATTCGCTTTTCTACATAGCCCATAATTTGAAAACCTGTTGAAGTAAGTACACTATGTTTTGAAAATGTTTTGAAAGAGGTTTCAAAAACAGGATCGGCCATTACACGAAAATCTTTATCGGTATAAGTAAATACATGAGGATCGTAACTTATATTTTTATGTAAATAAGAAAATTTATAATTATTGCTCTTGCTTGAAATACCTGTATCGTTTAGATTATCGAACTTATACAAGGACATATAAAAAACAATTTCTTTTTTTTCAATAGGGAGTAGGTTGCTTTTAGTTTGCAATTGTGCTAATAAATTATAAACAGTGGTGCGATCTACTGGTTTCATTAAATCGTTAAATACAATATTGCCTTTTTGCGCCATATGATCTAAAAATTCAATAGCTGATGCCTGATGCGTAAAATTTTGTGCATGCAAATTAGATAATTGCACCAATAGGAATAAGCAAAAAATAATTTTTAATAAAGTAGCTTTCATGTAAATAGAAAAATTAATACGCACCCTGATCACGCAACATTTTTATGATGGTTTGTAATATTATTTGTAAGTCCAACGTAAATGACCAACGATGTATATAATATAAATCAAAATGTACTCTCTGCTCCATTTCTTCGTGGGTGCGTACTTCACCCCTGCAGCCGTTTATCTGCGCCCAGCCTGTGATACCGGGTTTTATAATATGTCTTTTTAAATAATTATCGACATTTTTCATAGACTCTAAATTCATAGGAGTAGGATGTGGTCTTGGACCTACCACCGACATTTCACCTTTTAAGACGTTCCAAAATTGCGGCAATTCATCTAAACTAAACTTGCGTAATATTTTTCCTAATTTGGTCACTCTAGGATCATTTCTGGAAGTTTGTTCGAAGTCATCTTTAGCAGTGCTTACTTGCATCGTACGAAACTTATAACAAATAATGGGTTTATTATTCACTCCCCAACGCTCTTGCTTATAAATTACATTTCCTCTTGAATCAATCCAAACTAAAATGGCAATGATGGGAAGCAGCCACCAACCGATGACGATGAAAAATAAAATAGAAAAGAAAACATCAAATAATTTTTTAAATAATTTGTTCTCCATTTTATCTAATGGCAATTCATTTAAATTAATAACAGATACTAAACCCAAATTATCTATCTCTTCTGTTTTAATAGTTAAATCTTGCAACTCAGGCATAATCCTCACTCGAATATTTCTTTGATCACAAATATCTATACAGATGCGAATGGCCGCTTGT
>Ga0114977_10000421_pt1 | contig 28409 bp, 36 predicted proteins | sample S_130805_MF_Meta_FD_87026 | JGI IMG/M metagenome (GOLD analysis project Ga0114977, IMG submission 87026) | Freshwater microbial communities from Lake Simoncouche, Canada to study carbon cycling - S_130805_MF_MetaG | ecosystem: Environmental > Aquatic > Freshwater > Lake | place: Lake...
GGTTTGGTACGCCGCAAGAATGTCCTTTCAGTTATGGCGCAGTGCCTGGGATTGGCAGGAGTGGTGGGGGTGATGTGGTGGGCCTTTGGCTATTCGGTCAGTTTTGCACCTGGGTCGCCGTGGCTTGGCGGTTTCCAATGGGCGTGGTTCGCCGGAGTCAATGCCGACCCCAATGCCGACTACGGCCCATGGGTCTCCCATAATGTCTTTGCCATCTATCAGATGATGTTCGCCATCATAACCCCGGCGCTGATCGTGGGAGCCATCGCTGAGCGGATGCGGTTCAGTGCTCTGCTGGTTTTTTGTATCGCTTGGATGATCATCGTTTATTTTCCGGTCACCCACATGATGTGGGGAGTCGGGGGATGGATGAATGGGCTCTGGAACCCCAAGGCCGCAATCCGGGCGATTGATTTTGCCGGAGGCATTGTTGTTCACATGACTTCTGGTTGGAGCGCCTTGGCACTCTGCCTGTTGCTCGGGCCTCGCCGAGGTTTTGGACGTGAACACATTCAACCTCACAGCATGGTCTTGTGCATGGTGGGGACAGGCATGCTGTGGTTTGGATGGTATGGGTTTAATGCCGGCAGCGCCGTCGCGGCAGACAAGATCGCCGCCAACGCCTTCACTGCCACCACCCTGAGTGCGCTGGCGGGCCTGCTCACCTGGGGCGCCCTGGAACGTGTGATCCGCGGACGTCCGTCGGTCTTGGGCCTTTGTTCTGGGGCGGTCGCCGGACTGGCAACCATCACGCCGGCTAGCGGTTTTGTGACCCCTACCGGGGCTATGATCATTGGTCTTTTGTCCGGGCTTTCCACCTTCTGGGCCTGCAGTTGGCTCAAGGCCCGTTTCCGCTACGACGATTCTCTCGATACTTTCGGGGTTCATGCCGTCGGTGGCACCGTCGGGACGGTAATGGCGGGCGTGCTGGCCACCTCCGATATTAACCCCAACCTCAAAGCCGAATGGATTCTACCGCTGGTGGGCCGATCTCTTTGGTGGGAACAAGTCAAAGCGGGCGGATTGGTTTTGGTCTTCTCAGTGGTCGTCACAGTTGTTCTCTATTTGGTGATCGATCGACTAATGGGATGCCGTGTCTCGGAGGACATCGAAGACCAGGGACTCGACCTCGCCGAGCACGGCGAAGAGGGTTACACGCACTGAGCCAGACGCACTGAGCCAGACGCACTAAAACGAGTTAGTGGCGATTCATGCCCCCGACCCGAGATGTGCGACTAAATCCAAGCCCGCGCCTCAGACGGGCAACGGCCAACGGAAGGTGGACTTCAAAGGAATAGTCCGACCGCTGGCCGAAGAGGCGCGAGCCGCAGTGATAATTTCGAGGACGTGGAGAGCCTGTTCTGGGGTGGCCAAGAGTTCACGGCCTGTCGCCAGGCATTCCGCCGCGAGGGCAGCTCCCTGTTGCCATATATATCCGCCGGGTTCGGTGCATTCCCGAACCAATTGGGGACGGTCCAGCGTGGCCCAATCCACGCCCTGCGGAGCCCAATCGTAACCGACCAGTCCTACGTACCCGCGACTGCCGGTGATCTGGATCGTGTGCCGTTTCTCACCACTGCCGTCATGCCCGTGGGGGTTGAAGTAGTTGAAGCCCGACTGAACATGCGAGAGGACGCCCTTGCCGTGGTCTAGTAGCACCATGGCGTTGTCTTCTTCGGTGACCTGGATCTTGCCCTTTTCGTGGATGGTCCGCTCTGGGGTGACGATGCTCAAAAGGGCCGTGACCCTCCGGACCGGTCCCAGCAGTCCGGTGAGGCTGGTGAGGTTGTAGACCGCCAGATCCGGAAGGCTGCCTCCGCCCTTTTCGTAGAAGAACGACGACCAATCCGGACCTTCGTGCCCGTAGAAGGCGTGTGCTGCGGCAATGCGACCCAAATCACCGGAGGCCACTTTACGGGCCATGAAGGCGAACTGCGGGCTTTGCACGGTGATTGGGGCTCCCCAGAGCCGGAGCTTGCGCCGCAGGGCCAAACGCAGCAGTTGCTGTCCTGCCTCCAGGCTGTTGGCGATGGGCTTCTCGCTCCACACATGCTTGCCAGCCTGAAGGGCGCGTCGGTTGATGGCCTCATGGGCCTGCATGTCGGTGAGGTCGATGAGAAATTCGAAGGGTTCCCCGGACAGCATGGCGTCGATGCTCGGGTAGTGGTGGGGCACCTGATACGCTTCAGACTGTTTCCGTGCCCGCTCCGGCCGGATATCAGCGACACTGACTAGGTCGACGAACGGGCAACGCTTGAGGACCGGCAGGTACTGGTTGGAGACGCTGCCGCAGCCGATGACTCCGGTCCTAATGCGTCGGGTTCCGGGCTCCGCAGCCTTCAGCGAAGACTCCCAGGGAGCCGCCGCGAACGCTCCGGCAGTCAGTAGGGAAGCCTTGGCAAAGTCGCGACGGGAAATGGTGGCAGAGACGTGTTCGGAAGAGTTCACGTGGGGTTGGGTACTTGTTTTTCGAATAGCTCCCAGAACCGGCTCCTGCAAGGTGAGACTGAAGAGGCGGGTGCACGACGAAGGCCGCCCGAAGGAATCCATTGTGCCCGAAGCCGGGACATCGTCCCGACGGGCTCAGCGCCCCTTCACGGGCTTGTGTCCGGCCGCTTCCCACGCGGTGATGCCGCCGGAGAGGTTTAGGACCTTTTCGAACTTCAAGCTGTCCATCTGGCCGCAGGCTTTGGCGCTTCGGCCGCCCACGGCGCAATGGACGAGGTAGGTCTTGGACTTATCCATGCCAGCGAGCGTCTCAGCAAACTTGCCTCCGCGGATGTCCAGGTTGATGGCACCCTGCATGTGGCCGTCGGCGTATTCTTCGGCGGTGCGCACATCCAGCACCACCACCTTAGCGTCCTTCCGCAGCGTCTCCCACTCGGCGACGTCCACGTTCCGGAACCGTTTGGTGGCGGGTGCCTCGGCCGGCGTCTTCGCGGCGGCTTTGTCCGCGGCGGTCGCAGGGAGGGACAGGCTGGCCATGGATGCTGCCAAGAGGCACAGGAGGGTCTTCATCGAAGGGTCGGTGAGGGTTTAAGTTTGCTCGAACCGCCGCTCAGGAAAGCTTCCAACCGGGGCGGTAGTCGTGATGGATCCAACGGTCGGCTTCAGGCACCCCCCGGGCGCGTAGGTGTTTGGCATCCCACTCAATGACCTTGCCGGTACGGAAGGCGAGGTTGCCGAGTTGTCCGATTTCGGTCAGGTGGCAGCCGTAGGTCAACGGGGAGTCTGTCTTACCGACGCCCTTGCAGGCAGCGATCCACTCTTCGTGATGGCCGATGGAATCCGGAATGGTGTGGGGCGGGGGAGTCGAACCGCGGAACTGTTCTTCGGGCAGCAAGACGTAGCGGCCGTAGTCGGCCAAGAGCATCCCCTTGTCGCCGACGAACAGTGTGCCACCTCCCCACTTGGAAAGGTCGGGAGCTCCAGGAACCTGGGGACGCTTGGCTCCGCTGTACCAGTGCATGCGCACCGCAGGAGCAGTGCCCCGGGCCGGGAAGTCGTAATGAACGATCATCCACGGCGGTGCACAGTGGGCGTCGGGGGAGGGCCCTTCGGCTTGGATGCGCGTGGGCAGTGGCAGATTTAGCGCCCACACGCCCAGATCCATGTGATGGCAGCAGAAGTCCGACAGGGTGCCGCCTCCGAAATGCCACCAACGGCGCCAATTGAAGTGCACCCACTCCGAGCTGTAGGGCATGGGTTTCACGGGCCCCAGCCAGAGGTCGTAGTCGATATTAGATGGAACGGGCTGGACACCGGGCAGCGGCTTGGTTTCCCAAACCGATCCGGTCCAGTGGTGCACTTCACGGACCGCTCCGATGGTGCCCGCACGAATTAATTCCACCACGCGCCGGTAGTTGGTACCGGAGTGGATTTGGTTGCCGGTTTGGGTGACCAATCCGGAGTGTGTGACTTTCGCAGCCAGGGCGCGGGCCTCGGAAATGGTGTGGGTGACAGGCTTTTCGCAATAAAGAGGACGCCCTGAAGCCAGCACCGCCGTGGCGATCACCGCATGGCTGTGATCGGGCGTGCTCACCACGATGCCGTCGAGATCGGTGCGGTCGAGCAAGCGTCGGAAGTCGGCGTACTTAGTCGCGCCCGGGTGCTTGGCTGCGGCCGCCCCGAGCCGATCCGAGTCGATGTCGCACAGCGCGACGATGTTCTGGCTGGAGACCCCCGCCAGGTTTTCTCCACCCCGTCCAGCCACTCCGATGACACCCAGGTTGAGCTTTGCGTTCGGGGACACCTTGCGGGCCACCCGTGGTGCATGGCAACCGGCCGCGGCGGCGGCTCCGGCGATGGCGGCGGAACGAAGGAACTGACGTCGATTGAGAGACATGGTGGATTTCCTGGGGCTGCGGTTCAGTCGATATGGGTGATCCGGATCACGGTTTGGGCGGCGGGAAGCTGGTCCAGCACTGTTCCATCTCTTCACGAGAAGGTACTTTCAACGGGCGTACGATGCGGAAGCCTAGGAACTGAGCATCGGTCAGGTACCACTTAGATTTGGGCAACTGAGGATCGCGCATCTTCCAGCTCGCATCACTGGCGCGACGGGTCGCACTCCGGAGGGCATCCGGTTCGTCGTCCCAAGAACCGCCGCGGGCCACATGGGGATACTCGGCGGCACCCGGGGTGTAGGGAACATCGCCCACCTTGGAATAATCCTCCACGTAGGCGTCCAATACCCATTCGGCCACATTGCCGTGCATGTCGTAGAGGCCCCAGGGATTCGGCTTTTTCTTGCCCACCAGTTGGTACTTCTCACCCGCGTTGGTAAAGTGCCACGCGTACTCACCCAGCTTGGAGTCGTCGTCGCCGAAGGAATACTTGGTGGTGGTGCCAGCCCGGCAGGCGTACTCCCACTCAGCCTCGGTCGCCAAACGGTAGAAGTGCCCGGTCTTGGCGGTGAGCCACTTGCAGTATTTCACGGCCGCATAGTGGGTCATGGAGATGGCTGGGAAGTTTTCTTTGCCCATGCCGAAGCTCATCTCGACGTACGGAGTCGTCGGACGGGACACGGCGTCGGATTCCTTGCCGATGTAGGGGTTGACGCCGGGCTGCGCGTTGGCCGGCAGTAACTCGGGCAATGCGAGCCAGAGTTCCCGTTCCATGCGCTCAGTCGGTACATTGGTTCCCTTTTCCAGCGAGGGGAACTGAAAGAGTTCGTACTCGTTCCAGGTGACTTCGGTTTTACCCATCCAGAACGGCTCGATCTTCACCTTGCGCTGCGGACCCTCGTCTGCCTTGCGCTTGCCCTCGGAGGCAGGGCTGCCCATCAGGAATTCGCCTGCGGGAATCGGTAGCATGTCGAATTTGACGTCGGATCCCGTGATGGGGTCGCTGTACGCCTTCATGTCGGCGGCGCTGACCTCTTTGGACACGGCCAGCACCCGGGCATGGATGGCGCTGATCATGGCCTCGTTGTCGCGGGTCAGCAGGGAACCGGCCTCCTTCTGGCTCAGGGTTACGCCGTCCGGCCATTCTGCGCCTTGGTCGATCCAGTTGCGGATGAGGTCGGTCTTGGACTTCGGCAGCGGCCCACCCTTCTTGGCCGGCGGCATCAAGTCGTCGTGGTCGGCCGGCAGAACGGTGCTGGTGTAAATCTTAGAGGCCTCGGCGTCACCACGCACGATGGTCTTGGAGGCGAAGAATTCAGCCTTGGAGTCCATCCGCAGGTCCCCCTTGGCGTGGCCTTCTTTGTGACAGGTGACGCAGTGGACCTCAAAGATGGGTTTGACCTCTTTAACGAAGTCCACTTTCTGCTTTTGTGAAAGACGGATGGCTTCGGGCCACGCGGCACCCTCCTGGATCCACGTCTTCAGGGTCTCTTGCTGCTGGGCACTGAGCCGTTCGCCCTTGGGTGGCATCAGATCATCATGACCGTCGGGCAGAGTGGTCGTCGTGTAGATCTTGCTCTTGGCTGGGTCGCCTGGAACCAACGCGGTCCCATGCTCACCGCCTTTGATGGTGTCGGCACGGGTCACCATGACCAAGTCCGCCTTGGGCTTTTCGGTGCCGTGGCACTTGAGGCAGTTCACCTCGAGGATGGGGCGGACCTGTTTCTTGAAGTCCACCGGGTCCGCCGCGTTGAGGATTAGTCCCGCGGTGAGGGTGGTGGTGATGGCGACGAATCGGTTCATGAAGTTTTGTCGGAGGAGAGGATACCGCCGGGCCGGTTGCCGGTGTCAAATGCGGTGACGCCCCGGAAGTACGAAAGCTTCAACGGGGATTGCAGGTTTTTTTGCCGGGAAACCGATCGAAGCGGACGTCAGTCGAGGCGTGATCTATTGCCCCCCACCGATCTTGGGATCGAGCCAAGGGGTCGCTCCCCAATACCAACGGGAACTCTTGAGCAGTTCGACGTGTCCCTCGCCAAAGGTGACCACACTTTTGCCTGTATGACGCAACTGGGGCCCGCCCCAGTTCGGGTCGTCCGAGGTGACGCAGCCGCCGCAAGGGGCGTCGTTAATGGGATCGTGCAGCACCCAGGCGCCTGCTTTCTCAGGGGATTTTTCGGTCACACACTTCAGCGGATCCTTCGCGTCCGAGCTCTTGGGCTTGGTGCCGCCATCGGTGATGACCACGGTCGCCGAAGGGGAAGCCATGCCAGAATCCTTCACCGGAGGATAATCCTTCGCGTCCCAGACGTTGGGCCAATCGCACCCGCCGGCTTTGAAGTTCATGGAGTAGTTGGAAATCATCTTGTCGGTTTGATCCGAGGCGTAGATGGCCCAACTCTTCTTGAATCCCGGAGTCTTGGTGGGGCAAATGACGATGTTGGTCGTCTGCAAGTAGGGCTTGAGGAAGTTGAACCACAGTCGACGGTTCACGTTGTCACCCCGGACCCAGAACGTGGGCGTGAAGTATCCTTGGTTGTCCGAAGCGTAGAGGGCTTCCGAGATCATTACTTGCCTGAGGTTGCTCAGACAGTTGGATGATTTGGCCTTTTCCTTGGCTCGTGCCAAGGCCGGCAGGAGCATCCCGGCGAGGATGGCGATGATGGCGATGACCACGAGCAATTCGATCAGGGTGAAACCTGTCTGACGCCGGCGGGGATTCATGGAATGAGTGTTTAATGGGAAATCCCTCGTTTGTCGTTATCGAAGATGAGGGTTTGAGATTTTTTACCCTCGGACTTGATTCCCGGGTCACGAAACCGCATTCCCGCCTGAGGTGATCACGTTTTTGAGAGGCAAGTTGGTTGAGGCCCTACCGACCCAGGTGGTGGTGGAGGTTCAGGGCGTGGGATACGAGGTCCTGGTTCCACTGTCCTCCTACGATCGTCTTCCGGCCCCGGGGACCGAAGTGCTTCTTTTGACTCATCTGGCCATCCGGGAAGATGCGCACCTGTTGTACGGATTTCTGACGGCAGCCGAGCGGGATTTATTTCGACTGCTCATTCACACGGTCAGTGGCATTGGCCCGAAGATCGCCTTGGGCGTCCTGAGTGGGATGAGCATCACCTCCTTCCGCAGTGCGGTGGCCGCGGGCGATGTGAAGGCCCTCTCGTCGGTCCAGGGGGTGGGACGCAAGACCGCCGAGCGAATCGTGGTGGAACTCCGGGACAAGTTGGGAGGCTTTGGTTCGGTCGGAGCTGTGTCGTCGCCGATATCTGGAGTCTCCGCCGCTGCGGGTCCCCGCGAAGACACTCGAGGAGTCGACGCCGTGGCCGCTCTCATGGCGCTGGGAATCAAACCGATCGAAGCACACGATTCAGTCCGAGCGGCTCTGGCCATACTGGGGGCAGAGGCCACGGTCGAGCAGTTGATCCGGGCCAGCCTGCGTCGCAATGCCTGAATCGATGAAGCCCACTTCCCACTCCAAACGGCCCGTTTCAGGGCTGGTGGTTCCAGAGGCTGCTCGCTGGCATGGCCGTCTGGCTGCTTGGATCATCGTGATGCTCGCTCGATTGCTGGCCTCAAGTCTGCGATGGCATTGGACCGACCATTCATTCTTCAACGATACGAGCACCGAGCAGAGGGCCATATTCGCTATCTGGCACAATCGACTGGCCTTGTCCTTGATCCTTTACCATCGCCACGTCGCCCGCTGCGGACGGCGGCGGCGTCTGGCGGCGCTAGTTAGCGCAAGCCGGGACGGGGGCTTATTGGCTCGAGTGCTCGAGCTCTTTGATGTCGTCGGAATCCGCGGGTCCTCTAGCCGCCGGGGTGCGCCGGCATTGCGCGAATTGGTCTCCGCGGCCTCCAACGGGTGTGATCTGGCTGTCACCCCCGATGGCCCCCGAGGGCCCCGTTATGAGCCGCATCCTGGGGTCATCTCCTTGGCTCAGATTACCCAACTCCCCATCGTTCCGGTTTCCTTTCGACTCCGTTGGAAATGGACCCTTCGCAGCTGGGACCGCTTTCAAATTCCCATCCCGTTCAGTCGATGTGAGGTGGTCTTTGGGGAACCAATATGGGTGCCCCGGTCCACGGATGAAGCCGGACGCGAACTGAGTCGGATTTTCCTGAAGGAACGCCTCGTGGCCCTCACTCGGGACTGACCTCGAGACGGCTCTCGTCGACGAGTTGGACAGTCGCTTCTGTCACTTGCGTTTCAGTTGTTTCTTGGTCGCAGCCTGAAGCGTGTCCACCTCGTCCCGCACTTCGGAGCGATTCTTGGAATCCATCCGGTCAATGAAAAGGACTCCATTGAGGTGATCTACCTCGTGCTGAATGGCTCGAGCTAAAAGTCCACCCGCCTTGAACTCGAAGCTCTCGTTACGGTCGTTGATACCCCGAACCTCCACCTCGGCCGTTCGGCAGACGTCTCCGTAGATTTCAGGAAAACTGAGGCAACCTTCTGGTCCGGCCACCACTTCTCCGACAGGGCGGATCGTCGGGTTGATGAGCACCAAGGGCATGAATGCGTCGACATCGGCCGGTTGCCCAGAGATCCACAATTGGCTGGCACGGTCCTTGACGCCCCGGACATCGATGATCGCCAACTGCAGCGCCAGACCAACTTGTTGGGCTGCCAGTCCGATTCCGTTGGAATGGTACATGGCGTCGAACATGCCGGCGATGGTGCCTCGCAGGGCGTCATCCACGGATTCAATGCGCACTCCGCGCTGGCGAAGGATGGGGTCTCCATAGTGGACCACGGTGAACTTCATGGGAGAAGGCTGGCGCAAAAGCCAGTTCCTGCCTAGTCCATGGACGCTCGGTTTGTTGGATGTTTGCTCGGATCACAAGAGGTGAACTCCGCGAGTTCGTGGGTCTCGACGCAGGCGCCCGAGCGAGGCTGAAGGGTTTTTGGTCGGCTTTGATGCGATGAGCGATTTTCTGTAAAAACTCGCAGGGGCTTGACTCAAATCGCCCACTGGCTAATGTGCGCGGCTCCGCGGGCCAGCACGTCAGCGGATCTACAGCGATGAAACGTCAGTACCAACCGTCGAAAATCCGCCGTCAGCGTCAACACGGTTTCCGTGCCCGCTCGGCAACCAGAAGTGGCCGCGCCATCCTCAACAACCGTCGTCGCATTGGCCGTCGGCGCCTGACTCCGGTGTGAGTTGCTTGGATAGTTGCTCGGATTGGTCGGGTCAATCGGGCCTCTGTTTGCCTAGATCCCGGCCTCAATCCCTGCCGCAATGAATCCGCCGCTGCGGCTCCAATTCTCCAGTCGGCGCCGGATTAGCCGGTCCTCCGATTTCGCTCGGCTTAAGGAAGAGGGGCGTCGCGAGATTTGCGGCACCCTCATCTTGAATTGGCTCCCTTCCCAGGAATTGCGCTTGGGGGTTGTCACCAGTCGAAAGGTGGGTTCTGCGGTCATTCGGTCACGGGCTCGCCGGTTTCTGCGTGAAGTCTTCCGTCAGCACCAGCATGAGGTGACCGAACCGGTCTCCATGGTGCTGGTCGCTCGGAAGTCCATCGCAGAAATGACCTTAGAAACTGTCCGCCGAGATTACTTGCGGGCATTGTCTCGGGCCAAACTCCGGAAGCCGCTTCCTTCCGCCTCATGAATTTTGTCCGACAGGCTTTGTTGCTTCTCATCCAAATCTACCGTTGGGTGGGTTCCCCGATGAAGCGGTTTCTGCTGGGCCCGGATGCCGGATGCCGATTCTCCCCCACTTGCTCATCTTATGCGTTGGAGGCCGTTGAGCGTTATGGCATGTGCCGTGGGGCGGCATTGACTACGGCGCGTATTTGCCGGTGCCACCCTTGGGGTAACAGCGGCCATGACCCCGTGCCCGCGCTTCCGACACACCGCCTGTCTCCGAGATCACTCAAATTTCCCAACTAGACCATGGATCGAAAAGGTATCGCATTTCTTGCAGTCTGCCTCGCCGGAATGGTGGGCCTGAAATATGTGGCTGATTTCATTTGGCCCACACCGACAGGCGCCCGCCCGGTTGCTTCAGCTACGGCTTCCAGCAACGCTCCACTCTCAAAGGTCAACGCTCCGCTGGCCAGTACCGCGCAGATGGTGCCGGCGTTGCTCGCCAGCCCTGTGAGCATGCCAACCTTCCAGACGGCCGAGGAATCTCTGGTTCTTGAGAACGACCTACTGCGCCTGACGTTCACCTCGCATGGCGGCGGTGCCCGATTGATCGAGCTCAAGAAATACCCCTCCTCGGTCGATTGCCGCGATACCACGCCCAACGGTACCCCCTCAGCCTTAAATCGGTTTGCTCCGCTGCCAGCGCTGACCCTGGGAGTTGGTCCCTTGACCGGTGATGGTCTTTTTAATCTTCGCAAGACCGGGGCAGGAGTCCATGCGGAGAAGGCTCTCTTGAATGGCTTGGTGGTGTCCCAAGATTGGACTCTTTCCAACGGCTACTTCTTTGAAACCGTGGTCACGGTCGAAAACCGTGGCACTGCCGCGGTGTCTATACCCCCGCACGACTATGTGGTCGGAGCGGCAACGCCCATGGATCGCCACGACATGGCGGAGGTGCAGGGAGCTTATTGGTTCAACGGTGAAAAGGCCGAGCAGATCAATAAGCCGTGGTTTGCCAACGCCACGCTGGGATGTTCAACGATCAGCACGCCCCGGAGCGAGTTTTCCGGCGGCAATAGCAACGTGGTCTGGGCTGCCGTCCACAATCAATTCTTTGCGCTCATCGCCCAGCCGGATGAATCCCCAGCGGGTGTTCGAGTGGTCGATATTCCCCTGCCGGCACCGTCTCCGTCGGAGTTGGCGGCGGATGGGCGGTTGAACCCACAGCCCCATGCCTATCACACCAGTCTGACCTATCCGGCACAGACCTTGCAGCCGGGCGAGAAGGTGACTCGCAAGCACACGATCTACGCGGGTCCCAAGGAGTACAGTCAACTCAAGTCCAGCGAGAAGCAGATTGATCTGGTGATGGATTTCACCGGCATCACCGGCATCTGCGCCAAGGCGTTGCTGTTGCTCCTCAATGCGGTCCATTCGCTAATTCCGTCCTATGGAGCATCGATTGTCGTGCTGACCATTGTGATTAAGTTGGCTTTCTGGCCTCTGACCTCCGCCAGCACTCGCTCGATGAAGCGGATGTCGACCCTTCAGCCGCAACTCAACGCCATCCGCGAGAAGTACAAGAGTGATCCGACCAAGATGAACCAGAAGACCATGGAGTTCATGAAGGAGCACCGGATCAATCCCATGGCCGGTTGTCTTCCCCTAGTGCTGACCTTCCCGGTGTTCATCGGATTTTTCTTCATGCTCCGGACTGCGATCGAGCTCCGAGGTGAGAGTTTCCTCTGGTGTTGCGATCTCTCCCGTCCTGACAGCGTCTACGTGGTCCCCGGTTTGGGATTTATTCCGCTGCTGGGGATTCCCGGGATCGGATTGCCTCTCAATATCATGCCCGTCCTGTATTTGGCCACGGCCTGGTGGCAGTCCACGCTGACACCGGTTTCGCCGCAAATGGATCCGGCCCAGCAAAAGATGCTCAAGTACATGCCGGTCTTCTTCGGTGTGCTCTTCTACAACTACTCGGCCGGCCTGACGCTGTACTGGACTACCCAGAATTTGATGACCATCCTGCAGACCAAGATCACCAAATCGAACGAAGGATCGGGGAAGGGAACCGGTGTTGCCACCATCGTTCCTGCCCAGCCCGGACGTCGAAAGGGATCTGTTTAATTTTCCATGAGTGCTAAAGACACCCTCTGCCAGATGCTCAAGACCCTTGGCTTCGAGGCCACAGTCACCGAGCAGAACTACGAGGATATGCTGCTGCTGGACATCCAAACCGATGAACCCAACCGGCTGATTGGTCGGCAGGGTCAGACGTTGGGCGAGATTCAATACCTGCTCAACCGCATCCTCCACAAAGGGGACGATTCGGTGCCCAGGGTTATGTTGGATGTCGGTGGTTACCGTCGTGAAGCTCGAGAGCAACTGGCCAAGCGGGCCGTTGAGTTGGCGGACAAGGTTCGCCGCTTTGGTGACATCATGGAGATGGAACCGATGAATGCCTACGATCGCCGCATTGTCCATCAGGCTCTAAAGACAGACCCGGACATCGAGACCCACAGCGTGGAGGTGGATGGGAGCGACAAGAAGGTGATCCTCCTGCGTCCTCGTCGCCAGGCCTCGTCCTCGACAGCAACTTAATGGTTGGAGATCTGTTTCAGACGGTGAGATGGGTTCACCCCTCACCTTGACTCTACCGCTTCCTACATCGATATCTGCCCAGCAAACTATGGTGTGCCAGTTCTGCAAGCTGAAGGAGGCGTCGGTCCATGTGACCGAAATTGCCGACAACAAGGTCAAGAAGGTCGATGCCTGCGCCGCGTGTGCGAAGGAGAAGAACTACAATGACCCGGCCGCCTTCGCCATCGCTGATCACCTTCTTGGTTTGGGCGCTGCCCAGAAAATGGAGGAGGCTTCCGAGGCGGTGGGGGCCCTCTTGTGTGACCAGTGCGGGTACACCCAGGCCGACTTCAAGAAGAGCGGCCGTTTGGGTTGCGCTCATTGCTACGACATTTTTTCCGACGGCTTGGATTCGGTGCTCAAGACCATGCACAAGGATATCCGCCACCGTGGCAAGGTGCCGGCGGGGATGAAAAGTGCCTTCGAGGGTGCACACAAACTTCAGGGTCTCAATCGCGACCTTCAGGTAGCGATCGCCCAGGAAGACTTCGAATCGGCCGCCCGGTTGCGTGACGAAATCAAGGCCTTCAAGGCTTCTGAATAATTCCTCCGATATGAGCGTTATCGATTTTCTGGTCCCCGCCTCCGAGGCCTGTCTGCGCAGCGGCCCTAACGACAAAATCGTGCTCTCTAGCCGAGTTCGTCTGGCGCGAAATCTCCGAACCGTTCCTTTTCCGAGCCATTCCAAGAAGGCGGAGCGAATCAAGGCCTTTGAGACACTGATGCCGGCGGTCAAATCCTTGACCCTGCTGGGGCAGGAGATTTTTGCCGAATCGATGGACAAGCTGCCCGCCCTGGACAAACAGGTGCTCGTGGAACGGCATCTCATTAGCCGTGAACATGCGGCCAAGAATGCCGGCAGCGGCATTGTGCTGAACCGTGAAGAGAACGTCTGCGTGATGGTCAATGAAGAGGATCATTTGCGGATTCAGGCACTGCGGCCCGGGCTCCAACTGCGGCAGGCCTGGATGGCCATTGATGCCGTCGATACGGCCCTGCAGGAAAAGGTCGAGTTCGCCTTCTCTGAGCGTTACGGGTTCCTGACAGCCTGCCCCACCAATCTGGGCACCGGCATCCGTGTGAGCGCGATGCTGCACCTTCCTGGTTTGGTCTTGGCCGAGCAAATCAACCAGATCATCCAAGCCGTGAACAAGTTGGGGTTGGCAGTGCGCGGCCTCTATGGCGAGGGCACCGAGGCGCTGGGCAATGTCTTTCAGGTCTCCAATCAGATGACCCTGGGGGAGCCGGAAAACGACATCGTTGAACGCATCAACAAGGTTCTGCTCCAAATCATTGAGCACGAAGAGAACGCACGCCTCTCCCAAATGGAGAAGAAGCCCGCCGTATTGCTCAACCACATTGGTCGTGCCTACGGCGTGTTGGGAAACAGTTGGAGCATTTCCTCCAAGGAAGCCATGAATCTGATCAGCTTCCTGCGGCTCGGCGTTGATCTGGGGGTTTTCGGCAAAACGCCGAAGTCCCTCACCGACGAACTCTTCCTCCGCAGCCAACCGGCCCACCTTCAGCTAGCGCATCCACTCCGCGAGAAGTTGGGTTCCGATGAGCGAGACTTGTTCCGAGCTCAAATGCTCCGTGAGCGCACCTCTCTAATCCCCAATCCCGATCCCCAGGCCTTGCTGGGGCGGCGCGACGAGAGTTCTCCTGAGTAGAGGGAGGGGATCCCGGAAAACCCGTTGTAAATCAGTCCGGCAGGCCGATGCCCAGTTTCTGGGCCGCCTGCATGACGTCTTTGTCACCGCGTCCGGACAGATTTACGATGATCACCGCATCCTTGGACATGGTGGGTGCACGCTGGATGGCTCCCGCTACGGCATGGGCGCTCTCCAGGGCCGGGATAATCCCCTCCATCTTGGCTAAGCGCAGGAAGCCATCCAGAGCCTCCGTATCGGTGGCGTAGGTGTACTCCACGCGGTTTTGATCCTTCAGCCACGCGTGCTCGGGTCCAACCGCGGCATAGTCGAGTCCCGCGCTGACACTGTGGGTGAGCTGGATCTGCCCAAACTCGTCCTGAAGGATGTAGCTGCGGGTGCCTTGCAAAACGCCTAGAGAGCCACCCTGGAAGCGCGCGGCATGCTTTTCGGGCTGTATCCCTTCGCCACCCGCCTCGACTCCCAGCATTCGCACAGAAGAATCATTTAGGAATGGGTAGAATAATCCGATGGCGTTGGATCCACCGCCGACGCAGGCAATGAGCAGGTCTGGCAGACGCTTCTCGCACTCAAGAATCTGTGCCCGGGCCTCGTCTCCGATGATTCGGTGGAAATTGCGGACCATGACCGGGTAGGGGTGGGCGCCGTAGGCCGTACCCAGGATGTAGTGAGTCGAACGGACGTTCGTCACCCAGTCGCGCATGGCCTCATTGACCGCCTCCTTGAGGGTTTGCTGGCCGGCCTTTACCGGAACCACCTCGGCCCCGAGCATCTTCATGCGGTAGACATTGAGTTCCTGCCGCTTGCAGTCGACCGCCCCCATGTAGATGACACATTTCATGCCAAACATGGCCGAAACGGTGGCCGTTGCTACACCGTGCTGACCGGCTCCGGTCTCGGCGATGATCCGGGTCTTGCCCATGCGCTTGGCCAGTAGCACCTGGCCCATGGCATTGTTAATTTTATGGGCTCCGGTGTGCAGCAGATCTTCCCGCTTCAAGTAGATCCGTGCCCCGCCCAAAGCCTTCGTCAGGCGCTCAGCGAAATACAGGGGTGTCGGCCGTCCCACGAACTCCTTGAGATAGTAATCGAGTTCCCGCTGGAACTCTGGGTCTTGCTGGGCGCGCCAGTATTCGTCCTCGAGCTGCTGGAGTGGGTGGACGAGGGTTTCAGGCACGTAGCGTCCTCCGAACGGCCCGAAATGGCCGGTCGAGTCGGGCATGGCCGTTGAGGCGAAATCAGTGGCGGAAGTCATATCAGGCAAATCGATGGGAGCGGCGTAAATTTATCGGGTGTGCAGCCGGGGAGGTGCCAGTGAGGTCAGGGTGAGGGTCGGGTGATTTTGCGAAAAGTACCCCAACGACCACTCGCTGGGGAACAAGACCACGGGGTTGGAATCCATGTCGAAGGCTAATCGGGCTCCAGTGGGCAACGAGAGGGTGTCTAGCGTCTCGGCCGGTGTTCCTTGGGGGAGCCACCGAACCGCGGTGAACGGCGCGCTCTCGCGGCGAGTCTCGGCGTTGTATTCTGTCTCGAGCCGGTACTGCAGCACCTCGAACTGCAACGGACCGACGGCTGCCAACAGCGGAACCCGGCTGGCTGTGTCCTTCAGATGGAAAGCCTGCGCGACTCCTTCCAACAGCAACTGGTCCAGTCCCTGGCGGAACTGCTTGAATTTGGCTGTGTTGGGGTTGTGGAAATACTCGAACACCTCGGGAGTGAAGCGTGGGATTTCATCGAAGCGAATTTTCGGATCGGTGCTCAGAGTGTCTCCGATACCGAAGCCGTCGTGGCCCACCAGACCGATGATGTCCCCAGGGTACGCAACATCCACGGTCTCTCGTTCATTTCCAAAGAGCTTGTGCGATGAACTCAGGCGGACTTTCCGACCCGACTGAATGTGAAAAACGTTCATGTCCCGCTCGAATTTTCCGCTGACGATCCGCACAAAGGCGATGCGATCCCGATGCTTCGGATCCATGTTGGCTTGGATCTTGAAAATGAAGCCCGAAAAATGCGGGTAATCTGGGGCTATGAGTCGTCCGTCGTTCACTTGTCCGCATACAGTGGCTCCGACCGCCTCCTATGACAATTGCGGGCTTTTCCCGAAAGCCCCAGCCAGACGAACCGTCAGCTTGCGGTGGGCGGCAGTCATGGCCAGAGACTCCAGTTCGCTGGCCGTGGCCCAAAGCCAGGTTCCCTTGGCCCAGTCTGGGGAAGGTAGAAACGAGGCGCATCGAACTCGTTGGGTCATCCGGTATCGGGTGATGTGATGGCGCAGGTCGGGCAGTGAAGACCAACGGTTGAGTGGAACGCCTAAGCGCTCACTCAACACCGCCTCCGGCGGATCGGAGGGGCCTGTCTCCCAGTTGGGAAACTCCCAAAACCCTCGATTCACCTCCGTGTCCTCACGCAGTTTCAAAAGGTATTTTCCCTGATGCTCGACGATTCCAGTTGCAAAAAAACGCCCTGTGATTTCTACCCGCGGCGGCAGCTCTGGGAATCGTTCTTGTTGGCCTCGCCGACGCGCTTCGCAGGCTTCAGCTACAGGGCAAACACCGCAAGCGGGCTGTCCCCCCGGGGTACACACTGTGGCCCCCAATTCCATTAGGGATTGATTGACCCGCGCACACCGCCGATCACCCAGATGTTTAGCGGAATAAGCTGCCTCAACCAGTGCGGATGCCAGTTCCCAAAGGCGCAGATTCAGCGGACGAACCTTGGGGTTGCCCTCTAGAGCGAAGAAGCGAGTGAGGACCCGCATTACGTTCCCGTCCAGAATGGGCTCGGGTTGATCCAGAGCGATGGAAGCAATAGCCCCTGCTGTGTAGCGCCCGATTCCCGGCAGAGACAGAATTGCTCCTGGATCCTGAGGAAACACTCCGTTGTGTATCTCGAGAATTTGGCAAGCTGCGCGCTGCAAATTCCGGGCACGGGAGTAATAACCGAGACCCTCCCACAGCTTGAGAACCCGTTCCGGAGGCGCCTCGGCCAAATCGCGAATTCTCGGTAGCGTGCCCATCCAGCGGCCCCAATAGGGAATCACCGTTTGCACCTGTGTCTGCTGAAGCATCACTTCAGAAATCCAAACTGCATAAGGATCTTGAGTTCTGCGCCAGGGAAGATCTCGGGCGTTCCGGTCAAACCATCGGGTTAGCCGTTCTACGGTCCCAGCCAGAGCTTTCTCTGGATCTTGAACCGAGTCCCCGATCTTGCTGCTCCGTTGCCATCCCATGGAGCGTAAGCTGACGTGCCGGTCGGCCTGGGGCCAGTTCTGACTCGACAACCCTCCCAATCCAGGGCCCACGGTCTTCCGTGACCAGTCACACAGCGACATTGACAACCGATCAGGCGACCCAACTCGTCGCCCACCTACAATCTGGTCCCTACGACCTAAAAGAGGTGCCGTATGCCCGCATCAGCGGCGCCAAAAAGGATGTCAATGTGACACTCTATCTCAGCGGAAAACTGGTGGTGCAAGGGAAGGGGACTAAGGACTTCATCGAGTTCGTGCTCGAACCGGAAATTCTAGGGGCTGCCACTTTAGGATACGAAAGTATACTTGATCCCAGTTTGCTCGATGCCCGTATTGGCGTCGATGAATCGGGAAAAGGAGATTTCTTCGGCCCACTGTGTATCGCTGCAGTTTATGTCAACAAATCGGTGCTAAATGCTTGGAAAACCGTGGGAATCCGTGATTCCAAGTCCGTCGGCAGCGATGCACAGATCACTCATCTCAACCGAGCCATACGCGAGACCCCTGGGTGCCAGGTAAGCGTCATCGCCATCGGCAATGAGGCCTACAATCGCCTCCACCTCCGTCATGGATCGGTCAATACTGTGCTGGCCTGGGGACATGCCCGAGCCATTGAAAACTTACTGGAACGCGGCCCTTTGCTGGATCCACCGCCGGTCCGCGCCATCAGTGATCAGTTCGCCTCGAGCAAAACCACGGTGGAGCGTGCGTTGATGACTCTTGGAAAAGGCATTGAATTAGTCCAACGCCATCGCGCCGAAGAGGACATGGCCGTTGCGGCGGCCTCTATCGTGGCCCGCAACGAGTACCTCCAGCGCATGAAAAATCTCGAAACTGATTTCGCTACGCCCCTGCCTCGAGGCGCATCCGCGGCCGTGGAAGAGGCCGCTCGCCAGCTCGTGGCACGCCGAGGAGCTGAAGTTTTGCCTCAAATCTGCAAAATGCATTTTCGCACCCGATATCGAGTGCTTGGAGAGGCTGAACCTCCTTCAAACCCTTGGAAAAAGCCCTCAAAACCCTCCAAGCCAGAAAACTGAAACCATCCGATTCTTGTCATCGCTTCGTGACTATTCCGAAAAAACTTTCAGAAAAGTATTGAAGGCACCCACGGAACGACTAAGCTCTGCGCTCCGTTTAACACTTCCCAGTGAAGAACGAAACTGCTCCGCCGAAAACCGAGTTGCACGACGCAACAGGGAGTGATGGCGAGGCACACGAGGATTTACTTCCCGTGCTACGATTATTTTGCAGTGAAAACGTTTAGACCGCTTACGCCGTCCACACGGTATCTGACCGTGCAGGACTATTCGGACATCACGAAAGTGGGTCCGGAGAAGTCCTTGGTTTACACCAGGAAAAGAACAGGAGGCCGCAACAACTACGGCCGGGTGACCGTTCGTGCTCGTGGCGGTGGCCACAAGCAGAAGGTTCGCACCGTTGACTTCCGCCGCAACAAGTTCGGTATGGAGGCCAAGGTCATCGCTATCGAGTACGATCCTATTCGTAGTGCTCGTTTGGCACTTCTGGAGTATTCGGACAAAGAGCGTCGATACATCGTGTGCCCAGAAGGTTTGACTGTGGGCGCCACAGTGGTGAGTGGGCCGACGGCTCCTCCCAGCCTTGGTAACGCTCTGCCGCTCTCGAAGATTCCAGTCGGCATTCCAATCCACAATCTGGAACTCGTTCCGGGTAAGGGTGGTCAGCTGGTTCGTTCGGCCGGATCCTCAGCGACTTTGATGTCCCGCGACGCTGGCTACGCTCAGCTGCGGCTGCCCTCCGGCGAAATCCGTAAGTTCCACGAAGACTGCATGGTCACCGTGGGTGCCGTTGGTAATGCCCAGTTCGAGAACGTTGTTCTCGGTAAGGCGGGTCGGGCAATTCACCGCGGCATTCGTCCGTTGACTCGCGGTATGGCTCGCAACCCGGTCGATCACCCTAACGGTGGCGGTCAGGGCAAATCTAAGGGTGGCGGCGGCCGTCAGCATCTGGCCTCTCCGTGGGGCGTGCTATCCAAGGGCTTCCGCACTCGCAAGAAGTTCAAACTCTCCAATCGGTTTATCGTTGTTCGTCGCGATGGCCGTCCAATGAAGCAAAAGTAAGCTGATATGGCTCGTTCCCTCAAAAAAGGTCCGTTCATTGACGGTCATCTGCTCTCAAAGGTCGAAAAGGCCCAGGCAGCGAAGTCCAAGACTCCAATCAAGACTTGGTCACGCCGCTCTACTATCACCCCCGAATTCGTGGGTCTGACGGTGAGCGTGCACAATGGCCGAGCGTTTAGCCCGGTCTTCGTCACAGAGAACATGGTAGGGCACAAACTCGGTGAGTTTTCTTTCACCCGCACGTTCAAGAAACACGGCGCTCATACCGCCAAGGCCGAAGCCAAGTAGTAAGGAACCGACGTTATGGAAGTTCAGGCCATACTCAAGAATTTCAGAATGTCCGCCCAGAAGGTCCGGGAAGTCGTACGACAAGTCCAGGGTCTTCGCGCGGTGGAGGCACTCGCGGTGCTCAAGTTTGTACCTCGCAAGTCTGCTCGGGCAGTCGCTAAGACGCTCGCCTCGGCTATTGCGAATGCGGAAAACAACCACGGGTTGAAGGCTGAGTCGCTGATCGTGCATCGGGCTTACGCCCAGACTGCCGGAAGCATCAAGCGCTTCATTCCTAAGGCTCGCGGTTCGGCTGGTCCGATCCTCAAGCGGAGCAGCCACATCAAGATCATCCTCACGGACAACCAATAACATGGGCCAAAAAACCAATCCGATCGGTCTGCGGATCCCCGTAAACCGCGAGTGGCGCTCCAAGTGGTACGCCAACAAGCGAGACTTTGGTGCTTTGCTGGTAGAGGATATCGCTATCCGCACCGTTCTCAAGAAGAAGCTTGGATCTGCTGCGATCCCCAAGATTCATATTGAGCGAGCAGCCAATCGTTGCCGCGTCACTATTTTCACGGCCCGTCCTGGAGTCGTGATTGGTCGCAAGGGCTCCGAGATCGATAAGCTCAAGGAAGAACTCTCAAAGTTGACCGGCAAGGATGTCTACGTCGACATTCAAGAGGTCAAGAACGAGAAGGCTGATGCCCAGTTGGTTGCTGAGAACATCGCCGTCCAGCTCGAGCGCCGAATTGGTTTCCGTAGAGCGATGAAAAAAGCTGTGCAGGAAGCTCGGATGTCTGAAGGTGTCGAAGGCATTAAAATCCGATGCGCTGGTCGTCTCGGAGGGTCCGAGATCGCTCGCGTGGAAGTCTACCACGAAGGTCGCGTTCCATTGCATACGCTTCGAGCCAACATCGACTACGGATTCGCCGAGGCGAACACCATGTATGGCAAGCTCGGAGTCAAATGCTGGATCTGCAAAGGTGAAATGAAGAAGGCGGACATCCGCAAGCCCGAGGACAAGCGTCCTGAGGCTGTTTTGGCCAAATAATTAACCATTTTCTAGGAGACCGTTTATGGCATTGATGCCGGCAAGGGTAAAATATCGAAAGATGCAGCGCGGAAGCCGAACAGGTATGGCTTCCCGAGGCAACACCGTCGCTTTTGGTGAGTATGGACTTCAGTCGCTTGAACGCTGCTGGATGGACACCAAGCAAATCGAAGCGGCTCGTGTGGCAATCACCCGCTACATGAAGCGTCGCGGCAAGGTCTGGATTCGCATATTTCCCGACAAGTCGTTCACCAAGAAGCCTTTAGAAGTCCGAATGGGTACTGGTAAGGGTGGTGTTGAATCCTGGGTGGCGGTCATTAGACCTGCCAGCGTTTTGTTCGAAGTCGATGGTGTTCCTGAGGCAATTGCCCGGGAAGCGATGCGCTTGGCTTCCACCAAGTTGCCGATTTCGACCAAGTTCATTTCACGTCACAAGATGGGTTGAGGGGACGATCATGGCGAAAAGCAATTTTAAAGATCTGACGGCAGCGGAACTCGCAGCCAAATGCCGCGAGCTTCGGCAGGAGTTGTTCAACCTCCGTCTCCAACAGGCCACAGCCCGATTGGAAAAGCCTCACCGTATCCGCGAGATCCGCCGCGAAGTCGCGCGTGGTGAGACGCAGTTGACCCAAATTTTGAAGAAATCTTGACCCGTATGTCACAGACATCCACAGAAGAACGCGGACACCGGAAGGAGCGCATCGGCGAGGTTGTTTCCAACAAAATGGAAAAGACCATCGTTGTAAAGGTTGAGCGCCGTTATCGCCACCCTCAGTATCGCAAGGTCGTCACGAGCTTCAAAAAGCTGTATGCCCATGATGAGACCAAGAAAGCCCAAGTGGGTGACTTGGTACGCATCCAAGAAACCCGCCCGTTGTCCAAGCTCAAGGCTTGGCGTCTGGTGGACGTCCTGAACCCGGATGGTTCCATTAAAAGCCAGCCCGAAGGTTCAGTTAAAAACTGAGCAGAGGTAATTTCAATGATCCAAATTCGTTCCAGTCTGGATGTCGCAGACAACTCAGGTGCCAAGGTGGCCTGGGCCATCGGTGTGCTCGGCAGTAATCAGCCCTACGCCCACGTCGGCGACGTGATCAAGGTCCATATCAAGGAGGCAGCTCCGGATGGGACGGTGAAGAAGGGTGAAGTGCAGAATGCTGTGATCGTCCGCACCCGTCATCCGTTGCGCAGAAGCGACGGGTCGTACGTTCGCTTCGACAGCAACGCAGTAGTGATCATCGACAAAGACAACAATCCTCGGGGAACCCGTATTTTCGGACCTGTGGCGCGTGAGCTTCGCGAAAAGAAGTTTATGAAAATCATTTCGCTCGCTCCTGAGGTGATCTGATTCAATGATCTGATTCAAAGAGGAATAGACATGGCATCCAAATTTCATGTGAAAAAAGGTGACGAGGTTGTCGTCATCACCGGTTCGGCCAAAGGCCGCCGTGGCAAGATAGCCGAAGTAATGACGTCACGGCAGGCCGTGATTCTAGAAGGCACCGACGAGCGCTCCAAGGAGCAGGACGATCGGCGCCGTCTGGTCAAACCAGTGCTGCACTACGTCAAGAAGAACCAAGAGAACCCGAGCGGCGCTCTTCTTTGGTTGGAGTCCCCGATCCACGTATCCAACGTGATGAAGGCTGATAAGTATGACGCTCGCAATGTGAGCAAGCGCTGAGACCCATGAAACCACGTCTTTACACGAAGTATATCGAAGAAGTTCGGCCCGCTCTCACTGAGAAGCGCGGTTACAAAAACGTCCATCAGATTCCTCGCATCGAGAAGATCGTGGTTAATATGGGCGTCAGTGCATCCCTCGAGAAGGGCGCCCTAGAGGATGCCGTCAAGGAGATGCAAATGATCACTGGCCGCAAGGCAGTGGTGACAATAGCTCGCAAGAGCATTGCAAATTTCAAACTTCGCAAAGGGCAATCTGTTGGCTGCAAAGTCACGTTGCGACGCGAGGTAATGTATGAGTTCTTTGATCGGCTTGTTTCGGCTGCTCTCCCCCGGATCCGCGATTTCCGCGGAGTCGGATCCAAGCAGTTTGACGGCCGTGGAACCTACTCACTCGGTATTTCCGATCAGACGATCTTCCCAGAAATTGAGTTGGACAAGATCAAGAGACAGCAGGGCATGGACATCACCATCGTGACCTCCGCTCCGACGAATGAGGAGGCCTACGACCTCCTAAAGTTGATGGGAATGCCGTTTTCAAAATAAACAATCTATCCTATGGCCAAGAAATCCTGGCTTGCCCGGAACAAGAAAAAGTTGGAGACCGTCAAGAAGTATGCGGTTCTCCGTGCTGAAATGAAGGCCAAGGGCGATTACGCCGGCCTGTCGAGCCTGCCTAAGAACGCAAGCCCGGTTCGCGTTGTGAACCGTTGCCTCGTCAGCGGTCGACGTCACGGATTCATCCGTAAATATGGTGTTTCCCGTCTCTCATTCCGTGAGGCGGCGCTCCAGGGGTTGATCCCGGGCGTCACCAAGGCCAGCTGGTAATCCGAGTCCTAACTACATCCATGAACGCTGATCCAGTTTCTGACCTGCTGACGCGCATTCGCAATGCGGGTATGGCGCTCCACCCTTCTGTGTCCCTGCCTCACTCTATATTCAAGGAGGCTATTGCCCGGGTCTTGAAGAGCGAAGGCTACATATCCGATATCTCCGTCGAAGGCGACAAGCTTAAGACCTTGAAGCTCGGCCTCAAGTATCAGGGCCGCAAGGCTGTCATTCAGGGGCTCAAGCAAGTGAGCACCCCAGGTCTCCGTCGCTATGTTGCCGGATCCGATGCACCTCGCGTCTTGGGTGGGTTGGGTGTTGCAATTCTTTCGACTCCTCAGGGAGTGATGACCGGTTCCCAGGCTCGCCGCCAGAATGTGGGTGGTGAGATCGTTTGTTACGTCTGGTAAAGCATTTTGTTATGTCACGTATTGGAAAAAGCCCGGTACCAATTCCGGCCACGGTTAAAGTCTCCGTCAGCGGGGACCGCGTGACGGTGGAAGGCCCCAAGGGAAATCTGGGTCTTTCTCTGCCGCGATTCACAAACGCCAAGGTAGACGGGACAACGGTTTGTCTGGGTCGTACCGCTGAAACGGCGGAAGCCAGATCGATGCACGGCCTAGCTCGCGCATTGGTCAACAACATGGTCAAGGGTGTCTCCGAAGGTTTTCAAAAGAAGCTCGAGATTCAAGGCGTTGGCTTCAAGGCCGTCCTTCAAGGGTCGGTAATCAATTTGGCTTTGGGTTACAGTCACCCGATTAATTATCCGGTCCCTGCTGGGATCAAGGTAGTTATCGAGGAAGGGACCAAGCTGACCATTGATGGTGCTGACAAGGAGCTCGTAGGCCGTGTTGCCTCTGAGATTCGCAGTTACTATCCGCCAGAGCCTTACAAGGGCAAGGGCGTTCGCTATGTCGGCGAGAAGGTCATCCGCAAGGAAGGCAAGACTGTACAGTAATTCGGTTTGTCGTTAATTTTGCTAGAATGAGAACAGAGCACAAACATCGGTTGGCCCAACTGCGCCACTGGCGGGTCAGAAAGACCGTTACGGGTACCGCAGCCCGCCCCCGTATGAGCGTTAAGTTCACCGGGCAGCACATCTACGTGCAATTCATCGATGACGTCGTGGGCAAGACGCTGGTTGCTGTTGGCACCCGTGACAAGGCCGCGCCCACCGAGGTGAAAGGCGCCAACGCTTCTAATGCCATTTTGACGGGCAAACGCGCAGCCGCCGCCGCCAAAGATAAAGGCATTGAAGCGGTGGTCTTCGATCGTGGAGCCTCTCGCTATCACGGTAAGGTGAAAGCCTTGGCCGATGCGGCTCGGGAGTCGGGTCTCAAATTTTGAACTGAAGGAATCTTGTGGCAGACCAAAAAGACATTTCAGCAGCCCCAGCTGCTCCCGCCGGACCCGCGTCAGGTGGTACTCAGTCGTTCGGTGGTGATCGCCCTTCTAGGGGTTACTCCGACGGTGGACGTGGACGTGGTCCTCGCCGGTCCTCTAGGGACCAGCGCGACGATGAACCGAAGGATGGCCTGATCGAGAAGGTGATTCATATCAACCGCTCTTCCAAGGTGGTCAAGGGCGGTCGTCGATTCTCCTTCAGCGCTCTCATTGTCATGGGCGACAAGCAGGGTCGGGTTGGAATGGGCATGGGCAAGGGCGCCGAAGTGAGCGAGGCAATCAAGAAGGGCGGCGAAAACGCTCGTTCCCGTGTCGCCACAGTATCTCTGTCTGCCAACACGATTCCCCACGAGGTTTATTCTGAATTCGGTGGCGCCAAAGTTCTTCTTCGGCCAGCTAGTCCTGGTACGGGTTTGATTTGCGGCAAGACGGTCCGAGCGGTGGTTGAGTCAGCCGGCGTCAAGGACGTCCTTTCCAAGTCTCTCGGATCTAAGAATTCCTCCAATGTGGCTAAGGCCACTCTGAATGCACTGATGAGCCTGCGTACTCGGGAGCAAATCCTGAAAGCGCGTGGTTTGGAACATCGACTCACTGCCGTTAAGACTGCCTGATTTTATGAGACTTCACGATCTTAAACCCCGTCCAGGAGCCAAGCACCGCAAGAAGCGTCTGGGTCAGGGCGAGTCCAGCGGCCGAGGTAAGACCTCTGGTCGCGGCGGCAAGGGTCAGAGCGCACGTTCTGGTAGCTCGATCCGTATCGGCTTCGAGGGCGGACAGATGCCTTTGATCCGGCGTATCCCTAAGCGCGGATTCAACAACAAGCGCTTCAAGATAGTTGTGGTTCCGGTGAATCTCTCGGACTTGAACGTTTTTGAAGCCGGTTCTGTCGTAGACTTGGTTGCTTTAGAGCAAGCAGGGTTGACAAACGGAACATTTGACAGTGTCAAGATCTTGGGACATGGCGAATTGACCCAGAAGTTGACTGTTCGCGCCAACGCTTTTAGCGAGACTGCACGCGCTGCCATTGAAAAGCTTGGCGGCACGGCAGAGGTTATCTCTTGACGCAGTTTGCATAGCTGCAAGGTAACTCTAACCATACGCTGTTAATGATCGGCCAACTGTTCAACACTTTAGCGAACTGCTTGAAGATTCCAGAACTACGTTCTCGGATTCTCTTCACAGCCTTGGTTCTGGCTGTGGCCCGCGTCATCGCATTGACACCGGTTCCTGGTTTGGATGGATCTAAGTTGGCTCTTTACTTTGCAGAGACAGCGAAGACCTCGGGTGGCGGTGTGTTCGGTCTGTACTCAATGTTCACCGGAGGCGCTCTGGAACAGTGCGCCGTCGGAGCTTTGGGTATCATGCCCTACATCAGCGCAACTATCTTTATCCAGTTGCTGACCGCGGTTGTCGCACCTCTAGGAAAATTGGCTCGAGAAGAGGGTGGCCGAGCAAAGTTGGTGGCGTATGGCCGATATTTGACGGTTCTCCTGTGCTTGGGTCACGGACTGATTGTGGCGCTTGGGTGGGAGAATCCTGAGAAAGCGTTTCAAGGTTTTTCTGGATCTTTGGTAACAGCCGAGAACTTATGGCTCTATCGGATACAGACCGTAATGATTTTGACCTGCGGAACGCTGTTTCTGATGTGGTTGGGCGAGCAGATTACTGAACGGGGTATCGGTAATGGCGTTTCACTTCTGATTACTGTGGGTATCCTTGCCCGGCTTCCTAACGCTGGAAAGTCGCTAGTCTCAATGTTCCAGCAGGAGAACTCCAAGTTCTTGCACCTGGTATTGCTAGTCGTGGTCTTGGCGATTGTTGTGGCGGGCGTCGTCTTGATCACCCAGGGGCAACGAAAGATTCCAGTTCAGTATGCTCAACGGGCAGTGGGTCGAAAAATAATGTCGGGTGGGACATCATTCATGCCGCTGCGTGTCAACTACGCGGGGGTAATGCCGGTCATCTTTGCTCAGGCTATTCTGATGTTTCCGGGGATGATTTTTGAGAAACTCGCCGCAATTCTGCCGGCAGGGTTTGGCAAGCAAGTTTCGATTTATATAGCCAGTCATTTGGGACGGCAGGGTTTCACCTATTTGTTTCTGTACGGCTTGATGATTCTATTCTTTTCATACTTCTGGGTTGCGACTCAGTTTAATGAGCTACAGGTAGCTGACGATCTCAAGAAACATGGTGGATATATTCCTGGAGTTCGACCGGGTACTGCGACCAGCGATTTCCTGCACAACACCATGAGCCGGATCACTCTCGCAGGGGCTGTATTTTTAGTGGTTATTGCCATCATTCCCACCGTGATGAGTGCCTACTTGAAGATCGATCCGTTGGTAGCTCAATTTTTCGGGGGAACCTCGCTGTTGATCACTGTTGGCGTTCTTTTGGATACCATGCGGCAAATGGAATCTTACCTTTTGATGAGGCACTACGATGGCTTCCTCAAAAAGGGTAAAGTCCGCGGCAGGGCTTGAAAACTTTTGTTCTTTGTCAGTTTCGGTTTCAGAGTCAAGGTGAAATGACGGGAAACGGAGTCAGTCACCTAATTCAGATGCGAGGGCGCGGATTCTAGAACGCTGAGATCATGGGTCGACCGATCATCAAAACAGCAGACGAGATTCGGGCCATGAGGGCTGCGGGTCGAATCGCAAGCAAGGTGTTGCGAGGAGCTGCAATGATGGCCGCTCCAGGTTTAACGACCCGTGAGCTGGACGTCGAAGTGGGACGCTTAATTGCCTCTCATGGAGCCAACAGCGCCTTCTTAGGATATCGCGGTTTTCCGAGCCAGTGCTGTCTTTCAGTGAACGAGGCCGTGATTCATGGCATCGGCGATGGACGGAGATTGCAGTTCGGGGACTTGCTAAAGATTGATGTTGGAGTTCGGCATCAGGGTTTCATCGGCGACGTCGCGATGACCATGATTGTCGGCGGTGGATCGCCAAAGTTCCAGAAGTTGCTGGATACCACGGTCCAATCCCTGTATGAAGGGATCTCCGCTGCGCAATCGGGCGCTCGGGTGGTGGACATCGGTAGAGCAGTGGAGAGATGCGTGGTGGGTGCAGGTTATGGTGTGGTCCGCGAATTTTGCGGTCACGGTGTGGGTCGAAACGTTCATGAGGAACCGCAGGTTCCTAATTACGTCGATCTTAAGTCCGTGACTCGCCTCAAGAGCGGGATGACCATCGCCATTGAACCAATGGTCACCATGGGCAGTGCGGCAGTGGAAATTCTCGATGACGGTTGGACGGTTGTGACACGGGATCGGCAGGTGTCTGCCCATTTTGAACATACGGTGCTCATCACCGATTCTGGACCGGAAATTTTGACACGAGACGAAGAGAGTCACTTGTATTGACGGGTTTAAGATTTCGAAAATGAAAGTCAGAGCTTCAGTTAAGAAACTTTGCGAGAACTGCAAAATGGTCAAACGCAAGGGCGTGATCCGTGTGATCTGCTCCAATGCGCGCCACAAGCAGCGGCAAGGCTGATCATAGGAAACGTTTTATGCCACGAATCTTGGGAGTTGATATTCCTGCGGACAAGCGAATTGA
>Ga0114977_10000422_pt1 | contig 28395 bp, 26 predicted proteins | sample S_130805_MF_Meta_FD_87026 | JGI IMG/M metagenome (GOLD analysis project Ga0114977, IMG submission 87026) | Freshwater microbial communities from Lake Simoncouche, Canada to study carbon cycling - S_130805_MF_MetaG | ecosystem: Environmental > Aquatic > Freshwater > Lake | place: Lake...
CCTCAGCTATTGCGACGATTCCGATCTGTTCGCTATTTGGTCCAATTAATCGAACAGCAGCAACTCGGATTTGATCGTTGATGCGGGGTTCTGCGCTGATAAGTGCTCCTCTGTCCCTTGCTAGTGTGAATGCAAAGCAGGAGGAGACCCATTCAAACCGCTATGCCCTGAGGCCAGACGGTGGGAGTGAACTCCACTTGCTATGAGCTCGGGGGGTAACCCGAACTGCTCGAATCCTACCTGAGCCCACCGGTTAAACCAATTTGAGGCTAAATCCGGCAAAAATTCATTCAAATTACTGGTTTGTGGCCTTTCCGATCCTGCCGACAACTTTTTGCCCATTTCCGACTTTGATTACAGAACCAGAAGTGTCGACCAAAGATTTTTTCACTGAGTCAACAAATATGGGGTTTCCATTTGCTGCCAAAACTTGAAAACCACCTGCATCATATAATTGCCCATTCAAGGCCACTCGCACGGCTTTTCCATTAGGTGCCAAAATCTCTTTGCCGCCGATCTTGATGGCAATGACTTTATTATTTGCGCTGATGGTCAAAGTTTTTCCGGTCAATGATTTGATCTCTTTTCCAGTTCCGTCAATGACATTTCCGTTTTCAGCCACACGAACCGCTTTGCCTTTTCGATCAAGCAAAAGATCTCCAACTGGATTTAAGAGTAGCCCACGACTGTTAACCAGAATTGCACGACCATCGGTGCCTACATATTGCTTGCCGTCATTATCTGCGATGGTTCCGTTATAGCTAAATTGCAAGTTAGATCCCTCAACACTTTTTACTGCCTTGCCCGTCAAACTCACAACCGGCATACCAACAGCGCCTACAAATACATTTGCACCTTTGAATTTAATCTCAGCGCCAGAGTCCGTGACGAGCGGCTGACCAACAAATGGACGTCCGTCAGGGGTCAACGCAATACTTCCAACATTATCTGCTAAAGGTTGAGCAAGTTTTGGCGATCCATTAGATTCCAAAATTACATTACCTTTGGAATTTAGAATTGGTGGAACGTAAACAACTTTTCCATTACCCGCCTTTACAGGAATACCGCTTGAATCTAATAGCGGAACCGTCATCAATGGCGCTCCAGTGGAATCCAATAGCGCTTCATTTGCACCTGAGGTTAATAATTGTGTCATTAAGATTTTGCCATCATCCAATACAGGTTGACCATTTGGTCCAAGAACTGGTTTAACCATGATTGGTGTTCCATTTCCATCAACAAAAACAATATTTCCAGATTTAACAACTGGAGCGGTTGTTAGGGGTTTGCCATCAGGTCCAAGCAATAACTGATTATCACCAGATAAAACATTCATAACAATTACAGGGGCGGAACTTTTTTTCTTGCTACTGGCAATTAAAACTTCCCCACTTGATGTTGTCGCAAGTGAGGCACGGGCAACTTGACCATCGGCAGTTCTAATTGCTTTTCCATCATTTCCAACTATTGGTGCAAGTAAAATAACTTTTCCATCTCCATCTTTAATATCTTTTCCTGAGGCATCAACGGCGGTGATAGCGCTAACTTTCACTCCTTTAGCGTCTTCAACTGTCGCACTAACGTCAGCAATTTTGGCCACATTGGCAATTGTTGCTTCCTTGGATTTTGCCGTAATCAATTCTTGTTTTTCAGCTTCCGTTGAAGCAACTTTAGAAAGCAGTTCTGTTATTTTTTTGCTTGCCTCAGCTAATCGATTATTTACTTCTGTAATTTTATCTTCGTTACTTTTAGATGAAAGTTGCAATCTTTCAATTTCGGACGCCAACGATTTATTCTTTTCTGCGATCGCAGTCTGTTCTGCAAGTTTTGCTTTCAAAGTTGAAACTTCTTCAGTTAGCGAAGCAATTTGAGCTACGTCTTTTGTGTTGTGAGAAGCAGCTTCTCTTGCTGCTGCCGCGGCCTGTGATTGCGCCTGATAAGCAGCAGCTGCCGCTGCATCAGCGGCTGCGTTTTCTGCATACCTAGCGCGATTCTCTGCATCAACACACGCTTGCCAAGCATCAATTTGTGGCGGGAGTGCAGGATTCAAAGTTCCATCAGGTAGCCAAGTTTCAGCAGTTGGTCCTGGACAGTAAGCAAATGCTTGTGGAGAGGTTGGTAGAAAAATTGAAAGGGCAATCAACCCGGCAGAGAGAATCCGCAACAAGTTGTGTCGGATTTGATTTTTACCATTTAGAAATTTCAAGACAACTCCCCTGGATTTTGTGTCTGTTTGCACAAAACAACTTGACAGATTCTCGCATTGCGAGGCTGAAAAGTTGTCTCAGATTGATATTAAAGGGCTAAAAAGTAGGGAGATCCCTACTTGTAACTAAGCGCCCATTCCATGAACGCCGCCATCTACATGGATGATCTCGGCTGTGGTTTTTGGGAACCAATCCGAAAGCAGAGCTACTGTGGCTTGGGCTGCAGGTGTTGGGTCGGAAACATCCCATTTCAATGGAGCCCTTTCATTCCAAACTGATTCGAACTCTTCAAATCCGGGAATGGATTTTGCGGCCATAGTCTTAATTGGTCCTGCAGCAATCAAATTGACTCTAATATTTTTTGGACCAAGATCTCTGGCTAAATAGCGACTGGTTGATTCAAGGGCTGCCTTTGCAACACCCATCCAATCGTATTTTGGCCAAGCAACAGTGGCATCAAAATCTAAACCAACAATTGACGCGCTTTCTCCGAACAACGGAAGTGCTGCTATTGATAAGGATTTGAATGAATAAGCTGAAATATGTAGCGCTGTAGCAACATCTTCCCATTCAGTGTTTAGAAAATTTCCTCCTAATGCAGCTTCAGGGGCGAAACCAATTGAATGAACCAGGCCATCCAAACCAGAAAGATGTTTCTTAACTTCACTCGCTAGGTTGTCCAGATGTTCCTTGTTTGATACATCTAACTCAATTACGGGAGCAGTTCTAGGTAATCTCGTTGCAATTCTTTGAGTAATGCTCATTGCGCGCCCAAAAGAGGAAAGTACTATTTCCGCTCCTTCTTCCTGGGCGATCTTTGCAACATGAAAAGCTATTGAAGAATCTGTAAGTACTCCTGTAACTAAAATTCTTTTGCCATCTAATATGCCCATGTAATTAATGCCCCATTCCTAATCCACCGTCAACCGGAATTATTGCTCCAGTTATATATGCAGCTGCTGGAGACGCCAAGAAAACCGCAACATCACCAATTTCATTCACAGAAGCAAAACGGTTGAGTGCTACAGCATTTAGGATTTCTGCTCGCCGATCTGGAGTTAGATCTCCAGTCATTTCAGTTTCAACAAAACCTGGTGCGATCACGTTTGCAGTAATGGATCTAGAACCCAACTCCCGAGCAATTGATCGTGCCATACCCACTAGTCCAGCTTTAGTTGCTGCGTAATTAACTTGACCGGCGGATCCAATAGAACCCACAACTGATCCGATGAAAATTATTCTTCCTTTTTTAAGTTTTAACATTCCTTTTGATGCTCGCTTCGCACAGTAAAACGCACCTTCGAGATTTGTCGAAACCACATCCCTAAAATCTTCGTTACTCATTCGCAACATTAAATTATCTTTAGTGATTCCTGCATTCGCGACAAGAACTTCAACGCTTCCCCACTCTTTTTCAATCAAATCAAAGGCAGCATCCACACTTGCCGAATCTCTCACATCAATTTGAACATCTTTTAAACCAGCAGGCAGTTCACTTGGTCGTTCCGGACTTCTGTGGCCAGCGATAACAAGATCACCTTGTAACGCGAAAGCTTGGGCGATCGCTGCCCCAATCCCGCGATTTGCGCCTGTGACCAGGACTACTCGACTCATAGTAGAAAACTTACTCGTTACTGGTGCGTAAATAGGTATCTGAAGGTGCGTCATGCGTAAAAACTCTCTAGCGTTACCTCTATGGACTCCTCTAGTGAAGAAATCTTCTCAATCACAAATGCCCAGAAAGGGTTAGCTGAGGACCAATCCGGACGACAACGTAGGTATTTATATTCAATGATTATCCGAACAGTATGCTTTTTATTAACCCTAGTATTACCAAATCCATACCGTTGGATTACTTTAGCTGGAGCCGTATTTTTACCGTACATTGCCGTGGTTATTGCAAATGCTGGACGTGAAGGAATTAGAAAGCCACAAGCATTACGTATGCCAAGCCGACGAGCTATATCCAATGATGAAAATTAAGATTTTTTTTCACCCCAAATCAATCGCCATCACTTTATTAGCTATTTTTGGAATATATCTTTGTGTCAGTGCGGCCCAATGGCAATTTCATCGCGGTCAAAATCGTCATGCTGAGAATGTGAGAGTTAAACAATTACTCACACAAAATCCTGTCCCCTTTGATGCAACGCGCAATTTTCCAACGTGGAGCAAAGTCAAGTTAACCGGAATTTTTGACCGCGATCACGAAATCTTAGTGAGAGGTAGATACCGCTCAGATAAATATGGCTTTGACGTTCTTACTCTTTTCAGAACTGACACCACAAAACCTATATGGGTAGATCGCGGTTGGGTGGAAGCCTTTGGAGATGCGACACAAGTACCAACTCCTCCACCAGCACCCACTGGTTCGATTGAAATAACTGGAGTCTTAAGAGCATATGATGAAAAAGAAAGCACTACGGGTTCTCTGATTGCATTGCCCGCACCAAAAGTAGGAAAGATTCAAACTTCGAAGTTAGATGAAAACTTTAATTCACCAAGATTTGATATGTACTTACAGTTGACTAGCGATCTCGGGGATTCGCCGATTCCTGCCGATCTCCCCACCTTTAGCGATGGTCCCCATTATGCGTATTCGTTGCAATGGTCATTTTTTGTGCTCTTGATTTTGGGAGGAAGAATTTTAATAGGTCGTGAAGAGTTAAGAAGTAAACTGTCGAGCGTATAGTTCTGAATATAAACCGCCGGTATTAATCAATTGTTCATGTGTGCCACGTTCTACTACTTTCCCTTCTTCAATAACCAATATTTGATCAGCTGAAATAATTGTTGATAATCGATGTGCAATAACCAGGCTGGTTCTATTCTTCAATACTTCTCGAATTGCGCTTTGTACGAGCGCTTCATTTTCTGAATCTAAATGAGCAGTTGCTTCATCAAGCAAGACTATCTGTGGATTTTTCAACAACAATCTAGCAATTGCTAGTCGAGCTTTTTCTCCACCTGACAATCTATAACCACGCTCGCCAACCATGGTGTCTACTCCATTCGGCAAAGACAGAATCAAGTCCCAAATTTGCGCCGACCGACATGCTGCCTCTATTTCACCAGCTGTTGCATCGGGTTTTGCATACTTGAGATTCTCGTCAATAGTGTCATGAAACAAATGTGGGTCTTGCATTACCGACCCGATTGCATGACGAAGGGAATCTAGTTTTAAATCACGTACGTCAATTCCACTAACTGAAATTGAACCACTAGAAACATCAAACAACCTTGGCAATAGAGAAATAATCGTAGTTTTTCCAGCGCCTGAAGGTCCAACTAATGCAACCATCTGACCAGGCTCCACAGTGAACGAGATTTCTTTTAGTACTTCTCCTGATGCAATGGCTTCACTTTTAGCAGCGCTCTCAAGCGATGCAAGTGAAATCTCTTCAGCTCTTGGGTAGGTGAATGCCACTTTATCGAAGACAATTTTTGGCGAAGTATCTGGAAGCTCCTTTGGGTTACTGCCATCACGCACCATTGGTTGCAGATCTAGAACTTCAAAAACTCTTTCAAATGAAACTAACGCCGTCATGACATCGACTCGGACATTGGCTAAGGCAGTCAAGGGTCCATATAGCCGAGCAAGAAGTGCCGATAGTGCTAGTAAAGTTCCCACTGACATATTTTCAGAAATGACCAACTGTCCGCCAATTCCATAGGTGATAGCGGTGGCAATCGAGGCAACTGTCATCAAGCCAACAAAAAATAACCTATTCAAAAAAGCCATCTGTATGCCAATATCAGCAACTCTTCGAGCCTTCTTACGGAATGTTTTTGATTCTTTGTCGTAGCTGCCATACAACATGACTAAAAGAGCGCCCGAAACATTGAACCTTTCATTCATGTTCGCGCCCATTTCGGCGTTACCTGACATGGCATCCCGAGCCAAACCTTGAATCTTTTTTCCAATCCAACGCGATGGAATTAAAAACATTGGCACAAGTACAAGTGAAATGACCGTAATTTTCCAAGAAAGAAAAAACATCGCTCCCAATACCAAAATAACGCTTAATCCATTTGAAACCACACCTGAAAGTGTTGAGGTAAACGCCTGCTGGGCACCCATTACATCAGAGTTGATTCGCGAAATAAGCGCTCCAGTTTGCGTGCGTGTGAAGAAAGCAATTGACTGTCTTTGGACATGATCGAAGACTTGCGAACGGAGATCGTAGATTAATCCTTCACCCACTCTTGAACTTAGATACCTGCCTATTAAACTTACGGCTGATTCAAGTAGAGCTAATGCGGCGATGATGAAAGCAAGGGCCGTCACCAGCTTTCCATTTTGAAGCAACACCCCTTTGTCTATCAGTCTTGCGAATAGCAGAGGTGTTGCGATCACCAGAACAGAATCAATAATTACCGTAAAAATAAAAATCGAAATTTGCTTTTGATATGGTTTTGCAAATTTAAAAATTCGCTTAATTGTGCCCGGTTTTAAAGATGCATTTTTTACCGATTGATCTTGAGTCATTGCACGCAAAGTCATCCAAGGTGCATGCATCGACATTTCGTTAACCTTATACGGTGAATCCCAGAGCGCGTAATTGCTCTCTTCCTGAATCAGTTATTTTGTCGGGCCCCCAAGGTGGCATCCATACCCAATTGATACGTACATCGTCAGATAATCCATCCAGCGCACGTCTGGTTTGATCTTCGATCACATCTGTTAGTGGGCATGCTGCAGAGGTCAGTGTCATGTCCAACGTACAGATATTGGCATCATCGATACTCACTCCATAAACCAATCCCAGATCCACAACATTTATCCCTAACTCTGGATCTACAACATCCTTCATTGCTTCAGTTAGATCTTCAACAGATGCACTCATTTACTTCCTCCAGCTCTCAAAAGCGCATCTTTCAGCGCCATCCAACTTAGCAACGCACACTTTACCCGGGCTGGGTATCGTGCGACCCCTGAAAATGCAACGGCATCCTCTAACTCTTCTTCGTCTGCTTCAACTTGGCCTTTTCCTTGCATCAATTCGAGGAACGATACTTCTAGTTCCAAAGCTTTTTCAATTGAAACACCTTGTGTTAATTCACTCATGACGGATGAGCTAGCTTGAGAAATGGAGCATCCAACCCCATCCCAGCTGAGTTGTTTAATAATTTGATTTTCGACCTGGACTCGAAGCGTTATCTCATCGCCACAGCTGGGATTGTTGTGGTGAACTTCTACCGAGAAGACATCTTGCAAAACCTTATTTTTTGGTCGTTTGTAATGATCGAGAATAATTTCTTGATAGAGGGATTCTAAACTCATATCTAGACCTTAAAGAATTTCTTCACTTGATTTATACCATCTAGAAAAATATCGACTTCTTCTGGAGTGTTATATAGATAAAACGAAGCTCTGGTTGTTGCATTTAATTTTAACTCTTGCATTAATGGCCAAGCGCAGTGATGGCCGGTTCTAACAGCAATCCCTAAATCATCTAATACTTGCCCAACATCATGCGGATGCACTCCTTCGATTGTGAAAGAGATGGCACTTCCGCGATTTAATGAACTCTCCGAACCAATAATTTCCACACCTGAAATATTTTGTAATCCAGTCAACGCCTTCTCTACAAGAATTTCCTCATGCGCATGGATTTTTCCCATACCTATTTTGGCTAAGTAATTTAATGCTGCCCCTAAACCAACTGCTTGCGCCATGTTTGGAACGCCCGCTTCAAATTTCTTTGGTGCTTTTGCCCAAGTTGCGCTCTCTATAGTGGCATGGTCAATCATGGAACCACCAGTAATCATGGGCTCCATTTTTTCCAGCAACTCACTTCTCCCCCAAAGAACTCCAACACCAGTTGGTCCCACCGCTTTATGACCAGAAAATGCCATGAAATCTACATCTAACTTACTTACGTCAACAGCCATATGTGGAACAGATTGACAGGCATCTAATACGACAATCGCACCAACTTCTCGTGCTCTTTTAACTATCGGCTCTAATTCAGTAATTGCTCCTGAAACGTTTGATTGATGGGTTATCGCCACAATTTTAGTTTTACTATTGATCACCGATTCGATGTTTGACATATCTATTTGCGCATCTGCGGTGACTCCGAGCCAAGTTAATTTAGCGCCACTTCTCTTGGCTAACTGCTGCCAAGGCAAGAGATTCGCGTGATGCTCAAGTTGTGTGACCACAATGTTGTTTTGCTCACCAATATGAAACGGATCATTCTTCGAAAGGTGATTCGAAAATCCGTAAGAAACTACGTTTATCGATTCAGTCGCACTTTTTGTAAAAATGATTTCAGAGCTTCCAGCCGAGAGGAAGTCGGCAACAATTGCGCGAGCTCCTTCAAATGCATCCGTTGCTTCTTCGGCCAACAAATGTGCACCTCTATGAGCGGCAGCATTGTGATTCAGATAGAAATCTCTTTCGGCATCCAAAACTGTCAATGCTTTTTGGCTTGTAGCAGCACTATCTAGATACACCAATTTTTTCCCGTTGCGTACATCTCTACCCAATATCGGAAAATCTTTACGAATTACATTCGTATCTAGCAGTGCCATTTTAATAATCTTTACGCAGTCGTGTATTCAGCGTAACCATTTGCCTCAAGACGATCAGCAAGATCTGCACCACCTTGTTCAACAATTTTTCCACCCGCAAAAACGTGCACAAAATCCGGCTTTATATATTTCAAGATTCTGGTGTAGTGAGTAATAAGCATTACGCCCATTTCGTTTTTCTCGCGAATGCGGTTCACTCCTTCAGAAACAATTCGAAGTGCATCGACATCTAATCCTGAATCGGTTTCATCCAAGATCGCAATTTTAGGTTTAAGCAATTCAAGTTGCAAAATTTCATGACGTTTCTTTTCTCCGCCAGAGAAGCCTTCATTAACGCTGCGCTCAGAAAATGCTGGATCCATACCTAATGCGCTCATGGCATCTTTAACTTCACCAATCCAAGTACGAACTTTTGGTGCTTCTCCACGAATGGCAGTAGCAGCTGTTCTCAAGAAGTTAGAGACAGATACTCCAGGTACTTCGACCGGGTATTGCATAGCTAAGAAGAGACCGGCGCGAGCACGCTCATCAACACTCATTTCTAAAACATCTGCTCCGTCTAGAGTTACTTCACCACCAGTGATCGTGTACTTCGGATGTCCAGCTATTGAGTAAGCAAGTGTGGACTTTCCAGAACCATTTGGACCCATAATTGCATGTGTTTCACCGCTATTGATCGTCAAATCAACGCCACGCAAAATCTCACGCATTCCTCCATCTGCATTTACTGAAACTTGTAGATTCTTAATCACTAGCGCTGTCATTTATTTTTCCTTAACTTGAGTGTTTGGATGATTAATGAATATTTGATCAGAATTTCTCTCAACTACAAATCGCTTAAGAGGTGCTACTGCTGGAGGAACTACCGCTTCTCCAGTTCTTACATCAAACTCAGCTCCGTGAAGCCAACATTCAATGCGATAGCCATTTAATTCACCCTCACTAAGTGATGCATCAGCATGAGAGCAGGTATCTTCGACCGCAAAAACTTCATCTTTTATCTTGACCAAACAAACAGGAGTCTTGTCGACCATAATCTTCACCGGTTTGCTTTCAATTAAATCATTGAAGTCAATTTCAAAAGGTGACATTAGGAAACTTTCCCAAGTTCGCTATCGATGTGATCGATCAATCGTGTCTCAATCACTTCATTCTTGATATTTCGCAAAAGTTCGGCAAAAAATCCACGGATTACCAAACGTCTAGCCTCAGTCTCATCGATTCCACGAGCCATCAAATAAAATAATTGTTCATCATCGAATCGCCCGGTGGTGCTTGCGTGACCTGCTCCAACAATTTCGCCAGTCTCGATTTCTAAATTCGGAACTGAATCTGCACGAGCTCCATCAGAAAGTAACAAGTTTCGATTTACTTCATAAGTATCCGTACCTTCTGCTTTGGCGCGAATTGCCACATCGCCAAACCAAACGGTACGTGCATTTTCCCCGAGCAATGCGCCTTTATAACTCACTCGAGATCGGCAATTTGGGGTTGAGTGCTCAACATGGACGCGATGCTCTAAGTGTTGTGCGCTTCCAGCAAAGTAAAGTCCATACAGATCCACTGAACCGCCGCTGCCCTCGAAATCCACACGTGGGAGTAAGCGCACTAAAGAACCGCCTAGAGAGACTTCGATTGAAGTTAAGTGAGCATCAGGACCCACTATCGCTTGATGGCGGCCCAAATGAACTGACTCATTTGACCACTCTTGCAGCGAGATAAATGTTAAGTCGCTGCTATTTCCGAGTTCCATTTCAATGTCTTCAGCCAGATTCGCTGAACCACTATTTTGAATAATTACAGTGGCTTTAGAAAAATCCCCTACAGAGATAATAATTCTTTCGTAATTTGCACCAATATTTGATGATCCAGTGCGATCGATAAATATTGGCTCGGCCACAGATGTATCTTTCGAAATTTCTATTTTCAAAATGTCTGTAGCTTTTTCAATAGTTCTTAGTGCCACTGCGTCAGTTGGAACAATTTTAGAGGATACGTTTTTGTTGGAAATCGTCGAAACAGCAACTCCGCTATTTTCCGAAACATTGCGCACCAGTGGAGTGCCAGGAGAGGCACTTCCATCATGCAGACCAGCTAGACGATCAAGTGGCGTAAAGCGCCAATCTTCATCGCGTGGCCCTGGAGTTAAATAATTTGAGGCAATCGCTGTCATTAACCAACAGCCCCTTCCATCTGCATTTCAATCAGACGATTTAATTCAAGTGCATACTCCATAGGAAGTTCGCGAGCAATTGGTTCGATAAATCCACGAACGATCATTGCCATAGCCTCATCTTCACCAAGTCCACGAGACATTAAGTAGAAGAGTTGGTCATCACTAATGCGTGAAACCGTTGCTTCATGTCCCATTTCGACATCATCTTCACGTACGTCAACATAAGGATATGTATCAGATCTTGAAATGGTGTCAATCAATAATGCATCACATTTGACGGTGCTCTTTGAATGATGCGCACCTTCTTGTACTTGAACCAATCCACGGTAAGAGGTACGTCCTCCCCCACGTGCAACTGATTTTGAAATAATTGTGGAAGATGTGTAAGGAGCTGCATGGACCATTTTTGCACCTGCATCTTGGTGTTGTCCTTCACCTGCAAATGCAATCGAAAGAGTCTCGCCTTTTGAATGGGCACCCATCATAAATACTGCTGGATATTTCATGGTGACTTTGGATCCGATATTTCCATCGATCCATTCCATCGTTGCACCTTCGTGACAAACGGCACGCTTGGTTACCAAGTTATAAACGTTGTTAGACCAGTTTTGAATTGTTGTATAACGCACACGTGCATCTTTCTTCACAATGATTTCTACAACAGCAGAATGTAAAGAATCAGAGGAGTAGATAGGGGCTGTACAGCCTTCTACGTAATGAACATATGAACCTTCGTCAGCAATGATCAAAGTGCGCTCAAACTGTCCCATGTTTTCGGTATTAATGCGGAAGTACGCTTGCAATGGAATCTCAACATGTACTCCTTTAGGTATATAAACAAATGATCCACCTGACCAAACGGATGTGTTCAGTGCTGCAAATTTGTTATCCCCTACAGGAATTACGCTTCCGAAATACTCTTTGAATATATCTTCATGCTCACGCAATGCAGTATCTGTATCCAAGAAGAGCACTCCTTGAGATTCCAAATCTTCGCGAATTGAGTGGTAAACAACTTCAGATTCATATTGAGCGGCTACGCCTGAAACTAATCTTTGCTTTTCTGCTTCAGGAATTCCAAGACGGTCATATGTATTCTTGATTTCATCCGGTAGATCTTCCCAAGTTGCTGCTTGCTTCTCTGTTGATCTAACGAAGTATTTAATTTGATCAAAAAATATTCCAGAAAGGTCTGATCCCCAGTTTGGCATTGGCTTCTTCTCGAAAAGTTTTAAACCCTTTAGTCTCAAATCGAGCATCCACTGTGGTTCGCTTTTTTTAGCAGAGATATCTCGAACGACATCTTCATTCAATCCGCGCTTAGCGTTTGTGCCTGCATCACTTTTATCTGACCATCCAAACTCATAATTTCCAATACCGTCTAGTTCTGGATGCGCGATTGATGTCATTTTTTTCTCTCTCCTGGTTATTTAGCAGTGCTTGTTAAAGTTAACGGAACAAAAGTGGTGCAAACACCGTCGCCATGAGCAACAGTGGCCAATCTCTGAACGTGAGTACCAAGTAACTTTGAGAATAACTCTGTTTCGGCTTCACAAATTTCCGGAAACTCAGAAGCAACGTGGGCAATTGGGCAATGATGTTGGCAAAGTTCTATTCCAGCTCCCATTTCATGCGAACTTGCTGCATAACCTTCTGCATTTAAGAAATCAACTAAATTATTTACAGAAACTTGACCATCACTGGCAAGTTTTTTCTCCATCTCTTGTGCTCGATGTTTTGCGAACGGAGCAACGCTTCCAGATGTACTCGCCATAAATCTGAGAGCCGAGATAGCAAGGTCGTCATATGAGTGCTCAAATTGCGATCTTCCAAAATCGCTCATTACAAATACTTTTGCCGGGCGGCCTCGCCCGATGGTGCTACTGCCGATCTTTGGTTCCCTAGCCTCAAGAGTTCCTTCACTTACAAGTGAATCCAGGTGGCGGCGGATGCCAGCTGGGGTAATTCCAAGCCGATCTGCCAACTGGGCAGCGGTTGCCGGTCCATTTTCAAGAATGGCGCGAGCGATAACCTCTCGAGTCCGGAGTTCATCGTTTTTCACAACGATAGTGTTGCGTAATTCACTTACTCCTGCAACCTGACTCGCACTAGGGTTAGAGCGTGCTCAAAAATCGGTTAAGCCGCCCTCCCGCCTTACTCCTAGGAGCACAGATCGCATTAATCATCACCGGCGGAGCCGTTCGGTTGACGAAATCAGGCTTGGGTTGCCCAACTTGGCCCGAATGCGCAAAGGGGTCATATACCCCTTCTGAACATCAGAGTGAAGAATTAATCAATATTTGGATTGAATTTGCGAATCGAATGCTCACTTTTGTTTTAGTGGGCTTAGCAATCGTTACTTTTGGTTGGGTGTTAAAAACTGGACGCAAAAATTTACGCCTTTTGGCATTTCTACAAATACTCGGGATTTTCGGTCAAGCCGTTTTGGGCGGCATCACAGTATTAACAAAATTGAATCCTGCTGCCGTAGCCAGTCATCTCTTGCTTTCTATTGCTTTAATTTATGGGGCAGTGGTTTTGAATGAGCGCTCCCGCGATTATCCAAAATCATCCCCTTTGACACACGCCGGTGTTCTCTTAGTTCGGCTTGTTTTATCGCTCACGCTTTTAGTGATACTTGTCGGGACAGTAGTTACTGGTACGGGTCCGCACGCAGGCGATCAAGCAGCGCCTCGGTATAACTTTGATATTCGAATGGTCACCTGGCTCCACGCAGATTTAGTTATCGCTCTTTGTGGTGCGATTTTTGCGCTGTATTTGCTAATCAAATTGGCGCCGATAACCAGCTCTCCTGAAGCCCGAGCCGATCACCTCAAGTTGGTTAAGAGTTTAATAATTTTAGTCTTGATCCAAGGGGGAATTGGATACCTTCAATATTTCACGGGGGTCCCCATTATTTTGGTCGGAGTGCACCTGCTTGGATTGTCTTTAGTTTGGCTCACAGCCTGCAAATTACTAGTACGCACCAGCGCTAAACGCCACGCAAAACTCGCCTGATTCCAAGTTAACCCTCCTTGCTCTATGGGTTAGATAGGCTTTCAAATATGGCGCCTAGTGCAAATAAAACAGAAATTATTGGTTGGAATGATCTAGATGATCAGGCCGTTAAATATGCTCGAGCACTAGCTGCTGATGCAGTGCAACGTGCCGGAAATGGTCATCCAGGAACTGCAATGGCCTTAGCCCCTGTTGCTTACCTTTTATTTCAGCGCCATCTACATCACGATCCTCGCGACCCAAATTGGATTGGACGCGATCGATTTATCTTGTCTTGCGGCCACTCTTCTTTAACTCTATACACCCAACTTTTCTATTCCGGATATGGATTAACTCTTGATGATTTAAAAGAGTTTAGAAAAAAGGATTCGGCCACTCCAGGACATCCTGAATACGGTCACACCGCAGGAGTCGAAACCACAACTGGTCCGCTTGGGCAAGGAATCGGAAATGCCGTAGGCATGGCGATGGCAGCGCGGTATGAACGTGGACTTTTTGACCCTAAAGCTCCGCAAAATTCATCGGTCTTTGATCACCACATTTATGTTCTTGCTTCCGATGGCGATTTACAAGAAGGAATAAGCGCAGAAGCATCCTCGATAGCGGGTTTGCAAAAGCTAAGTAATTTAATTGTAATTTATGACGATAACAGAATCACAATTGAAGGAGATATTGAACTTTCATTCACTGAAGATGTGAGTGCGAGATATCGTTCATACCATTGGAACGTAATTGAAGTTGCAACTTTGCAAAGTGGTGAAGTTGATCTGGTTTCCCTCAATCAAGCAATTGATCAAGCCAAAAATCAAAATGATGCCCCGACTCTAATTCGATTGAAAACTGTGATCGCATGGCCTGCTCCTAAACTTCAAGGAACGTCAAAATCTCATGGTGCCGCTCTTGGAGCTGAAGAAGTTGCAGCAACCAAGGCTGCGCTGGGATTAGATCCTAATCAGGATTTTGCAATGCCAGAAGAAGTACTGTCTCACGCCAGAAAAGTTTTAGATCGTGCAAGTGTTTCTAGAAATGAATGGAACAAGCGATTTGAGAAGTGGCGTAGCGAAAATAAGATCGCAGCCGAATTATCTGATCGCTTAGTAAGTAAAGAATTGCCAAAAAATTGGCGCTCCGCACTCCCTGAATTTTCTAGCGAGAAAGAGATTTCAACACGTAAGGCTTCTGGTGATGTAATTCAAAAATTAGCAGCCCTCCTACCCGAAATGTGGGGAGGTTCGGCCGATTTAGCTGAGAGCAATAACACCACGATTGAAGGAGCAACATCTTTCCTTCCTTCATCATCCTCTTCAGCTTCTGCTGATCCTTATGGACGAGTTATTCACTTTGGAATTCGTGAACATGCAATGGGCGCGATCATGAACGGAATTGCACTACATGGTGGAACTAAGCCATTTGGTGGAACATTTTTAGTATTTAGTGATTACATGCGACCTTCAGTTCGCCTTGCTGCTCTCATGAAACTGCCAGTTACTTATATTTGGAGTCATGATTCAATTGGTTTAGGAGAAGATGGTCCCACTCACCAACCTGTCGAACATGCCGCAGCCCTTCGTGCCATTCCTGGCCTTGATGTGGTTAGACCCGCAGACGCTAATGAAGTGGCACAATGCTGGGGGCAGATAATTGAAAATGCGAGACCCGCAGGATTGCTGCTATCTAGACAAAACTTGCCGGTATTTGACCGCAGTAATTGTAATTCTGCAACCGGTGCAATAAAAGGTGCATACATTTTAAGAGAACCAGCATCTGGAGACAAACCTAAAGCTATTTTGATTGCAACTGGTTCTGAAGTTTCTTTAGCACTGCAAGCGCAAGACGAATTAGCTGCTAAGCAAATACCAGTACGCGTTGTAAGCATGCCGTGCTGGGAATGGTTCCGCTCTCAACCTGCCGATTATCAAGAAACTGTGCTACCGAAATCCATCAGCGCGCGAGTCAGTATCGAAGCAGGAATTTCAATGGGTTGGGCAGAATTCACTGGCACTTCAGGAAGATCTGTTTCGCTTGAACATTTTGGCGCCTCTGCATCAGCAAAGGAGTTATTTGCCGCCTATGGATTTACCGCCGATCGAGTAGTCGCTCTCGTTGAAGATCTTTTGTAATGTCAAACGCGCTGCAGAATCTATCGGCACTTGGAACATCGGTCTGGCTTGATGATCTGTCTAGATCCCGCCTCGTAAATCTTGAAAGTGATTCTTCCCTTAAGAACTTAATCGAGAATTACTCAGTCGTCGGTGTAACCACCAATCCTTCAATATTTGATAATGCTTTGAAAGATTCACAGACTTATGCTGAAGCTTTTGCTGGATTGAAAAAAGCTGGCGCCTCAGTAGATCAAGCCATTAGAAATGTAACCACTACAGATGTACGAGATGCTTGCGATCTGTTACTTGATACTTATCGTAAAACTCAAGGCATTGACGGTCGAGTAAGTATTGAGGTTGACCCGAGACTTGCCCACAAAACTCAAGAGACAATTGAACAAGCTCGTGAACTTTGGAAAGAAGTGGGACGCGAAAACCTTTTCATTAAGGTGCCTGCCACTTTGGCAGGATTACCGGCAATAGAACTTTTAATATCTGAGGGAATTAGCGTAAATGTAACTTTGATCTTCTCAACTGAAAGATACGAAAAGGTTTTACTTGCTTATGTTGCGGGTGTGGAAAAACGATTAGCGACCGGTGCTGATGTTTCAAAAATTCAATCTGTTGCATCTTTTTTTGTAAGTCGAGTTGATACCGCGATCGATCCGATATTGGATGGCATGCCAGCTACTGAAGCCGCTCCCCTTCGAGGCAAAGCAGCAGTTGCGAATGCGCATTTAGCATATGAAATTTTCTTGAATTTTTCCAAAAGTGAAAGATGGGGAAAGTTAGCAAGATTCGGAGCATCGCCCCAACGCTTACTTTGGGCATCTACCGGTGTTAAAGACCCCACCTACAAAAAAGATAAATACGTTACTGAACTCGCTGCTCCATTGACCGTAAATACAATGCCCGAAGCAACATTACGAGCAGTGCACGATCTTGATCCTGTTATAAAAGATTCAATCTCAACTGAAATAGCGAACGCACATAAAGTATTGCGGAATCTAAGTAATCTTGGAATTGATTACAACAAAATTGTTAACGATCTGGAAGTTGACGGCATTAAGAAGTTCGAGGAATCTTGGCATCATCTTCTCCAAACAGTTGATCAAGCGCTAGCGTGATTTCAATAAATGGCTTGCCGATCGATTTGGCAACGAAAAGTGAGCTTCTCGAAAAATTGAACTTAGCTAATGAGAGATTACTAAATCGCGATTCACTACTTTGGGGCAAAGCTGCGGAAAGTGAGACGCAAAATCGCTTAGGGTGGATTGATTTACCTAGAAAATCCCATCAGCTCTTGCCTAAGTTTGATGCAATAGCTGCACTGCGCCGTAATAATTTGATCAATCGAATAGTTCTCTGCGGTATGGGCGGATCCTCGCTAGCACCCGAAGTTATTGCAGCCTCAAATCTAGAATCAGAAATTCCATTGATGATTCTAGATTCGACCGACCCAGCGGATTTGCTACCAATTCTAGAATCAGATTTGAGCAAAACTTTGTTTATATTTGCTTCTAAATCTGGAAGTACTATTGAAACAAACTCTCACAGAGCACTCTTCCACGCGCAATTGGTAAAGCAGAACCTAGAAATTCGTGACCACCTTCTAGTTATTACTGATCCTGATTCTGCATTGGAGATTTGGGCAAAAGATCACGGCGTTCAAGTACTAAATGGATTCGCCGATGTTGGTGGAAGGTTTAGTGCCTTGTCTGCGTTCGGCTTAGCACCAGCAGCCATTTGCGGAATTGATGTATCAATTTTACTTGATGAAGCGCACGATATTGCTCTCGCATTAGCTAAACCAAACAATCCTGCTGTCTTACTTGCATTGGCTATTTTTCAAAGTGGTGCCAGTTTCATTTCATTACCAGATTCGCCTTTGAGCCAATGGATTGAACAGTTAATTTCAGAATCAACTGGCAAAGAAGGAAAAGGGATTTTGCCGGTAATTGAGAACGAACAAAATAAAGATTCCGACGCAATTAGGATTGCTTTTACTCCTTCGTCGGGTGAAATTCACAAGAATGATGTGTGCTTGAGTGCGTCTCTTGGCGGTCAATTTCTTTTTTGGGAGTGGACCACTGCTCTTCTGTGTTATCTAATAGAAGTGAATCCCTTTGATCAACCAAACGTGACTCTCGCAAAAGAGCGTGCAAATTTGGTTTTGGCAGAAAAGCAAAGTTCCATTGTGAAAGGCCCCGATCATCAGCTTCCGACTTTATTGAAAGAGTTTCTTTTAGAAATAAACCCTATTGGCTACCTTGGAATACTTGCATTCCTGCCCAGATCCTATGAAAAACAGATCAATGAATTAGAAAATGAATTAAGAAATCGATTTGACTTTCCAATTACGGTTGGATGGGGCCCTAGATATCTCCACTCGACTGGTCAATTTCACAAAGGTGGGGTTCCTACCGGATCATTTCTAGTTCTCACTCATGACGCTGAAGAGGATTTAGAGATTCCCGGTCAGAGTTTCAGTTTTGCCGAATTGCAAAAAGCTCAGGCCTTGGGCGATGTAGCTGCTTTGGCTGAAAGCAAATTAAATGTTTTACACTTGAATTTAACGAAAGATTTAACTCTAAAACGAATTAGTCAATCTCTCCGCGAAGTCGTTTAAGAGCCTCTTCAAGTAAAGCGGCACCTTCGGTGTCAGTTCTGCGCTCTTTAACATAAGCTAAATGTGTTTTATAAGGTTCATTCTTAATTGGTTTTGGTGGAGCATTGCGGTCGCGACCGGCTGGAAATCCACATCGAGGACAATCCCACTCATCTGGTGGTGTTACTGAACCGTCATCGGCAAAAGATGGTCTGGTCTCATGGTCATTAGCGCACCAGTATGAGATGCGAAATCTTGCTATTGCATCGCCACGTTCTGCCTCACCCATTGGGCCTGCTCCGACGCGACTTCCGCGAATTGCACTTCCACCAGCCATTTACTGCTCCTTTTGATTACCCTACTAAAAAGTTATTTACTTCTTCAATAACAAACTTAAAGCCACGATAGATGCAAACCACAAGCCACCAACAACAATTGTGATGCGATCAAGGTTGCGTTCTACAACAGATGAGCCGCCGTAGTTAGAGGAGACTCCACCACCGAACAGATCAGATAATCCGCTGCCTTTTCCTTTGTGAAGCAAGACCAACAAAATCATCAATGCGCTCAAGGCCATCAAAAATATAGATAATCCCAAGACCATTGCAGCTCCCTTATTTTCCTCATCCGTTGGTTTCCGACCCTAAGCCAGGAGGTGTGAGTCTACCGGTGAAATTTGGCGATTCGGGCAAACTCCTCAGGTTCAAGGCTCGCTCCCCCTACCAATGCGCCGTCTACGTCAGCCCCAGCCATGATTTCTCGAATAGTTCCAGATTTAACCGATCCGCCATAGAGGATCCGCATGCTTTCCCCAATTTCAGCCCCGGCAGATTTTGCAATTTGTGCCCTAATGGCCTGTGCCATGCTTTGTGCATCTTCAGGAGTTGCCACATTTCCAGTCCCAATCGCCCAGATTGGTTCATAGGCAATTACCATTTTTTTAACTTGCGCAGGCGTGATGCCGCTTAAAGCTGCTTTCAATTGTGAAATTACATGCGCGACTTGTCCATTTTCTGCTCTAATCGCGGCGCTTTCACCAACACATAAAATTGGAGAAATTCCATTCGCAAGCGCTGCTTTAATTTTGCTATTCACTATCGAATCATCCTCATTGTGATGTTCGCGTCTTTCGCTGTGTCCAACAATTACAAATGTGCAGCCAAGTTTTGCCAACATCGATCCAGATATATCTCCGGTGAATGCACCTGAATTTTTTGGTGAAAGATCTTGAGCTCCATAAAGCAAACGCAATCTATCGCCATCGATCAAAGTCTGCACAGAGCGGATATCTGTAAATGGTGGAATAACAGCGACATCTACTGCCTCGAAATCTTTATCTTCGACCATAAATGCCAACTTTTGCACAACGGCAATCGCTTCAAGATGATTTAGGTTCATCTTCCAATTTCCAGCTATTAAAGGCTTCCGCGACATCAAGACTCCAGTGCATTTAATCCAGGAAGGAGTTTTCCTTCAAGGTATTCCAGTGATGCTCCGCCTCCGGTTGAAATGTAACCGAACTGCTCATCACCAAAGCCCATCGTACGGATAGCAGCGGCCGAATCTCCGCCACCCACGACGCAAAATCCAGAAATTTCGCTAAGTGCTTGTGCCACCGTTCTTGTTCCGTTGGCAAATGCTGGAAACTCAAAAACTCCCATAGGTCCATTCCAGAAAACTGTTTTACAATCTTGCAGCGCCAATGCATAAGCTTTTGCCGAATCAGGGCCTATGTCTAGCCCCATTTGATCGATCGGAATATTGTTTACAGAAACCACAGTTGCTGGAGCTTCTTTTGAGAAAGTTGGAGCTACGACCACATCTGTTGGCAGTATCAACTTAACATTCAATTCTTCTGCGCGCTTAATTAGCCCTTTAACATTTTCAATCAACTCTACATCGACCATGCTCTTACCAATTTCATGACCAAGGGCGCTAATAAATGTGAAGACCATGCCACCGCCGATAGCGATCACATCAACTTTTTCAATTAAATTTGCAATAACTCCGATTTTGTCGGAAACCTTGGCGCCGCCGAGCACTACTGCATATGGTCTTGCTGGGTTCTCAGTTAACTTCTTTAAAACTTCTACCTCAGCTGAGACCAATCTGCCTGCAACGTTCGGTAGTAATTTTGGCAATTCGTAGACAGATGCGTGTTTTCGATGAACTGCGCCAAAACCATCCCCGACGTAGATCTCGCCAAATTCAGCTAATTGTTTTGCAAAAGCTAAACGTTCATCCTCATTTTTACTAGTTTCCTGTGGGAAGAATCTAATATTTTCTAGGATTTGGATCTTGTTTGTCCCGGTTGAAATACCACTTAAATCAGATAGTTCTTTGGCAAGCACAACAGGAAGATTTAACAGTTCACTTAATCTGCTGGCCACAGGATTAAGCGAAAAAGAATTTTCAAAGCCATTTTTTGGACGGCCTAAATGTGCCAAAATTGTAATTCTTGCGCCAGCATCTAAAAGAAATTTGATGGTGGGAAGAGACGCTTTGATCCGGCCATCATCTGTGATCAGATTCCCATCTAGTGGAACATTTAAATCACAACGCAAAATAACTGATTTACCTGAGAAATCAATTTCGTCGAGAGTTCTCATTCTCTATTGCTACCTATAATGATTTAGCAACAAAAGATGTGAGATCTACCAATCGATTTGAATATCCCCACTCATTGTCATACCAACCGACAACTTTTGCAGTTTTACCAATTGTCTTGGTTAATTGACTATCAAAGATACAAGATGACGGATTGGTCACGATATCCGCAGAGACAATTGAATCTTCGGTGTACTCGAGCACTCCCTTTAGAGAACCCTCGCTAGCTTTTTTCATAGCAGCATTGATATCTGCTGCTGAAACTTCTTTGCTGAGTTCAACAGTCAGATCTGTTACTGAACCAACTGGCACCGGTACACGCAAAGCGTATCCATCTAGTTTTCCTTTTAATTCCGGTAAAACCAAACTAATTGCCTTGGCTGCGCCAGTACTACTTGGGATTATCGAAATAGCGGCCGCACGACCTCGACGTAAATCTTTATGAGGCAAATCTAAAATCACTTGGTCATTTGTATATGCGTGAATTGTGGTCATCATTCCACGTTCAATTCCAAATTCATCTTGCAAAACTTTAGCCATAGGCGCCAAACAGTTTGTTGTACAAGAAGCGTTTGAAATTATGTGGTGTTTGGCTGGGTCATAATTAAGATGGTTTACGCCCATTACGACAGTTATATCTTCATCTGTTGCTGGAGCTGAAATAATTACTTTTTTTGCACCTGCTGCTAGATGTTTTTTCGCATCCGCCGCTTTGGTGAAAATACCAGTTGATTCAATAGCGATGTCGACACCTAAAGCCGACCATGGCAGTGCTGCTGGATCTCTCTCTGCTGAAACTTTTATCGTTTTAGATCCGACTGTCAAAGAATCTGAAGTGAAAGAAATTTCATGGCCCAAACGTCCAAGAATTGAATCGTATTTTAAAAGATGAGCCAGAGTGGCGGTGTCGGTCAAATCGTTAATTCCGACAATTTCAACTCCTGAGTTTGAGGCTAGAGCTGCGCGGAAATAATTACGGCCAATTCTTCCAAACCCATTGATTCCTACAGCAACCATGTCAATCTCCTTAAATTAAATTGCAATCACTTCAAAAACTTTTATCAAATGCCCAAATGCTTAAACACTGTGTAGATTCCACAATCTTATCATTTCAGCAAAATCCACTGCTCGCTTATTCTTGTGAATCCTCAAGCAATTCAGGTGGGATTCCGGCTTCTGTATCTGCAATTCCCAATTCTGTGGCTCTTTTATCTGCCATTGCTAATAAGCGACGAATTCGACCGGCAATTGCATCCTTTGTCATTGGTGGAGTTGCAAGCGAGCCGAGCTCTTCCAGACTTGCTTGGCCATGCTCTATTCGAAGTTGTCCCGCTTCCAAAAGATGTTGCGGGATGTCCTCTCCTAAAATTTCAATTGCCCGAGCAACTCTTGCAGCGGCTGCAACTGCAGCTCTCGCGGATCTACGTAAATTTGAATCATCAAAATTTGCTAATCGATTTGCCGTCGCACGAACTTCGCGGCGCATTCTGCGTTCTTCCCATGCAAGAACACTTTCATGTGCCCCCATTAAAGTAAGAAGTGCACCAATCGCATCTCCATCACGAAGAACAACTCGATCCACACCACGAACTTCACGAGCCTTAGCCGTAATTCCTAATCTTCTTGCAGCGCCAACTAAAGCTAATGCCGCTTCTGGTCCAGGTGCAGTTATCTCTAACGCGGAAGATCTTCCAGGTTCGGTTAGAGAACCATGTGCCAGAAATGCCCCACGCCATGCCGCTTCTGCATCGCACTTGGCAGCGGAAACAACTTGAGGAGGTAATCCGCGAATTGGCCTGCCGTTTGAATCGATTAATCCTGTCTGTCTAGCAAGCGCCTCTCCTGTTTCAGCCACTCGAACCATGTAGCGACTGGCTTTGCGCATTCCGCCCGGTGAAACAACAGTTAGATCACTCTCATGTCCATAAATTTCTGAAATTTCTTTTCTAAGTCGACGTGCACTTTGAGCTGTATCTAATTCAACCTCAACGACAACTTTGCCACCTGTTAAATGTAATCCGCCCGCAAATCTAAGCAGTGCAGAAACTTCTGCTTTACGACAGCATGGTTTTGAAACCGCTAAGCGGCTCAACTCATCCTTCACTGCTGCTGTCATCGCCATGTAGTTGCCATCTGCTTATCCAATCAAATTCTTTAGGGTGGAAAGTACCTTGAAACGATCATGTTGATCGCTTCCTGGATGGTGGGCTAAATCACTAAGGATTAATTGCGCTTCATACTTCTGCGCAATTGCTTCGAGTCCAGTGGTTTTTATGGAGTTGTCAGCGACAAGGTAGTCGATTTTGACCTCTGGTGCATGAGTTTTCAGAAATTCAATTTGAACTTCAGGTGAAAGGGCGCTTGCTTCATCTTTAACAGTCCGAGCGTCAAGGTTCAAAAAAACCACAATTTTGGCATTTGAGTTAGCTAGCGCTGTCCGGATTTGTGTAACAAGGAGATGCGGTAGCACGCTGGAATACCAAGAACCAGGTCCAATGGTTATCCATTCAGCTTTTTCGATTGCTTCCAGAACCTCAGGTAAAACTGGAGGGGAATCTGGAATTAAGCGGACGCTAACAACTTCTCCTGCTGCCTCTGCAACTTCGACTTGTCCACGAATTACTCTTCCTAGCTGACCGCTAGATAGTGGTTTTAGTGTTGCTTCAATCTCAATTGGAATTGCTGCCATTGGAAGTACTCGCCCGACGATGCGCAAAAGTTCGCCAACCTTGATTAAGCCAACTACAGGATCATTATTTAAATTCCACAAGGCGGTTAAAAGTAAATTCCCCAATGCATGGCCATTTAATGGTCCTGAACTTTCAAAGCGGTGTTGCAATGCTTCCGCCCAACTACTTCCCCATTCATCATCAGAACATAGAGCGGAAAGCGCCATACGCAGATCACCGGGCGGCATTACTCCAAACTCAGAGCGAAGTTGACCGCTAGATCCTCCGTTGTCAGCAACTGTGACAACAGCAGTTATCTCACTGCTGATATCTCTCAATGCACTCAACATCGCCGCGAGACCATGGCCTCCGCCAAAAGCCACAATTCTAGAATTCACTAGCGATCCAAATCTCGATGATTCAATGTCGTATCAATTTTTTGATTTCCAAACTCATTAGCTAAGAATTCGCTGACTGCGACACTTCGATGACGACCACCTGTGCAACCTATGGCGATTGTTAAATACCTTTTACCTTCTTGCAGAAACCCTTCTTTTGTTCCATTAAATAAATGTAAAAAATTGTTGATGAATTCTTTAGTTGCAGGATTATCTAAGACCATTTTCGCCACAGCGCCATCTTTGCCTGACAAAGGCTGTAACTCTGGAACCCAGTGTGGATTTGGAATAAACCGGCAATCTAAAATGAAATCTGCATCGTAAGGAATTCCATATTTGTAACCAAATGAAAGCAGTGAGAGGTGGATGCCACGATCACTCAACTGTGCAAAAACTTCGCCAATTTTGTTTCCAAGTTGGTGCACATTTAGTGCACTTGAATCCAAAACAATGTCTGCTGTCGCCCTCAAATCACCAAGTAATTTTCTTTCTCGAGTGACTCCATCAAAAATTCGATCTCCAGCTTGCAAAGGATGAGGTCGACGAGTGGCTTCGTACCTTCTTACCAAAATTTCATCAGCTGAATCTAAAAACAGGATTCTGACATTTACTTGCATCTGTTTCAGCGCAGCAAGAGATTGTGCCAACTCTTCAAAAAATGCTCGGCTACGAACATCAATCACTACTGCAACTTTTTGATGCTCACCTTCTACCTCTTTGATTAAAGGAAGTAACATTGCGGGAGGCAAATTATCAACGACATACCAATTACTATCTTCAAGCACATGTGCTGCTGTAGATCTACCAGCACCAGACATCCCGGTAATGATTACAACTTCCATAACCTCTCCTCTCCTTTGCTCTGGGCTTTAATCTCGCCTATCTGACTATCATCCTCTGCTGTCAAGTATCTCCCCTGTTGCCATATCAATTCCAGCAATTACCGAGGTCTCTCCCGTCGCGGGTGGGTCCGCCAAATACTCCACAATTACTTTTGCCAACTTGATGCCAATGCCTGGAAGTTGGGCCACCTGCTCTTCGGATGCTGCCTTTAATTTTGCGACAGATCCGAAATGGGTAATTAGCGCACGAGCCCTTGCTTGACCCAATCCTGGAATATCTTCCAAAGTAGATTCCAACATGGCTTTTGAGCGCTTGGACCGATGATAGGTGATCGCAAAACGATGCGCCTCGTCACGAATGCGTTGCACCAAATACATCGCTTCACTGTTTCGTGGAAAAATTATTGGATCTTTTTGATTGGGTAACCAAACTTCTTCGAGACGTTTGGCAATACCGCAAAATGAAATGTCAAACCCTTCCAAAGCTCTTGCAGCGGCACTTACTTGAGGTTTGCCGCCATCCACAATTATTAACTGTGGTTTGTAAGCAAACTTTTTGACCAATTTTTCATCTGTATCGTTCTCATCCAAATCATTTTCAATCTTCAACCGATTAAGTCTTCGAGTCAGAACTTGATTTATGGCTGCAGTATCATCAAGAGTGCCGTTTTCTGGCAGATTGATTTCAAACCTGCGATATTCCGACTTCTTCGGAACTCCATCTTCGAACACCACCATGGATGCCACCATTTGTGTGCCTTGCAAGTTGGAAATATCAAAGCACTCTATTCGTAGCGGCGCTTCATTCATTTCAAGTGATTCTTGTAATTGAGCTAAAGCTTGAGTTCTCGTACCCAGATCACTTGTCCTCTTTAATCGGTATCGATTTAATGCATCTTGAGAGTTTCTAATAACCGTTTCGTGCAATTCCTTTTTCTCACCTCTTTGAGGGACTCTTATTTCCATGCGATGTCCGCTGCGTTCGGAAATAATCTCCTCGACTGAATCGCTAGATTCTGGCAAAAATGAAACCAAAACTTCTCTTGGAAAATCCTCTAATCCGTCAGCCAAGTAATGATTCAGTAAAATTTTCTCCATAATTTCTTCCGGAGATGATTCATCTGGCCGTTCAACAATCCAGGATCTAGCGCCAAGAATTCTGCCTTTGCGAATCAAGAAAAGAGTAACTGCCGCATCTATCTCTTCTAAGTGCAAGCCAAAAATATCTGCGTCGGTTTGATCGGGCAAAACTACGGTGTTTGTAGTTGAAATCTTTTCAAGTGCTGCGACTCGATCTCTAACACGAGCGGCTTTTTCGAACTCTTCTTTTGCTGAAAGGGCTTCCATTTCTTTTGTTAATGTTGTCATTAGCTTAGTTGGATCTTCAGAAAGAAAATTAATTAGCTCTTTGGTAAGTAGGACATGGTCTACCTCTGAAATTTTGCCCACACATGGAGCTGCACATTTATCGATGAATCCAAGCAAGCATGGCCTTCCTGATCGTTTTGCCGAGTTAAAAACCCCAGCACTACATGATCTGATTGGGAAAGATGATTGCACTAAATCGTAGAGTTCACGCAACGCCCAAGCGTGCGGATATGGCCCAAAGTATTTAACATCTTTTTGTTTTTCTTTTCTGGTAATAAACAACCTCGGGAATTTGTCTTTACTGGAAACTGCCAAATATGGATATGACTTATCGTCACGGAAAATTACATTAAATCTTGGAGATTCACTCCTAATCCAGGTGAACTCTAATTGCAACGCCTCTATCTCGTTTTTTACTATTGTCCAATCAACACTAGAGGCTGTCCAAACCATTTGTTTTGTTTTTTCTGGTAAGTTTTTTTGGAAATATGAGCTTAGTCTTGAACGTAAATTTTTTGCTTTTCCAACGTAAATAATTTTTCCCGCTGGATTTCTAAACCTATAAACGCCTGGCTCTGTTGGAATGTTTTCAGGTCGGTAAGAAAGCGGATCAGCCACTACTTCTCCCGCTTAGAACTTGCTTTAAAAATACGCCGGTAAAACTTTTCTTGTCCTTGGCCACATCTTCAGGGGTGCCTTCAGCGATGACACTGCCTCCCCTTGATCCACCTTCAGGACCAAGATCTATCACCCAATCTGCACATTTAATAACATCTAAATTATGTTCAATGACTACAACTGTGTTGCCTGCATCAACTAATCGGTTTAACACTATTAACAATTTGCTCACATCTTCGAAGTGGAGCCCAGTTGTTGGTTCATCTAGAACATAGATAGTTCTGCCAGTTGATCTGCGTTGCAATTCAGTGGCCAACTTAACACGTTGAGCTTCACCACCAGAAAGCGTTGGTGCTGATTGGCCAAGTCGCACATAACCCAACCCCACATCACATAAAGTTTTTAAGTATCTGGCGATAGCTGGCACAGCTTCAAAGAATTCATTCGCTTGCTCGATAGGCATATTTAAGACATCAGCAATAGTTTTGCCCTTGTAATGAACTTCTAGTGTTTCACGGTTGTATCTCGCACCATGGCAGACTTCGCAGGGAACGTAAACGTCTGGCAAGAAGTTCATTTCAATGGTGATAGTTCCATCACCTGAGCAGTTTTCACAACGTCCACCTTTTACGTTGAATGAGAATCTTCCTTGTTGGTAGCCACGAACTTTGGCTTCATTTGTCTCAGCAAATAAGGCTCTCACTTTGTCAAACAATCCCGTATAAGTTGCTGCGTTAGATCTTGGCGTTCTGCCAATTGGTGATTGATCAACGTGGACAATTTTGTCTAACTGATCAACGCCCGTAATCGTTCGATGTCGTCCTGGAACCATCCGGGCACCATTTAATTTATTTGCTAGTGATGTGTAGAGAATTTCGTTGACTAACGTAGATTTACCTGAGCCACTTACTCCGGTCACCGCGATAAAAGTCGATAATGGGAAAGCGACATCAATATTTTGTAAGTTATTTTCTCGTGCAGCCTTCACTACTAATTGTCTTTTTGGATCTATAGCTCTTCGCTTTTTAGGTATCTCGATACTTTTTCTGCCAGATAGATATGCCCCTGTTATTGATCTTTTCTCTGAAAGCAAGGATTTGTAATCTCCTGAAACAACAACTTCTCCGCCGTGCTCTCCTGCTCCAGGTCCAATATCTACAATCCAATCTGCAGCTCTAATGGTCTCTTCATCGTGTTCAACAACAATTAGCGTATTTCCGAGATCTCGTAACCTTGTGAGAG
>Ga0114977_10000425_pt1 | contig 28254 bp, 17 predicted proteins | sample S_130805_MF_Meta_FD_87026 | JGI IMG/M metagenome (GOLD analysis project Ga0114977, IMG submission 87026) | Freshwater microbial communities from Lake Simoncouche, Canada to study carbon cycling - S_130805_MF_MetaG | ecosystem: Environmental > Aquatic > Freshwater > Lake | place: Lake...
CCGCACGCGCTCTCCAGCGGCCTGTGCTCGCTCGTCGAAGCCGAAAACCGGTTAGTCAAGTCGGTCATCTGCGAGTTCTCGCCTGACGCCAAGCTCGTGAAGACGGAGTTTGCGAACTCGGTGATCTCGAGCCGCAAACGCCTGACCTATAAGCAGGCCTACGCTTTCCTGCGCGGCGACACCAACGAGGCCATCCGCGCCCTGCCTGCGCCACCGCCCCACCAGACCGGTTCTCCGGGCCGCCCGCTGGCTGAACTCACCGACGCCGAACTCGACCTCATTCGCGCGATGATTACGGACCTCTGGTCCATCGGTAAAGTCCTGCGGGCCGAACGCTTCCGCATCGGAGCCCTCGACCTAGACATGAAGGAGATCAAGATTTACTGCGACAAGGACGGCTGGGCTGACCGCACCGTGGTGGTCGAACACGATGAATCGCACCAGCTCGTCGAAGAGTTCATGCTCCTGGCTAACGAGACGGTCGCCAAGGCCCTCGACCAAGCGAAGATTCCGCACGTCTGCCGCGTCCACGACGAACCCGACCCCGAGAAACTGCAGGCCCTGCGCGACCAGCTCGCGGTGGACGGCCTTAAGGTCGGCGACCTCACCGAGCGCAAGGAGATGGTCAAACTACTCGCGCTACTCAAGACGCGCGAAGACGGGTACACCATCCGTATCCAGCTGCTCCGCTCCCTTAAGCAAGCCTGCTACCGCGCTTCGCCCGACGGCCACTTCGGCTTGGCTAAGCGTCACTATTCGCACTTCACGTCGCCGATCCGCCGCTACGCTGACTTGCTCGAGCACCGCATCTTCGACGCCTATATCGCCAAGCAAGGCGTGCCCTCGGCCCCCAAGGACGCCCCGCGTTCGCCGGGCATTGGCGAGCTCGTGCGCGCATGCGAGCACATCTCCATCACTGAGCGTAACAGCTCCGAAGCTGAACGCGACTCCGTGAAGATCAAGCTCCTCGAGCTCTTCGAGCGCGAGGTCGAGCGCAAGGACAAGCGCCCCTTTGAGGCCATGATCACCGAGGTCAAGCCGCACGGCCTCATGGTCGAACTGACTGCTTCGCAGGCCTATGGCCTCGTGCACATGTCGACGCTGACGGACGATTACTACCGCATGAACGATGCTGGTACCGCGATGCGCGGCAGCCGCACCGGTCGCGTCTTCATGGCGGGTGGCACGATTCAAGTCACCGTCGACCGCGTCGACCGCTTCAAGCGACAAGTGGACTTCCGGCTCTACGACGAACGCCAGCCGAAGGTACGTCCGCCCGATCGTCGCCGCGCCTAAGCGCTTAGCGGCGTAGTAGGCGCCACCAAGTCGCCGCGTATTCTCGCCCCGTTTTACCGAGGCGAATCCGGCCGGCATCATCGTCCGTCCAGACGACGGGGATTTCCCGGAGGCGACCGCCAGCGCGGGCTAAGCGAACGAGCACTTCCGCGCCGAAAGAAAAACCACGGGCCTCCTCTGGTAGCGCGAGTGTGACATAACTAGACCGACGCACGAGTTTCAGGCCGCAACCTGGATCGGTGACCCTAGCGCCGGGCAACCAGCGCCAGAAAAAGGAGAGCAGGCTGGAAACAAAAGAGCGGGCCAGCGAGCGGCCGCGCACCTCGGAGTCATCGTGCCAACGCGAACCGGCGACAGCGTCACAGGTCCCGGCGCGGATTAAGGCATAACCCGTGCCGAGGGCCCGCGGATCGGTTGCCATATCGGCATCGCAATACGCGAGCACTTCGCAATCAGCCGGTGCGGATTCCCAACCACGACGGATGGCCAGACCCTTGTCGCCGATTTCAGCTGCCCGCAGGTAGATGATTGGACGGACGAAAAGAGCGGCGTGGGCCTCAGCAACCGACCGGGTCTCATCGGTCGACCCATTATCAGCCACGATGACTTGCGCGTCCCGCAGCCCTTGGGCACGGAGGCTCTCCGCCAAAACCGCCAACCCGGCCCCCAGGCGGGTCGCTTCATTCCTGGCGGGGATGACGATACAAAGCGGCATGGGTGGACCTAATAAAGTCCCCAAGACCGTCCAATATTCAACCTTTCATGCCGAGATGCGAATTAGATGAGAATGAGACTCAGTTTCATCTTTGACCGGTGAGAGTCATTCTCATTAATAAGAGGCCTACACCCATGAACCCCCCAAAGTTCCTCGCTCTCTTAACCCTCGCCGCCAGCTCGGCCTGGGGCTGTGACAATCCTTTCGGCTACTCTTACCTAGCGGAAACCATCAAACCTGGGCAGGTCGAAATCGTCCAGTGGGTGACCGGGCGGATCGGCCGCGACCTCGGCAACGGCTATGATGCCCGCTACCGCGGCTTCGACCTGAAGACCGAAGTTGAATGGGGGATTTCGCCGAACGAGCAGCTGGCGGTGTATGTGAACTCGCGCTACTTCGAGCGGACGGCGCGCAACGGCCACCTGTTCGACGGCTTCCAGATCGCCTACAAGCGGATGCTCTCCAACCCAGACACTCAAGATTGGGGCGTGGCGCTCTACATCGAGCCTGGCTACTCGCAGGTGAGCTCGAAGAACGGCGCCCATCGCGACCAGCTGAAGCTCGAGACCAAGCTCCTGCTCCAGCATAACTTCGGTGCGAACGACGAATGGGTCTATGCGGCCAACATCATCGGCGAACTTGAGCACGAGACCGCCACGCACGCTGACACCGTCAAATTCAAGCTCACCCAAGGCTTAGCCCGGGCGGTCGGCGCGAACTGGTATCTCGGCGCTGAGGCGATTCTCGAGGCCGAGTGGAGTGAACTAAATAATCACCAATACACCGCGCTCCTCGCCGGCCCGTGCGTTCGCTATCAGAACAGCGGCTTCTTCGTCACATTCACCGCACTCGCGCAGGTGACGGCGACGCCGGCGAATAAAGGTGACCTCAACGTGACGAAAAAGTCGCCCTACGAAGGGCGCCTACTCTTTGGCTACGAATTCTGAGGCACGAAGTTTATAAATCCTTGATTCAGTCGGTCGGAAGGGCGAACTCATCTCCTATGCGTAACACTTTCCTCGCACCCTGCCTGCTAATCGCTACTGCCGCCACCGCCTGTGAAAACCCCTTCGGCTATTCCTACCTCGCCGAAACGATTAAGCCAGGAAAGTACGAATTTGAACAATACTTCACCGGCCGCTTCGGCAAGGACCTCGGTGCCGGCTATGAAGCCGGCTACCGCGCCTTTGACCTCAAGACCGAGTTCGAATGGGGCATTTCGTTAAATGAGCAAATCGCGATCGAGGTCAACCACACCTACTTTGATACCTCCGCGCTGCAGGGCCTACGCTTTGATGGTATCAACGTTGAGTACATCAAGATGCTGGCTAACCCCGACAAGGAAGACTGGGGGCGGGCACTGTACCTTGAAGTAGGCTACACGCAGGTCAGTATGCATGATGGCCACTTACGTGATCGCTGGATTCTGGAGTCTAAATACATCCTCCAACATAATTTTGGGGCTGATAGCCGCTGGCTCTATGTCGCCAACCTCGGGCTCGAGCTCATCCACACCCAAGGCGGCGAGGAAGCGTTTGAAGTTTTCGTCACCCAAGGACTCTCATACCAAATGACCAAGGACTGGACCGTCGGCATCGAATCATTGGCCGCCGCTGAGTGGCTCGAAGGCGCAAACTTTGAGGAATCCGGCGTCTTCGTCGGACCTTGCCTCAACTACCGAAAAGATAACCTCTCGGTCTCCTTCACGGCACTAGCACAACTCACCGGCGCGCCGGCCAACAAAGGTAACCTGAACGTCAGCGAGTACAGCCCTTACGAAGCCCGCCTCAAAGTGTCTTGGGAGTTCTGAGCGAAAGCGGACCACCTGCAACAGGTAGGGACAGCACCACGTGCTGTCCCTACCTCAGCGAAGCGCTGCCTTGACCGTGGCGAGCATCTGCTCTGGAGCGAGGCCGTTGGCAGCGCGCAAGGTCTTTACGTCCGTGGCGTGGCCGACGAAATGATCCGGCCAACCGAGGCGGACAAGCGGGGTCCGCACGCCGTGTTCAGCCAACACCTCCAGCGCACCCGTACCGAAGCCGCCCGTGACGGCGCCGTCTTCGAACGTCACGATGAGCTTAGCGGCGTTGGCTTGGGCGACGAGTAACGTCGCGTCGATGGGCTTAGCGAAACGGGCGTTGACCACCCCCACCGATAAACCGGTCTCCGCCGCCAACTTCTCAGCAAGCACCTGGGCTTCGGGCACCATGGTACCGAGCGCCCATAACTGGATATCGGTGCCAGGCTGCAGCACCTCGGCCTTGCCCAACGGAATCAGCGCGGGCTGAGCCTTGATCGCCTTGCCCGCAGCTGGGCCGCGGGGATAACGGATAAACATCGGGGCGCCCGACTGCAGTGCCGTGTACAACATATCGGAGAGCTCATCCTCGTCCTTCGGCTGCATGAGCGTGACGTTCGGAACGCAGCGCAGGTAGGCGATATCGAAAAGACCGTGGTGCGTCGGGCCATCGCTCGGCGAGACCCCCGCGCGGTCCATACAAAACGTGACCGGCAAGCGCTGCAGGCAAACGTCATGGATGACCATGTCGTAGGCGCGTTGCAGGAAGGTGGAATAGATCGCGCAGACGGGACGGAGGTCGCGCGCGGCCAAGCCGGCGGCGAAAAGGGCCGCGTGTTCCTCGGCGATACCGACGTCGTGATACTGCCCCGGTAGCGCCTGCTTGAGCTGATTGAGGCCGGTGCCGGAAGGCATCGCGGCGGTGATGCCGACAACCTTAGTGTCAGCCTTGGCCTCACGCACCAACAAGGCACCGAAGACATCCTGCCACGCCTTAGGCGCGCCGGGCTTACCGGTGGCTAGGCTATCGCCAGTCTCTGGGTCGAAGGCGCCCGTGCCATGGAACTTCTCGGGATTCTGGAGCGCGGCACCGAGACCCCGACCCTTTTCGGTGCGCACGTGCAGCAGCACCGGACCCTTCGCTTCCTTACAGAAGCGCAGGTACTTTTCGACTGTCGGGAGGTCGTGCCCGTCGATGGGCCCGATGTAACGGATACCGTACTGCTCGAAGAGCGACGAATTGCGCGTGTACCAATTCTTGACGTGGCGCTTAAAACTACGCCCAAAATTCAGGAGCTTAGTGCCGACGCGCGACCGTCCCAAAAGGCGCTTTAAGCCTTGCTGCGATTGGTTGTAGGAGCGCGTGACAATCAGTTTGTTCAGGATCTCGGCAATCGCCCCGACGTTGCGGTCAATCGACCACTCGTTGTCGTTCAGGATAATGACCAAGCGCTTGGTCGAGTTTGCGGCGTTATTGAGCGCCTCCATCGTGACGCCACAGGTGAGGGCGGCGTCGCCGATGAGTGCAACCACGTGCGCGTCTTCGCCGAGACGGTCGCGGGCATTGGCCAGGCCGACGGCGGCGGACAAGGCCGTCCCCGCATGGCCGGCACCGAAGACGTCGTGTAAACTCTCTTCGCGATTCAAGAAGCCCGAGAGCCCGCCGGTCGTCCGGATGCCGTCGAAGTCCGCGCCATTACGGCCCGTCAGTAACTTATGCACGTAGCCCTGGTGGGCGACGTCGAAGACAAATTTATCTTGCGGCGTATTAAAAACGCGGTGGAGAGCGATGGACAGCTCGACGACCCCGAGGTTAGGGCCGACGTGGCCACCGTTTTTCGCCGTGACAGCAATCAGGCGCTCGCGGATTTCTTGCGCGAGCAGGGGCAACTGGGCTGGTGCCAACGCCTGGACGTCCTGCGGGCCGCGGATTTGAGGTAGCAACGCCATCGCTTAGCCCTGCTCGGAGTCGGCCGACTTCTTGCCCAACTGCTCGATACGCAGTTCAGCGGCCTGCAGGCTAGACTGACAAGACTTCAGGAGACGCATGCCCTCTTCATACTTGGCGACCAATTCATCGAGCGAGACCGTACCGGACTCCAGCGAGTCGACGAGCTGCTCGAGCTTCGCCATCTCGACTTCAAAGGACTCCTTGCCGGAGGCAGGGCTGGCTTTTTTATCCGCGCTCATGGGCGATGACTGTCGACCGACTTGCCCGGTCTCTCAAGCGGATTGTGCAGGAATCAAAACGGTAAGCGCGCCCGCAGGGCGACCTCATCTAAACCTTGAAAAGCCACCACCTTGGACGCCGAGGTCAGCCCGGAGACCACGGAGACGGCGGCCAACGGGAGGCCGACCCTCGCAGCCAACAATGCGACCACCTCACGATTGGCTTGACCGCCCTCAGGGGGTGCGGCGACCCGGACTTTTAAGGCCTCGCCGAGGCGACCGACGATCTCGGTGCGGGAGGCCCCCGGGACGACCTTCACCTTGAGGCGGGCCGCACGGGCGTTCACAGCACTTCCGTCAAAGCCGCCACCGTCTTCGCATCGAGCTTACGCACCAGCGCGACCGCCAGATCGACACAGGCCTTAAGGTCGGCGACGTCGATGACCGCATTATGGGTGTGGATGTAACGCGCAGGGACGCCCAAGACGATGACAGGGACCCCAAGCTCGTTTGCTTGGAAAGAGCGTGCATCGGTACCGCCCGTCCGGCGCACGGCGAGCTGGCAAGGAATCCCGCGTTCGGCGGCGACCTGCAGCGTCAAATCCACCAAGCGGGGATTCATAATCGCCGTGGGATCAAAAGCGCGTACCTGTACGCCAGCACCGAGCGAACCTTGGGACTCCGAAGGATTCATGCCGGGAACATCATCGGCGGGCGGTCCTTCAAGGACGATGACCACATCGGGCTTGGCTAAACGAGCGGCGACCGTGGCACCACGGCAGCCCACTTCTTCCTGCACCGTTGCGAGGGCGAGGTACTGGTTGGGCGTCGGCTTCGACTGCAATTGGTGCGTGGCCAGCGTCAGCGCCGTCATGCCGACGCGGTTATCGAAAGCTTTAGCGGCGTAGAGGCCTGGCTCGGCTAGTGGAGTAAACGGGCCATCGGGGGCGACGGGGTCACCCGGACGAATCCCTAATTGCAGGACCCCCTCGCGAGAGCGGGCGCCGATATCGACGTAGGCTTTATCCACGGTCGCCGCTTGGGCCCCACCCTGGTGCGGGGGCAAAGCGACGACGATGCCGATGAATTCGCGTTGGGAAGCGCGTGCCCAGACGCGCAGACGCTGGGCCGAAAGGACGCCATCCGGCCAACCGCCGATGGGCACCAAGCGCAGGAAACCATTCGGCGTAATCTCTTGCACGAGGAAACCGATCTCATCCATGTGAGCCGTCAGGACAACGCGCGGCCCCTTCGCTTCCTTGGCGGGTGCGGCGAGGACGCCACCGAGGCCATCGGCGCTCAACGTGCGCCCGCGCATTTCACGGACGAAGATCGCACGGACGGCGTCTTCGTGGCCGGAGATGCCGTGGGCTTGGGTATATTCTTCGAGGAGCGAAAGCGACTTATCGGCGGGCATGGCGGAGAAAAGAGATCAGCGATTGGGGCGAGTCAACAACCGGGGGCGGAGGCCAGACTTCGCGACGGCGTCGAGGGCGGCGATGGCGGCGCCCGTCAGGGAACGCTCGTCGGCGACAATCAGCACTTCCGTGCCCGGAGACTGGAGGGCCTTCGCGGCTAAAGCCTGGTCGAGGGCTACGCGGGTGATGGGCTTGCCTTCGAGAAAAAGTTTTCCTTCCCGATCCACGGCCACGACCAAGCTGGCCGCCGTCGTGCTCGCACCGCCGGCATCCGCCGCTGGAGGCACGATGGCCAACGTCCGGGTTTCCTCGAAGCGACCCGATAACAACAGGAAGAAGACCAACACGACCATCACGTCGATCAACGGAATCACGTTGATGTCAGCGCGCCGGCGACGGGGAACGACCAAGCTCATCGCGGATTCTTTTCTAAGCCCTCGACGAGTACGTCGAGCCGCGAAGATAACACTTCCACCCGACGGCCCAGCCAGTTGGCGCCGATGAGAGCTGGGATGGCGATGCACAAGCCGATCATCGTGGTGCTCAGCGCCAGACCGACCCCGCGGGTGAGCGTCTGGGAATCCGGCAAGCCATGTTCGGGAAAAAGCGTGGCCAAGCCGGTGACCGTACCGAGCAGGCCGAGGAGTGGCGCGGCAGCCACAATGCTATCGATGAGGAAGAAACCGCGCTGGAGGCGGACCAGTTCGGCCCGAGCGTAGGCCTTGAGCACCTCTCCGGTAGCCCCCTCTTTCCAGCGCAGCACCAAGCGGCCTGCGGCCGAATCGGCAGCCTCCGAGTTCAGTTCCTTGGCCCGCCCCTCGCGGACGAGTTTCAGCATGGGTTCGGGGGCGACCTTACTAGGCAGCAGGGCCAAGGCACGTTCAAGGAGGAGGAAAACTGCCAGAATGGAGCAAACTCCAAGTGGCCAGATGAAGATGCCAGCGCCTTGCAGAAGGGTATTCACAGGGATACGCTGAAGCCTACCCTCTAATCGGCAAGCCCACTCTGGCCAACGGCACCTATTTGATTGAATTAAGTCAAAAGCACCCTAAATCAGTCATTTACCGCGTTCGATGGAGAATATAAATCCCCATGTTCGAACCCCAATTTTTTGACAAGAGAAACATCCATGCCACATTAGTTACTTATCCCCATTTCAATGCGTCGCCCCCGCAAAGGTTTCTCCCTGGTCCTCTCTCTCACCATCATGGCTGGGATGGTCATGCTTGTCATCGTGCTGGCTGCCTTTCTCCAGGTCGAAAGCAAACTCGCGCTCGCCCACAACGGCTACATGCGCGCCCGCTTTAACGCCTTAGTCGCCGCGAAAATCGCTATTGGGCAGCTCCAGCAACTCGCTGGGCCCGACCAGCGTGTGACCATGCGGGCTGACCTGTATGCGGATGACTCCGTTGCCCCGGGTGCAGTCGATGCCCCGACCATCCCGAATACCCTTAACCCCACGGCTCCAGTCGGCCGCAAACTTTCGCACCAAAAGCGCTACTGGACGGGAGTCTGGGCCACGGGCGGCGTCAACAGTTCCAAAGTTCGCGACTGGAATGTCATGGACCCACACAGCTCGCGGCTCTTCTTGGGTTGGCTGACCTCTCCAGGCGTGATGAGCACGACGGACCCAGAAGTCGCCGATGCCGCCAAGCTGCCCAACTACCTCGCGAACCGAAACTTTTTCGACGCCACAGGGAAAATCCTTAATCCCGCGACCTATGAAGGTCAGAAGTTAATTGATGACCTCGCGAACCCGATTGCGGGAACGCCCGACGGTGTGCTGATTCCGTTGGTCGGCCGTGGATCAGTGCAGTTACCCGCCAGTGTCAATCGTTTCGGCCTCGAGTATTCTGGTCAAATCGACGCCCTGCCCGTTCCACTCCCGGGCGCCACCACTCTCGGGGGCATCTCCACCGGTATCAACGGACGCTACGCTTTCTGGGTCGGCGACGAAGGCCTCAAGGCGAAGGCCAACTTGCCGGACGCTTACGCCGTCACGGCCACAGGCGCGAGTTTCACTTCGGTCACCGATTGGGATGCCGGCTTCCGCGCGTCCGCGGCACAGCGCAGCGCCATCGAAGCCATCAAGCCGGCCGATAAGACTGACCTCACGGGTGCCACACTCCTGCCGACGGCCTTCACTTTCGGCCTCTGGCGCGAAGCGGACATCACCACGGCCAGTAAGTGGGATGCCCTACTGATGCGCTCGGTCAAGGACCGCAACGCCCTCACGCTCTGGGCTAATAAAGTCGGCAACACCGCTGCGGGCGATGCGATGATTGCCGCCAGCAAAACGCTGTGGCACGACGTCACCCCATGGTCGTTCTCGACCCTGACCGACACCTATAACGGCGGCATCAAGATGGACCTCTCGACGGCCTTTGAAATCCCCTACGCGGATTACCGGGCGCTCGAAACCTACGCCGGCCAGAAGAACGCCACGATCACGACCGACCCGAAACTCCGTCGCCCCTCCCTCTTCCATGATGCGGCGGGGCCGACCGACCTCGACTTCAACCGCCCCAACATGCTCGACTACTTGGGCTCGGCGAGCGACTTACTGAAATCGGCGCCGCGTTCCCCGGAATGGGCTCCGCGTTTCATGCAAGGCACGCTCGGTTCTGGTTATGCGACGCTAAAGAACCTGAACGGTGGCGAAACGCCGGAGCGTATGGGCTTCGTCTTCGAAATTCCTTTGCGGGGTAATTTCTTCGGCGGGGTCGTCCAACGCCCCTCCGCGTTCTCCGGCCTCGGCGCCGGGGACGTCGACAACCTCAACAACCGCATCGTGCGCGGCCCGACCTGGGACTTATACCGCAACTATTACCGGATGTATAAACGCGAGCTCGAGACCGCCGGCGCGGCGAATAAGATTCTCGGGCAGAACGCCGTCGCCGACGCCACCACGGTGATGGCTCGGGGCGTCGAGCCTCTTTCCTACGCCGCTGGTGACCGCGGCACGCCCGTCGCCAAGCAAGGCACTGGCACCTTCTCCGTCAGCCCACCCGGCTTCTACGGCGCGTATCCCGGCAGCGGCACCTCCAACGACTACCACTACCGCAACAACTACAGTTCGGTTGTCGGTCCGAACTACCGCGCCCAAGGCGGCTACATGAACCCCACGACCTCGTCGACGGCCGGCATTGGCACACCGACCGGTCGCACCGGCTCGGAACCAGCCGATTCGAGTTACGACTCGCCACGCCTCGCCACCACGCGCCTCTGGCCGACGTCGATGAAGGTCGCGCCCAGCATCATCCGTTTCTCGTTGATGTACTCGGTGGTCTGGAACGACGACATGCTCGGCATCGCCGTCGACCCGCTCATCACGGTGCACAACCCGTACGATTGCGCCGTCGAGTTCCAAGGCATCGCGATGCTGATGAATGCCTACTCGCTCTCGCACCTCTTCGAATTCTACGCGGGCAACCAGATCATCGGGGACGTCTTCCCGGGCACGAGCTTCGAAGAAGGCCGCGAATTCTCGTTCCGCGCCGTGGCCGGCTCCAGCAACGGTACCTCGCCGAGCAGCGTCTTCCGACTCGAGCCGGGCGAAGTCCGCGTGCTGAGTTCGACCAAAGGCCCGTTGCGCAAGTTTGATACCAACGGTAATAACCAGGTTCCTGGCGACTTCGTCTACGAAGAACAAAGCCGCATGTTCTTCCCCATCGACGCGTACGCGGGTCTCCGTAATTCCTCGGGCGCCGCCATCGCCGCCACGAGCAACGCGACCCTGCAGGCCGTCCAAACCGCCCTCCCAGGCTGGGATGGGACCATCCCCTCGCTCAATTCCATTGTCGCACAGCGCGGGCTCTCGCTCAACGTCCGCGTCCGCAATGAAGGCGGCGTGGCCCTCGGCGGAAACATGTTCCTGAATAACAGCATCCGCGGCGGCGGCCACGTCGTCGATGGCGGCTACCAAACCTGGAACTTCTACCTGCTGAACAAGTACAGCCATGACAACCAGCAGCTCAGCTGGGGCCGGCGCTGGTTTGGCACGACCGATGACACGCGCCAAGCCGGGGGCACGGGTGCCGTCATGGGCGTCGAACTCGTCAATGAACCGCTACTCCTGAACTTGCGCTGTATGACCACGGGGTGGCCGATGTACGGTAACGCGAACAGCGGCTACACCGTGAATAGTGACCCAGAATTCGGCGCCGCCCAAGGCTTCGGCAGCCAATGGTCGCGCTCGCTCCAGTTGGCGCCCGTCACCATCCTGCGGTTCGCCGGCCAAAACCAAGATGCGTGGGCCAATGCGGGCAGCGCGGTCGACAAGCAGAAGTTCTTCATCTTGGACATCCTCGCCCGCGGGGCCAAAGAAACCTATGCGGGCAACAACTGGTATCCGCAGAACAGCAGCTATGTGCCCAGCGGCGACTTCGACCGCATGAAGACCCCCGAAGAGATGCGCTCCGCCCCGATGTCTCCCTACGTCTTCAGCACGCGTGCCTCGCAGGCGTTTATGTTAGGCTACGATGGCAAGACGCACGCTCCGGCTGGCTGGATTATGAGCCAACGCGCGGTCGACCAACTCGGCGTCAACAAGATGTACGACATCGACAACTCCGGGCGCAACCGTGGCTACTGGGGCAAGAGCGTCCTCGTTGGCCAAGGCGGCAACAATAACGTCATCCTCTTCCCCATCCCGCGTCGCCCCTTGCTCTCGCTCTCGCAGCTCGGGGATGCGGCGACTGCGCAGACCGACACGGAAGCGGACCTCACCGTCGGAGCCTCCTTCGCCCACCCGGGCATCAAGAACCTCACCAAGGTCTGTGACTGGCCCGGCACCAAGGGCGGCGAGGAAGCCGTCATCGAACACGGCTACGTCGCCAAGGCGATGGGCTCAAACGTCATCCGCCATAACGCCAACATCCGCACCGACGACGCCTTTGCGGCCAACCTCGCGCTCTGGGACAGTTACTTCTTTAGCGGTCTCAACGCCCAAGTCGCCTCCTACAGCGACGCCGCCTCGACGTGGCCGAGCGGCCCGAACCTGCCAACCGACGCCAAGGTCAAGGCGGACCAGGCGCTTGCGCTCACCGCTAACGGCGTCACGGACCTGACGAAGATCGCTGGCATCAAGGACGCCCTCGACAAGGGGAGCAATCCACTGGCGAACAAACGGGTGGCTTATGCGCCGACCATTGGCGGCCAGCCCTTCACCTTCCCCCACCCTGGTTATATCCCTACCAACGCTCTCTACGATGGCGGTTTCAATGTGAACTCGACCTCCAAGGCAGCCTGGAAAGCCGTCCTTGGCTCATTGCGCGGACAGAAACTCCCAGACGCGTCGGGCGTCTCCACGGGCACCGCGCTTACCCGGTTTGCGCGGGCCTTCGGCAATAGCGACGGCGCCACCGCCCCGTGGACGGCCTACCGTGAACTCACGGACACAGAAATCGATACCCTCGCCGCCGCGGTCGTGAAAGAAGTCCGGAAACGCGGTCCGTTCATGTCGCTCTCCGACTTCATCAATCGGCGCTTGGTGGCCTCGGATAATTTTGGCCTGAAGGGCGCGCTCCAAGCGGCCATCGACTCGACCAACATCAACGATCAGGCCATCACCAACGCTGGCGGGACGTTCGCCGCGGCGCCCGGCCAGCCACTGTCTGACCCCTACCTCCCGCTCCCCGCCCAAGACCGCTTCCCCACGCTGCGCTCGCTCAGCAAAGACAGCAGCCAAGGCTCGGCCATCGCTGGTCTGGGCGCCCCGGGCATCGTGACCCAGAAGGACGTTCTTAATTCCATCGGACCCAACCTCACCGCCCGTTCGGACACCTTTGTGGTCCGCGCCTACGGCGAAGCCCTCGACAACGCCGGCAACCCGATCGGCAAAGCTTGGGTGGAAGTGGTTGTCCAACGTACCACGGAATTCGTCGGCCCCGCCTGGGTCGAACCGAACCGTCGGAAACAGAACTACCGTAACAACGACGGCACCACGACGTCCGAATACGACACCAAGCCCATTGTGGACCACTTCGAACGTAACCCGCTCGCCACTGGCACCGCCCAGACGGGCAACATCAACCGCCTCTTCGGCCGTCGCTTCAAGGCGACGTCGACCCGCTGGCTGAACGCGAACGAAATCTAATTCCATGTTCTGGCTCCGTCTCTGCTTCGCCCTGCTCTGCCTGGGCGCCCTCCCCTTACCTGCGGCGGATACGCCGAAAGTCGAATCACGCCACTGTGCGCTTCGCTTTGCTTGGTGGAACTTTCCCCGGAAGGTACCTGAGCTTGCCTTGCAAATGGGCCGGGAACGCATCCCCGTCTCGCCGAACCCAATGTCGCTGAGTAACCCGATTGACTACAAGGGGGATGTGAATGCGGTGCTACTGAAGAAAGTCACCACGGGCGAGACCGAGAAGGACGGTAAGCCCAAGTTCGCCTGGGTCCCTTATGCGACGATTGCCTTAAGTCCGACGGACACCGACATGGGCGTGTTGTTAATCCCGAATGAGGCCGACGACACCTGCATCACCCGGACATTCGACTTCGGTCTAGAAGCCTTCCCTTACGGGACGTTGAAACTCGTGAACTTCTCGCGGGCGCGGATTGCTTGCTCGTTGGACGGTGCGGTGTTCATGACGGAGCCTGGCCAGACCGGCCAGTGCCCCAAGAAGTTCGAGGAGCGGACGACGGCCTCCATCGCCGTCGCCGCGCTCGAAGCCGACGGCCAACAACGCGTGCTCTATTCGACCAAGGTAATTCTGAACAAAACCTTCCGGACGCTCTTCTTCATCATCGAAAAGAACGGGATTGCCGAGGATGAGCGCTACCAGAGCCAGTGCATCCTCGACGTGAACCCTTACCCGAACGGCGTGCCACCGCCTCCGGTGGCTCCCGCGAATAAGGGGAAGGGCTCAGCCAACGCGGTGAAGTAATCAAAAAGTAGTGCTATATGACGGCCTTCACGCATTAGCGTGCAGGCCGTTTTTATTACGAATTGTATCAATGGGGTGACGGGCTAATTTCACTCCATGCCCCCCACGCACAAGCGAGGTTTTTCGCTCGTCCTCTCGCTGACCATTATGGCCGCGATGGTGATGCTGGTGATTGTCCTCGCGGCTTTCCTGCAAGTGGAAGGACGCCTCGCCACCACGCATTCGGCCTACCTGCGTGCCCGCATGAATGCGGCGGTCGCGGGCCGACTCGCGGTCGCCCAATTACAGACGCTAGCCGGACACGACCAGCGCGTGACGGCTCGCATGGACTTGCTCGACGGTACGAAGCAAGGGACCTCGCTGAATACTTACCTACAGAGCAAGGCCTCGACCACCGTCACCGAAGATAAACGGGCATGGACCGGCGTCTGGGCAACGGGTGGGGCCGACCAATCGAAAATCCGTGACTGGCTAGTCACCGATCCAGATAAACGGCTCTTCCTCGGTTACTTGGTATCCGCCGATCCCAGTACCGGCGTGGCCATCGCCAACATGGTGCCGAACCGCCAGCTGAAGATCGGCGAAGCCGGACCGATGGACCAATTGCTGAAGAGCGCCGGCACGGCGAGTAGCGCCTCTGTCCGTACGGTTCCCTTACTCGCCTACGGCACCATTACCCGCGACGCCAAAATCGACAACCGCGTCAAGATTCCCCCGCTCCCCTTGCCGGGGGTTGGTGCGAACGACGCATCCCTCGGCAGCTATGCGTGGTGGACCGGCGACGAAAGCATCAAGGCCAAGGTCAACCTTTCGGAAGCCTACACCACTTCACCGAACGTCTGGGACAAGGGCTTCCTGTACAGTGCCGCTCGGCGCACGGGCCAAGAAACACTCGGGGGCAGTACCTCGCTAGCTTGGCCGAACTTCAAGCTCTGGGCCGACGCCGATATCGCTTCAGTCGGCGGTTCTAAACTTTCCTACGTCGGCTCCGGTAGCGACCTCGGCGCCTGGGCGGCGGGCGTCACCGCCAACGCCGCCAACGGCACACTCGCGGCCGACACGGTCGCGAAGTACTACGGAGATGTCACGTTACGTTCCTACGGCGTGCTCTCGGACACCTATAACGGTGGCCTCCGCACCGACCTTTCAATCGCGTTCGAACTACCGCACGAGGACTTCAAGCTCCTCGGCGAATTCCACGACAGTCCCGGCGCCCCCGGCGACCGTAACATCATCAACCTCGCCGGTGCGTTCGGCTTCTCCGCCAGCAATACGCCATCCTTCGCCGAGTGGGGCGACTCAAGCAACAAGCTTGGCTTCGTCTTCGAGGCCCCGATCCCTAATAACACGAGCGGCCCCTCCGCGGTGCCGCCACCGATGGGCACCAACCAGGCACTCATCGACCAAGGCCCCCGCTCCGTACCCCCTACCGGCACCTTCGCCAATGGCACTAAAGACTATAGCGGCGACGACTGGACCGTCCGTGGCCCGACGTGGCTGCTGATGCGCAACTTCTACCGCCTGTATAAGCGCGAGCTGGAGACCACGGGCGCGCGCGGCCAGCCGGCCAGCTCCGCCGACGCTTGGTTTGCCCGTACGGCTGAACCGTTCACCTACAGCTCAGGCGTCACGGGTTGGAGTTGCGTGGGCGACCCCGCCGGCCCCGCCTACCTCGGCGAGAAATATAATGCCGGCATCCTGCACCGTAAGGCGCGCATGCTTAACTACGGCGGTGGCAACTGGGTCCGCAGCACCTACCAGCCGCACCAGTTCTCCAGGGTCTCTTGGTCGACCGGGGGTGGCCAGTTTCCCCAACCGACCGCGATGAAGCTCGCCCCGACGATCCTCCGCCACACGCAACGCTGGGGCGTGATTTACAACCAAGATACACTCGGCGTAACCTTTGATCCGATCATCACGTTACATAACCCCTACAACGTGGCGCTCGAGTTCACCGGGTTCGGTGCCTACTTCAACAAATACTACCCGCTGGCGCTGACCTTCTCGCGCGTCAACACGACCACCGGCGTCGAAGAGCCGCTCAACCTCGCCGGCGTGAATACGAACGGGCTCTCCTTTACCAACGGCGTCTTCTACCCACAAACCAACGGGTTCAATCGCTCCTTCGCCATCCGCTGGGTTGCCGCTGAAGGGGCGACGCTGCGCATGACCCCAGGGGAAGTGGTTGTCATCGGTTGCGAAGGCTCGACGAATACGGGCCTCTCCAACAACGGGGCCTCCATCATCCGCTCCGGGCGTAGCTACGACCCCGATAAGGCCCGCCACTTCTACCGCATCTTAGGAGATAGCGGCAGCGTCTCGACCGCCACCAACGGACTACCCATTATCAGTCGCATGTACGCGGCGTGGGTCCCGACCTCGGGGTCCAACGCCAACGGTAGTGACGCCTCGGGCGGCTACTGGGACGGCCTCTTCATCCAGTATAACCTGATGCACTACAAGCGGGACAATGGGTCGACGACCTACCCGCTCGCCAAAATCTGGGGCGGCGAAAACTACGCCGAGTGCGATGGCTCCGACGAAGGGCTCATTAACCGGACGGGCTTCTTCACCAATTTCTACCCCGACGCCAACACGGCCCGCAAGGTCTTGGCCCAAAAGACCATCAGCCGCACGGGCGAATCATCTTCGGCACCCTACATCGAACGCACCTTCGTCGGCGTCATGGACCTGCGCTGGCGCTCGCCGACAGATTCGCGCAACGTCGATAACCTGTCGACCAGTGACGCCCGCGGCGTGGGCGCTGGCACCGGCTCCCCGCTGGTTGCGGATATGCGCTACGATGCCACCGACCCGCGCGACTGGGATGCCGATTCCCTACAGACGCCGCCAATGATCCTGAGCTTCTATCAGGACCCTGGCTCGTTCACGCCCGTCGATATGACGTCGACCAACAAGGGCTACTACGGCAACAGCTACAAGCTCAACGAAGGACGGACGGATACCGTCCTCTTCGAAGTTCCCCAGCGCCCGATGCTTTCGCTGACGGGCCTCGGCCATGTGCAATTCGGCACCTTTGCGACTCAGCCCGCCTACTCCGTCGGTAATAGTTTCCCGCACATTGGCCTGCCGAGTACGACCATGACCCTCTATTGGCCAAATTCATGTGTGAGCCCAATAGCGCGCGTAGATAACGGCACAGCCGACTTCGGCACAGACAACGGCAACACCTCGACCATCCGGACGGACAGCGCCTTCCTGGCGAACCTCGCCCTCTGGGATCGCTACTTCTTCTCGGGCGCTAACGCCGCCATGCCCAACATCGCCCGCAATACCTTCTCGGGTGGCGTCTCCACGCGCAACCCCGCCGCCGCCGTCGTGACAGCCGGCAACCAGAAGACGAGTCTAGCGGACGTCTGGGACGACCTCTCCATCGGCAATACGCCGCTCGCTAACAAACGACTTATCTGGGGCCGCTTCAGCGATGGCCGCAGCGACACCGAATTAAAAAATGATTTCTACCGGAAGCCGACTTCAACGCCGCGACCCGCCGGCGAAGTCCCCTCCCGCCCGGAACGCGTCGCGAAGCAGTTCATGTACGAAGGCGCCTTCAACGTAAACTCCACCTCCAAGGAAGCTTGGCGCCTCATGCTTACGTCGCTCCGCGGCGTCGATACCCCTGGCTCATCGGTGTTCAGCCGCTTCGGCATCCCGCCCAACACCACCGACGTGCAAGGCGCGGGCTCCTACTGGGGCTTAAAGTTCCATAGCCTGACCGACGCTGAGATTGATAAGCTCGCCGGCAATATCGTCATCGAAGTTCGGCGACGCGGGCCATTCATGAGCATTGCTGACTTTGTAAATCGTCGCCTCACCAACCAAGCCACCGGCCTGAAGGGCCCTCTGCAGGCCGCCATCGATGCCTCCGGCCTGAATGATTACGCGGTGGCGGCAGGTAAGATGAAGGAAGGCTTTACCACGAAAGTCACGACCGACGGCGGCCGCTTCCCACAGGCCAAGGCCTTCGACCCGTCCGCCTATTCGATGTCATCCAACAGCCAAGGCACGGGCGCGTTCCCCATCCAAGCCGGCTCGCATTCGCACCTGCTACAGATGCAGGTACTTAACGCCATTGGCCCTTCCCTGACGGTCCGTGGCGATACGTTCGTCGTCCGGGCGTACGGCGAAAGCCTCAACGCTAACGGCGAAGTTGCGGGTAAGGCTTGGGTCGAACTCACCGTCCAGCGCATGCCGGAGCTATTGATCCCTGACGACCGCGAGCCCACGGTGGCTATCGGTGCCCTACCCGTCGGCAGTAGCATCACCGTGCCGGGCGGCGGCGGCGGGGGTGGCGATAATAATGGCGGGGGTGGTGGGTTTGGCGGCTACCGGTCCCCTTCCATCACCAACTACGCGACCTCTCCGATCATGGAACGCTGGGTACGCAATAAGGACGCTAGCCGCGTGAACAACTTACTCGGTCGCCGTTTTAAGATCACTGCGGTCCGCTGGCTCCGTGACTCCGACATCTGAACGCATGCGCCTCTTCCTTTTCTTAGCCACCGCCCTCTCGCTTGGGGCCGCGCCCGAACCGCCCCCCGAACGTAAGTGCACCTTGCGACTCGCTTGGTGGGCGAACCCGTCGGAACGGGTCGAGTTAGCCATCGTCCAGGGCAAGGAAATCATCCCCTTCGTGGCGTTGGAGATGAACCTCGAGCTCTCCAAAGAATACCGCGGACCCGCGCAGTTGGTCATTGTGCGCAAGAAAGGCGCGGCGCAGAAAATAGAGGCCTTTGACCCCGATAAACTCTACGCGCAAGGCGCGACGCCGAAGCCAGACGCCAAGGCTAAGCCAGAACCTGTGAAAAAAGAAAAGGCAGACGACTGGGCGCCTTTTGCCTCCTTGGCTTTGCCTGACTCTCCCGACATCGGCGTATTACTCCTAATGGCCCCAGATGGCACGTGCGCAGGCCGGGCCTTTGATTACGAGGCTGGGCGCTTTCCGTATGGCTCCATTCGCGTGGTCAACCTTTCGGCTGCGACGTTAGTCGGCGAAATCGATGCTAAGGGCTTCCGACTTGCCCCTGGCAGCTCCGACCTACTCCCCATCATCTTCCGCGAACGTATGACGAGCCACATCAAGCTGGCGGCGTTACTGCCGAACGATGGCCTTGAGCCCATCCTTGGCACCAAGATTGCGGGCCGACCCAACCGTCGCTCCTTGGTCTTTGTCCTGCAAACGGGCGTCTCGGCGGATGGTCGTCCGCTCTTTGAAAGCCGGAGTATCGAAAGCGTGGAGCCCGTCGCCCCGGTGGTCGCACCGCCCACCAACGGTAAGCCTGTGATCAAATGAGGCTACTCTGGCTTAGCCTCTGCGCGCTGCCTCATCTATGGGCCGAAGAAACTGGGGCTCTACGGCCGGCACCTGAGGCTCAAGGCTCCTTGATCCTTCAGGCCTGCTGGGCAGGTACCCCGGGCGGGAAAGTCTACCTGGTCACGCAGCCAACCCAGCAAGCCATCCCACTGCAGGCACAGTCTGGCGCCATCATCACTAACGCGGTCGTCCCGTCCTGCGCATCGGTGGAGCTCTGGGTGGCGAACGCCCCGCAAGCCAAGCGAGTGGCGACCTTTCCGTTTCCGAAGTCAGGCCAACGCTTCATCTTAGTGATGCAAGGCGAACACCCTGCCTCCATGCGCGCCTGGCTCGTGCCCGCTGACCTTGAGGTTTTTCCTTGGGGTTCCGCCTGTCTACTCAACCTATCGGATAAGCCTCTACGTTGCCGGCTGAACGACCAAGTCGGCGAAGTCGACCCAGGGAAGTCCGGCGTCATCCCCTTCACTGCGACGGAACGTACCAGCGCCCACCTCACGCTCGATTACTTGGACGGACAGAAATGGCAGCCTGATTGCTCGACGAAGACCATCCTCTCGCCCGCCCGGCGCTTCATCATGGTCGTCGGCCCAGGGCTTGCGGTGCAAGGCCCCTTGCCGAAGGAAACAGTCGTAGAAACGAACCCGGCGCCGCTTACAGTGCCGACGCCGCTTCCGCATCCGCCAGCCAAGTGACCTTGTGCGCCAAGGCGCGCAGGACTTGGCCAGGATAACGGGCGGGGTCGAATTCACCGGCACAGACGCTCAGTAAAGCGGCAGCTTTGGACTGACCGTTGACGAGCACGACTACCGAGCCGCATTGGGCCAAGCCGACTTCCGTGATCGTCAGGCGCCAACCGCGACCCGGCCACTCAGTAGCGACGAAGCGCGGTAGGCCCGGAGCCCCGATAAGAGGGCACTGCGGCCAGAGAGAGGCAATGTGGCTGTCGTCTCCTAGGCCGAGCACGCAAAGGTCATAGGCCTTATTAGGCTGGGCCTGCCAGACAGCGTCATAGGCGGCTGCGGCAGCGGCGGGAGCCAACTCCACGGGCCAAGGCTGGCGACGGGCGGCCGGCACCTGCAAAGGATCGAGTAACCCACGGGCGGCATGCCCAAAGTTGGAATCATCGGAACTCTGGGGAACGCAGCGTTCGTCGCTCACATGCCAGGTGATGCGCTCCAGCGTCTGCGCTGACAAAGCACCGCTGGCAACCGCCCATGCGTAAAAAGCCTTCGGGGTGGAGCCGCCGCTGAGGGCCACGGTCGCCGGACCGCGCATTGCCAGCGCATGAATGCGGCGAGCGAGCTCGGCGAAGGATTCTTGGCGGGTACGCACAAGGACTTCGCCGGCAGAAGTCAGCAGGGAGGAAGACATAGGGCGATGGAAGGCGAGTGGGCGTGAAAAGGCAACCTTGGGCACTAGCCCAAACAGGAGGGGCGGCCATACGGCCGCCCCTCGTTGAACACCGCAGCAACGGTGCTTACTGGCAGGCCTCGCAGGTGCCGCCGTTCATCATCGCATCGATGGAGCAGGCATTCTTCTCCGCCTCGGTGAAGGCCTTCTTCTCTGGCACTGGCTCGGTCTTCGCCTGCACTTCGACGGTGGCCTTCTCGATGTTCGAGGCACCCATCGTGCGGAGATAATAGGTCGTCTTGAGACCCGTGCGCCAGGCGTACTGGTACATATGAGAGAGGGCCTTGAGTTCGGCGCGCGGCAGGAACAGGTTAAGCGACTGGGCTTGGTCGATCCACTTCTGACGACGCGCGGCGGCATCGATGAGCCACTTGTAATCAATGATGAAGGCCGTCATGTACTTGTCCTTGAGGACTTGGGGAATCTCTGGGATCTCCTTGAGTTCGCCATCAAAGTACTTGAGCTGTTCAACCATCTTCTGATTCCAGAGCCCCAGTTTCTTGAGGTCGCGCCCCAGACTGCTGTTCAGCTCGATGAAGTCGCCGGACAGGTTGCTCTTGGCGAAGAGGTTCTTGTAAGTCGGCTCGATGCACGGCGAGCTGCCGACGATGTTAGAGATGGTCGCCGTCGGCGCGATGGCGAGGACGTTGGAGTTGCGCATGCCCTGCTTGGCGATTTTGGCGCGGATGGGCGCCCAGTCGAGCAGGCCGCCACGCTTGACTTCAATCTTTTCGCCACGCTCGGCTTCGAGGAGGTCGACGGTATCCTGCGGGAGCAGGCCGCGGTCCCACTTGGAGCCCTTGTACGTGCTGTAAGCGCCGCGTTCGGCGGCGAGGTCAGAGGAGGCACCGTAGGCGTAGAAGGCCACGGCTTCCATGATCTCGTCGTTAAACTCGACGGCGGCGTCAGAGGCGAAGGAGACGTTGCGACGGTAGAGGCAGTCTTGGAGGCCCATGACGCCGAGGCCGACCGGGCGGTGACGGAGGTTGGAGACCTCCGCGGCCTTGGTTGGGTAGAAGTTGATGTCGATGACGTTGTCGAGGGCACGGACAGCCACATGGACGGTCTCCGCGAGCTTGGCGTGGTCGATATTACCCGCGGCATCGAGGTGTGCATCGAGGACGATGGAGCCGAGATTACAGACGGCGGTTTCATCGGCACTCGTGTTGAGCGTGATTTCGGTACAGAGGTTGGACGAGTGGATGACGCCCACGTGGTCCTGCGGCGAACGAACATTGCACGGATCCTTAAAGGTCATCCAGGGGTGGCCCGTCTCGAAGATCATATTGAGCATCTTCTTCCAGAGCTCAACGGCTGGGACGGTCTTGCCGAAGATTTTCCCTTCCTTGGCCTTCTGCTCGTAGGCGACATAACGACGCTCGAAATCGGCGCCGAAAGTTTCATGTAAGTCGGAGACCTCGTTAGACATGAAGAGCGTCCAGTTCTGGCGATCGCGCAAGCGCTTCATGAACAAGTCGGGAATCCAGTTCGCCGTGTTCATGTCGTGGGTGCGGCGGCGGTCGTCGCCGGTGTTACGACGGAGCTCAAGGAAGTCTTCGACGTCGTTATGCCACGTCTCGAGGTAGGCACAGCCAGAGCCACGGCGCTTACCGCCTTGGTTGACCGCGACGAGCTGGTCGTTGTGCAGCTTAAGGAACGGCATGACGCCCTGCGATTCACCGTTGGTGCCCTTGATGTGCGAGCCCGTGCCACGGACGGCCGTCCAAGAACCGCCCAGACCGCCCGCCCACTTGGAGAGGAAGGCGTTCTCCGCGATGCCGCGGATCATGATCGACTCGATGGTGTCATCGACCTTGTAGAGGTAGCAGGACGATAACTGGCTATGTAATGTACCGGCATTGAAAAGCGTCGGCGTCGAGCTGCAGAAGCGGCGGGACTTGTAGAGCGCGTGAAGGCGGATTGCCCACTCTTCGCGATTCGTTTCCTCGCGAAGGAAGAGGCCCATGGCAACGCGCATCCAGAAGAACTGGGGCGTCTCGAGGCGGCGGTGGGTACGCTCCGTCTTGTCGATGATCAGGTAGCGGTCGTAGAGCGTCTGCACGCCGAGGAACTCGAAATCCATGTCGGACATCGGGTCGAGGGCGTCGGCCAGCTTGGCGAGGTCGTAGCGACGCAGGTCGGGCGAGAGACGGCCGATTTCGATGCCGCGCTCGATGTAGGCTGAGAACTTAGCACGGTGGAATTCGCGGAGCTTGTCGATGCCATCGCGCATGATGCTCCAACCGAGAACCTCCTCGTAGATATAGGACAGCGAGATGCGGGCGGCGAAGAGCGCAAAGTCGGCATCGCGCTCGATGAGCGTCTTGGCGTTGAGTTCAACCGTCTTGCGGAGGTCGGCGGCGGGGACTTCGTTGAACAGGCCGCGGCGGAGCTCGGCCTCGATGGCTTCGGCTGGCATGTCGATTTCAAGGCCCGTGAGGGCGTAGGAGATGCGCTTGCGGAGGTCTTCACCGTTCCAGAGGAAAGTGGTGCCATCGGGGTTCTTGACGAGCAGGAGGGAGTCCTGGTGGTCGTCGACGGGCACGGCGGCGGCGGCTTCCTGCTCGCGCTGCTTGGTGCGCATCGCGCGGTAGAGAATGTAAGCTTCGGCGACCTTGTAGTGGCCTTGGCGCATCAATTCGGTCTGAACGATATCTTGAACCTCTTCGATGCCGATGATGTTTTGGCCGCCGAGCGCCACCGCTCGGGTCACGGCTGCGGCGACGCGCTCAGCGGGAGCGGAATCGAGGCCGAGAGAGAGGAATGATTTGCGGACCGCGATGTCGATCTTGTCTTGGTTCCACGGCACAACCTGGTGGTTGCGGCGCATCAGGCGCGTCGTGACGACCGGTACATCCACGCCGCGCGCAGCGTCGGAGGAAAAGACGAGGCTCTTGGCGACGTCGTGGCGGTTATTGTTGATGAGCGCGCGCTCGATGATGGGGATCAGCTGGGCTTCGCTGACTTGGCCGCCGTTCTGGCTGGCAAGCTGGGCGACGAGTTGGGTGACCTCCCCGGCGACGGCCGCAACGAACGTGCGATTCTGCTCGGTGAAGATTTCCGTGACCTGACGGGAAAGGAGGAGGTCGGTCAGGGCATTGCCGATGATGTCGGCGAAGCGGGCGGAATCGGTGCTAGTGGCGGCGGAACCGGCGGTAGCGACTGGAAGGGACTCGCGCCAGTTAAAGCGGGGTTTGGCGTTAGCCGGCGTGCGGACAGCGTTTTTGAGGGCGATGTCTTCGCGGAAGAAAGGGAGTTCTGGGTTCATGAGACGATTGAGTTAACGGGAGAGGGAAAGAAAGATGGGGGTAGGTTGCTGCGGGCGTGGGCCAGCGGCGGAAGAGATTAGGACGGAGAGGAAAAGGGGAGTAAGAACAGGAACTGTGCCAAAGTAGGCGCGCAAGGGGGTACGCCTACTTTTAGCGTGAAATCGGCTTAGAGCTCGTCGTCGCTGACGGTTTCTAGATTGGCCGACTTCTGGTATTCGGTGACACGGCCTTCGAAGAAGTTTTGCTCCTTCTTTAGGTCCATCATCTCGGACAACCAAGGGAAAGGGTTAACGGGGTCGACCGTGAGCGGTGCGAGGCCACAATTGCGCAGACGGCGGTCGGCGATGAAGTCGATGTACTGCTCGAACTCCTTCGAGGAGAGGCCGAGGGCGTTGATCGGGAGGCAGTCGCGGATGAAGTCCTTCTCGAGAGCCACGGCGGTGGCCATCAGCTGGCGGAGCTCCTCGCGGAAGGCGGGCGTCCAGATGTCGGGGTTCTCCTTCACTAGTTCGAGTAACAAGCGGCAGAAGAGGTCGATGTGGTTGGACTCATCGCGCAAGGTATACTTGAACATGTTACCGATACCGGGGAACTTGTTCTGGCGAGCCAGGGAGAGCACCATGCCGAAGAGGCCGTAGAACTGGGTGCCTTCCATGCACTGCCCGAAGAGGAAGATGTTGTGGGCCAGGGCCTGCTTGTCCTCGAGCTTCGTGAGGTCGAGTTTGCGGCGCAGTGCCCGGGAATTGTTGACGACGAAGGCGGCCTTCTTGGCGATCGTCGGGATGTCTTCGAACATCGCTTCGCACTCGTGCGGGTTGATACCGAGCGAGGAGATCATGTACACCAAGGAGTCGGCGTGAATATTCTCTTCATGGGCATGGCGGCCGAGCACGAGCTTGAGCTCGGGGGCGGTCATGACCTCGCGGACGACGTGGATGATATTATCGCCCACGATCCCTTCAGCGGCAGAGAAATAACCGATGGCCATCTTGATGATCCAGCGGTCGATATCGGTGATATTACCGTTGGTGTCGCGCCACTGCTGGCAGTCTTCCTGCATCGGGATTTCTTCGGGCTCCCAGTGGTTGGCCTTCATCGTCTTGTAGAGGTCGTAGGCCCACTGGTACTTCAACGGCAGGATATTGAAGAACATGGTCTCACGACCGTTAATGACCTTCTTGTTATTAAAGGCTTCTTCAGCCTTCGTCTTATCGAGGACAAAGGTTTTTTTACCTACGGTAATCGTAATGGTTTCCATTTGGGAGGAGAGGGGGAAAGGGGTTATTGAGTGGCCGGGGAAGGCCGCTAGGAAATTGGTATAGATTGGAAATAATACTAGATGTAGGGGGTGCAAATGAAAACCGACACTAGATGTAGGGTTTTTTCGCAAACCACTGAGGTTTCGGCACTTGGAGAACCAACTTTATTCACAATCGGCTTTTTTGACGAAATTTTGATGAAGAAACACCCTAGGAGCACCTCCAGGAGAAAATCTCGCCCGGGCTGAGGCGCAAACGTCAGTTGTTAGTGTTGCTCACGCTATTCACCCCCACCCGCGGGGTTGCCCCAGAGCCACGAGTCGTCCACCCTGCCCTGATGCAACCAGGCCCGCCGGCAGAAACCTCCGCAAAGACCCCGCGCGCCCCCCTACTCGCGTCTTGCTGGACGCCGGACGCGCTCGCCGAGCGCGGTTGGCGCGGGGCGCTGAAAACCGCTTGGCGGGTCTTGGCCACTTGCTGGCAGGGGACCATCAGCAATCGCCTGCCGCAGCAATCGGCGGCCCTGACCTATTACACTTTGATGTCCGTCGGCCCGATCCTCGCGCTCGCGCTCACAGTTTCTGGATACATCCTCACGCGCTCAGGCAACGTAAAGGATAACCCCGCAAAGCAGGCGATTGTTACCAGCATCGAATACCTGGTACCACAAGTAGCCGCCCAGGCACCAGCCGCGAACAGCGGTACTAACAAGCCCACCGCAGCGAGTGGGCCGAAGCAACTGCGCGAGATTAATGTCGAGCTCGATGCCTTCGTCGACCGCCTACTAGCGAATGCGGCGAACGGCCAAGCGGGCGTGGTTGGATTAGGCCTCATCCTGGTGCTCGCCGTACTCATGCTGAGCCGCGTGGAAGATGCGCTCAATGGTATCTGGGGCGTCCGCTACGGCCGTAGCTGGCGCGATCGTTTTGCAAACTACCTACTCTTCCTCGTGCTGTTCTTTCTGATTGGTGCCACGACGGTCACGATGCTTTCGATGGCGGCACTCGCTAAAATGTTTGGGGACAGTACTAATTGGCTCGGCGACTGGCTCATCCGCTTGCCTTGGGGCGAAGCGATTATCGGCTTCATTTCGGGCAGTGGTCCCTTCTTCGTTTCCCTCGGCTTACTGGCGCTGGCCTTCGCCGTCTTCAACCGGATGATGCCGAATGTGCGGGTCCGCTGGAGTGCGGCCCTCATCGGCGGAACCACCATCGCGCTCCTCATCACCGCCAACCATCACCTCGCCGCCCTTTACGTTGGGAAAGTATCGCAGTTCCAGGATCTATACGGCGAACTCAGCATTGTCTTGGTGCTCATGTTTGGCACCTACCTCGCTTGGCTATTTGTGCTCATTGGCGGCCAGGTCGCCTATGCCTACCAACACCGCCGGGCACTGGCTCTCCATAAAGCTTGGGAAAGCCTGAGTCATCGGGCCCGCCGCACCCTCGCCTTTGTGTGCGCCGCTGAGACGCTCCGCCGCTATCGCGGGGGCCTGGCCGGCCCCAGGGCCGAAGATATCGCTGAAATCGCCCGCATCCCTGCGACCGTCGCCGATGGGTGTCTCCAGATGTTGCGGGACGCTGGCCTCCTCGCGATGGAAAGCCGGACGGAGGGCCACCGACCCGCCCGGCCGTTGGAGTCCATGACCGTGGGACAGCTCTGGGGCGTGGTGGATCTACATTCCGACAATAACGCTGGGGAGCCGGACTTGCGGAGCGATCCAGCGGCCAGGGAACTCGCGCAGATTGAACAGCGCCTCATGCAGACCCCAGATTCGCAAGTCACCCTCGGGGAGCTCGCAGACCGGACTTGAATAGCCCTGCCGTCGCAAGAGGGCCGGACCTCACACACTCCGAGCGAATGGCCGACGCAACCATGACTCGTAGATAACGAATCACCCAGCAGCCCCAGGCTCCCCGCGCCTGGGAGCGGGAGCTCGAGGTGAAGCGAGTCGAACCTGACATCAGCGTGCAAGGGCCGTTCCGCCGGCACCCATCAGCCTAACCAGCTGGCAATCGTTCGTCCAACTAGCGTGAGGCCACGCCTACCCGCAGGCAGGAAGACCCGAGGGCGCAACGCGAGTAACCGAATCGAGTACAACCGACTTCAAGCCTGCCAACGCCGTGGCGAGGCCCGCGGCCGGCTAAGAATAAGCTGGGCACGAGCCTCGATGGGCTGGGGTCGATAGCGACCCCTGGAAATAAGAGGACCCCGGCCACCTTGCGGTGACCGGGGTCCGTAAACCTGGCGACGACCTACTCTCGCACAGCAGCGGGGCTGCACTACCATCGGCGGCTACATTCTTAACTTTCGTGTTCGGGATGGGAACGAGTGTTTCCATGTGCCCATGATCACCAGAAGGAATCCTCGAGTCGCTCTCAGTGAAGGGTGATCATGAGATGGTTTTGGCCAGGTTTGAGCGACTGTCATAGGGAAAGTTGCACAATTTACGCATAGTAAAATTACCGTTCTAATTCCATTGGCCTAGACGTCATTTGAGACGGCTAAGAAAGCCAATTGCAGATCAATCGAACATTAGTATCGCTAAGCTCAACGTATCGCTACGCTTACACCTGCGACCTATCAACCAGGTGGTCTACCTGGGTTCTATAGGGAGATCTTATCTTGGGAAAGGCTTGGCGCTTAGATGCTTTCAGCGCTTATCCGTTCCATGCTTAGCTACCCGGCGGTGCCACGG
>Ga0114977_10000427_pt1 | contig 28216 bp, 28 predicted proteins | sample S_130805_MF_Meta_FD_87026 | JGI IMG/M metagenome (GOLD analysis project Ga0114977, IMG submission 87026) | Freshwater microbial communities from Lake Simoncouche, Canada to study carbon cycling - S_130805_MF_MetaG | ecosystem: Environmental > Aquatic > Freshwater > Lake | place: Lake...
TAACGGCATCCACCATCATAGACGGTAGTGTATAAGTCCCCAAAGGGAAACCTTTGGGTACAAAAACTTTAATATATTTAAATTTTGCATGTAGATGATAATTTTGCTGGTAGCCCCGCTTCTGGGTTTATAAAATATGGAAATTTCAAGATTATGTCTTTTTTTAGAATTTCCCATGGTAACAATTTAAGTTTGAATAAAAAGAAATTGTCTCCAATATACTGTTTTTCTTGCACAGAAGATAAATCTTTAATAGTGAGAGTGTTACTTTTTTCAATAAACTCATTTTTAATGCTTTCTCTATATAGGGGATCAACAAAATTTATTGTCCTATATTTTTCTGTTTCAGCATAGATATTACCAATATTCTTTATAATATCTATCAGATCGTTTTTATAAAATATAGAAAGGTTAGACAAAAATTTTTGAAACGCAACAGAAAGATATATCACCCAAACACCTTCAGCTGTAGCAATAAAATGTGCCAATAAGTTTACTTTATTATTAAAAGAGTCAAGTATAGTTTTTATATCAAGCCCAGAGGGCCATGAAATATATCTCATTACAGAATCAACAACGATAGTTATATCTGGATGGGTGTGAAAAGAAAATGGACTGAATTGGCTAAATGGAAAACTGACATTAACTCGTTCTCCTTTAACAACTTTGTCAATTTTCAAGCCCAGAACCAACACGTCTTCTTCATTTTTTTGTTCAATAGAGTCGACACATATATTTCCTCCTACCTCGTAATTTAACAGAACAAACGAAGATAAAATTTTTGCAAGAGATGTAGGAAACTTTACCAATTGAGATTTGATTTCTGTATTTAACACTATATTATTATTTTCTCTATGATTACCAACATAATTGTACACAAGATAGAGTTTAGTTGTTGTAGATTTTTGAGGCATTCGTATAAAATTGTTTTCAATATAAAAGTTAATTTGTTGTACATCTGATGTATCGACTCTTACAACAATAGATTTGTAAAAAATACGTTTGATAAAGTTTAAAAGATATCTTAACACTCCAATTAAAATATCAGACGGTTGTATAACTTTTGTTGTGGAAAGTTTTACTATTTCTACCTTTTTAATCTTGAAAATTAAAACTGTATAAGCTATAATGTTCACATTATTCAGGTTTTCTCGATCTATTAACGTGTCGCTCATCAACACAACAACCCCTGGTTTACTATTAAAATATTCAGACATCCAACTCACCCTGGAATAGTTTGAAACAAGTTTACTAGGGATTACAATTATATTTTCACAAGAAAAAATTATATTATCTTCCATTTTTAATTACTGTTATAAAGTAATAACAGGTTACCCGAAAAACTAAAAGATGATAACATATCTACTACTTGCTGCAACGGTTTAGACGACAGGGTCGACATATTTTTTTGGAACTTCAAAGAATCATAGGGTGGGGGTTCTGTTGACGGTGATAAATTGTTCAAAATATTTGGTTCTGTGTTGCCTCCTTCGGTTCCACCTTCATTGCCGTCGTCGACGGTGTTAATGTTTAATATTTTTGTTCTAAGTAGATCTACGACTGTTAAGTCTGTTATATTCAGAAGAAAAAATTCAAGCACGGTGTAATTGTTGTACATTTTTCTCCATTGTATTTTTGTAGGATATGATAACAGCATATAAATTAAAGACATATCATGGATGTTTTCTATTAATGTTTGTGTAAAATCTTTTTTCAAAAGAGATTTTAGTATGAGTTTATACTGATCAGAGTTTTTATATTTTTGTTTTTTTATTCTAGTTATACATTTAAAAACTTTTACTTTGTCTGTATGTTGTAATAGATCTGAAATCTGGTCTTCGGTGTGAGATGATAAAATATCACTCATTATGGGATTGGTATTTTTGCATTTTTTACAAAGGGTTAATACTTCTCCAGATTTATCTAATCTTTTCATAAATACAAATCTTTTAACCGTGGATAAACAAAGAATACATGTTGACATTGTTTTTAATACGTTTTCGAAAGTTTTTATGGTTCTTTCATGTTATTATTTTGAGGAACCGCCAATCCAGATGTCATACTATTGATGGTTCCTAACAAGTTAAAACCAGAAGTTTTCGCTAGATTTTTACTTACCACAAACAACACAGTGTTTAGACTTAACATAAGACAAAGTCTTGTTTCTGGTCCCCACCTAGACTGTACTTTTTGTTGATTTTTTTCTGCTATTTCAACTAGAAGTTGGTCGTATGTGCTCATTTGTGTAATTTGTTGTTGGGCAAACCCTTCCATATCAAAATTAAGTTTTCCTAATACAACCTCGCAAACCATGACTCCGATAATTAAATACCTTTTCCAATTGTCTACAGCTGTATTAAGAGCAAGTTTTTCGGTAAGCATCTCAATTTTTTGTTTCATAACCTTAGGGTCAGAGTACGGTGTAAACTCTGGAACTGGCATGTTTGGATGCATACGCCTCAATACTTCAAGTTTAAAATACATTGCATTTCTTTCTTTCTGTGTTTGTTCATCGTCTTCTGTATATTTGAATTCTTTCTCGATTACTATTTTTTTTTGTTTTTGCAACTCTTGTAACGTAGGAGCGTTAAAGTCGTTTTTAAACAAAGGTTGTTTTTCTTCTTTAATCTCATCTGACTGTAGATCATCTAATCCCAATACATTATCAAGTCTTTTAGATACATAATCGGCTATATTTACATTTTCATCTTGTGCCGAAGGTGGTAACATCACAGATGCCGCCGAAGACGGTAACATAGAATGTGTGGGCATCGAAGATGGTAGCACCTTTGGTGCCGCCAAAGGTGGTAACATAGAATGTGAGGGCGTCGAAGACGATATAAGTTCCTCGTTTTCTTTTTCGTAATCCGAGTCTTCAAAGTTTTGCGTAGAATCTTGATTCTGAGGGGTGTTGAATTCTGTTTCATATATTTGCTCATTTTCTGGTGAATGTTTTTTTTCTAGAGATGAATGTTTTTTAAAATTATAATCTTCATAAGTTGAAGAAGGAATATAAGATTTAGTAAGAAGATTCTTTTTGATTTTGTTTTTATTTTCTAAAAACTCCAAATACAACACCGGCATTCTTGCAAAATGAGGATCTGGATAGTATTTATTCAAAGGCCTATTTTCAACGATTGTAGTCATTTTCATCTACATATCTTTATGCCTTAACCCATTCTCGTTGTAGTAAATAGTTGTACAAATGATTTGTACACTATAATATGTTTTTGGTTCAAAGCTCTGCACCATTATATTAAATATCTAATTGTAGTGTGTATTTAAAATGTATACCATCAAAGACGGCGGCACCAAAAGTGTTATTGTAAAAATAAAAAATGAAATAATAGAAATTTACATATAAAACTTTTAAAAATGGATAACATTGAAAATACAAACGCTTTTGGCGATAAAACTGAAAATACCACCTATTCTTATCAATGTACTACACCTGGTTTTGATTTGATCAACCAATACTTTAGAGATAACCTGAATCGACATCAGATTGAACAGTTTAATTATTTTGTTAAACAAGAAATTCGAGACATCATCTTTAAAGAATCTCCATTGATAAGTGCGTGCGGGAAAATAAAACTTGTTTTTATTGACGTAAATGTTGAAAGACCTTATTTTATTCAAAAAATGATTAGAAAAAATAAAAACTCAGAAACTAACCCAGTTTTAGGATCATGCGTTCATATATCTCCAGATGCTGACATAACCAACAGAGGCGATTTGGGCAGCTATGAAACAGTTCCTCTGTACCCCAATGAAGCACGCAAAAGAAACATAAATTATGATGGATCTATCATAGTAACAGTAGAAGTAATAAACCGAGGTGTTGTAAAACCTATTAAAATTTTAATTGGTAAACTTCCCATAATGTTGAATTCTGATCTTTGTTGGAAAACACACCAAGATGCATCCATATCTGCAGAAGCAAGGAAAGAAGAATGTGTCAACGACAATGGTGGATATTTCATAATAAAAGGTAAAGAAAGAGTATTGATTAGTCAGATGCGTAAAGCGTATAACAGAGTTTACGTTGAAAAAGACGAAGATGTATACATAGCAGAAATGAGAAGTATGAATTCTTTTGGAAACTCTGTTCTGATACAAACGAAGTATTCATCTCTGACTAATGAGTTTTTCTTTTCTCTTCCGTATATCAAGACAAAGAAATTTCTCCCCGCAGGCCTAGTGTTCAAGGCACTTGATGCGTCGTTAGACGACGTGTTGAACGCTAGTAATTGTACAAATAACTACGAAGTCTGTAAAACATTGGAGGATCAGTTTGATGCTGTGCCCACTAAACAGGATGCTTTAAATTTAATTGCCAAAGATATGTCAGATTACAAAGAAAAAGAGAAAAAAACAGAAACAGAAAAAAAACTTATCGAAAACAAAATATCAAAAAACGAGTCCGTCGATATTGATAATCTACAACCTTCTCTAAAATCAAAAAAAAATGTTTATACCGCTGTAAGTGGTGATACAGAATGTTCGGCACCTGAGGTTCTACCTTCTACTGCGGCCCGTTCTGTTCTACCGTTAGAATATTTAGAAAACGTATTACAAAAAGAGTTGTTTTATCATGTAGGAGATCTGACATCGGATAAATCTACAATACAACTTGGATTTATTATTAGAAAAATATTGAACACTGTGAACGGTAATAGGTCTATTGATGATAAAGAAAATATTGCGAACAAATGTGTTGATGCGACGTGTTCATTGTTATCTTTTATTTTTCAGATTCTATTCAAACAGTTTACAAAAAATATTATACATCAGATAGATAATAAAAAATGTCCTGATGTGTTTGCAATTTTAAAAGACGTGAAAAACATCACACCTATGTTAAATCAAGCTTTTATGACTGGCAACTGGAACACACAAAAAAGTTCCTCTTTTACAAGAATAGGGGTGTCCCAAGTGTTAAATAGACAAAATTATGGAGCTCATCTGTCACATCTTCGACGTTTAATGATTCCAATTGGTGGGAAAGGAAAAAATTTCAATATAAGATATATACATGCTTCACATTTCAGTTTCATTTGTCCTTATGAAACACCAGAAGGAGAAACGGTTGGAATAGTCTTAAATATTGCAATGTCTGCTCATATTACAGTAAGCACGAACACAGAGAATGTCAAGCAAGATGTGTACAAAATGAAATGTTTCTTGTCAAACAGAAATGGTAAATTTCTTGTAATTTTGAACGGTCAGGTAATAGGAAGCTGTGACAATTCTATAGAATTCAGAAAAGAATTTGATATCTTGCGTCTTTCATCCTACCCCTATGTGGGTTTAATAAGAATTTTCAAGGAACATGAAATTCATATAGAAACAAACGATGGAAGATTTATCAGACCTTTGTTTGCTCTCGGTCCCAGAAACACAATTCTTTATAAAGAACTAGCAAAAAAACTTAACAAACCGTTAATAGAACTAACATGGACAGAGGCTGTTGATGCAGGAGCAATAGTTTTCAGAGACGTGTGGGAGTTGGAACAATCCGTGGTGGCTATGACCGAATCAGATTTATCTAATTATAAATGTGACTATTTGGAAATAGATCCAGCATCGACTATGATGGCAGTGTCAGCTAGTGTTATTCCGTTAAGCAACCACTCTCAGTCTCCCAGAAACGCCTATCAGGCGTCAATGTCAAAACAAGCCATCGGATTACCAAGTATAGCATTTCAAAACAGATTTGACACAACTCTCCACGTAAGCAACACGTTTCACAAACCCATTACGAGAAATAATATGGTAGGTGTCTTACATTTTAACGAAATGAGCCATGGAATGATCGCTATAGTGGCTATTATGACTTTTTCGGGTTTTAATCAGGAGGATTCTATTGTAATGAATAAAGCTGCAATAGACCGGGGATTGTTTCATACCACAACTTATAAGACAATAGTTGAAGAAGAAAAGAAAAAAGGAAAAGCTGACTCAGAATGTATTTGTTTACCAGATTTCGCTTACAGAAATAGAAATTATGATTATAGTCACCTTAATGAACAAGGATTAGTTTGGAAAAAAAATATATGGTTATCAAAGAATACTGTAATTGTTGGTAAAGTTGTTAAAAAGATTTTTAAAAACGAAAACAGTGTTAGAGAAACAGAAATAGTAGACGTCAGTGTTGTCATAAAACACGGGGAAGAAGGATACCTCGATAAGGTGCTGGTAACAACAAACGGAGACGGTGTTCGTATAGTTAAAATACGAGTTCGGGTACCTCGTATCCCAGAAATAGGAGACAAATTTGCCAGTTCGACAGCTCAAAAAGGAACATGTGGTATGATTTTTTCGGCAGAAGATATTCCTTTTGATAAAAATGGAGTCCAACCCGACCTCATTATTAATCCACATGCAATTCCTTCTAGAATGACCATTAACATGTTAATAGAAATGTTCTTTAATAAAGTTGCATGCCAACTGAACAGAGAAATGGATGCAACCCCTTTCCAGCACAGAAACATCGAACAAGAATTAAAATACTGGTCAGAAAAAACTAACATCTCCTTGATTCCGACAACAATGTATAGTGGTACAACAGGACAAAAAATAAATAATGTTTTTATGGGTCCTTGTTATTATCAAAGATTGAAACATTTGGTTAGTGATAAAAAACATGCTCGTATGTCCGGGCCGTTAGATGCAATAACACACCAACCCGTAGCAGGTAGATCCAAAAACGGAGCTTTACGATTTGGGGAAATGGAAAAGGATGCGTTGATCACGCATGGTAGTTGTAGAATGACAAAGGAGGTACTTTTTGACAACAGCGACCCTTTTCAAATACCAGTTTGCACGGAATGTGGATTTGTTTCTGACGATAGAGTTTCTTGCAAACATTGCAGTTCATCGTCTATCGAATCTAAAAATTTACCTTATGCCACCAAACTATTATTACAAGAACTGACCGCAATGGGCATAAAAACTATCATACAATAAAAACATTTCACACTTTGCTAAAAATAATATTTCTTTACTTCAAAATGAACGCATTAACAGTTATAACCACCGCTCTCCTCGTAGTCGTGGGTGTGGTGTTTATTAGAAATAGTACTATTAAAGAAAACTTTTGGATGACCCCCGCTCGTTCGGTTAAAGTTGAAAAAATGTTTAGAGATTGTAGTAAACCAGACTTTTATCAAATTCCAAACTATCAAAGCATGCTCAGCCCTCGTTTTTCCAATGTTGGATACGGAGCTAACCTCTCAGGAAACATGCCAGATTATTCTATGATAGGGGTTCCTTACGACCCTTTAATGAACACAACACGTAGTATGGCCACATCTCAAGGAATTCCTATACAAAAACCTATCAATTCTTGTCAAAATATTCAAATGTCTCGACCAGACGTTGAACCCTACTGTGACGGATGGCAATCAACTAATATAGTTGGTGGATTAAACAAACCTCTCATTCCTCACAGTTTTGAAAATGGATCTGGATTTACAGATGGGAATTATCAACAAACCCTCAATTTAGCACTTGACGCGGGAGCGTCTGCTTGGCCAACTTCCACCGTCGAAGAACCAAATAGAGCAACAATTATCAGCGACGATGGTCAAATTAGTCAACCGATTGTTTATGATCGATATATCTACGCGAACAAAAACAGCCGCCAAAGAGGCGCAGGAGACCCGATCAGAGGGGATTTGCCAATTGTACCTGTAAGTGGGAATTGGTTTATTCCTAGTCAAGCAAACAGCCCGGGCATCAACCTGCAACAGGGTGCCATGAACGTGATGGGAGGAGTCAACAACGAAACCAACAACGCGTTGGCCAATCTAATTTGGAACGCGTCTGGAGGCACAGAGACGACTATTGGGGGAGTAGATATGGCAAATACTATGATGACACATCAGGTTTATGGAGCTGCAGCTGCAGCACAGGGAGATGTTGTTGTAACTTCTTTTCCATAATAAATAATATTATAAAAAATACATATGTATTTTTTATTAAATTCCCATAAAGAAGAAATAATATCTTTAAAACAATGTCTACAAACAAATGTGGCGGCACCGGAGGTGTTAGCATCGTAGATGCCGGCACTTTCGGTGTTATCGAATTAAGCGAAGAACAGAAAACTAAATTGGAAAAGTTAGAGAGAGAAATGTCAGAAAAGAAAAAAAAACAAGAAGAAACAGCGTCTTCTACAGGTATTCCTGTAGATATTGTAGGGTTTGATGTTGTAAAAATTGGAATCATGCTTGGTCTGATTAAAAATAAAGAATTGTTTGAAAATAATATTAAGACAAAATCGCTTCTTCAAATGCTCATGGGAGAAGACACAGATTTACCCAAAGCAACATGTCCTCCTGGTTATTACAAATCGTTATCTACCATTACCGAAAAAGAAAAAATTGAGTATCAACAAAATTACGTGCATGTGCAAAGTAAATTCTTTGTTGAATTTCGAGAACAAGTCGTAAAGATTGAATTAGAAAACATAAACAAACACGTTGATATTAAATTTCATAATGAAACGGCAGAAAACTTCAAAACACAATGTTTAGAGCTGTTAGAAGTGTTTATAGAAGATTTAACAGAAACTCCAGAAGATGAAAATATATGGAAAACAATAACAATTATCACAAATTCACTACTGGGTGTGTTAACGATTGGTGAATATAAAAAATTTATAACTTCTCATATTCATAAAATACATCAAAACTTACCCAATTATGAGTTTAAAATAATGACACATTTGTCTACAATAGATCGTTTACTTTCTCTCTTCAATGGAGTTTTGAGAAAATGTAAAGACTTTCCACACCAAACAACTCAAGAAATACAACAACGACTCTGTAATGAGCTTGAAATTAGAAACTTTACAAAAAACCCCCAACTACAACCATTCGTCTTTAATGACATCGTCAAAGAAGTCTGCGTTCCTTCGATAATGTATTTACCAATAGAATGGATATTTCAAAAATGTATGTTGGGACCTTATAGAAACAACTCAATAGGATTTCTTCACACAACCCCAGGACAAGGAGATTTTTATATTCTCACTGCAATAAACCCCGACGGAGGAAGAACATGGGTGGTGGATCATTCGTTGCAACAATTTACAAAAAATATAATTATTGCAACAGTAGAATATATTGTTAAAATGTTCAGAACCCTATATTTTGAGTGTTTTCTCACAAACGACATCGTCATAAAACAAAATATCCCCAAGACGAACGGGAGATGTAACACCTTTGGTGCAGCCGCCAAAGGCAGTAACAACAATAAAAATAAAAAAACTCCGGTTGTCGATTCTCCAATAAAAATACATTTAACTGCAAACTGTCTTCAAGAACAAGTTTTTAAAATGTTACTCCGAAACTTAGAGTTTTTTTCAGACTCTCATCGTTTCAGAAATTTCTTGTTCTCCGTCATCAAACAATCATCACCTATTATTCCAACAGAAAATGACTTTTTCAACTACATTAAATCTTTTTACGATTTACGACAATCAACCACACCGATATATCATGATGACGTTAAAAATATTTTTCAACATCATTTATACGACATTTTTGACGATTACAATCCATCTTTATATTTGTTATTAACCAACTTTATTAAAAAATATGAATTTTAAAAGTTAAAAAATATTATAATAAACAAAACAAACATGGATAGTTACATGTGGAATTTTTCAGATCAAGGACCTCGCGATTCCCAAGAAGACGTTGTATTTCAAACAAGGTTCTTACTTAAAAACATCACCTCATACAACAAAACTGTAGTTTGGGTAGTAGGAGTCGCAGACGGACACAATGGTGATGAAATATCTCTGTTTCTAAAAAATTATATACCTGATTCTATAAAATGTATCATACAAAATAAACATCAACATTTAAACAAAGATGAGTTTGTAGAGCTAGAAATATTAGAAAAAGAAATAATAGATGTTATCAAAAACATAGACACTATTTTTTCAAAATACCATCAGAACGAGGAAAATGATGAGATGAAAGTAAAAGACCCAGGAGCAGTTCTATCTTTTTATGTTGTTTACAATAACAATGTTTTAGTGTTTCAATTAGGAGATACAAAAATTTTAATTTTCGACAAAGAAGGAAATTGTATATTTCAAACACCAACACACGACAAGTCTAATGACTCGGAGGTTCAACGAATTACACTACAAGGAGGAATCATTACTGGGTCTAGGATTTGTTATAGTTTACAACCATCTAGAGTTATAGGTGATTTAGGCGTAAAAAAAGCTTTTCCTTTAATTTTTCTCAATGAACCCGAAACCTTCGTCATTCCTATACATGATGATTGTATGTCTTTGTTTGCTGTCACAGACGGTATAAAAACAGAAAATCTTACTGAATTTCAAAATTATGCAAAAAGTATTGGTTCTAAGCCTTATTCGGCATCTTATGTTGACAAAAATTTATTTTTATCTAACATTATAGACCCAAAAGTATACGACAATAAAACTGTTTCTTTCCAATTTTTTATGAAATAAATATATCAACAAATTCAAAATTAAAAAAATCAAGAAACAAAATTCAAAATTAAAAAAATCAAGAAACAAAATTCAAAATTAAAAAAATCAAGAAACAAAATTCAAAATTAAAAAAATTTAAAACAGAAATGTTTTAAATTTTTACAAATACATGGTCGAAGACGGCACCATCATCAAATCTTGTGATGGATAAACGTAACTTCCCCCGTATCCTCCTCCCCCGTATCCGCCGTTATCACCATAATCTGGAGGTTGATTGTATTCAGGTGGTGGATTGTATTGAGGTGGAGGTGGAGGAATGTATTCAGGTTGTGGTGGAGGAATGTATTCAGGTTGTGGACTGTAGTGGGGGGGTGGTGGGTTGTATTGGGGTGGTGAATAGTAATATTTTTGAGAAACTACTGGTGTCTGTATTATAGTTGGAGGTCTAATTATAATATTTTTAGGTGAATTTGGGATTTCTGAAACAGGAGGAATTAAAGGAGAGTAACTTGCCATAACCAACAAAACAACAACAATTAAAACGATAAAAACAATTATTATAATTGCAAAAGATGAGTTCATTTTATACTTGTACAATTAAAATTCTACTACTCTTTCACTTGATTTGTTCCCGCGAACAAACAAGAAATAAATCATAGCTATCAATACAACTGCAAGCAAAATTACCCACCAATATTTTTGAAAAAATGTTGTAACCTGACTCGGGTCTTCTAATTTCTGAAAATATTGCGGAGGAGTGTACATCTCTGGTGTAATAGGCGTAACTCGTTGTTGAGCATTCTGTTGTGCGTACATCTGTCGATCGTCTTTATAATAAGGCATTCTTTTTTGGATAACAAGAAAGTTTTTTTAAATTATGGTAACACAACAATTTAAAAATAAATACTTTACATTGGTATAAAGATTGGTTTTAGACTCAAAAAATGAAAGCTCCAAAATCTCCAGAAAAAACTAGTCGTGTACGTAAAATTGAAAAATCACAAACCATCACCACTAAAGGAGGAGGCACAACTAAAACTGTTAATCTAAGTCAGCCGAGATCTTCCAAAAAGACAGAAATTAAATCTAAAACACCGAAAAAACATACAGATGATGAGTTTTATAATCAAGAACAATCAGAAGATTCTTCGTATGCGGAAGATGAACTAAATGCTAACGAAGATCGGGTTGTAGGGTTTTTAAACGAACCACAATCTAAACATCAGTCTAACTTTCAACATGATTTAGAAACAAAATCAAAAAGAACGTCTTATCCAGATTTGATCAATAAAATGTTGGTCTTGTGCGTTAACGAAAAAGATTTTATTAAAGGAACATGCGCAGGTAGGATCAAATCTCATTATCAAAAAGTGTTTCAAACATATAAAGATAAAATGGAACCTAGAGACAAGGCAATCATAAACTCGGGTCTTAATTATATTTACAATTTTAACAGATCAAATTCTATTCCTAAAGAAAACGCCATCTGGTTAATTAGTATAAATGATATTCCTATCAGTCATATTGTGTCATATACAAGCAAAAACACATTAAAAGAAATTGCAAAAGACTATGGTATTTCATGTTCTAATAAAAAAGCAGAAGATCTTGTCGTAAATATACGAGAAGCAATTGAAAAGAATTAGACTTATTGAATGAAACAATTGTAGGATTGTTTTAAATTTAACGTTTATTTTCAAAACATAAATGTTTTAAAAATTTAAAACTTAACCATTTTTGCATTAGGTAACACCCTTTTCAATATATCTTCTAATACCGGATACCACATCCTTCTGCCAGATTTTATATCTAAACTATCAAACAAAGTCTTCGCATTAACTTTTTGTGTATCAGCATCCAAGGTTGCAATAATACTCTCTAATTTATCTTTCAAAGACTCCGTGGTGTTGGTCGTTATCACTATGTCTGGTTGTCCTACTCTGCTGATCTGGATCCGATTAAGAGGTTTGGGTTCTACAACCACCGGTCTCAACGTTCGTCTATTCAGGTTTCTGATAAACTCTTCTATCTTTTCGTTTATGATATCTGTCTCATCGTTGTAGTGGGCGATGACATATTCGACTATGTATTTTAGATTAGTATAGTGAAGTGTATAGATTTCTTTTGTTCTTCGATCTTTAAACCTGTCTATCAATGTTTCTAGCCTTCTTTCAATATCTCTGTAAGATACGACATTATACCATTCTGTATAGAAGAAGTCGTCGCCATTTGCAGATCTTGTGTTGTACGTTGCCAGCCTACCTTCTAGATGCTCCAGCGTGGCGACGCCTCCGATCTTGAATCTGTTGTGTTTGGCGTAGTTAGCAGAAGTGGCGATATAGATTATCTGTATAGGAGTTAGGGGGGATGTGTTGGTGAGGAGACTTTCTTCAAGATCTAGTCTGTATTGACGTTCGTCTTCGAGTTCAAGTTGATTTTGTTCAATTGTGTGTCGGTGTTGTTCAAGTTGTACATCTTTTTGTTCAAGTTGTTGAGATGTTTGAACAATCTGTTTATCTTTTTGTATAATTGTTTGGTCTTTCTGTTCTAGTTGTTTAAATAGTAATTGTTTCTCATAATCTGTGTATAGCTTGTATGTGCGTTCTAGAAGTAGATAATATTTAGAATATATAACTGGATCAACCGTTTGTGCAGATCGTCTTTGTGCTCTCATAAGACAAGTTTTAAAAGCTTCTGGAGTTAACATGTATACATTCGTAATTACGCTGCCACGGTTTTTTCTAACCTGCAGGACGTCCTGCAGGTTGTAATCTATATTTTCAACTAATTCTAAAGAGTCCAATTTTTCTTTAATAGTTGAAGATCGTTTAGATGTTACAATTCCATATTCGATCAATTTCTCATGATGTACAACAAACTTTCCTTCATGTTCTGTCAGTTCTAAAAAATATTTCATAAAACTGATATCATAGTTAAAATAGAATTTAGAATGGATATCTTTAAAAAATTCTTCAAGACTCAGTTTAATTTCATTTTGAACTAAGCTTTGAATATATTCTTGTTGAGTAGACATTGTTGAGGTTTTTAATCTGTGATTGTTCCTGAAATAAAAAATCAATTTTTGTGTTTTAAATTTTGAAAATTTAAAATATTTTTAATATATTATTTTATAGACATGTGTTTTTTTGAAACAGAACAATAGTTTTTAATTCGAGGTTTTTTTGGATCATATAGATTGTAATATTCTGCTCTTTCTAATAGTCTTTGAAAAATGGCTTCAAACTTATATCCATGTCCTATCTCTTTGTTTATGCAATGTGCAAGCTCGTGTAGAAACACATATGTTAACATATTATCATCATACACTTTTCCATTCTCATCTTCAATACATAAGTATATTTTATATTTACCGATAGTGTAAGACTTTTCTCCCTTCAATACGACTGTGTTTGAAATCTCAGGAAAGAATGGAACGAGTTTATTTTTTAATCTTAATATCTCCGGGTCGCTTTGCAAATAATTTTCTACTGATAATTGATACAACCACCATATACCAATAATGATAATAACTACTATAAACCATTTTTGTGAAAAATCCATCGAGGGTATATTTTACATTATAAAAAAAATGTTAACGCGTTCTTTATGTCGACACAGTAGATGTTAACATAACTTTGTGATAAGAAAGAGAAGGTTCAAAAATAGACGAAGATGTGTTATCTAAATGTTTTAAAACTTTTCAGTTTTAAAAATTTATTTAAGAATCAAAAATTATTAACAATATTTAATTTCTAAATACATGGTAATTCTGAATAGTAAAAATTATATTTTCAATAATTTTATTATTGAAAATTATACAAGCATAAAGTAAATTTTGTTTTTAAGCAATTAAATTTTGTTTTCAAGCATCAAGAGTAGGAAGAATGTGAATCTTATATAAACCGTCTTTTACACATTTACTCACATCGTTACCGCCAAAGGCGGCGGCACCGAAGGGGTTACCAATTTTATCGCAAGTGCAATGATCCCAGGCATATCCATTAGAATGTGCAAACAATAGACTTTTTTCATCGTTTTCAACAGCCAATTTATCACAAATATATGTGAATGGGAAGGTGTGTGTATTATCGTTGATTTGACGAAGTCCGTTTTCTACACAGGTGTTGATATCGTAGATGCCGACACCAGAGGTGTTAACGTGTCCTAATTCATCGCAAGTGCAAAAATCCCAATCACACCCGTTTGAATGTGCATACTGTAAACACTCTTTGTGATTTAGCAGCATAAGCATATTGCAAATTTCAGACTTCCATTCACATCCATTTTCATAAGCCTTTTTCAGACAGTCTACATGATTGTTTTGAATTGCATGTTGTAGTTTGGATTGACAATCTAAGGAAAAACAACATGGTTTTATATTTTTGATCCATTTTCTTACAGGTGTGGGTAAATAAAAAGATATTTTTAACCGAAGAACATAATTGTAGACAAGTCTATTTAAAAATCTACGTAAAAAACAATCCACATGGTATAATATATATACGATTGTATATATGATTGTATTTATGATTGTAAATTTAACAATCAAAAAAAGTAGTGTTTTAAAGAATAGAATCATTTTTATATTTCTATTGGTTTTAAAAATAAAAATTCATTTTTTATATTCGATAAAACTTTCCTAACCGAGTGTTTTTCAGAGTATGGAGCAGACCTAATTGAATCATACTTGACTTCAATTGACTAAAAAATTTTGTCGCAATCCACGGTTTGGTTAGCAACTTGTTCATTACAGGATCATTATCTATTATTCTATAATCTACAAAATAAACCGGAAAACACGCTCCCACATAAGTTGTGATAAACGGAGAACCACCAACTGAAACGGGATCAAACTGTTCTGTTCGTTTCTGACAGTTTGTACCTAACATTTGCATCAAATATTTTCTCTCTGCAGTGTTAACCAACAAAACGTCTCCAGGTGTTAAATATACTGTATTCGAAGTGCTAGATATTTGAGTGGCTACATCCGATCCTGTAGATTGCATGTTTGATAAATATTCACAATTGTTGTCCCATTTTTGTGCACATCTTGTAGCCATATAAGCCTGACAAGGGGGGCTATTTTGACCAACAGACATTAAGGAAGTGCCATGATTAAAATATTGTGCCGGAGACGGCCCCATACAGTATGTTAATGGGTCGTTGTTATAAACGGGGAGATTTGAAGTGTTTCCAAAATCATGCGCTTTTTTATAACTCATTTTATACAAGTTACTATATTTTTGGCTGTTGTTTACATATGTTGTTGATAATGTTATTGAATCTTAGATGTTGGATGTTCAACCTAACCAGACTTCCATAAGAGAATTGCAATTTGCCCCAAGTAGAAATAAATAAAATTTCTGTTTTCGTGGGTGACATACGAACCAAAATTTCTTCCAACTATACAATGCCAAGAAGCTGAATATCTGTTGTCAAATTGTTTCTTTATGTATGCTGCAATATCTTTTTCAATGTTGTATGTTTCTAACGCTATTGTTGCAACATCAACAGCCTTTTGCTGCATATCCTCTAACATATCAGTATTTTTAATTACAGCTTTCAAACTCATTTTTATATAAGGTGGTATATTTTTGGTTGATATTTTTAATAAATTATATCATTTATAATGTTATTGAGTTCTCGGGGGTTGTTGTTGATTTTTGTTGTCTGTGATTTAGTGATTGTAAAATTGTGTTGTTTTTTTTCCACAATATCTTGAATTAAAACAGTCATTCCTGGGATTATCATATAATTCACGAAAGGGACTTCTTTCAAAAAATCTAATGTAGATTTGTGAACAACTTTTTCATATAACCTTTTTTTAATGTTTTTAACTATAACTGAACTCTTGTATATTTTATTAGAAAATATGTTTCTTAGTAGACGCACAGAAGATATCAGTTGATGAAAATTTAAAATGTTTTTATATTTACGTTTTAACTTTTTAATTTCAGATATGTAACAGTCTACATTGAACTCATGTTTTGCAATTAAAGATACAAGATCTTTGAACAACATTTTCTCGAAATGAATATTCTTAATAACAGGTTCTACGGTATCAATCCAAAGAACACAGAGCCTCAAAAGTGATTGTTTAAACGTCGTGGTCGTACTTTCTACTTTTGTAATAGGCACCTTAATTGAATATTGTAAAAGTTCAATCACAAAACCTATATTTTTTGTACTAAATATACCGTATTCCACGGGTGGAAACGATTGCAGCAAATCGTATGTGGTATCTGGAAACGTGTGTTTTGCAAACCACCCGTTATTGTCTACGGGCAGTTTTGCAAACCAATCTGTTGTCGATTTGATATACTTACAATAGGCCTCCATTTCTGCGATGTAGTTTGAGACAATCCACGAGTTATGAAACTCCATATGATTTTTTACAGTTATTAACAACAGTATACAATCTATAATTGGATCTTTATAAAAAGTAGAAACACCCTGATATGAAAAAGAATTTATAGCAGCCCAGTTACCGTTATCCACATGGGATAGACCAAAATCTATTATTACGGGTGCAATACCAAAAGTCATAATAGGGATTATTATGTCGTTAATTTTGTATACATGAATATCATATGGGGTATTTCTAATCATTACATTATCTGCGTGTAAATCATAATGTGTTATACCAACAGTTTCATACATTATTACAGCTGCGAGAGTTTGTCTAACACAATTTAAAACTGCTGATGGGTGTTTATCTGGACTTTGCAATAACTCGCTCAGTGATATACATCTTTGAGTTTTCAATGATGCACTGTTACGATGTTTGTTGTATCGTTTGTATGATCCCGAAATATATTTTCCATTTTCAGAACTTGTGTTAATTTCTTCAAAAAACACAACGAGCCGATTTTCTCGTTTAGCCACGGGAACAGTTTTGATCACTTTGGCAAAGTGGGGTGAGTTGAAAACAGAAACACGTTTCCACACTTCAACTTCATTTTCTAGCACGAAATCAATATGTTTCGATGTTTTAACAACTGTTTTTACAGTTTTTGGATCACAATTCATACAATATTCTATGATATTACATTTATAAACTACACCCTGTGTTGTTTTATTATTTTTAACAGGCCGAAGAGCAGAGTGATTCATGTATAGTTTTTTAACGGTACCACAGATGCCGCCGTCTAAGACGTTATAACAATATATACAATTAATGTTTTCACAACAACTTTCGTTACTTGTTGAAGAGTTGTTACTACTTATAGTGATAAAACTTTCTGTGTTTGTAGAAGATTTTTTTTTACCGTCTTCATCGGCGTTACCATCAAAGGTGTTAGTAGAAAAACTTTTGGAGTTCATTTGTAATATGATATTTAATTCATATAGATGTTAAATATCAGAACAATAATATAAAAATTTGATCTTTATTCTACAAAATTTGATTCTATAAAAGTAAAAATTATAATTTAAACAACTACAATGTTTTTTTGCCCAAACAAAGTTTCAACACAAACGTTTACTGTAAAAAGTAACATTCAGGAAATTTCTCTGTTTCAATTTTATGACAATATTATTGTTGAGACCGATATTACCAAAAAAGGTATATATGCTGTAAAATATCAGTCTCTCAAGAAAGGTCACATAGAAGAAAAAATCAGAAAATCTAAAAAAAATATTGAAGAAAAACCTGTTAAAAAGAATTTTTTGAATTGTGTTACTATGATCGTGTTTTTAGACAAAAAAATCAATATTAAATTTTTTAAAAATGGGGTTTTCCAGCTTACCGGTTGCAAAAATATTAACCACGTAGTCGAATCTATAACTATGATCAGAGACACTTTACTGAAAATTAAAGATCACTTCAAATTTGATGAAGGTGATAATGATCTTATTGTTTACATAAGATCTGCAATGAGAAATATAGATTTTGATTTGGGTTACCAAATTAATAGGTTTTCTTTTTTTGATTATCTTGTCAATACTTACAAAGACGATAACAATATTGTGATTCCAGATGCTGTAGGAAATAAGATGGATACAAAAATAAAAATAAGACTAACAGAAGAAGAAATATTATCACTACCAGTTGTTAAATTTGTTTTTCCTTCTTTGGAAAAAACCATCCTTTGTTTTAGAGACTGTGTGGATATGAAACCAGAAAAAAATAAAACGGGTTATAAACCGAAAGATAAGTTTGTAAGCATTTTTATATTCCAAAATGGAAAAGTGTTGTTATCTGCAGCTGATGAAACGATACAGTCTAAGTATTTTGATTGGTTTTTATCTTTAATAAAAAGTATAGAAAAAGATATTAAAATGGTGAAAAATACAAAAAGTACTTTTTATATCAGAAGTGCAAACTAAAGTTATTTTAATTGTAGATTTTCTAATGCCAATTTAATTGCACGATTAGAACTTTGTAACTTAACCATATTTGCTAGAATATTTGTTGACTCTATACTTTTTTTTCCTTTTGTTATAATTTTTAATTCTTGACATTTCAACAGCAGAGAATGTAAGTTTGTCCAATATTTGTTAGATGTTTCAACCATTAGGGTATTAATGGCATCAAAAACTCTTTCTATTTTTGTTACCGACAAATCATCCATCAAAGTTAACAAATCCACAACTATTAATAGTTTTGGATTTTCACATCCATTGATATTAAAAACATTAACCATTTCCCCGTCGTGTACTAATAAAAAATCTTCTACCATTGCTGCAAGTTTATAAGAGACCCCTTTCATCGTCTGTGATAACATTGTTATTAAATCAATGTATGGTTCTGGAGAAATAGACGTGGATATTTCTGGTAAAACATCAAACTCGTTCTCTTCGTCTAATACATAACCAGTAGAGGATTCATACCCGGACCATAACGTTAACTCTGTCTCCTTTATTGTTATCGGGATGTCTTTACGTATTTGAGAATTTTCCGAGTTGACGTATAATAGACATGGCACTTTGTTGATTGTTTCAAAATAAATGTATTGAACTGTTTGTACTGGATTTGTAAATATCTCATGAACGACACAGTTCAAACCAAACGACTGTTGGCCTTTTTTAGTTCCTTTGTTTGTTAATAAGTTGCTGATTTTTGATAAGTTTATCATTTTCAAAATCTATTAGAGAAATTATTTTATTTTTTAACTAAAATGGATTATTTAAATAGAGCAAACGGTGTACTCAATAACGCCAACACAATGTATAATAATGCGAATAATATGATGACCAATATGCGGCAACCTGGTTTCTCTCAGCTAGCACCCCCTCAACCCAGTGGTAGATATCCGATGCAAAAGCATTTTTATAATAATGGTATTAAAGAAACTTTTTACGATTCTATGGCCCCGTCTGAATGGTGGATAGTTTTGGTATTGTTAATTGCGATGTTTATCATGTTATACTGGTTGGTCGGTAAAAAAGGAAAAGAAGCTGAAAATTTGATGTTATTGTAGTTATAAATTTAGACATCTATAACAAAATGCAAGATTTGGATTCGATCCCCACTTTTACAATTACCGCTTCAGAAGATACACCCTCTTTGACACAAGAAGAACTAGAAAGTGCTAAAAAAGAGTTAATTGTTCACCCGTATCCAGTGTTCAACAAAAAATTTTCAGACGATTTTATTAAAAAAGGCGACCCACAATATGCTCTCTTTTCATTTATTCCTCGTAGTAACAAACAATTGTTTTTGTTTCATAAGGAAATTCGTCCTCTTCTAAGCGACGAACAAAAAAAAAGATTGGACGAGATCGAGGATGATGAAACATATATTCATGGTGTTGCAAAAATAAGAGGAGCATACAATAAACTTAAAGATGCAGAAGACGCTTCTGATAAAATCATCCAAGATGTTGATAGCGTAAATTCTGTGTTCATTTGTAAGATTGGTGACCCTTTCCCGTTAGTAATAAAAGGGTTTTCCGAAGAAGTTAAAAAAGTAGATGTTAAAAACATTGTAGAACAGTCTATTATTGAAAATATTAGACAGAAACGAGCCAGAGAGCAAAAACAAATAGAAGAAATTAAACAAAGAGAACAACAATTAACACAACCAGTAGAAGTATCACCGTATATTTCTGATCTAGACAACTATATCACTATGAGAGTAGGTCTTGCTCATACAAGATTTGAAAAAGACAAAATAAAACAAAAGGATGTAGATTTGGATAAGAAAGAAAAACAGTTAGTTTCTAAACTATTAGAAATGGATAATAAAAACCCCAACTTTGAAAAAGAATATATGGATAGATATATGAAAGGACGAGAAAGTGTTGGTTTTAATGCAAACGCAACCCTGGAAGGATATCTCTCATATATAAACATGCCGATTGTATAAAAATATTTAATATAAAACTGAAAGTTTTGTATGAATAAATTTTTGAATTTAAATTACACCCGATATTTTAAAATAGAAAAGCGTTTGTATAAAGAATATATCTGAAACAAAAATGGAAAATTTTTCAATACTAGAACTTAAAAATATCGCACGAGAAGAACAATTATGCGGCTGGAGTAAGTTTAAAAAAGAAGACCTGTTTAACTTTCTAGTAGAAAATAGTATAGATTTATCAAAATATGAAAAACCAAAAAAATCTAAAATAAATGTTGTAACACAAGCTTTAGAAGAAGATATTTCGATTGTTGATCAAAATTTAGCCATAAAAACAGAACTCTGTAAGAGTATTTCTAAAAAACTCAAAAATAAAAAAAAAGCAGACATAGTTCAAGAAGCTTTGGAACTTAACATCAACATCAACAAACCCAACGGAAAACCTAAAACAATCAAAGAACTACTAGAAGATATCTCTTTACAGTTATTGAAAGATCAACAGCTTGTTCCAGAAGAGGCATCTTATGTCAATGAAGAGCCAGTAGAAAATATTTCTTTAAAATGTTTGAAAAAGTGTAAAAAAGAGGTTGTCGCAGAAGCTTTAACATTCGGAGTTGTTATTGCACATCCTAATGGAAAATTAAAAACTATAAAAGAATTATGTTTAGAAATTGAACTTGCAAAAATTTCAAAAACAGATTATTCTACCACCACCAGAAGTTACGACACCGACGATGTCCTTATCGGTGCAGTAGGAGGTGAAACAGGAGGTGCTACCACCCTTAGCAGCACAACTGAAAGTGCTACACAATGTGTTATAACCCCCGAAGGAGCCATATCATGTGATAATGAACAACAAGAAGAAATATGTGTTGTAACAAACATGTGTTCAACTAATGATGTCACCGGAGAAGAAATATGTGCTCCTGTAAACGTGTGTGCCCCTTCAACTAGTACCGCCGCTGAAATTGGAGAAGCTTACGCCGCACCTATTCTTATTCCCATCTTTAACACGAGAAGCGAAGTGGACATGCAAGATATACAAAGTGCGTTGACCGAAATATCAGATCCGACTGTATCATACAATAAAAACTTGATAGTTGTTAAAGAAACTGTTTTTAAAGCACTGGGTTTGATTTGATAAAAAAAATGAAAAAAATGAAAAAAAATTTTTTTGATCAATTAGAGAATAAACATAAACATGCAATATTTCAACGACGTAACTAAAACTATTCTTAACGACTTTGTAAATTTCTGCACAGAAAGTTGTGAAAATTTTATAAGTAATAATGTAAAAGATTTAATTGAACCATTTTTACAACATCAAAACATGCCAGTCTCATCAAATTCGAACACTTTCTGTGCCGTTGTCGATGATGACGGCACAGAAGGTGCTACCGGAAAGAACATATCATCTAAGATGTCGCAATCGAAGAAGACTGTGGAACTTAAGGTGTCGAAAAAACCGTCAATCAGTTCAACAACTAAACCTGTTGCTAAAGCCAGCGAGTTGTTATCCGTAGAAGATTTTAATAAGTTAACTATCGGTGATATCCAAAATTCTACATGGATCAATAAATATACAGTTCCCACTTTGAAAAGGCTTTGCGCTGATTTGGATTTACAACATCCTACTAAGATATTAAAAACACAACTAATAGATTGTTTAATACAATATAAAAAACGTCAAGAAACTTCAGACACCAAAGAAGGAGAAGATGCTTCTTTAATAGAAGAACAACAACAGTCTTTGATGGAAGCAGCTCAATCTGCTGCTGTAAAACCAAAAAGAAGACTTATTTCGGCGCCTATGCAACACCGAACTGTAGAAATAATTCAAAAACACAATTTAAATTTGGCAAAATGCGATGACCAAGATATTTTACTTGTTCTTTCGGATGAAAACCAAGCAATCGGTTTTATTTCAAATGAAAGCTTCGAAAATGAAGAAGATAATCCTGAAATTAAAAAATTAACCAAAGAAATAATTCGTTTGGCTAAAAACCTAGGTATTTCTTACGACTCAACAGAATTGTTAGATTCTTAAACACCTACGATGTCACCTTCAGTGCCGCCGTCTTTGACGGTGTCGGAGCCTTTGGAGTTTTAAACCTTGAATATTATTATTTTTTAATTTTAATAAAATTTTCAATATATAAATTATATTGAAATATAAATTATATATAATTTATAAAAATTTGTTTACGCAGGAATAAATTCAAATAGGGCATTAAGTTGAAGGTTTGTTTTTGGCTTTGCAGGAGGAATAGAATCTTGTAACACAGTTTCAAAAATTTCTCCCGTGCTTGCAAGAGTTACTCTTAAAAACATATTCATATCAAGCCTAAACCTAACAGTTTGAATCATATCATCTCCTGTAAGAGTGATATATTCTTGAGTGTCTGGATTTGGAACCTGTGGAACTGTACATCTAAACATACACCCTGTTGCATAAGGAGAGTTAGAAAAAATTAAAAAATTGCTTGATGATGAAGGATCAATGCTGTTAAGTTCAACATAAAAGTGGGATTGAAACGCTGGTAAACCCCCGTTTCCTATTTTTAAAATTTTATTTGGCAGTTGGAGACGTAACAGTTTTACATGATAAAGAGGAACTTGTTGTATTCCTCTAAAACCCCATCTCAGACCATTTGCATTTTCAGATCCGTACTGACTTAGTTCAACTGTCAAACCGGCGACAGAACCACTAAAAGGAGGAAACACTGTTGCAGTGTTAGTTACACTATCATATTGTGTAATATGTCGTGTTTCTGTCTGTGGAGGTATTATACTATTTCCGTAAACTGGTGATGTAACTCTTATGAACCAACTTTTATAGCTATCTCCGTTAACTGCTGGTCCTGTGATAACCACCGTGTTTGTAGTTGAAGTAGGACCTGTAGTTAATATAAAGTTTGGAGGTTGTTGTCTTATAGAGAAGTTATGAAAACCTTGCCATAAAAAAGTTGGGTCTCCGCCTATCGCCAAAATCCCCCCGTTTCCGTCGTACCCTGCAATTGGTCTATATTGGTTCAGCGAATCATTAAATATTATCATATTGAGATAATCTTGTCTGTTATTAGATCCTGTGGGTACAAACAAAAACCCATTATTAGGGTCTGACAAATCTGTGGGGTCTCCGATGAAAAAAGAATCTCCTATATCAAATTTAAAATTTGATGAACTTACAATTACTTGTGCGTTGTTATTTCCAAGATATACATATTCCACTATTCTAGCCACTTGATCTAACTTGTCCAAATTTCGAAACACAGAGTTCACATAATAATTGTATGTCTGTTGGAAAGTTTGAGGAGCTAAAGACTCTATTATAAATAAATTATTTGAATTCCCATTACCTAATCCTGATAGTACAAATGTTCCTCTAATATAATCTGTACCTAAACCCGACTCGTTAAAGTACAATCCGGTCCACGCAATAAGTGGTATGCTTAAACTTATCGGATCTTGTACCGTGCTTTGATTTGCCATAGATGTTCCTATGTTTTTGCTTGTTGTAGATGAACCGGAGTTTGCAAGCAGCACTTCAAACTCCCCAGGTTTTGGCCACAACAGCCTATTTCTGTATGTCGAATCCAACTCAAGATAGTCAGCCATTTTCATACTTATTTAAAATTAATAAATCATATAATTATTAATTTAAAATGTTTTCTAAATCACAATCTCTTATAAATACCAGTGCAAAACAAAAAGAAATAGAACTTCGCAAATTAGAAACTTACTTGAAGAACAAAAAAAACTTCATGAATTAGAAAATTACTTGAAAAAATAATAGAAGTTATAATCAGAACGTTGGTTAAAAAACATTACATTTAATACTATAAAATGAAATTGATTCTTTTGACGTTTTAACATATATTTTAGATTAAATGATATGGTTTATACTCTTTCAAATAAAATAATTGTAACACAAAATTGAAATGGGTGCTTCTTTTTCACAAAACGTTATCGATAGCGTTACTAAGACTATATCAACTATCTCTACATCAATTATACAAAATACTCAACTTACAGAGGATTCTACACAATTAATTAGTGTCAAAGACATAAATGGTGATGTACACATCACAGGAAACCAGTTCACACAAACAGCAACAATAAACATGCAAGCATTGATGAGTGCTTTACAAACTGCCGAAGCTCAACAATCTTTGATACAAGAACTAACACAAGATGCAAAAAGTCTTATTTCTGGATTGAATATAGGACAATTTGCAGATGCAACAAATACTCTAGACACTCTAATAGAAGCCGAACTATCTATTGTGACACAAATCGGTCAGACTTGTGCTACAGGTGCAAATCAATATCAAGAAATTATAGTAGAAAGAGTAAAGGGAAACGTTTACGTCCAAAATAACGTTTTTAACCAAATGGCTAACATTGTACAGAATTGTGTCCAAAACGTTGTTTCTAATACCAAATCTATCCAAGATGCTATTAACAAAGCCGCACAGAGCGCAAGTTCTTCAGCAAAAGGTATTTCAGAATGGGCCGCTCTACTTATGGTAGCTATTGTGTTTGGTCTTCCAGTTGTTGCAGGTGTAGCGGGTGGTATTTACGCCCTCAAGTATATATTCCCAGTGTTTATCATAGTTGGTGCCGTGTTGCTAGCCGTCTACTATTTGAAATATACCGTAGATATGAAACTAACCGGCTATTCTACTTTGATTAACAACACACCTGTTTGTCTATTTAAACCTACAGACCAAAAACCTCAAAGTTCTTACACCACACAAAATGATGCATCAAACGTATGTCTCGCAGATATCAACTGTAAAGCGTTTGACTGGATTGCAGGAGAAGTTCAAACAGACGGTAGTTTAAAACCATATCCAACACCACAAACATTTTTTTATTCTGACGTATCTAACATGTGTCAATCTTCCATCAAACACGACGGTATCAACATTTTATATACTCCTCAGATGTTTCAGTTCGCAGGTTCTCCAGCCACCGTACAGATACAGAATGCACATAACGGAGACGTCTCTTTGGACACATATACGTCTGACTGGTATCAACTTGACGAAGGTGTCTGGAAATTGAAAAACAGATTTACTAACTCTTTTAATAAAGTAAGCTGGGGCACTCTGACTCCAAATTTGATCAATAACCCATCTCTAAACGATGTATACATTTATACAAATCCTCACAATCCTTCAATTTTCACTTTATACAGAGCTAATGCGCAATCACAATGGCAAGAAGAGAGCCAGTTTGTAGGCCCAGGATTGATTCCAAACGCAACTGCCCTTCCGTATACTAATACGAGTGGATTCAAAACAGTAGAAAGAAATCAACTATGGTTATACGGTGGAATTGCGTTTCTGGCTGTTGGTATTTTTGGAACAGTTTTTGTATATTTCCAACAATCAAAATCTAGTTCTACCATACCTACATAATTTGAAATTTATTTCAATAACGATCCGAACTTTAAAATCTACAATGTCTACACATAAACAACAGTTTATTCAAACCTTAATTGCGACAGGTGAAAAACTGTCTCTTGAAGAATTTTTTACAGATATCCATGAAAGATTTTATCCTAATCAGGATATATCTTTTATGAAATATTTTTTAGAACTAACGGAACATGAAGGAGAGTTCTATGTACATCATGAAAAATTGATCGAATATGGAATAATGACATCTAAAAGATCTTCTGATGTTAAAGTAAAATTAGACGCTTTAGGGTTGGTTGAAAATGAAGATTACAACCTGCAAGATATCTTGCAGGTTAGAAAAAACCGTGGAAGAGTAATTACAAATGTATACATGTTGACTCCAGAAGCTTTCAAAAAATGTCTTATGAGAGCACAAAGACGACCAAAACAAACGGTTGACCCGGTTGTGTATTGTGATTATTATCTACTTCTAGAGAAGACATATAAATTGTTTAAGGATTATGAGAAACAACTAGAACAAAACCGAGTAGAAAGATCTAAAACAGGTGTGTTTTAGATACAAAAATTGATTTTTTATTTCAAGAACCACCATATATTAAAACCTCAACAATGACCACTCAACAAGAATATATTCAAGATTTGGTTCAAAATGAAACTAAACTGAATCTTGAAGAATTTTTTACAGATATCCATGAAAGATTTTATCCTAATCAGGATATCAGTTTTATGGAATATTTTTTAGAATTAACAGAGCATGAAGGAGAATTCTATGTACACCATGAAAAATTGATAGAATATGGAATAGTAACTTCTAAAAGATCTTCAAATGTCAAAGAAAAGTTGGATGCTTTAGGGTTGGTTGAAAATGAAGACTACCATCTCACAGACGTCTGTGAGATGGTAAGACCTCAGGGTGGTAAACATAAAAACATATACATGTTAACTCCAGAAGCTTTTAAGAAATGTCTTATGAGAGCACAAAGACGACCAAAACAAACGGTTGACCCGGTTGTATATTGCGATTATTACTTACTTCTAGAAAAACATATAAATTGTTTACAGATTATGAGAAACAACTACTTACTGTACAATTAGATAAGACAGATCTAAAACAGGTGTGTTTTAGATACAAAAATTGATTTTTTCTTTCAGGAACTATCATATATTAAAACTTCAACAATGTCTACTCAACAAGAATACATTCAAACTTTAGTTCAAAATGAAAATAAACTAAATCTTGAAGAATTTTTTAAAGATATTCATTATAAATTCTATTCTAACTATGATATATCTTTTATGACATACTTTCTTGAATTAACAGAACATGAAGGTGAGTTTATTGTACATCATGAGAAATTGATCGAATATGGAATAGTAACTTCTAAAAGATCTTCAAATGTCAAAGATAGATTAGATGCTTTGGAATTGGTTGAAAATATAGATTATTCACTGCTGCTGGACGTCCAGCAGCAGTGGGAAGGTTCACGTGGAATAAAACATATTAATGTATATATGTTGACCCCAGAAGCTTTCAAAACTTGCCTTATGAGAGCTCAAAGACGACATAAACAAACAGTTGACCCGGTTGTGTATTCTAAATATTATCTACTTCTAGAGAAGACATATAAATTATTTACAGATTATGAGAAACATCTTTTGAATAAACAACTAGAACAGAAAGATAATCAACTAGAACAACAAACTCAGCAGCTCATCGAAGAACGAGATTATAGGCTCAGTCTAGAAAACAGCTTTCTCCACGACAACACCCATCTCCAAAAGAACCAGATCGTATACATCGCTACTTCCTACGCCTATTCTAAACAAAACAGATTCAAGGTCGGCGGCACTAGTACCATAGAAAGCATGGAAGGAAGACTCAGCACCTACAACACCGGAAGGGCCATCGGGGACGAAATGTTCTTCGTAGAATGGTACACAGTATACTGCTACAAAGATATAGAAAAAAGACTAGATACTCTGATTGGTAAGTTAAGAGACAAA
>Ga0114977_10000428_pt1 | contig 28198 bp, 20 predicted proteins | sample S_130805_MF_Meta_FD_87026 | JGI IMG/M metagenome (GOLD analysis project Ga0114977, IMG submission 87026) | Freshwater microbial communities from Lake Simoncouche, Canada to study carbon cycling - S_130805_MF_MetaG | ecosystem: Environmental > Aquatic > Freshwater > Lake | place: Lake...
CGGCGTTGGCGGCGATGGAATCGGCGACGTCGGTTTCGGCGACGACGGGAGCGGTGGGAGCGTCAGCGACGGCGGAAGAACCTGGTTGCTGCTGCTCTATTCCTTGACCGGGAGCGGCGTTGGCGGCGATGGAATCGGCGACGTCGGTTTCGGCGACGACGGGAGCGGTGGGAGCGGCGGCGACGGTTTCTGCTACTGCTTCTTCTACTACTGCTTCTTCTACTGCTGCTGCTAGCACATCATATATAGGAGATTTGGCTCTATCAGTTACAGGAGTTGTTGATCCACTATCTGTTAACGAAGAAGCAGAAGATCTTCGAGAAAGGGTGTTTTTAGTGCTGCCCAAGCTCGATAGACTTATTGGGCTTGGGGCAGGTGAAGCGGCGGTACTGCCGACAATAGTGCTGGCGTTGGAATCTGCAGTCGCGGACGACTTAACATTAAGAGAGCTGGTTCTGCTTAACGAATCTTTTTTTAAACTGCTATATAATCGTTCTCCAAGAATCTTTTTAAATGGGTCCATCTTTAACGTATTTTGTTGTTGATTGTAGGTGAAAGCTTTAAAAGCGTTAGTTATATCGCCTTTATTATGCTCTCTAAGCCAACTTGTCACATCAGCTACATTATTACGCTCTGCAGCTTTTTTAAAAGCTTCTACTTTTTTAGCTTCTTCCAAACTTACTCCAACTGTTTTTTCTCCCTTTGCTCTTTTGTCTTCATTATCTTTGAGACGCTTATCAATAGCCTCTTGTTTTATTTTCTTGTCTAATTCCTCTGCTTTCTTGGTTTTTGTAGCATGTTTCTTAACCCTATCTTGCGCAATAAGTTGTGGATCTGGTACTATTTTCGGAAGTTCACCCTGATTTGTTGGATTTTCAGGCGTTCTTTTTGATTTACTGATATTTCTTTGAGCATTATACGGCGCTGTGCTGTTAGATCCGCCAGTCACTAATAATGATGCACTATTAACTAAAGTGGCATTTAATTGATCAACAGAATTTTGTGATCCTAAAGTGCTTTTTGGTGACGATGTTTTAGGCGATATAACCTGCTGATCTTTCTTACCTACTGGCTCTCCACCTGTTTTTACTGCATTTGGTTTAGGCAACGCTGAAGCTTTACTCTTTTTATCACGCGTCATAACAACCACCTTTAACCTTTAATTAACCTTAAGAAAAAGGATACCTGCAACTTATTAATAAAAGATTAACTTTTGTCTTTTACTTAATCTTTTTTTAATATATTCTGTTTTGGCGGACGGGGTGATGTTAACGCTTTAAGTGAGGTGTCAAGGTGCGTATTTTACTGATAGAAGATGATGTTGCAATTGCTAAGACCATAGAGCTTGCTTTGGCGGCAGAGAAGATGATTCTCGACCTGACCATTTTGGGGGAAGATGGGTTGGAATTCATTAAGATGTATCGTTACGACCTGATAATACTCGACTTGATTCTGCCCGACGTGCACGGATATGAGGTGCTTAAAGAGATAAGAGAGCTGCAGATAGACGTGCCGATCCTTATTCTTTCAGGCCTCAACACATCTGAGGAAAAGATCAAGGGCTTGGGATATGGCGCTGATGACTATCTGACCAAACCATTTAACCGCGGCGAATTGCTGGCGAGGATTAAGGCGATTATACGCCGGTCTAAGGGCCATTCGACGGCGATATTCAAAATTTCAAACCTTTCGGTGAATCTGAATTCTCATTCCACCTATATCGATGGGAAGTTGATCCACCTGACTGCGAAGGAGCAAATTCTCATAGAGGCTCTGGCCATGCGCAGGGGTAATGTTGTTTCAAAGGAAAACCTGCTGGGGCAGCTTTATAACCCTGTGGATGAACCAGAGGTGAAGATTATCGACGTGTTTGTCTGCAAGATGCGCAAGAAACTGTTCCAAGCCTCTGGTGGCATGAATTATATCGAAACAGTGTGGGGCCGCGGGTATGCCCTTAAAGAGCCAGATCAAGTGCTGTGCACAGAAGAAGAAAAAATGGTTGCTAACGATTAACACACAATTTCTTGCAGCATCGCAGAAAAAGGGATACATTTAATCAAGAGCATTAACGCGGCGTAACTGATATGGAACAAATAGTTATTGAAGCAAGGGACGAATTGCTGGAGCATGTTCGCAAGCATAATCCCCAAGCTGATATGAAAAAGATTGAGCAGGCTGTTTTGGTGGCATATAACGCCCATTCCAAACAGTTCCGTGCATCTGGCGAGCCATATATTCTGCATCCAATTGCAGTTGCAACCATTTTGGCTGATTTAAAGCTCGACACCATCTCGATCATCACTGCCCTGCTGCATGACACGGTTGAAGACACAGAGTTAAAAACAGAAGATATCAAAAAGCTTTTCGGCAAGGATGTGGCGAAGCTGGTTGATGGGGTCACCAAGCTGGAAAAGATTGAATATCAACCGGAAAACCTTAAGCAGGCTGAAAATTTCCGCAAGCTGTTGTTGGCGATATCGGTGGATATCCGCGTGTTGCTGGTGAAGCTGGCAGACAGAATCCACAACATGCGCACCCTTCATCATATAACCGATGCCAAAAAACGATACAGATTGGCCCACGAAACCATGGAGATATACGCCCCATTGGCCGAAAGGATCGGGATCCATAAGTTTAAAAACGAACTGCAAGACCTTGCCTTCATCGAGCTGCATGCAGATGTGCGCAATTCCATCGCCAGCAGGCTGGAGTTTTTGCGCAAAGCCGGCGGTGGGTTGATCAACCTTATTGAAAAGGAAATAACCGAAGAACTGCACAGGAATAACATCGACGCCCAGGTTTCAGGGCGCGAAAAAACCTGCTGCTCGATTTGGTATAAAATGCAGCATAAGGACGTCACCTTTGAGCAGATCTCGGATATCGTTGCCTTCAGGGTGATTGTTGCCGATATTCCCACCTGTTATAAAACCCTAGGGGTTATCCACTCGAAATATCACACCATCTCTGATGGCTTTAAGGATTATATCAGCACCCCTAAAAGCAATGGCTATCAATCGATCCACACCATCATCATGGGGCCTGAAAAACGATGCATCGAGGTGCAGATTCGCACCCAACATATGCACGACGTGGCCGAACTTGGGGTGGCCGCCCACTGGGCATATAAGCAGGGGATAAAACAGATAACTGAGGGAACTCAGTTCCGCTGGGTGCGGGAATTATTGGAGATTTTGGAGAACACCAATTCGCCGGAAGAATTCCTGGAAAACACCAAGCTGGAAATGCATTACGATCAGATCTTTTGCTTCAGCCCTAAAGGCAACTTGATCGCCCTACCCAAGGGCTCAACCCCGGTGGATTTTGCTTTCGCAGTTCATTCTGATATAGGCTTAAGCTGCATAGGCGCCAAAATCAACGGGCGAATCGTCCCGCTTAAAACACACCTATCCAATGGCGATCAGGTGGATATCATCCGCTCTAAGGTGCCGATGGCCTCCCCCGCGTGGGAGCAATTCGTGGTTACAGGCAAGGCCCGTGCTGAAATACGCAAATTCATCCGCGCCAGGCAGATCAATGAATATATCAGCCTGGGCCGGGCCTTGATTGCAAAAAGCTTCAAGCAAGTCCACAGAAAATATGATGACAACGAACTGGAACCCGCCCTTGGCCCACTGAAAAGGAAATCCGTTACCGAGCTTTTATCGGCCGTTGGCGAGGGAAGCATAAACCGCAACGAAGTGCTGCAGATTCTTAATAATTTAGAAGACAGCTCTAAATCTAAAAGCCCATTCTCTTTATTGCGCTTTAATTCTAAAAAACCATTAAAGCTTAAAGATAACAACTCTATGCCAATAAAGGGATTGATCCCCGGAGTGGCCCTTCACTTCGCCGGGTGTTGCAACCCATTACCGGGAGATTCCATCACTGGTGTTGTTAACAGCGGCAAGGGCGTCACCATTCATATATCCGATTGCGAAATGCTGAAAACTTTTGCCGACACCCCAGAGCGGATGATCCAAGTTTCTTGGGAAGAAGCCGATCAGCAAGTTTTCATTGGGCGGTTAAAATTAACCATATCAAATGAAGTTGGCAGCCTGGCTGAAATAACCAACGCCATAGCCCGCACCTCTGCCAATGTAACCAATTTGAAGGTTATTGGCCGTTCGCTCGATTTCTTCGAGCTGCTGATTGATATAGAGGTTAAAGATTCCGCTCAGCTCAGCTCTATAACCACCGTCTTGCGAATGCTCAATTCCGTACACACCGTTGAAAGGGTTCGCGGATGATGGGAATTGACCTCAAAGAAAGATTCATGAAGTTGTTCAAATTCTTAAGCCTGATGCTGGGCCTGTGGATTATTGGGCTGATCATATTCTTATCCCACATCCCACAAAAAGAAGAATTAATCGAACCGGCCGATGTGGTTGCCATCCTCACCGGTGGAAGCGACAGACTAGGCGAAGGGTTTAAGGTGTTTAATAAAAGCGGGGCTAAATGGCTGCTGATCTCTGGCGTTGGAGAAGGGGTTATCCGCTCAGATTTCAACAGATATTTTAATAAATATTCGGTCGACCCCGATAAGGTTATATTGGGCAAAACAGCAGCCGACACCCCAGGCAATGCTTTCGAAGCAGGAATGTTCATGCAACTGCATGGCTTAAACAATATGTTAGTGGTGACTTCCCGATATCACATCCCCAGAAGCAAGGCCATATTCAGCCTGGAAAACCCTGGCTTAGCAATAAGCTATCACGGGGTTCTTTCTGGGAATTACACCGCTAAACCATGGCGCAATGTCAGCCTGACCATCTTGGAATATAACAAAACCATAGCCTATATTGCATTTCATTATAACAAAGCATTTGCCGAATTTGCGATGATAAATTTGCTGCGTTTGAGGTATTGGTGAGGGATTGTATGCCCTTGATTATAGCGACAACTATTACAAGATAAAGAGAGTCCGTCGTCTTCATGGCCAAGTTTACTTTACCTTACCAGGACCCAGTCAAATAAAGAAAGAAATGTTTTATTCGTGGTTAATATCATTCCTTATCTAGGCGAAATATAGCTATAACTCCTTATATTACTGGATATCCGTTTGCGCAAGGATGACGATATTGCGACTTAACTTTATTCTTTTACCCATTCGTTTCTTAAAATAGTCCATAAAAACTTATAATAATAATCCCAGAAAATTTAAGCATGGACCTTGTTTAATAGAATAAAGCTCTCTATATATAATGTTATAAAAGAATTTTATTTATGGTGTTGATGTGTCTGAATTATTGAAAGAAAATTACCCAATATTGCCCCTCAGAAACCTTGTTATGTTCCCACGCATGGTGGTTCCTCTGTTTGTGGGGCGCAGCAAATCGCTGCAGGCATTGGAAGCTGCTGGTGGTGGTGGCCAGATATTGCTGCTTACCCAGCGCGACCCTAATAAAGAAGACCCCAAAGCCAGCGATCTGTTTAAAGTTGGCGTTATTGGCCATATAACCCAAATCTTACGCCTGCAAGATGGCACCATCAAGGCTTTGGTTGAAGGTGGAAAAAGGGTCACTCTGGTGAAATCGGAAATAGAAGAAGGCTATACCCACGCCTCGGTGAAATCCCTGCACGATTTGCCATATGATAATTCTGATAAAAATTTGAAGGCTTTGCATCGCGCTATCATCGAACAGTTTGATCAATATGTGCAACTTAATAAAAAAGTTTCAGCTGATGCATTAAGCACCATCAGCCAGATTGAAGATATGGCAAGGTTCAGCGACTCGGTCTCTTCCCATCTGATGATAAAAACAGAAAAGAAGCAAGACATCTTAGAGTGCGTGGATATGCAAGAAAAGATGGAAAAAATTCTAACCAGCCTCGAAATAGAAATTGAGCTTCTTAACACAGAATCAAGAATACGCGGCCGTGTGCGCAATCAGATTGAGAAGAATCAAAAAGATTATTATCTGAACGAGCAACTGAAAGCCATCCATAAAGAACTGGGAGAGGAAGATTTCAAAGAAGAAGTGACCGCCCTTGCGGCAAAGCTAAAGAAATTAAAGCTTACCCCAGAAGCCCGTGAAAAGGCTGAATCAGAGCTGAAAAAACTGAAAACAACCAACCCTATGTCTTCAGAAAGCTCAGTCATCAGAAACTATCTTGATTGGATCATCGATCTTCCATGGGAAGTTTATTCACCGGTAAAAAAAGATCTAGCCAAGGCGGAAGAATTGCTCAACGAGCACCATTTCGGCCTGGAGAAAGTTAAAGAAAGAATCTTGGAATATCTCGCTGTTAACATGCGCACCCGAAACCTTAAAAGCCCGATAATATGCTTTGTTGGCCCTCCAGGGGTTGGTAAAACCTCCTTGGCTAAATCTATTGCCGAAGCCGTTGGTCGCAAGTTTGTGAAGATATCTTTAGGTGGGCTTCGTGATGAAGCTGAAATCAAGGGTCATCGCCGCACATATGTTGGCGCCCTTCCCGGCAAACTGTTGCAGTCTATGAAGAAAGCCAAGCACAGCAACCCTGTGATTCTGCTTGATGAAATAGACAAACTTAGCTCGGATTACAGGGGCGATCCATCCTCTGCATTGCTGGAAGTTTTAGACCCAGAACAAAACCACATCTTCAGCGATCACTATCTTGAACTGGATTATGACCTTTCTAAGGTGATGTTCATCGCCACGGCAAACAGCATGAAGATACCGCGCCCATTGCTCGACCGTATGGAGGTTATCAACCTTTCTGGCTATACCGAGGAAGAAAAAGTTTCTATCGCAGAGAACTATCTGATCCCTAAGCAATTTAAAGCCCATGGAATTAAGAAAAATGAACTAACGATAGATCAAGAAGCCCTTAAAACCACCATCAGAAAATACACCTATGAAGCTGGGGTGCGCGGCTTGGAGCGAGAAATATCAAAGCTAGCCCGCAAAACAGTGAAGGAAGTTTTGATGAATAAGGTTAAATCTGTTTCTATAGATGCTGATAATTTGGAGAAATATCTAGGGGTGCCTAAATACACCAACAACCCTATAGATTCTCATGATTTGGTGGGCATCACCAATGGAATGGCATATAACCAAGCTGGCGGCTCATTGCTGGCAATTGAGGTTGTTACCGTCTTAGGCAAAGGCGACATCAAAATCACCGGTAAACTTGGCGATGTGATGAAGGAATCGGTGCAGGCTGCATACAGCTATGTGCGCTCGCGCTGCACAGAGTTTGGCATCAACCCGCTGATCTTCAAACGCAGGGACATCCATGTTCACGTGCCAGAGGGCGCCACCCCTAAGGATGGCCCTTCCGCTGGTGTTGCCATGTGCACCTCGATTGTTTCTGCCTTAACTAATATACCAGTGCACAGAACAGTGGCCATGACGGGTGAAATCAGCCTGCGTGGCAGAGTTTTAGAAATTGGCGGCCTTAAGGAAAAGCTGCTGAGCGCCCTTCGCAGTGGCGTCAAAACAGCATTAATCCCAAAATCTAATGTTAAAGATCTTGCGGATATGCCGGAAACCGTTTTGAAGAATATGGAAATAATTCCAGTTGATATGGTGAGCGATGCATTGAAGCATGCTTTAACCCAAGAATTAAAACCAATTCCTTGGGATGAAAAATGGGATCTGCTTGAAGAAACCACTCCAGCATCTGCACCATTCACTAAAAATGATACTCATTAAAGAGGGGTAAGGGGTATGAGTAAATATGCACTTATGCCCATGCGTCGTTGCAAAATATCCGTAGGCATTCTTGGGGGTTCATTCAACCCTCCTCACCTTGGCCATTATTATGTTTCGCAGCAGGCACAAAAAAGAATGGCTCTTCAAAGGGTATATTGGTTGGCATCTCCACAAAACCCATTGAAAGCAACAGGGATGCGAGGTAATCTGGATGAAAGGCTGCTTCAGACCCAGCAACTTATCGCAACAAAGCGTCATGCATATGGCAACATCAGGGCATCAGCCATAGAACAGGGTTTTAAAAACTGCTATAGCTCAAACACCATCGCTCGTTTGAAGAAAATGCATCCCGACACCAATTTTATATGGTTGATGGGGGCAGATAATTTAAATCAAATACACCGTTGGCACCGCTGGCAAAAACTTATAAAAAATAGCCATATCGCAGTGATCGACCGCACCGCCGATGACCAAAAGATTCTCGGCAGAAAGATCTCTTCCCTATACCCAAACCACACTGTCACCAACACCGTCACCAGAAAAAAAGCAAAACCTAGCGGCTGGTCTTTCTTCAAGGTACGCAAAACTCCCATTTCTTCAACTGCATTGCGAGAACAAGCTCGGTTTTAGATTGATGCCCCTTTGAGGGGAGGCAAGTAAAACCTGACTCAGAGGATAAAGCAAGCTGGTGAAAAGCCGCTATAACCACTTCTTAATTTTAAAATATATATACGGAAAAATCGCTGATAAGAAGATCAGGCCGAGGGCTATCGGATAGGAATATTCCCAATGCAGCTCTGGCATGTTATCAAAGTTCATGCCATAAATGCTGGCGATCATGGTCGGTGGCATAAAGGCAGCAGCGGCCACAGTGAACACTTTAATAATTTTATTCTGCTCCACCCCAAGCAAGCCCAGAGTTGCCTCAAGCAAGAACACGTGCCTTTGGGAAATAAAGGTGGCATAGCTGCCAAGGGAATGAACTTCGCTGGCCAAATGATGAAAGCGCTGACGATGCTCCCTTTTAGTGATATGCGGAGTGTTTTCAATTTGATTATAGAATATCAGAAGGCGGTTGAAACTCAGCAGACTTTCCCTGTTCTTGGAGATAACATTCCCCACGCGCCCAATGTTTTGGATTGCATCGCCATAATAATCAGCAGTGTGGCGCTTAACTTTGCTTTTGTAAGGATTTTCAAAAACATTATTTAACAGATTATCCAACTCATTCCCCGTTATCTCAAGCAAGTCAGCAATCGAATTAACTGAAGAATGGATAATCTCACCCAATATAACTTCCGGCTTAGAGCACAGTTCTGGGCGCCTCATAAGCGAAGCTTCACAGTTAAGGAAGAATATAGGCTGGGTATATCGCAGGGTTATCAAGTGGTTATCTTTTAAGATAAAGGTAAGTGGGGTGCCATCAAGATATCCTTCATTGTTATGGCACAGGGTCGTCACCGTCATGTAATAGGCGGAATCTTCATTATAAAATGGGTTCGACACCTCTGTTTTATCTAAAGCATTTCGGCTTTGAATGTTAACATTTAGCTGGTCTTGTATTTGCTTTTTCTCTTCAGCTGATGGATTCATCACATCAATCCAAACGGCATCACTAGGGATCACAGCACCCGCCTTCAACTTCACACGCTTCACTGCTTTATCTATGACGCTATATATTATAATCATGCTTCACAACCCCGATGTATCTTATACTTTAATACCTTAATGATAGATTTTATGCAAGAACTTTAACAGCTTACATCCTCTCCATGGCAGCAACGCCAAGAACATCAAGGGCAGATGCGATGGTGTGCTTCACTGCCTGGGCCAAACAGGTTCTGGCATTAGTAAGGTTTGCATTCCCCTCCACCACAAAACGCATCTCTTGGTTTTCTGTCCCCAGGCTCCATAAACTGTGGAATTGCGTGGCGAGATCGTGCAGATAATAGGTTATCCTATGGGGTTCATGCATTTGGGCACTGCTTTCCAATATGCGTGGCCATTGCGCCATTTTCTGAATAAGCTTTATTTCCTCAGCTGATTGTAAAACATCGAATGCACAGCCTTCAGGATTAATTCCCAACTCCACCGCTTTTCTTAACACAGAAGCGGCCCTGGCATGGGCATATTGCACATAAAACACCGGATTATCCTTGCTTTCTTCCTTGGCCAGGGCAAAATCCAAATCCAGCACGGTGTCGCCCTTGCGGGTTAACATAATGAATCTTATTATATCCGCCCCCAATTCATCAACCATATCCTTAACTGTAATAAAATTCCCAGCGCGTTTAGACATCTTATATGGCTGGCCATTCTTCAGCAAATTAACCATCTGCGTCACCTTAACATCAATATCAGCCCCCCCCTCACTCAGGGCATTCACCGCCGCAGTGATGCGCTTAACATAGCCGACATGATCAGCCCCCAACACCACAATCATGTCTTTAAAGCCTCGGCTTAATTTATTATAATGATAAGCGATATCTCCGACGAAATAGGTGTGTTGGCCGTTGGATTTGACTATAACCCGGTCAACATCGTCACCAAATTCTGTTGATTTAAATATGGTTTGCGGCTTGGCTTCCCAATCTTCAATCACCTTGCCCTTCGGGGCTTCTAAAACCCCTTCATAGACAAAACCCTTTGCAGCAAGGTCTTCTATTGCAGCATTTAAAGCTCCTTTATCATGCAGCTCTTTCTGCTCAGACACGAACACTTCATGGTGCACCTTAAGCAGGGCTAAGTCTGCCTTAATCAATTGCAACATTTCTTCAACTATCAGATCTCTGGTGGCTGCAATCACCTCAGCTTCAGGCATATCCTGCAGGGTGGTTCCAAACTTCTGCACCAACATTTCAGCAACAGGTATCAAATATTCCCCAGGATAGCACCCTTCTGGAATGGAAGCATTTTGCCCCAAAGCTTGAAGATATCTGATATAAGCCGACCGCACCAGGGTTATGATCTGGCTGCCGGCATCGTTAATATAAAACTCTTTTACCACCTTAAAGCCAACTTTTTGCAAGATGCGCGCCAGGCAATCGCCAAACACAGCACCCCTTGCATGGCCTATATGCATTGGCCCGGTTGGATTGCACGACACAAACTCTAAATTAACCAAAGCCCCCTCACCAAGATCAGACTGGCCATAATTAATGCCAGAAGCCAATATATATTCCAACTGCTGATGCCACACAGATGGCTTCAGGGATATGTTTATAAATCCAGGGCCCGCCAATTCCGCCTTAATCACATCCTCATAAGCGGATAATTTTCTGACCAGCTGCACCGCAATTTCCGACGGCGATTTGCCAACTTTCTTGCTGGCGATCATGGCTATGTTCGTTGCAATGTCACCGTGTGAACTGTCCTTAGGTGGCTCTACCGTGAAACTTATATCTTCCGGCAAATCCGGATACAACTTCAGTGCTTCTTGCAATATACAATCTTTATAGGTGGCAAAAATGTTCATGACGCTTCTCATATGATTATGTGCGCCTATTATCACATCATTTGCTCTATAGAGCAAGAAATTCTATCTCTCTTTCGCAGGCTCCTGCTCTTCCTTTATCATATTAATCCTAGCAAGTTCAGCAAATGGCCTTTGATAATCTGGTAATAGGGAAGAAATCACCACGCCAATTGCAGCAGCAGGGCAAATTATATTCGCTACGCCGAGCATACTCATGGCAGTGCTGTGGCCATATGAATATTTGGTGCTTTCAGCGATGTATTTAAAAGTTGCAGGCAGCACTTGAGAAGCAAGAAACGAAACCGCAGCAATTATATAAACAGCTTCATCCACCATTCCCTTTCTGCTTACTTCTTCCCAGGCAACAAATTCATCAACAAGTTCATTGCTTTGTTTATAAATAGCCACACCGTTATCAGCATCTTTAACCATTTCAGCTCTGATGGCCTGCTGAGATATTAAAGATTCCCTCATGCCTTTAAAATCCAAAACTCCAGCACATCTGATCATGCCTTCTTCCAGATTAAATAATTCGGCTTTATCGGCTTTATCACCTTTATAACCTTCCTCCAATCCTTTTAATCTGCCCATAATGCTTTTAAGCTTAGAAATAGAGTGGCTTGGCTTACTTCCCTTTGCAATAGGGTCAAATTTGTCGTCAGTAATATAAGCCGCCGTCCCCAAAGCCAAACAAAATGGAATAAAGTTAAAATATTGCGAAACTAACGCTGCAACAACGGGAATTCCATTGATAACGCTGGGCTTCATAGAAGTGCTTTTTATTTCATCAAAATATTTCTTATCTGGGCCGGTAATAGGCAAGGCTTTAAACGACACTTTTTTCATCAGATTTCCTCAAGAATAATTAACTGCAACAGATGATATAATATATTTCTAACGTCTTCAAATATTAATTAAATATTGCACTCGAAGTGGCGCCAACTGAGCGGATCTGATTTCTGATTATGGATAAAAATTTTCCCCTACCCCTCTTGTATTTATATTTAATAAGCACTATATGCCTTTACAACTAAGTTATTATACTCAAAACAGGAGAAAGATTATGAGTGAAAAAGTTATAGGTATCGATCTGGGCACCACAAATTCCTGTGTTGCAATCATGGACGGCAAAACACCAAGGGTTATTGCCAATAGCGAAGGGGCATATACCACTCCTTCAATATTTGCCATAACCGATAAAGATGAAAGATTGATCGGCCAGGCGGCAAAGCGTCAATCAGTAACCAATCCTGCAAACACAATTTATGCAGTAAAAAGATTGATCGGCCGCACATTTGATGACCCGCGCACCAAAGAATTGGCGTCCAAATCATCATATAAAGTGGTGAAGGCCGCAAGTGGAAAGGATGCATGGGTTGAGATCAAGGGTGAAAAATATGCCCCTAGCCAAATTTCTGCCTTCATTTTGCAAAAAATGAAAGAAACAGCTGAAGATTTCTTGGGTGAAAAAGTGACCAAAGCAGTGATCACAGTGCCTGCTTATTTTAACGATTCACAACGCCAAGCGACCAAAGATGCTGGGAAAATAGCAGGGCTTGATGTGTTGCGTATCATCAATGAGCCAACCGCTGCAGCCCTTGCTTATGGTCTGGATAAAGACACCAATAAAACCATTGCAGTTTATGACCTTGGTGGTGGAACTTTCGACGTCTCGGTGCTGGAAATCGGCGACGGAATATTTGAAGTTAAATCAACAAATGGCGACACATTCCTAGGCGGAGAAGATTTCGACCTGGCAGTGCTTAGCTTCCTATGTGAAGAATTCAAACGCGACAGTGGCATAGACTTAACAAAGGATCCTCTTGCCCTGCAACGTCTAAAAGAAGCTGCTGAAAAAGCTAAGATCGAACTTTCAAGCTCAGCAGAGACCGAGATAAACCTTCCATACATCACTGCTGATGCCTCTGGCCCTAAACATCTTAACATCAAGATGACCCGCGCCAAGCTTGAGTCTTTAGTTGACCACTTAATTGAACGCACCATCGCCCCTTGTAAAGCTGCGCTTAAAGATGCAGGCTTAACCGCCAGCGACATCGACGAAGTGGTTATGGTTGGTGGAATGAGCAGGATGCCAAAGGTGACTGAAGCAGTAAAACAATTCTTCGGGAAAGAGCCGCATAAAGGCGTTAACCCTGATGAAGTTGTGGCCATCGGTGCCGCGATTCAAGGTGCAGTGTTAACTGGTGATGTGAAGGATGTGGTGTTGCTTGACGTTACCCCTCTTTCAATAGGGATTGAAACATTGGGCGGGGTTTTCACCGCGCTCATCGAACGCAACACAACCATTCCAACCAAGAAGAGTCAAACCTTCTCGACCGCTGAGAATAACCAATCTGCCGTTACTATTCGCGTCTTCCAAGGCGAGCGAAAAATTGCAGCAGACAATAAACTTCTAGGCCAATTCAACCTTGAAGGAATTCCGCCAGCACCACGTGGATTGCCACAAATTGAAGTAACATTCGACGTTGATGCCAACGGAATTATGCACGTTTCTGCGAAGGATAAGGCAACCAATAAAGAGCAACGCATAACCATTCAATCTTCTGGTGGCTTAAATGCAGAAGAAATTGAGCAAATGGTCAAAGATGCTGAATTAAATGCTGCTGCCGATGAAAAACGCAAAGAAGCAATCGAAGCTAAGAATCAGGCAGACAGCTTGATCCACAGCACCGAAAAAAGTATCAGCGAACTTGGCGATAAAATCGACAGCGCCTTGAAATCTGAAGTGGAAGCTGCCATTTCAGAATTGAAAGAAGTTATGGATGGAGATGACGCCGAGGCGATTAAGGCTAAAACTGAATCTCTGACGCAAGTCGCTATGAAGATCGGCGAGGCACTTTACAAAGAGCAACAAGCCAACCCTGAAAGCGGCGCTGAGCACACCGATGAAAAAGTCGTTGATGCTGACTTCACTGAAGTTCATGATGATGAAGAGCCTAAAGCTTAACCGTTTTATTTCCAGGAGCCAGGCAAAAGCTGGCTCCTTTTGACAAAAGAAGATGCAACCTCGTCCGAGATATATGCAAAAAGCCTATATTCATTTCGCCTTGCGAGCAGTGTATTCCTTAGTTATTGATTCAACATCACCATCAGCGATGATTTTCCCCTTCTCCAGCCAAATGGCGCGATTGCACAATTCGTTCACAATGCTCATGTCATGCGAAGAAATAACCATAACCTTAGTTTTCTGAATGAAGTCTAAGGTTCTTTTTCTGGCCTTCTTGATAAAGTCGCCATCACCTGCCCCTATCATTTCATCCATGATCAGAATATCAGGCGCCGTTGAAGTTGCTATGGTTAAAGCTAACCTCATATACATCCCCGTGGAATATGTGCGCATGGGCAGATGTATATAGTCATGCAGCTCGCTGAAATCGACGATTTCTTTGACCTTTTCTTTCGCCTCTTTTATGGTCATCCCCATAAAAATACAGCGCATAATAATGTTGTGATGGCCACTATTCTCCGGGTCCATCCCCATGCCGATATCGGTCAAAGATGATATGTCGCCATTGCTTTCTATATGGCCAGCAGTTGGCTCATAAACCCCTGATATCACCTTCAGCATGGTGCTTTTCCCTGATCCATTATGCCCCAAGATCGCAACCCGGTCACCATGATTAATATCCAAATTAATATTATTCAACGCTTCAATATAGGTTGTTCCATCGTGGTTATGGGCCCGCCCACCCACGGCAGAAATGATATGGTTGCGGAACGATCTGGTTTTTGAATTGTATATTGAAAAGGTGACGCCAAGATCTCTGGCTTTAATATAAACATTCTGTTCTTTATCTTTTTTCATATCCATCCTCCCCTATAACCAATAAGCAATGCGGGCGCGCAGCTTGGCAAAGATCCAAACAGCAATCAGCAAAGCGGCGCCAGAATATGCCGCAGCCAAAATCCAATAAAGCATTGGCACCGGCTCGTTAAACAGAGGGTCCCGGCAAATTGAAATGAAAATCACAAAGGGATTAAGAAGCAGATATTTCCGCACATGCTCTGGCATAGACTCCATCTTCCACAAAACTGGGGTGACATAAATCGCCACCTGCATTAAACTCGCAACGATGTTTGAAACATCACGAAAGCGCAACCCAATCAATGAGAGGGTCACCACCACAGCATATAGAAAAACAGAGGTGATGGCAAAGCCTGCAAGAAACAAAACAACTCCCTTTAAAGAAATTGGCATTTGAAACGCCAGCGCAATCACCATAAACACCGGAAGATTGTGCAACATCACGGTGATGTTACGCACAAACAAGCTGTTGCAATAGGAAAGCTTTGGCAGGCCTAATTCCTTGATATAGCTGGTATAGCTGATGTAAAGCTGGCACCCCTCGGTGACGCAAGTTGATATATATGTCCATATGATCATCCCCAGGGTTATATATGGAACATAGGTTTTAATTGGTATTTTGAACAGATAACTCCACACCAAACTCAGAACGGTGATGTTAATTGCCAGCGATGCAGTCAGCCAAAACTGACCTAACTTGGAACGGGAATATCTCTTTTGAATTTCGTTCACCCCGATTAAACAAAATATCCGCCAAAACTTAAACGCCCCTAAAAAATCCTTCAAGGCTTTTGCACACTCTGTATAGCTTGGAAATATTGCCGCAACTTTCATATTACAACTGATTTGATAAGATTAAAAATTATAGACCAACAATGCCTTAATTGTCAATTTGTTTTAACCGCAGCAACCGGGCGGCTTCATCATCTTCCAACCACTGCGCATGCTGCAGCAGATGCTGCCGTTGATATTCCGCAACATCCGGATCTGGTGCACCCGGCAACAAAGCGACTCCCTTGAAAAACACGCCTAAAAACCCCACTCCATTTGCCTGGCAATAACCCATTATATCAGCAAGATAATCCATCCTGTCATCCACCATCACCATAAACTTCATTGCAATGTCCTCATGATAAGCCTGCAATGCCTGGCCCTTTGAGGCCGAGCCCGTCAGTAATATCCCCTTATAAAACGTTGGCCCTGCAGGCCCTTGCTTTTTATATGGAATGTTAGGGTTATCAGAAAATTTAACTCCAAGGGATGCAACCTCTTTAAATCGCCATTCTTCCATTGACTCGATGTTGCCAAACACACCAGAATCCATTTTAGTCAAAGCATAAATAGGCCTATGCTTTTTCAAGCCCTCAATAACAGCCGGCCATTGCGGGTCCACCAGCATAACCTTTCTTTGCAGGCGCCAATTGCTGACTATTTCAACATAGTTGCTGTATTTATCTTTATTGCTTTTAATTTCATCCACCATGCCATTATATGGCGGGGCGCGAAAGGTTGTTGACACCGGGGTTATGACAGTGTCATCTATATCAAGAAACACAACAGCGTCAGCCGGCACCCCCTGCAGGTGCTTTAGCACCTCGTCCACCGTCTCAGCCTCAACAATTTCATTAAATATTTTCAACCTACCCACCTAATTGCATCATCCACCCTGATTGTATTACATCCCACCAGCCTTAGGCAACAAATTTGTTTCCACGCCATTCAAACGCGCAAATAGTTTGCATGGTTTGAACTATTTTGCTAGAGTGGTCATAATCATAAAAAGAGATTAGCCAGATGGAACAAAACAAGAGCATCACGCAAAGGCCAGATTGGATCAGGGTTAAGGCACCTAACTCTCGCGAATATGCCCAGACCAGGGACTTAATCCGCTCTTATAAGCTAAACACCGTGTGCGAAGAAGCCGCCTGCCCCAACATCGGCGAATGCTGGGCGAAGAAGCATGCGACCGTGATGATTTTGGGAAGTGTCTGCACCAGAGCATGCCGCTTCTGCAACGTCGCAACTGGAATTCCAGATAAGCTGGACCCCCACGAACCAGATAATTTAGCCGCAGCCATTCATAAGCTGGGCCTCAGCCATGTTGTTATCACCTCGGTGGATAGGGATGATCTTGATGATGGTGGGGCCGACCACTTCGTGCAGTGCATCGCAAAGATAAGGCAGCTTTCACCAGGAACCACCATTGAAATCCTTACCCCTGATTTTCTGCGCAAAGATGGCGCGATTGAGAAGGTGGCTCAAGCTCAACCCGATGTCTATAACCACAATATCGAAACCGTGCCATCTTTATATCAAAAGATCAGGCCCGGGGCGCGATATTTTCATTCGCTGAATTTGCTGCATAAGGTAAAAACAATAAACCCTCATCTTTTCACCAAATCTGGCCTTATGCTAGGCCTTGGCGAAACCTTAGAGGAAGTGTTGCAGGTTATGGATGACCTGCGCGCTGCCAATGTTGACTTCATCACCATCGGGCAATATCTGCAGCCAACACCAAATCATGCAAAGCTAGAGCGCTATGCCACTCCGGAAGAATTTGAATATCTGGCAAGAGTGGCCAAGGTTAAGGGCTTCTTGATGGTTTCATCAAGCCCATTGACTCGTTCTTCATATCACGCTCAAGAAGATTTTAAAATTATGCAGGCAGCGCGCCAACAACAACTTCAAAAAGATAATCTAGATGTTGCCTAAATTAAAAGATTTAAAAAAATCCAGGCTTTCTATAACCCAGGAAGTTTCCAGCATACTCGGCTTTTTGCTTAAAAAACTAAAACCCATTTTATTGCTTATCATCGCGGGGTTCCTTATCGTTATACTTAATTCCGAAGGTTCATTGGTCACTTCTTTGCGGCATGAAGGGATGAGCAAGGTTGCCTCAATGTACCAAGCATTAAACACCCCCTTGGTGTGGATGAAAAACACCACCTTTCATATCAACCAAGCCTTAAATGCCCATAACCTGCTTCCTGATCTAACTGCAGAAAATGAAGCGCTTAAGCAAAAGATTAAATCTTATGAAGCCATGGAAGAGGAAAACAATCGCCTGCGCAACCTGTTGCAGATGGCAAATCATTCACTGTATTCACCAATTGCTGCAAGGGTTGTCAGCGAAAGCTTCAAGGGATCGGAAAGCAAGTTTCTTATTAACGCAGGCAAAGAAGCAGGGATAACCGAAGGAATGGCTGTGATAAATCAAGATGGATTGATTGGCCGGGTTATCGAAGTGGGTGAGCAAAGCGCCCGGGTTATGGCCCTGCAAGATGAGCAATCCAGCATCCCCGCAATTGTTAAACCGCTTAACAAACGCTGCGTCGTCCGCGGGCATAATGGCTTGGTTGATCTGCGAATATTATATATAAAGAAAGAAGAGCTGATGGCGGGGATGGAAGTCAGCACTTCTGGGGATGGCGATCTCTTGCCAAAGAACCTGCATATAGGCACCATCGCAGAAGATGGCAAATCCCTCTCCCCCGCCTTTAAACTGGAAAACCTTGATTATATTCTGGTGCTTAAGCTTAACAAAAACGCATCGATTAAGCGCTAGTGGCCGCATCTTAATATCCTAGCTGCGAAATTAATTATTGGCAAAGCCCAGAAAATGTTGCTAGACTAGAAGCTAACATAATAAGTTAGGTGATAATATGTTATCAGGAACAACGGATTTGCACAAACCAGCAAAGGTGCCGCCGCAGAATAAGCAAGCAGTGGGAAACGGGATGAGGGGCTACACCCAGTTTGACCCAGCCGTGTTCGCTCAAGAAGGAATGGATCACCGAGCAAAATATGAAGAATGGTTAGAAAGAACCAAATTTCAATTGAGCGAACTTAAACCAAAAACATACTATAGGATACCACCCATAACCCACTCGACTTATTTGACGCACCCGGCTCAGCCAATCCCGATGAAGGATTTATATATCGATAATTATGTGGCCACCTCAACAGGCCTAAGTGAATCGGACCCTAACTTTAAACATTATCTTTGGGCTAATTTCGACCCAGATGACCATAAGTATAGCCATGTTATCCCACAGTCAATAAGGGCGACCCCGGGCCTAAAAATCAGAAATGTTGATGAATTTAAAGACCATCCACTGTTTTTTAACCTGCAGGGTATACTAGATCATGGCAACCCAGCTTCTAAATTTGTGGAGGCCAGCGACATCGCCAGAGTGCTTGCCATGCAACAATATGGCGGGGTATATCACGATCTTGATTGGAAGCTTTATCGTCCAGAGATTTTGATAGGATATATGAAAACATTTCACTATCTTGGCGGGCAGGAAGGAACGGATTGGTTTAGCTCAATAGGCAATGCATTCTTTGCCAACAAAGCAGGGCATCCTGTGATTAACAAGCTGGCACAGTTAATGGAAAGGAATTTAAACCAAGAAAAATACAGCGAATATGTGCCAGACTATATTAAATTTCCAGCCAGAGAATTTGACCGCGTGATATCCCAAACAGGGCCCATCGCCATGACAATCGCATATCACCTGGCCAGCAACCAGGAGGGAAATGTTAATGCAGTGCTGCCATGCCACATTCTATATAATGTCGATTATGCAAGGGATAAACCAACCGGCCAAGATTATAAGAAAGCGAACTTCCAGAAAGATTGGGAAGGGATAAAGATTGAAACAATAGGCGGCGACCAATTCTCGGGCAACTGGGGGAAAACCTATCTGCAAGACATAGAGTATAAGCCAGAAGATTTAGGCTATCCTAAGCAGGAAGTTGAGGCTAAAGAAATGTTTATGGCTATCGAAGATGGTGGCATTGAAGCTGTTAAATCATTAATAGCTGCAGGCGCTGATCTTAATGCCATAAATAAGTATGGCTACCCCCCTCTTCACATTGCTATCATAACTCAGAAAAGCGAGATTGTTCGGTTATTACTAGCTGCCGGTGCTGATCTTAATGCCATAGATAAGTATGGCTACACCCCTCTTTACAATGCTATCATAACTTGGAAAAGCGAGATTGTTCGGTTATTACTAGATGCAGAAGCTGATGTGAATGCCATAGATAAGTATGGCGACACCCCTCTTCACATTGCTGCCCGTCATGGAAAAAGCGAGATTTCTCGGTTATTACTAGCTGCCGGTGCTGATCTTAATGCCATAGATAAGGATGGCTACACCCCTCTTCACAATGCTATCATAACTTGGAAAAGCGAGATTGTTCGGTTATTACTAGATGCAGAAGCTGATGTGAATGCCATAGATAAGTATGGCAAAACCCCTCTTCACATTGCTGCCCGTCATAGAAACAGCGAGATTGTTACGTTATTACTAGATGCAGAAGCTGATGTGAATGCCAAAGATAAGGATGGCAACACCCCTCTTCACATTGCTGCCCGTCAGGGAAACAGCGAGATTGTTCGGTTATTACTAGATTCCGGTGCTGATGTGAATGCTAAAGACAATGAAGGCGAAATTTCTTTAGATCGTGCTCAAAACGAAGATATTAAAAGCATGATTAAGGAAGCTCTGGCAAAACAAGCTGTTATGCTACCTCCACCACCTGCTTCTGCCATTACTGAGGCAAGCCCCACACTCTGGCAAGATAAGGTTGGGCATCCCGCGGCGGCAGGCAAAACCCTTATGCTACCACCTGCGCCTGACTTTAAAAGCGCGACCCCAACTGCAGACCTTCATTATGCAGCCACCACCATGCTAGCACTTGGAGTGCTGAGCAAGATGCTTGGTGCGAACTGGTTTTCTGGCTTGGTTGCGCCTAATGCGCCCATTTCTTCACCATCCGAAGAAAATCCATATGCCCCAGAACATTGGCAAGAATTAATGAATTCTGGAAAAGCAGTGAAAGAATTTAAACAATCATTAAAAACCCAGCCAAATCTAAGGAAGATGGCTGATGCCATAGAGAAAAAACCCATCGATGAAAAATGTTCCACATGGAACAAATCTGCTTGGGATAAATTTTTTAAAGAAGACCCAGCCTTATCAGAATGGATCGAAAAAATGAAGCCCGTCTTAAAGCAAATAAGAGATAACGCAGGGGCTGAGAGATAGGCAAAAAGCCCAGACCTTTGCCTGTCGCATCCTCTGCCATTTCAAATTTTAAAAGACTTTTGCAACAGATCCTTGTGTTAAACAATAAAAAGTAATAGTGTGCATAACAAAGATGGTTTTATGAGTGTTTTATTATGCGCATAGTTGTTATTGGCACTGGCTATGTTGGTCTGGTTGCAGGAACTTGCTTCTCTGAACTGGGCCTGCAGGTTCAATGCCTGGATCAAGACCCCGATAAAATCAACCTGCTTAACTCGGGCAAAATTCATATCTATGAGCCAGGGCTTGAAGAGCTGGTGGCAAAAAATATCCGCTCTAACCGCCTCAGCTTCACTTTGGATAAAAGCATTTTATCAGGGGCTGACTTGATATTAATTGCCGTTGGCACCCCTGCGAAAGAAGATGGCAGCGCCAACCTCACATATTTAAACCAAGTGGTGCAGGATATAGCCCACCACTGCCCACAAGGCAAACCAGTGATGATAAAATCCACCGTCCCAGTGGGAACGGCCAAAAACGTGGCTAAGCAACTGAAGGACCTTCGCCCGGATGCTTGTTACGAGATTATATCAAATCCAGAATTCCTGCGTGAAGGATCTGCCGTGCAAGACTTCATGAGGCCTGAAAGGGTAGTGATAGGATGCAATGAAACCATCCAAGGGGTGGTCAAAAAGATGTATACCCCCCTCACCAATCGCGGCATTCCCCTGTTGTTCACCGACAATCAAACTGCAGAGCTGATCAAGTATACCTCCAACTGCTATCTAGCAATGCGTATTGCCTTTTTAAATGAGATTGCCGACATTGCCGAGGTGGTGGACGCCAACATCGACCAGATTGCCGATGGAATTGGCATGGACAGCAGGATTGGCCGCAAATATCTGAGTGCCGGCCCTGGGTTTGGCGGGTCATGCTTCCCTAAAGACACAGCGGCCCTCTCCCACATCGCCCATACCCATGGCAAGCCGAGCAAAATTTTGGATGCAACGATAGAGGCGAACAACCACAGAAAAATCTCTATGATCAATAAAATCACCAGCGCATTGGATGGAAAGCTCGATAATAAAAAATGTGCTATATTAGGCCTGACCTTTAAGGCCGACACCGATGATGTGCGCGATGGGCCAAGCCTTGACATCATCCCCGCTCTTTTGGCAAAGGGTATAACGATATCCAGTTACGACCCCAGAGGAATGGACGAAGCAAGAAAAATATTCGGCGATAAAATCACCTATCACAACAACCCATATGAAGCAACTGATAGCGCTGATGTGGCGGTGATATTAACCGAATGGGCAGAATTTTCAGCGATTGATTTAATGCAGATGACTGGCTCGATGAAAAGCCCGGTGATCGTCGACCTGCGCAATATGTTCACAATTGATAAAATGGCGAATCTTGGAATTAATTATATATCGATTGGCAGGCCAAGGGTCAGCAGCAGTTCTTGATAAAACTGACTTTATAGACTATCCTCTTTGGAAGCAACCAAACTTCGAGCCATCAATGCGCCCAGCTTTGTTATATAACTTATTTGCTGATCTGAAGAACATCAAGGGCGTTGGCCCTAAGCGTTATCAGGCTTATCAACGGCTGGGATGCAACGTTGTGCGCGACCTTATCTTCCATTACCCCAACAATGTGCTGGATCGCAGGGCAAGCCCTTCGCTCGCCGTGGCACATGATGGCCAACTTGCAACTTTAATAGTTAAAATCGAACGCCATATCACCCCATCATCCCGTCGCATGCCGCATAAAATCATATGCAACAACGAGACAGGCAAGATAACCCTTGTTTATTTCAATGGCGCCGAGATCATAAAAAATAAATATCCAGCTGGGCAAAGCGTTGTGATCAGCGGCAAGATAGACCGCCAATTCGATGGCCTGCAGATGACCCATCCTGATATAATCGCCCCCGCCGCTGAATATGAAAAGGTGCGCAGCCTGGAGCCGATATATCCTCTAACCTATAGCCTTAACAATCGCTATCTATCCGATACCATTCGCAATATGGTTAAGTTTATGCCTAAATTGCCAGAATGGTTGCCCGAGGAGGTTATCGTTAAATTCAAGTTCCCCAGCTGGCATCAGGCATTGCATCAGCTGCATCACCCACAGCACAGCAACGATGTTTCTGGAACAACTCCGGCCAAAGATCGCTTGGCCTTTGATGAATTATTAGCCCAGCAATTAAGCCTGCGCATCGCCAGAAAAAACGCTTTTAAAAAACCGAAAACCCCATTGGTGTTTAATGGAACTTTACTAAACCAACTTAAAGGGCTGCTGCCATTCACCTTGACCGATGATCAAACCAGCGCTCTTCAAGAAATATCAGCTGAGCAACTTTCACCGCAACGGATGGTTAGGCTTTTGCAGGGGGATGTTGGTTCGGGAAAAACGTTGGTTGCATTTGGCGCCATATTAAACGCCATAGAGGCCGGTGGGCAAGCCGCCCTCATGGCCCCGACGGAAATTCTTGCTCGCCAGCATTATAGCACCCTGCAAGCCTTATCGGAAAAATTGGGCATAACCTGCCATCTGTTAATTGGCAAGGGCAGCACCTCTGAACGAAACAACGCCCTGGCCGCCACAGAAGATGGCACGGCGCAGCTGGTGATTGGAACCCACGCACTGATGCAAGACAGGGTGACGTTTAATAATTTGGCCCTGGTGGTGATTGATGAACAACATCGCTTTGGCGTGGAACAGCGCCAGTCCCTTCTTAATAAGGGAATAGAAAGCGATCTGCTTCTTATGTCTGCCACACCAATTCCCAGAACTTTGAGCATGGTGAGTTACGGCGATTTGGACATCACCATAATCCGCCATAAACCCAAGTCAAGAAAATCCATCACCACTAAATTGGTGCCTGGCAATCGCCTGGATGAAACGATAGAACGCCTGCAAACAGCAGTTTCAGAAGGGGTGAAGGCATATTGGCTTTGCCCATTGATTGAAGAATCTGAGAAATCCAACCTAATTAACGTCACTGCCCGTTATGATTACCTGTCGAAATTAATGCCTGGTAAAGTTGGCCTGCTGCACGGGCAGATGAAGGCAGATTTGAAAAACGAGGTGATGCAAAGCTTTATAGCGGGTGAGCTGCAAATAATTGTGGCCACCACCGTGATTGAAGTGGGGGTTGATGTTCCTGATGCAACCGTTATGATCATAGAAAACGCCGAGCACTTCGGCCTGTCGCAGCTGCATCAGCTGCGCGGCAGGGTTGGTCGGGGCGAGCTGCAGTCCAGCTGCATTTTGCTATATAACCAGCCAATTGGCCAGGTCAGCTATGAACGGCTTAAGGTTATGCGCGGCAGTGAAGATGGCTTCGAGATCGCCCAGAAAGATTTAGACATGCGCGGCAGCGGCGAAGTGCTGGGCACCAAGCAAAGCGGCCTGCCCGACTTTAAAAATTTTGATTTCTGGCAACAGCAACATCTGATATCGGTCACCAATCAGCTGGCAAGCGAGATTATCGATCAAGACCCAGCCCTGGAATCGCCCAAATATCAACAATTGCAAATTCTGCTGCACCTATACGACCACGACAAAAGCCTGATGTATTTAGGTGGCTGAAGCAACGCCTGATTAAGACGCGCGGTGATATCTCATATCCCTGGCGCGCTTAAGAATTTTCTCTTCAATTTCCTGAGCTAAAGCCGGATGAACCTTGGCTTCTTCCCAGCCAGCGCCCCTTCTGATTTGCTTAAAGGCAGAAACCTTAACACCATCGGTTCTCAAGTCAGAAGTCACAATCACTATGTTAAGCTTGAAACGCTCGTTAGGGTTGCCCGGCAATTGCTGCCAATCTGTCAGCACTGTGCCCCCGAATGGGTCAGCAGATGCCAGCGGCATTGTGTATACTGTGTCTAGTGTTGCTCTCCAAAGATAGCTGTTAACGCCAATTCCATTAGAGCCAGCAGAACGACGGTTTTTACCACCAAAAATAACCATTCCTTCTTCGCCCGTCAATTTCCCCATGCGCGCTTCTTCAAGCTGGTCTTTGCTTTTAGGATAGGTTGGATCCAATTTCTTGGAGCCACTGCATCCAGTTAAAAGGCTGCATATCATCAAGGCAATAACTGCATGGCGCGCTTTAAATTCTTTCATATCCTAAACCAATCAAAATTGTTTTATAATCAATATCACTAAAGCAGCGAAGTTGTCAAGAAAGAGGATATAAGAAGTGGAGAAAATTAGGTAATATTTGCAGTTTATGGCAATTAATGGTAGGATCCGGCATAAATGACTTTTATGGAATGAATAGATGCATATAACCACTCGCTTCGCCCCCAGCCCCACTGGCTTTCTTCATGTGGGCAATGCCAGAACAGCCTTGATTTCATGGTTGTTTGCCAGGCGCAATCAAGGGACGTTTATCTTAAGGATTGACGACACAGATCAAGAGAGATCTCAACAAAGATATGTTGATGCCATCAAGGAAGATCTAATATGGCTGGGCCTCACCTGGGATAAGGAGGTTGTTCAATCCCACCGGATGGAACAATATAATGCAGCGAAGGAACAGATGCTCAAAGATGGGCGCCTTTATCCATGTTACGAGACAACCGAAGAATTACAAATTAAAAAGAAATTGCTTTTGGGGCAAAACAAGCCACCCATTTATGACAGGGCAGCATTATCTTTAACAGCGCAGCAAAAACAAGAGCTGGAAATTTCCGGAATCAATCCACATTATCGCTTCTTGTTAAGTGAAGGAAAAATAGAATGGCCCGACTTGGTGCGTGGGTCAATCAGTTTCGACACTAAAAATTTAAGCGACCCAGTTTTGATCAGGGCCGATGGCACCATGACATATTCAATCGCCTCAGTGGTTGATGATGTTGAATTTAAAATCTCGCATATCATACGCGGGGAAGATCATATAACCAACAGCGCAACCCATGTGCAGCTGTTTTCCGCCATGGGGGCAGCCATCCCTGAATTCGCTCATATATCATTATTAAAGTCAAAAGAGGGGGGAATTTCCAAGCGCTATGGCGGCTTTGAAATCAGATCTCTGCGCGAGCAAGGCTTTGACCCTATGGCTGTGCTCAGCCTTTTGGCCAAGATGGGAACTTCAGATGCCATAGAAGGCTGCACCGACATAAATAAATTGATCGAAGGATTTTCGATGGCGAAGCAGTCAAAATCCACCGTAACTTACGATATTGCAGAGCTAACCAGGCTTAATTCGCAAATCCTTCACCACAAATCATGGGATGAAGTTAAAGCCCAGCTATACGATATGGGAATGAGCGGAGTCACCTCCATGTTCTGGGATGCAGTGCGGCCGAACATATCAACCCTAAGCGAGGTTAAGGATTGGTATGATATATGCTGCGCCAAGATAACCCCTTGCACAGATGATGTGGAATTCACCACAAAGGCTGCACAGCTTTTGCCCGAAGGCGAATTCGATCAAACCACCTGGGATCAATGGATGAAAATTGTGAAGGCTGAAACCGGGCGCTCTGGCAAGGATCTGTTCATGCCAATCAGGAAAGCCTTAACCAATATGGAACATGGCCCCGAGCTTAAACTGGTGCTGGTGATTTTAGGACGCGACACCACGTATAAAAGATTAATAGGTCTTGCGGCTTAGGTTTAATACCCCTGGTAAAAACCCGATCCACTTTTATTGGATCGAGCTTGATCCTCGCTGGCATAAGCGGCTAATGAGCGCTCAAGTCGGCTTAGCCCTTCCGAATAATAGATGGCGTTTGATCTTAGGCGCCCTGATATAATAGGCTGATCAAATGGAACTGCAGCTGAAGGCGCCGGGGCAGAAGCGGCATCTATGGCTGAATGTGTCTGGCTATCTCCCACCATTCCAAGCAGATTCGCACTGGAGCTTCTTTTAATCTTAATTTTTGTAACATCTCCTGCTTTCTTTAGCCCCTTCACAATATTTCTTGTTAGCAGAGAATCTATCTCCTCCAGTTTAGCTGGACTTATTGGATTACCCGATAAATTAATTGATCTTAAGGCATAGTTATCCTTTAATCCAGCAATGATTGATTCCGCCCCTTCATCATCTATAAGGTTATCGCTTAAATCCAGATAGGTTAAACTCAAGCCTTTCTTCAATAACATTTCATATGCCTTCATTTCACCATTAAGGCCAATGTTACAGCCAGTTGCAGTGAGGTGCGTTAAAGTGAAATTTCCTCTCATACACTTATGCCCATACAAACTCACTGAATCTTTCAAAGAAAACTCTGTTAATTTGCTGTCCAATAACAAAAACATGCGAATATATTCTCTCTTGCCATCCCCCTTCTCTTCTTCTCCACCACCAATAATGCTGAGCTTTTTTAAATCTTTGTTAAACAACAACACATTATTCATAGGAGCTATGCTAAGGTCACAGTTGTATGTCACCTCGAGCTCTTTTATGACTTTATCCCTCTCCATATCACTAGCGAAATCTTCATAATAACAGCCCGATGAGAGATTGATCTTCACAGAGCTAAACGTCACGCTTTCCGCTTTCATTGAATCTATTAACTGCTTAAGATCTTCTTCCCCACGGATAATCGCCACATCTTCAGGCGGGTTAACTTCTTCAGATCGCATAACATTCACCCCGATAATTAACGAAACGCAATCTTATTATATATCATTAATATATAATAAGCGCCATCGAGAATGTAAATATGGGTTTTTAATCTCAAACAGCAACCTTGAATCTATAACCTAGCCTTTCTGATCGAGGCAACAACTGCGATGCCTAAAGAGGCGAATATCACCGACAATGAAACAATACTTGAAATGTGCATACCCATAACACCCAAGATCATTTTCACCCCGATGAAGCCCAAGATAACAGCTAATGCATAATGCAAATAAACAAATTTATCGATAACCTTGATCAACACGAAATATAAAGATCTGAGGCCTAAAATGGCGAATATATTAGATGAGAACACCACAAAGGAATCCTGCGTGATGGCAAGGATAGCGGGGATGGAATCCAACGCAAATATCAAATCTGTTTGCTCTATCAGCACCAGCACCAACATCATTGGGGTGAACATTCTTTTGCCATCTTGATAAACGACAAATCTACTGCCATAAAAATTTTCAGTTATTCTAAAGTGCCTCTTGAGCCATGATATAACAGCGTTCTCTTTAACTTCTTCAGAACCTTTGGAAGACATAAGCAGCTTATAAGAACTGAATATTAAAAAGGCGC
>Ga0114977_10000430_pt1 | contig 28168 bp, 30 predicted proteins | sample S_130805_MF_Meta_FD_87026 | JGI IMG/M metagenome (GOLD analysis project Ga0114977, IMG submission 87026) | Freshwater microbial communities from Lake Simoncouche, Canada to study carbon cycling - S_130805_MF_MetaG | ecosystem: Environmental > Aquatic > Freshwater > Lake | place: Lake...
CGCCACCCCTCGTACATCACTCCAACAGATTACTCCTCCATTAGAACAATTGAAACATACAAGGTACTCCCCAGCCTATAGAAAATGCGGGTATGGAAACCGCGATATAGCTCTAGCGCCAGAGATTTTTACTTAGTTTACTTTACTTGACCAAAACTTCCATTTCTTCAGGAAAATAGCCACCTTCCGTGTCAACCAACTTTGTAAACCAGGTCTGTTTGGTTGACAACCTGGTTGACACTTTGGTTTACATATAATTTATTTAGGTCGCCTATTATATGGAGATTGATTTGTCGGTTTTAAGGAAATGCTTTCCTGGCTTGCCTTAGTTGATATTGCAGCCTCTGTTCTACCAATTTTCAAACCAATAACACGGGTTGGTGTATTTTGATCAGCAAGTTTTTGAAGTTGTTTCACTTCTTGAGTAGTCCATGGTTTACCACTATTTCTATCTGATTTTGACATTTTTAACTCCTATTAATTAAATTGATTTATAATCTGGCTAATACCATTCAGCCTGGTGGCGGATACGGATCATGACCGTACGTCCATTCGGTCCGCCATTGATTATCACGTCCTTGGATAAGAACTTGTGCATCTTTACCATTTTTTCCAGCTTTATGAGCTGCATCTACAGATGCACGTATTGCTCCGGATTGTGTTATATACGGACCATAGTGTTCACCATTAAATTTGATTTTCCACTCACCTCCGTGAGATACAACGTAATAAACAGCACGTGACATATTTTTAACTCCTTATAGTTATTAGTTACCACTTGCGGATGGTATTATAGCATCAAAAATAAACCAGAATAAAAACTAGAATAAGTCAAATTATTCTTTATAATATTCTTTATCTGGGATAATGTATAATTATGAAATCAAAATCTCTGCATCCTACTCAAGAAAAATTATTGAAGCTGTTGGAAGAAAATTCTGACGATCCTGTAACATTTAAAGAATTACAGGAAATGCTTGATGTATCATCTACTAGTGTAGTTGCTCATCACATGCAGCAGTTGGAAAAGAAGGGATACTTAAAAAGAAATCCGTATAATCCTAAAGATTATCAAATTATGAATGACGGCCCTGAAAATCCTATAGCACGCTTAAATCTTTATGGTCTGGCGACGTGTGGGCCAGATGGATCTATATTAGATGGGGATCCAATAGACAGAATACCAATTTCTTCTAGATTACTTACTTTTCCTGCAGTAGAGGCTTTTATTGTAGAAGCAAAAGGTAAATCAATGGAACCCAGAATTCATGAAGGTGCTTATGTTATTGCCCGCAAAACATCCCATCTAGAAAATGGTAAAGTTTATGTATGTGTTAATAATGGATTAGCTATAATTAAGAAGGTTCAAATTGACGGTATCAATAAGATTCTACGTTCTTTTAATGAAAGCGTTCAGCCATTTAATGCATCCCGTGATTTTAGAATTGAGGGAGAGGTAAAAGCCATTATTTCAAGAAAAATTTAGTTTTTTGCTAAAGCACCATAGCAGTATATCCCTACCAAATTCCTTCTGTAATACAATAGTGGCGCCGGTATCTAAACATTGCACTTTCTGTGCAGTAATAGTATTCATAACCTGCCTTGCAACTAAAGATAAAATTATAATGAAACAAAAAGAATCTGTTAATGAAGAGCTAACACTTCCAAAGCTTGAACAACATCTATGGAAAGCAGCTGATATACTGCGCGGCAGTATCGATAGCGCCGATTATAAGCACTATATTTTCGGGCTGTTATTTTTCAAACGCCTGAGTGATGTATGGCAAGAAGAATACGAAAAAGCCCTTGCTGTTTTTAAAGATGAAGCAATAGCCGCTGATCCAGAGGAACATCGCTTTCATATCCCAGAAGGTGCATTCTGGACTGATATAACTAAGCACACCACCAATATTGGCGAGCACCTTAATAATGCCTTTCATAAAATTGAAGATGCCAATTTACGCCTGAAGGATATTTTTCAGGATGTGGATTTTAATAACAAGCAACGCTTTCCTGACGCTACCTTACAAAAACTAATCCAGCATTTTGATAAATACCGCCTGCGTAATATCGATGTAAGCGCCGATATGCTGGGCAATGCCTATGAATATCTGATTAAACAGTTTGCGGATGATTCCGGCAAAAAGGGTGGTGAATTCTATACGCCTGAATATGTGGTGAAGTTGATGGTGAAGGTGCTTAACCCAGATGAAGGCATGAGTATTTACGACCCCACCTGCGGTTCTGGCGGTATGTTGATACAAAGCTATCATCATTTGCAGGAAACAGGCAGAAATCCAAAAACACTGGCGCTTGCAGGGCAGGAAAAGAATCTGAATACCTGGGCAATCTGCAAAATGAATATGTTCCTGCATGATATTGACGATGCAATTATTGATAGGGGCGACACGCTACGCAATCCGCGCAACCTGATTGCCGAAGGTAGCAAGGGCTTGAAACAGTTTGATAGGGTAATTGCCAACCCGCCTTTTTCGCTGAAGGAATGGGGTTATGACATTTGGAATAAGGGCGATCCGTTTGGACGTGATGCTTATGGATGCCCGCCGCAATCCTATGGTGATCTGGCGTTTGTGCAGCATATGATTGCCAGCCTTAAGGATGGCGGCAAGATGGCGGTGGTGTTGCCGCATGGGGTGTTGTTCCGCGGTGGTGGTGAGGGCAGAATTCGCGAGGGATTACTGAAGCAGGATATTGTGGAAGCGGTTATCGGTATTGCACCAAACCTGTTTTATGGCGCAGGAATTCCGGCCTGTATTCTTGTGATAAATAAAAATAAACCTGCAGATAAAAAAGATAAGGTAATGCTTATAAACGGTGCGGAGGAATATAAGGAAGGCAAGGCGCAGAATACGCTGACGGCTGAAAATGTACGCCGTTTTGTTAGCACCTACATTGCCTGGCGGGATGCGGAACGCTTCGCCCGTGTTGTGCCTATGGCAGAAATTGCCGCCAATGATTATAACCTTAATATTGCCCGCTATGTTCATACGGCGGAGGATGAGGTGGCAATTGACGTGCAGGCGGAATTGGTTAGCTTAAAAGATTTAATGGCAAAGCGTGATGCGGCAGAAGCTGTAATGATGGGGCGTCTGAAGGGGTTGGGTTATGATTCCTGATGGGTGGGAGGTACAAGAGTTAGGAGGCTGTTGTTTTGTTACAAAGTTAGCAGGCTATGAGTATACAAAATTTTTCGATTACTCTATTGGTGGCGAAATAATTACCATTAGAGTGCTTAATATCCTAAAGGGCGCACTTGATTTAACAAATATACAAACAATTCCTCTTGAAACTTCACGTGCATTACCAAGATCACAATTAAAAAAGGGAGATTTGGTAATTGGATACGTTGGTTCAATCGGTAATGTATCAGTCATTACAGAAGATAATAAATTTCACTTAGCACCAAACGTAGCAAAAATCACTCCTTCGGATGAATTAGATTCCGTATTTCTAATGCAACAGATACTTAGTGATGTAGCTCAGGCTGGTCTAAAACTTTTAAGTGCTACAACATCTCAAGCCGCTTTGAGTATGACTAACTTGAGAAAGCTAAAAGTTTTACTCCCCCCACTGCCAGAACAAAAGCGGATTGCGGAAGTTTTGGGCGGGGTGGATGCGGCGATTGAGGCCACCAAAGCCGTCATATCACAAACCAAAAAAGTAAAACAAGGGCTGCTGCAAACCCTGCTGAAACGCGGCATCGACCACACCAAATTCAAACCCTCCCCACTTGGCCAAATTCCAGAGGCGTGGGAGGTGGTAGAACTTGGCAATTTGCTTGAAGAAATCAAAGGAGGTGGAACTCCCTCTAAAAAGAATCCAGAATATTGGAATGGTCAAATACCTTGGGCTTCAGTAAAGGATTTAAACTCAGGAATTTTTGATAAAACTGAGGATTACATTACAGCAATAGGATTAAAGGAAAGTGCCTCTAATCTTATTCCAGCTGGCACTATTATCCTTGCAACACGCATGGCTGTAGGAAAAGCAATAAAATTTATATGCGACGTTACTATAAATCAGGACTTAAAAGCATTATTTCCAAAGTCATCTCTTAATAAGGATTTCTTGTTTTTTTGGCTAGACTGCTACCGTGCAGAAATTGAAAAGCTATCTTCTGGCAGTACAGTTAAGGGTATCCGCCTAGAATCATTACGTGCTATGGGGGTGGCACTCCCCCCACTCCCAGAACAAAAAGCCATTGCCGCCATTTTAGAAAGCATCGACACCCAACTAACCACCGAAACCACAAAACTCACCACCCTTCAGCAACTCAAAAAAGGCCTGATGCACGATTTGCTCACAGGCAAAGTGCGTGTGCAGAAACTTAAAGGAAAAGCCGCATGAGTGAATATCTACTTGCCGAAAAACCATGCATCGATGAACTTGTCGCCCTCGGTTGGCAGTGGCTTAAACCAAAGGATAATGAACTGTCCCGCGATGGGATGAATCAGGTTATTTTGCGCGATGAATGTATTGCCGCCATCGGGCGCATCAATAATGTGGATGAAGAAACCGCGCGAGCAACCTATAGTGACCTGCTGCATATTCACGATAACCAACAATTCACAAAAGTTTTACGTGGCGATTATAGCCGCAGCGTTTCCGGCGAAGCCAAAAAGAAAACCATCCATCTTATCGACTTCAAAAACATTGCAAATAACCGCTTCACAGTCACCAACCAGCTTTATGTGCAGGCGCAGAAAAACCGCATTCCTGACCTGGTTCTATATGTAAACGGCATTCCGCTGGTGGTGATTGAAGCCAAAAGCCCGCTTTATTATAACGACAAAACCGGCGAAGCATTCGAGCAGATAAAACAGTATGAACAAGATATACCGCGCCTATTTTATTCCAATTTATTTAATATCATAACCGATGGCATACATGTTTTATATGGAGCAACAGGCGCAAGGTCAGAGTTTTGGGGTGAGTGGAAAGACCCGTGGCCAAAACAAAAACAAGATTTTAGTAACGATTTAGCCAGAGGTATAACGGCGTTGTACTTAGAAACGTCATAACCATTATTTTCAATTATCGTTACATTATTGTTTTCCATTTTTATAATCCCTTATATAAATTACATTCTCTAATGCCTGTTTTTCTGCATCCGCCCTGGTAAGGCCGCCGTCATATTCCATTATAGCGGCGCGTTCTTCATAATTCATGCGTTCATCTTCAGTAAGGCTATGGTAGTATTTTGCAAAATCTACAACGTTACCACCTAAAGCACCTAAAACACCTAAAGTTTCAGGCTTATGTAATATTTCCTTTTCAAACTTTTCAATATCAAACTTTGGGAAATTTGCCATATTTTACCCCTTTATGATTTTCCAAGTATCCTTGCGCCTCTGGCCGTTTACCACTGTTCCCTCACTGTTTTTGTGTAACCAACCATGTCCTTCCAATATGGTAACAATTCTGGATGCTTTGGCCTTTGTATCAATGGCATTTATGCTTCGCTGGTATATATCGGGAAGTGATATATTTTCTTCACTCCAGTTGTTATGCAGCCAGTATAATAATTTCTCGGCAAGCATTATATCAGGGTCAAGCCTGCCTTCATCAAACAGGCGTAACGCTTCACTTGCATAGTAGGAGGCAATATCAATACCCATTTTCAGGTATCGGTATTCCAGGTTCTCAGTATAGATATTTTCTGTAAGGGCAATAGTTGCGGCTATTCTTAAAGCATGTTCTGGAAGTTTATTTGCAAGCCCCCTGATAGGTTCAAGCTCTTTACCTGGTGCTATACTAATTTCAATATGGTCTGCAAACTTATTATGCAGGGCGGCAGTTTCATCATTTAAAGTAATTACCCTTGGTGTTAGTTCATTTGTGCAGCTCTGTTTTATGGGTAATGGTATAGCCAATATGCTATCTATAGCAGACTTATATTTGTCTAGTGCCTGGTAGCTTTCTGGCTTAATTAAATGTTGTAACCTTGTGCCTGCTGCAGTTAATGGGGATGCAACCAGTACCCTTGATAATATGCCCTGGTCTTTTAGGGCATAATCAGATAGGAAACCTGCAGCAACATTAGGTTGCGCCATTAGGTGCATACATAATCGCCTGCCATTTAAAATTATAGTGCCATCGCCAGCACGCACCCTTTTGATTGATTTGCCATCCCAAACATCTGAAAGCGCGGCTGCAGTGCGGATTTTATTTTCTTCTTTCATGCCGTGCCCGCCAATAAATTGGCCACCTTCAGAAGAAAATAAACCCATGCTTGGCTGTCCTATAAACATCAATTTGCACAAACCTTCAAAGGTCGGTTCTGAACAAACAAGTAGCGGTACAAGTGGTGCTTCAGGTTGTTTGCCGACCGCATCTAAGGCTATTTTCTTGCTGTCTCGGTCAGGGTGTTTTTTTATATTTTTTAGAATATCCTGGCGTTGCTTTTCCCATGCGGCAAAATCATTTTGCCAGCTAGGTATGTCCAGGTCATATTGCTCTTTCAGCTTTGCTTCATAACCGCTGCAACCATTGCTGGATGTTTTGAATTGCTGGGTTTGTGGTATAGGCTGGAATGCTCTTTTATGGTTTCCGATATTACACCTATTATGCACCTGCTATTGAAGTATTGTGCTACTATGGATTTAGTATCATTACACTCACGCCATATTTTACCAACATAATCACTTATTGGCTTTTCGTTAACTTTAGGTGCTTTAGGTACGAACGGTATAATATTTTTATAGTCATTACCTAAAATCTCCCTGGCTGCCTGGTATTGGCTAACACCAAGCAAATACGCATACAGGCTAACAATATCACTACCTTTGTCACTAGTTGCAAAATCCTGCCACTGCCCAGTTATAAGGTTAATCCTGAAAGAACCAAGTTTGTTATCATGTCTGGTAGGGTTGAGGGCGACGTATTCTTGCCCTTCGCACCTGCCATGTGGCAACAAGCCAATTACTACCGCCCTTACATCCTGGCGCAGTATATTATTTGCAGAATCGAATATATTTCTATTTTGCATTTTGCTGCCATTCATTAAGCAATGAAAAAAACCCACCAGATTTTCTTTAATCTGGCGCACATCTTCAGTAGTTAAGTTTTTATTAGTTTTATGCTGCCAAAACGCAATATCTGCGTTCACAGTTTCAACACGAATGCTGGACATAGTGCCCCCTTTGCATTCCGCTTACTTCTGAATCACACAGATAGATTTACGGTAAGATTTTACTTATAAAACCGCCCCAATTACAGGGGTCAGTAAAATATTAAAGGTCGTTTAATTCTTCTTCAGGAATAGTAATTTTATGGCTTTTGCCTGCTTTATAGGTAACTTGACGCTTCTTACCATTCACTGTATCGCACTCTATTTCACACTTGAAAAAACCGTGCTTTATTCCTGCAACCATATCTGCAAGAATCCTTGAAAAGAAATCCTTGTGCTCTTGCCTTTTTATTTTCTCTATATCCATTATTATTTACCCTTATGTAGATTGTGCCCTAAACGCTAAACATTATACTTAAAAAAATACTAAAATGCAACTCTTTGACTTGTATTCTCAACTAACAATCCAAGCTCTTTTAATCTAATAATCATTGCCTGTGATGATACCCTAAAAGTTTTTGCAAACTCCTCGAACATCGTTTGTAAATAGCTATTATGGTTAAATGTAAGAACAAGCTTTCCTTCTATAAATTCAGAGCTATCTACGCTCTTATCAAAATAATAAGGGGCGTGGCTTCCCATATATTCCCCCCAGTGCTTATAAACCTTAGTCTTTTGCATTAATACACAACCAGAAAAATAATCAGCCTGCCACTCTATAGGCTCTTTATAATCACTTTTCCTACATAAAATACCGCTCGGTTTTTCTATGGCGTTATCTTCAAATAGGCTTGGCATAACTGGAGCGACTAACTCCTTATGTAAAATATAATGTCCAGTTTCATGCCCAAGGGTGAAATTATACCTGCCTTCCATATTTTTATAGTTATGTGGGTCGAGATTCTGGTTTATAGAAATTGCTTTATTATGAACATCTATACAACCAAGCACATCATCATCCAGCTCTTGAACATCTATAGTTATACCCAGGTGATGCTCTACAATTGAGTCAATTGGTGTATACAATGAGTCTATTAAGCCATATTTCTTTTCATAAGAAGCAATTAAATATTCCGCCTCACCTTCTATATTATTTTTTTCTATATACGGTACTTTCATTAATTATCGCCTTTCTTCAATCTTTCTGCATTAGCTATTAGTTTTTCAAATTTATCCTTACTAAGCCCTTTTGAAGCTCTTAGAAACTGCGCCATTTCCACTGGTCTTTTTGTAATAATCGCAAGATTTTCAGAAGATATTTTGCCAGCCAGTGCCAACAATTCATCTTCGTTACACTTTAATTCTTTGGCAATACGCCTGATTGTATCCTCTGCAGGCGGGTCAAAATCCCCACGTTCAATTTTAGAAAGATACGTAGGGCTTATATCAACCTTTTCTGCAAACCCCCTTAGTGTTACAGGCGGGTTTAATGCAAGCCTTTGTTTACGTATAAAATCCCCAAATTCTTGTTTGCTAATATTCGACATAATACATCCTTTGTTTATAGTTTAGTATATACTACACGCACTGTCAAGTAATACTAAACAACATAACAAGATTTTTTAAAACTAAAATATGAATTATTACTTTAGGTGGTTTAGGTGCTTTAGGTAGTCGGCAGTTTAAATTGCAAAATAAGGATTCGAACTGAATAAACCCACTTTATATTGTAGATATAGACTCGAATGCATACTGTGCCTGGGGTGTAGGCATCATACAAATGGTTCGATATTGCTCAACAAAGGGGACGGCACTTACATTTTGGCTCAAAGACAAAATCAAAGAGGATATCCGCCAGATGGCTAGAGCTTACAGTGATGCACTGGGGCTTAAATATAAGGGTATAAGGATTAACGCTCAAAAAAGCATGTGGGGCAGCTGTACCAAAAATGGCGTTATTAAAATTAACTGGCACTTGATTGCTGCGCCAAAAGCAGTTCTTGCATACGTGGTATTACATGAAATATGTCACTTAAAGCACCGCAACCATTCCCAGGACTTCTGGAATCTATTGGCAGAGCAAAGGCCTGAATACCGATCTGCAGCGAAGTGGCTTAGCACGCACTTTCCGCAGTATAAGCTTTGAAATATTAACGGCAATGTATGCAAAAAAATTCTGTGATTTTTATTCTTTATTTGTAGGAGTGTATTTACCTGCAGCAACCATATCATCATAAACCTTGCGGATTTCTTCTTTTGATAGCTGGTTATCGGCAATACTGAAGCTTGATAAGCAAATTCTTTTGCCGTTATTATTTTCGCCATAAATAGTATCAAGTAGCATATATGGCTCTATTTCAAAGGCACAGCAGATACGGAATATGTTATTGAGGTGAGGGTTGCCTATGCCTTGTTCTAGGGAGTTTATATCTTCTGCAAATAGGCAGGATAGCTTTGCCAAGTCATCGTGGCTCATGCCCTTTTCTTCACGATAAAGAAGCATATTGCGGCCTAAATATTTTGGAATTCGCGGTATTTTTTATTGCTGTATTGCATGGGTTTTCCTTTATAGGTCTTTACTGACCACCTCCAGTAATTCCTTATCAAACTTAAAGCCTAACTTTTTAGCTGCTTCCAGGTTAAGGTGGAGATCTATGTGATTATCTGCAGTAGTTTTTAAGGTTATCATTCCACCATAAAAACTGAAGTTTTTATCTTCGCCTATGGTCAGTACTGGCTGGGTCACAGCGACTTGCAAATATTGCTGCAGTTCATGGTCGCTGTAAATAAATCCTGCGTATAGAACATCGCAATGTTTTATATCAGAAGGCTGGATACCACGTTTTATATGCCATTCATGGCCTTTCTCCTGTTTTACCAGGCTAGCCATTTTTTCTAATTTTCCGTGAAAATCATCATCGCCGATCATGCATATTTGCAGGTTCTGCTTTTTGCCATCCGGCCAGTTTGTAGTTTCAATGATGTTCTTTATAAAAAGTGCTTTAATGGCGTATTGGTCATAAATCTTTGAGCCGTCTTTTTGCACATAAGCGGCATTGTAGAAATACTCGTCAATGCTTGTGCTTTTCTCTAATGGTGATGGTGTTGTAGTGCAGCCAATTGCGGTCATTAGCGAAATAGCTGCGACTGCTGCATATAGTTTGTTTCTACTAATCATAAGTGCCTCCATGGTTGGATTGCTTTATACTTATACCAATGAAGCCATGGAAGCAGTCGAACATCAACTTGAATGAGAGATATTTACATTAATTACCAATATGTTAACTAGCAATTTGACTTGGTTGCAATTGAATGAAACCACAAAGAAGGATTTATGGTAAAAAATATATAAATATGAAAAATATTCAGTATAATGCTGCCCTTGTTCGCCTAGGGGATATGCATGAAGCATGATACAGAATTATTATCAAGAATTGATACAGTAATACGTGACAACAGAAGAACTGAATATCTATATATTACACTAACTACCGTACTTTTTCTTTTAGGTATTGCATCAGCTGTTAGTGCTCTTTGTACTGGCCAATATGTATGGGCCTCTCCCTCGATGATAACTACATATTTACTTCGCTACCCTCTAAATGAAATAAAATCCATACGAAGTAAAAATATTGCGCTTGCTGTAGTGCCTGCACTAATTGCCAAATTACCCAAAGCTGAGGCTGCCAAAGAAATACAAAAATTAATTGAAAACCTCTACGGAGGTAAGAAATAATGGCTAGCAACGATAAAACAAAAGATTTGCTTGAACAGTTACTGGCGGATATTTACTCCAAACAGGTAACTACACCAAAAAAAAATAATGGTTCATATTTAATTGCCCAAGATAATCAATTTCTTGGAAGAATAAATAGCAATGCTTACGATCAGGAAGCTATATTAAATAAATACAGTCCGTACGGCAGTAAATATAGTGCTACAAGTATTTTTAATAATTATTCTCCTTATGGGAGTAATTATGGAGGTTACAGCGCATACAATACAAATTGTATGGTTCCACCTAAATTATTTATAGATGGTAAATTTAAAGGACATATATCTAACAATCCAAGGGTACAGAATCGTATCCCAACAGAAGTATTCGTTTATATGTTAAATAATCACATTCCTGAATTGTTAGCTGGTAATATTTGCTATTCAGATAATGATTTAAGAAAACTAAGAAAAGAATCATTCATTCTTGCACAGGACAACACTTTCTTAGGTAGTCTTGATCTTGGTATATTTAACAATAATGATTCCATATTTAATAAATTTGGTTTTTCATATGGTAGTAAATTCTCCCAGATATCTATCTTTAACGCATATAGTCCATATGGCAGTAAATTTTCACTACTTAGTGCCTATAACGAATTTGCACAAACACCGCCAGAATTATATCTTGAAGGAAATCGCGTAGGATATGTGACAAAGAATAAATTTATTCAAAACGGAGTTGATCCTGACGATTTAGAGGAGTGGGCAAAAAAGTATGTTAAGAAAAATACTTTCTGGTGAACTATTGAGTCCATGTAGATTAGTAGATTATATTTACAACTTATACCCCAGCCTCTCATATCCCTTCCTCCTTTTTTCGGACATTTTTGCTAGCATAGGAACCGCTTGATCTACATAATCATATATGATCACTTCTTTTTTAGCATGGTGGAGGCGGTGTAAGCGGCCTGCATATTGTGCAAGTGTGCCGTGCCATGAAACGGGCATGGTAAGGAATAATGTATCCAGCCTAGAATCATCAAACCCTTCACCAATATATCGTCCTGTGGCAATTAAAAGACGCTCTTCTGTTTCTGGAATAGATGCAAGTTGTTCTTTTGCCTTATCGCGCTCCTTTGCTTTTTGTCCACCCACCATCACTACAACATTCTTGCAGAATTTTGAAAATTGCTCCGTAAGTAGTATTACGTGGTCCTTGCGTTCAGTGATAAGAATTGGGCTGCGTCCTGATTGCAGTGCCTTCAGCACATCGTCAAAAATCATCTGATTCCTGCTATCGTCATTTGCAATAGCTGAATATAGCTGGGTTATATTTGGTTTTGTTTCTGTAATAAACGGTGATTGGAAATTTGTATTGCGTACAATAATCTGATGTCCGAATGGTCTGAGGCCAGCTTGCTTTTTTGCATCAACAAGGTAACGGATGGGGCCGCATTGCATAAAGATAATAGGGTGATGTCCATCTTTACGGGTGGCAGTTGCTGTAAGCCCAAGCACATATTTTGCTTTACTGGCGCGTGCTACCGCCTCAAAACTTACCGCAGAAAGATGGTGACACTCATCCACTATCAGTTGGCCATAATTTGCCACTATATCATCAACTTCATTTTTGCGGACCAAGCTTTGTATTAAAGCCACATCAATGATACCAGTGGGTTTTCGTTTGCCACCGCCTATTATGCCAATATTCTTGGCTGGAATATCAAGAAATGTCTGCAACCTTGCCACCCATTGTTCCATCAATTGGCGGCGGTGCACCAAAATAAGCGTATTAACTTTACGGGCAGCAATCATATTTGCCGCTACTACGGTTTTGCCAAATGCTGTGGTAGCGGCTAGAACACCTGTATCATAAGCAAGCATTGCTTTTGCAGAACGTTTCTGTTCTTCGGTTAATTCACCAAGAAATTTTGTATCAACTGCAGTACCGCTTAATCTTCTATCATCTATTTCCGTATTGATGCCAAGGGATTTTAATAATTCCATGGCCTCATCAAGGCAGCCACGCGGTAACCCAATATATTTTGGAAACATCTCAGCACAACTTATAATACGTGGCTTATCAAAAGTGGAAAGGCGCATGGCCTGGGCTATATAGAATTCAGGATTCTGGAATGCAGCTAACCTGATTAGCTTATTTATAAGAGCGGGTGGTAAATCATGTTTAGCAATATAAACCTGATTGCCGAGAACCAATGTGACTGACTCCGGTAGTTTTTGTTCTATTGGTATTTCTGGTATTTTGCGGGATGGCCTTATCTCCCATGGATTTGTTTCATCTTCTTCCAGTGGCATGCGCACACCAAGGATTTTGCCTTGCTCTGCAGCCTCCATAACAATTGCTGCAACTTCTTGTGGTAGCATTCTTCTTACTGATGCCAGGTATGCCCATTGATTGGTATAGGGCTTGCCATTATCATCAATAAATAAGCTGTTGCCTTTCTCGCTGGGAGTTTTTTGGAAAGGTAATGCAATCAAATTTCCAAAACCACCTGATGGCATAGCATCCTGACTCGGAAAGAACCTATCGTAGGATTCAAATCCTATCTCAGGGCAGCGTTCCATGGTTTCAGTAAGTAATGCTGCAGCCATTTTTCTAGCTTCGGAAGCTGGTATGGGCTCACTGAAAAATATCCAGATATGTCCGCCATTTCCGGAACGGGAACGTTCAAGGCTAGCTGGCACATCCATTTTTCTGCATGTTTGCAGGTACGCAACCGCATCACGCAGCCACTTCTCATCATCAAAATCAACAGCAAGAAACCAGCAGGTTTCGTCTTTCAGCATCGGGTACACACCGATAGCATAATCCCGTTGGTACATACCGGAACTATCGCCACAAATATGTTTCTTAATAATATACGGATTTATATGCACAAAAGCCTGGTTGGTACAGTCAGTGCACTTTATTTGTGGCTTGTTGCAAACACCTTTAACCCACTCGTTATTGCAGGCAGGAGAATAACCGGATTTTCCGGTTTTCTGGTTATGCTGTTGTCATGTTAAGTGTATACCAAGTTGCCAACGCATTTGTGCCAAATTCAAGATGTAGGTTGCTATAGGTTATGATTTTCATATGTTATTAAGTTTTTTTCTCCAATTGCTCCAATTCTTGTACTATCTCTTAAAAATCAGGACTGCTGCCAAAGATATTTGGTTGCCTGTCCCTTCCATGTACTTCTTAATAAAGATTAGGTCGTATAGCACAATCAGGAAATGCCTGTGGGTTCATTAAAATGCCCCTGCACCGTAGCACCAGCGTAGCACCGAAGAAAAATTTAAAAAGGTAAAATCGCCAGAAGTGGCTGTAGAAGTGGTCGGGGCAGAGAGATTCGAACTCCCGACCCTCTGGTCCCAAACCAGATGCGCTACCAGACTGCGCTATGCCCCGACAATAAATAAATCAGCTAAATGATGGTTATTCCCTAGCCACAGCTCTTATAGCAGGTTTTTTTTTAATATCCAGTGTTTCTTACAAAAGCACGCAATCTTTGTATATGATTTTTAATAGCGAGAATAATCTTCTTCTTTTCTTCTTCAGTAGCAATGACGATTCTTTCAGCAATTTCACATGCTTTTGCAATTTCTTCTGCACCAATTCTGCTTGAAATATTCTTCAGCTCATCTAGAGCATCGCTCCAAATTCTACTAGCATCCTCGTTAACATTGCGCTCCATTACCGCAACACACTCTTCGCAGTTCAAGAAGAATAACTCTAGCAATTCTTCCCGATGAGTATTTTTGCCTCCGGTAACATGATGAAATTTACCGATATTAAGAGGCATCGAAGGAGGATATGTTTTAGTATTGCTCATAAGAGACTCTTAATTAGTTGTTAAGTGCTTATGCGTGCCAAAGCGAAGCACGAATAACTTTTAAACTATATTAATGCTATCACAACACACTCAACCAAAAAAGAAAAATCTTGCTGATTATTCAACTATCAGGCAGCTTTCTTTTGTTCTCTTAAGTTCATAGACTTTAAACAATAATCAATCCACTGAGCAGTTAATTTTTCCTGAACACCATTTTGGCTAAGCCTTTGATCAAGATGCGTGAAGCTTACTTTATCCAAATACTGATCCTGATTAAAACAACTATATACGTAGGTCTCCTTCCCGGCTATAGGATCGACATGTTTTTGCAAGCACTGGGCGCAGACTTCCTTCATCATACACTGCATCGGTGAATTGATTGAACCAATTGCAACATGATTAGGCTTCAGCATATTTTTTAGCACAGTATGCCGCGCCTTACCAACAGCCTCCATCATTCGGTGCGAACCAATTGCGATAATATGGTTAACTTCATTCAGGTGGATAGGCTGCTTGCCTAGCATTCCCGAACCATAAGCTTCAATAGCTTTCACGATATTTCCGTGGAAAGCATGGTCCTGCGGACGCTCCGGCGTGAATGTGGCTTCATCACATGCCCAGATAATAACGTCTGAAGCTTCTTCAATTTCCTTTATTTTATAACGATCCTGCGCCTTCTTATATCCAGCAAAATATAGTACTTTAGAACCGGCTTGTTTCAAAGCCTTACCTATAGAAAATAACACCGCATTGCCAAGACCACCGCCAACAAGCATCACTGTTTCATTGGCAGGAATTTCTGTTGGCGCTCCGGTTGGCCCCATTAGGATGATTGGCTCACCTTGTTTTAAATGCGCACATAAATCAGAAGAGCCGCCCATTTCCAGAACAATAGTGGAAAGCAGGCCTTTTTCCTTATCTACCCAAGCACCTGTTAGGGCAAGCCCTTCCATAGCAAGTGTGGTTTTATTACTTTTCCTATCCACATAAGATACTGCGTTTGCTTCATAATTCTGCAGACGATAAAATTGGCCAGGCTCAAACCTGCGGGCTGCTGCCGGCGCATGCACCACCACTTCAATAATATTAGAAGTTAGCCTCTCAATCTTATAGACTGTTGCAATTAACTCGCCATTCATTTTATCAATAAATGCCTCCGGGGATGCACCACTTGAAGGCGCCACATTATCCAGCACCCTCGTAACGATAGGATAACCCTGCTTAGCAGCGCCCATTGCTTTTACAACATTACCCACATAAGATGGGTGCAAATCGCCAAAGAAACTTACGAACTTACCTCCGGCAGATTTTGCCATAAGCACATGAATATCTTTTGGCTTAGATGTGTTTGGCTCAGGAATCACAAGGTTTCCGCTTTCATCAATCGCACGGAAATATTTTCCATCCATATGGAAATTTAGTGGGTCCTCGCGCTGCAAAACAGTATTCGGGTTAGTCCCTGCCGCCATGAAAATAGTGCGTGCAGGAAGTACTGTTTCAAAAACAGATTCCCCCTCAATTTTTACCTTAAGCCCTTCTGCATGGTCATATTTATCAAGCTCAACACCAATTGGCGAAGCATTTACAACAAATTCAATACCCTCCTCCATCGCCAGCTCGATTTCCTCATGGTTGAGGCGATAGGCAGGAGCATCACTTAAATCTTTGCGATAAACTACCCTTGCACCACCCCATTTTTTAAGTAATTGGATGATGTTTGGTTTACGTTTTTCCTCATGTGCCGCCTCACGCTCCAGCCTGATAGCCCTTGCGTGGGAGATGAATTCTTCAGCTATTTTCTCTTCTTCCTCACCCCAGCGGCTAATTACTTCTTTTTCGCCCTTTATTGCGATTAGAGCTTCATAACGACGGAGGAATTTTTCTACTTGAACTGGATAATAAGCAAGTGATTCTGTTGCAGTATCAACAGCTGTAAGACCGCCACCAATTACCAGAACCGGCATACGTAGCTGTAAGTTTGCTATTGAATCCTTCTTCGCTGCGCCAGTTAATTGCAATGCCATAAGGAAGTCTGATGCGGTGCGAACACCACGTGCAAGCGCATTTGGCATATCTATAACTGTTGGTTTGCCTGCGCCCATTGCCAGGGCAATGTGGTCGAAGCCTAAGTTTAGTGCATCATCATAAGTTATTGTGCTACCAAAACGTACACCACCATACATCGCAAAATGGCTCCTGCGCTCAAGTAATAAACGTATTACTTTTAGATAGTTCTTATTCCAGCGTACAGTAATTCCATATTCTGCAACTCCGCCAAAACCAGCAAGAACACGCTCATCAAGATTATCGAAAATATCCTCGATATCCTTCACTGGCGCAAATGCAACGCGCGCACCAGTTTGCAAAACGCCGGATAATTCAGATGGAAGGGGCTCAATTTTCAAGCCATCAACTGCAACAACTGCGTGACCTTCATTCAGAAGATGGTGCGAAAGTGTAAACCCGGCAGGGCCAAGTCCAGCCACTAGCACCTTATATCCGCTATCAGCCTTTGGCATTGGGCGGCGCAGATTAAGAGGATTCCAGCGCGTGAGTAGTGAATAAACTTCGAAACCCCACGGCAAATCAAGTACATCCTGCAATGTTCTTGTTTCATTGCGCGGGATGTTCACCGGTTCTTGCTTTTGGTAAATGCAACTTTTCATGCAATCGTTACAAATACGGTGACCTGTGCCTGCGCACATCGGATTATCAATCACCACTGTTGCAAGAGCGCCAATACTAACCCCTTGAGCTTTCAGAACGTTCATTTCAGAAATTTTTTCTTCCAATGGACATCCGGCTTGCGGCACATTCATCGCTGTTTTTTTGAATGATCCATCTTTTTCTTTTAATCCCTTAGAGCAGGAATCCTTGCCCTGGTTATGGCAATAAATACAATAATTCGCATCATCCAGCGCCTTTTCCAAACTGCCACCTTTATCAGTTAAGGAAAACCCTTCGCGATGACGAAGATGTGAATTGTGAAGCTTCTTTATGGTAATGCCATGGACAACTTCTGTTTCAACCGGCACAAGGTTTGCAAAATCAAGCTTTGCAGGAATTTTAAACAATACACCACGTTTATGTTTTTTCTTGCCAGCTTCAGAATAAAGCGCCCATGCAGCATATTTTGTAGCGGTTTCAATTTGCTCTAAATTATTTTCTTTATCTTCAAGCCACGCATTTACATTATCGGAAAAAGATTTCTCGGTGAGGGTTTCACCGAGCCATTGCTCAAGTTTTTTATATAGCTCAACACCATCAAATGTTTCTACTACTTCTGGCTTATATGCCTTGGCGGCCTGACGCTGCACAAAAAGGCGTTTGCAGGTATAAATATTTGCGAGCTCATCGTGCTTTGCCGCTAAAGCATTTATATCCTTCCTAATTCCAAACAATTTCCCTATAAAATCATCCACATGCGGAGCAAGTGCTATAATAAGGTCAGATTCCGCTTTAGATTCTAGCGAATCAGTTTGAATGCGCGCTTCTACAAATTTATTATAGAGTCCAGTATCGGATTTCTCCAGCTCATGCACAAAGGCCAGGTCTAGCTTCTCAATACCAGTGCGGCTATATAAATCTTTAAACTGCAAATCAAAAGCAAGATTTAGTTTTGGCATTAAATTCCTCCACCATCAACATCTTCGCTAGCGCCCAAATTCCTAAGAGGCTCAACAAAATTACGGGTTACATACTCTTCAAGTTGATCAACGCTTTGCTTAATGGTTTGCTTGGTATTATTGATTATGATATCAGCGTTTTCTGGCTCCTCGAACTTATCTGAAACGCCAGTAAAATGTAAAATCTCTCCTGCCCTGGCTTTCTTATAAAGCCCTTTAGGGTCACGTTTTTCACAGGTTTTTAAATCAGCCTGTACATAAACACAGTGGAAATTCTCACCCATAGCGTTACGCGCGCGCCTTCTATCTTCGGCATAAGGTGAAATAAATGCCGTTATAACAATCACCCCAGCTTTGGCGAATAAATTAGCCACTTCGGACACACGGCGTAAATTTTCAGAGCGGTCTTTCGGCTCGAAACCAAGGTCTGAGCAAAGTCCGGTGCGGATATTATCCCCATCTAGTACAAACACCTGATAACCCTTAGCAAATAAGCGTTTCTCAAGCTCCTGCGCCAGAGTAGTTTTACCTGCACCTGACAAACCAGTAAACCACATAACCCCACCAAAATGGCCGTTATGGAGTGCACGTTGCTGCGAGGTGATAACATCATCAACAGCAAATAAATTATCGCCTTTTACATTGCGTTCAACACGTTGGTTGGCAAAGCCTTCCATGCTTATAATTCCGCCGCCAACAACATTATAACCATCCATAAGCATGAAACGGCCGGTTTTCTGGTTTTGTTCGAACTCATCAAGAGCGGCAAGGCCACGCACTTTCATTACAACTTCAGCAACTTCATTTTTGCTAACTTGCAGCGATTTATTAAGCGATAAATCGTCAGTGCTTACCACCTGCTCTATTTCACGCACTTCAACCTTATATTCAGATGTATTGATCTTCATGGTGTAGCGTTTATTAGCCACAAGCAGCTCGCCGCCAAGCCAGAATAAACGGGCGCGGAACAGGTTAGAAAGTATCGGCGCATCTTTGCGAAGACTTGCAATTTCTCCGCGCTCAACAAAAATTTGTTCATCTAAAGTGAAACCGATACACATTCCGGCAGTTGCTTCTTTAGGCGGAGTTTTTGAGTTCCAAATTTCAATACTGGTAACTTTGGAAGATTTATTAGAAGGTGAAAATAACAATTCATCACCAACTTTCAAAGTGCCACTCTCAATACGCCCTGCAAATATGCGTTTATGTTCATCAAAACGATATACATCCTGCACCGGCAGACGCAGCGGCAAATCATCCAGTTCTGGTTTTTTCTTGAACCTATCGAGCGCCTCAACAACTGTTGGGCCAGTATACCAAGGCATATGCTCACTACGGCGCACCATATTTTCGCCATCACGCGCAGCAATTGGAATAAAATCAGTCGGAATTACGCCGATATCAGCCAGATATTTTTTATATTCTTTTTCAATTTTACGGAATTTTTTCTCTGAATAATCTTCCAGATCCATCTTATTTACTGCAACGGCAATCTGGCGCACTCCCAACAAATGAAGCAGGTATCCATGGCGTTTTGATTGCTCTTTAACGCCTTCACGTGCATCTATAAGCAAAATTGCAGCCTCTGAACTTGCTGCACCTGAAATCATGTTTTTGAGGAATTCTTTGTGGCCTGGTGCATCGATAATTACATAGTCACGCTCAAGGGTTTTAAACCAGATTTGTGATGTATCTATCGTGATTTCCTGGTCACGCTCAGCTTGTAAAGCATCCATTAGGAACGACCACTCAAACTGCATTCCGCGCTTTTTGCACATTGCCTGAATCTGCTCGAACTTACCATCTGGTAGTGAGTTTGTGTCATAAAACAAACGCCCAACAAGCGTTGATTTTCCGTGGTCAACATGCCCCACAATCACGATTTTCATTTGCTCACGCGCGGTGATTGTTTCTATGTTATTTGCTAATTTTGCTTTTGCCATTTTTATTTTCCTTTTAATTATCCGTCATTACCCGAATTTGCGAAGCAAATTATAGGGTAACCTAGTTCTCAGTTTCCTCTAAAAAAACACTGGTACACTAAATTTAATACGACTTACTTTTGAGTTAGTGCTTTCTGAACCTTCTTCTTTCTTTTTATCTACTCCAGCCCCTATTTTTAGAACGCTAATACCAACTCTTTGCTCATCATTATTTGTTTTGCTCTTGGTATCCGTTACAGAAACGGCAATATCAAATTCAACATGTGTTGCTTGTTCACTCCCAGCGGTCGTGCTTGTATGTTTTGCTACATATGACTTATCTTTTCGCACCTCTTCTACAGCATTACAAATCTCAAGCAGGGCTTCTTTAATAAAATCTTTTAACGATAAATTATCCGACATTTTTATTCCTTCCTATTTCCTGGATCCCCCTATAATTTGCTTCGCAAATTCGGGGGATGACGATTATAAAATACTTTCGTATAAATCTTTCCATTCTGGATTCTTTTTTTCTATCAAATTTAATTTTTGTTTTCGTGTATATTTCTTTAACCTTTTTTCTCTATGTATAGCGGATTCAGAAGTATCATGTAGTTCATACCAAACCAAAATTACAATTCCATATTTACTTGTAAAACCTTCTATAACTTTATTTTGGTGTTGCCATGTTCTCTTTACTAAATCTGATGTTACTCCAGTATATAAAGTCCCATTCCTTTTACTTGCCAAAATATAAACGACGAATTGTTTCATAAATCGTCATCCCCCGAATTTATTATGCAGCGGAGCGGAATAATAAATTATAGGGGGATCCAGTCAAATTAAGCCACATTATTAACTGGATGGCCCTATAGTTTTTATTCCGCTTTGCTATATAAAAACTCGGGCCATGACTACCTACATATACCCATCAGCCCGCAGTCTTTCAAAGCTAGACTCATCCTCATCAGCGCCCATTGGCCTGCCCGCACGTTCTGAAGTTTTTGTGGTGCGAAGCTCTTCGATTATTTCATCAATTGTTGATGCCGAACTTGCCAATGGCCAGGTGATGCCGCGCTCACCAAGGGAGCGGAAACGCATCATTGCCCCGCCATAATCCTTGCCCTCAAATTCATGATATTGTTTTGCATAATATAGTGATACTAGCGGGATGTTTTCACGCTTTGCATATTCCCACACATCAAGCTCTGTCCAGTGCAAGAGCGGATGAATACGAACATGTGTGCCTGGTGCAAAATCAGTTGTGAACTGGTCCCAGAACTCAGGCGGCTGGTCTTTTACATCCCACTGGCTCTCGCTATTACGCGGGCTGAAATAACGCTCTTTAGCCCTTGTTCCCTCTTCATCGCGCCTTATACCGGCAAACAGGCCACCAAATTTAAACTCTTTCATCACCGCCTTAACACCGCCGGTTTTACGCGCCGCAACTCGCGCAGCCCAAGGCAATGTTGGGTCGGTTGTTTCAATAGGCGGGCAAATTCTTGATATAAAATCTATTTCCCACTCTTTTACATATTTATCGCGGTAAGCATAAACCTCCGCCATTTCGAGCTCAGTATCGCAGTGTATTAGCGGGAACGGAACTTTGCCCATGAATGCTTTACGGGCAAGATGTATCATGATCGTACTATCTTTTCCGAATGACCAGAACATGCCGATATTCTTAATTTTATTAAAAGCTTCACGGAATATGTAAATGCTTTGTGCTTCTAGTTTGTCTAAGTGGTTCATATAGTTATCAGTTTTTAGTGTTAGTTGTTAGTATTAATATTGCCTTCTAAAGAACGCTTCAAGCCATTCAGCATTTTACCAATTTCTTCAATTTCATTCGTTATTAACTCAAGTGTTTCGTTAGAAATAAAAGTAACTTTGTTTGCTATTAGAATTTGTGTTTGCAATTCATATAATGAACCACGCGCCACACCTACATGGTAAACAAATTCATTTAGTCCTTTCCTGCCGGCACCTTCCGCAATATTGGAAGCTACTGAAACAGCAGAACGCTCAATCTGGTTAACTAAGCTATATTGTTGGTGTTTAGGAAAGTCATTAGTTGTTTTGTATATTATAACTGCAAGTTCGACAGCTTTTTGCCAAACAATTAAGTCTTTGTAGCTTTGCGTATTTTTACTAACACTAATAACTGACACTAACAACTACCCTATATATTCCAATCCGGCTTAGTTGGCATACCTTCCAAATGTATGCCGCATTCAACTTTTTTCTCTCCGCCTGGCAACTCTGCCGTGTGCGCCCAGCGCCCTGCACGCTCATCCTCACCTTCTTTTAGCGGCCGTGTACAAGGTGCGCAGCCTATCGATAAATAACCTTTTGCAACAAGCGGGTGCTCAGGCAGATTCCTTTTTTTGAACTCGGCTTTTATAGTTTCTTTGGTCCAGAAAGCCATTGGGTTAATTCTGAACCTTCCATCATCACCAAGTTCAATGGTCTGCATATCAGCACGTTCTGGTGTTTGATAGCGCTTCCTGCCAGTTATCAATGCCTCAAATGCGCCTTCTTTCATTGCCCTTTGCAGTGGCTCAACTTTTCTTACCCAGCAACATCTATTTGGCTGGGTTTTCCAAAGGTCTCCTTGTGCATCAATATTTCCAAGCAGCTTGGGATCCGGGTGCAGCATCCGCACATTTTTTAACTGCAACCTGCTCTGTAAATTCTCAACATATTCCAAAGTTTCAGGAAAATGTTTTTCTGTTTCCAAAAACATAACCGGGGTGTTTGCATCTACCTGTGCAATCATTGAAAGTAGCAGAGCCGAACCAGCGCCGAATGATGAAACTATGCCAATCTTTCCAGCAAACTCATCGCCTATCATCGCCTGAAGCAGAGGCTCAGCCTCAAGATGGCCATAGAATGTTTGCAAACGGCTGAGTGAATTCATTACTTTATTCCACCCTTTCAATAGCTTCTTCTAGCCAGCCTTTTTCATCGATAAGCTGGTTGCTTAATTTTGAAACTTCATCAAAACTAAACCCCTCGCGCTTCCATGCTTCGCGTTTTTCAGCAAGCTCATCAAGCCTTGATTGCCATTCATATGGAAACATCCTTTCCAACTTTTCCCTGATACGTTTTGCAAGCGCCGGGCTGCGGCCAGAAGTGCTTACTGCAAGCAATAAATCTCCACGGCGAACGAAACTTGGGAAGTGGAAATCGCAATATTCTTTCCTGTCTTCAACATTCACTAAAACCGAGTTATTACGCGCCACCTGAACAAGTGGAATCATCTGCGCATCTGGCACATCAGCAATCATCACAACAAGGCTGTTTTTTATTTCTTCATCTGTTGGCAACCTTGTAATAAGCCGTGAACCCGCCTGCTGCCAGAATGTTTTAGAAAAATTATCGGAAAATATACTAATGTAGCGAACGCCTGCATCATCAAGTTGCTGCAAACGGCGCAAAGAAGCATGCCCACCACCTACAAGGGTGATTTTAACAACAGATAAATCTAGCGTTACTGGAAACATTCATTCTCCTCCGGCGAGTAGTTGTTAGTTGTTAGTGTCAGCTTCTCTTACTAACACTAATAACTGAACTAATAACTAAACTTCAGCTTTTGCCCATTTATATTGACCGATTAATTTTTCTTCAACCAACTTGCCTATATTTAATTCGCCAATTCTGTGTGCAAAATTTCCAAACCCTTCACCAGTTTTTCTTTCGCTTTTAAATTTGGCAAACATAATATCCAGAACTTCTGGAATATTGCTAAACGGCACTCGGTCGAATATTTTTTTATTAAGCCTGGTGCCCTCAAAATCTCCGCCTATGAAAATTGCGTAATTCTCAGGTATGCGGCCCACAATGCCAATATCCCCAACATAAGGGCGCGAACAACCATTTGGGCAACCTGCTATACGAATTGCAATACGCTCATCTATAAGGCCATGCTTTTCCATAACCTTCTCAACTTCCGCCACAAGTGGGATCCGCACTCTCTCAGCTTCTGCCAATGCTTTGCCGCATGTTGGCAGTGCAACACAAGCCAGGAAATTTTTATCAACCTCAGTTAAATCTTCAGCCAGCTTAATACCATAAGATTTAAGCATATCGGTGATATCAGATTTCTGTCCTTTCTCAATATCGCACAAAATAATATTCTGGTCTGCAGTAAGGGTTATATTCATACCGAACTTCTTTATAACCTCGCAGAGGCCAGTACGGATTTTCTCAGCCGCCCTATCCTCAATCCTGCCTGAAGAAATTGGAATACCCAGGAATAATTTGCCGTCCTTCTGGTCATGCCAGCCCATGTGATCTGGAATTTTGAAAGCAGGCATCGGGCGCGGATCCTGAATTTTTGCACCAAAATATTCTTCCAGAGTTTTGCGCGTCCATTCAAGGCCATTTTCTTCAACTACATATTTCAAGCGAGAATGTTTGCGGTTAGTGCGGTCGCCGTGATCGCGCTGTAATTTTACTACAGCCTCTGTAACCTTAAGCAGCTCATCTGGTTTTACAAATGCAATTGGGGATGCAAGCCTTGGGTAAGTTTCCGGCTTCATGTGGGTTGCACCAAGGCCACCACCAACACAGATATTATATCCCTCCAGCTCATCGCCCTTGAATAACAACACAATTGCCAAATCGTGAGTCATCACATCTATTCCGTTATCATCTGGCGTAGCCAAACCAATTTTGAATTTACGCGGCAGATAAAATTTGCCATAAAGCGGCTCAACATTATCCCCTTCGCGGTTGCTCACAACATTCTCATCATCGATCCAGATTTCGTGGTATGCTGTTGTTTTAGGTGTACAAAACTCAGCTATTTTCATTGTGTCACTAAGCAGGCGCTCATGTATTTTATCCTTAATAGGCGCAGCCGTACAAATCACGTTACGCACCACATCTCCACAACCACCAAGGGTAGAAAGCAGAATCTGGTCGAGAGCGGCAATATGCTTCTTAAGGTTATTTTTTACTATGCAATGGAATTGGAAAGTCTGGCGAGTGGTTATACGCAACGTGCCGTTAGCATATTTGTCAGCTATCTCGTCCAGAACAATATATTGATGCGCCGTTAGCCTGCCAGCAGGACATTTCATCCGCAGCATGAATTCCCATTCTTTATCAAGGCCGGCTTTTTTGCGGGGGGTCGCGGTATCACGGTTATAACCCTGATAGCTACCGTGGAATTTCAGCAATTCATACACATCATCCGATACAAACGCATCCGGATTTTCAAGCTCTTCAACTATACTACCCTTTAGGTAAACACTTGCTTCTTTAATAGCCTCCTGACCGGTTGGCTTATTTTCCTTAATTTCAGTCATTTTTTCGCCCGTTTTATAAAACAATTCGCGCACGCATTATACTAGTGGGCGCGTTATAATACAAACCTTATTATAACGCAAGACAAAATGTGCTATAATCAATTTCACATATTTTGACTGTGAAATTAGTGCAGTAAAATATATCAATACACGTCATAATCTCTTTTTTCTGGGCTAGTTTTTATAATTGAAAATAATTTAGTTTACTCGGCAAACTCATTCCACATGGCGTTCTTGATTTTTTTGCTAGCAAAATCCTTATGGTTCGCTGCTTCTTCAGCAGAAACCGGAAATTGACGTGAAGGGATTACTTCGCGCTCACTTTTCATAGATGCCAAAGGGATAATTTTCTTCCCATCAACTACAGCATCTCCAAACATTGAACACTGCTTACCGCCAGTCAGGCAGATATAAACTTCCGCAAGCAACTCAGCATCCAGAAGTGCTCCGTGCCTTTCCCTACGAGAAAGGCTAATACCAAAACGCTCACATAGCGCATCTAAACTTGCTTTGCTGCCAGGGAATTTCTCACGCGCCATAATAAGGGTGTCTATCGCCCGCTTATCACTTATTTCGGTTAAAGATGCCCTTTCTAGCTCAAAATTAATGAACTTCATATCGAACGAGGCGTTGTGTATTACAAGCGGATCACCAGCTATAAACTCAAGGAATTCTTTAGCTACCTTTCTGAATAACGGCTTATCTGCAAGGAATTCTGAGGTAATACCATGTATATTGATAACCCTCTGAGGGACTTCTCTTTCAGGGTTTACATAAGCGTGGAAAAACTTTCCCGTCCTCACCCTATCTATTAACTCAACACACCCAATTTCGACAATCCTGTGGCCTTGTTTTGGTTCAAGACCTGTAGTTTCAGTATCAAATGCTATCTCCCGCATCGCGACTCCGCACATCATGCATTATTTCTTTAACTTTCCGGAAAACGGAAAATTCACTAACTTTGGTATCTATAACGAAATTGGCACGCCTTGCTTTTTCCGCACTATCCATCTGCAATGCGTTTATAGCATTAAACCTTTCGATTGTCATGCCTTCTCTGTCTAAAGCACGTTGTTTTTGTATTTCAGGATCAACGATTGTCACAACAACATAGTCGCAATGGGTTTTTACCCTAGATTCAAATAGCAAAGGAACTTCTAAAACCACCACACTTATTTTGTGTGCTTTTGCCTCTTCAAGAAAGCTCTGCCTAGCATTCGCAACAAGAGGGTGCATTATTGATTCAAGTCTCTGTCTTTTATCATTATTCCCAAAAACAATCGCACCTAACTTCTTTCTGCAAATACAACCTTCATCGTAGCTTTCAGGAAATGCCTCTCTAACCGCCTTGACCGCCTTTCCACCATAAGTTAGAAGCTCATGAACGGTCTCATCAGCATCAAATACTTTCGCTCCAAGCTTTGCAAAGCATCTTGCTACAAAGGTTTTTCCGGTTGCTATGGAGCCTGTGAGGCCGATTATTATCATAGGTACTTCCTATATTTTATATGGAACGGCCATATTACATAAAATTGAAAAAATTACAACCTCAGAATAGCAACCAAAAAATACAAATACACTTGTTTACTTCAATTAAGTCTCTAGCAAAGAGACACAATATTTTTTATAAAAAGCAAACTCTAAAAATATAATAAACTTTTGACTTATCTCAATTTAAGATACAAACCAACAGTTAATGTGTTAATTGTTCATTGACAAAGTTTATAAATTAAGATAGAACTCGTCAACTTTAAAGAGATTTAATATAAACATTTCAAATGTGCAAGTACTATTGAGTTTTATATTTAATTTACTAACAAATAAATTAACTTTTATATAGAGAGACTTATTTTATGCTAGAAAAAATTGAGCAAATAAAGACACCAGAAAAAGCTGCCGATCCAAAAGTAGTAAGCACACTAGCCGATATAAAAGCCATTATTGAAGCTTTTGGAAGTAAGTTGATTAATGTTAATTTTATTAATTATGGTAACGGCAAGCAAAATATTCAAGTTGCTGGAAATGGTGTTCCTACCGTGGGCGGAGCGATAATGCAGGCGATGGACGCCAGCATCTACAGGTTGCCGGCGTTGAGGGTGGAGCACTTCCTGATATTCAGGGTTCAAACGCGGCTATAGTTAACATAGGCGCTGGTGATCAGTACCTTCAGCTTGGCAATTCACAGGCTCAACTTATTTCAGGTGAATTTGTTGTTTCAAGCAAATTGATCCAAAATAGCAAAGCGGCAGACCTTGTAGCTAATAAAAATCCAGAAGAGGGAATGAAATTGATTTCTGCTGCTAAGGCTGTATCTCCAGAAAAATTACAGGTTGTTTCTGCTGAAAAGGCTGCATCTCCTGAAAAATTGTCAGCTGTTTCTGCTGCTGTTAAGGCTGCATCTCCAGAAAAGCAATCTTTTGCAGAAGCTGAACTTGCAAAAGCATCTACTCCTAAATCGCCTTCTAAATCTCCTGCTATGGCGGCTTATTTAAAGACCTATCATTATATACATTCCCTTAAAAATGAATCTCATATTCAACTAGTAAGCGTGCCGCGCTCTGTGGTGCTGCATTGCTAAATCCAACCAGATAAGCTGCCTCGTATTTCATATTGTGAGTGATCTGACCATAAACGGCCGGCCCCACATAATGCTCTTGATTCTTGAAATTATTGGCTTCGTTGGCCTTACCAAAATCGCTTTGCAATTCAAATCCTGGGGCAA
>Ga0114977_10000431_pt1 | contig 28167 bp, 25 predicted proteins | sample S_130805_MF_Meta_FD_87026 | JGI IMG/M metagenome (GOLD analysis project Ga0114977, IMG submission 87026) | Freshwater microbial communities from Lake Simoncouche, Canada to study carbon cycling - S_130805_MF_MetaG | ecosystem: Environmental > Aquatic > Freshwater > Lake | place: Lake...
GAAGGCACGGTGGTGGCGTATTCGGATAATTCATCGGTGATCGAAGGCGCTGAAATTGAACGTTTTTATCCGCGTGAAAATGGCGCCTACGATTTCAGTACGGAATTGATGCACACGCTGATGAAAGTCGAAACGCATAATCATCCGACGGCGATTGCGCCGTTTGCGGGTGCCGCGACAGGTTCTGGCGGTGAAATTCGCGATGAAGGTGCGACCGGTATTGGCTCAAGACCGAAAGCGGGTTTAACCGGATTCTCGGTATCGAATTTGAATATCCCCGGCTTTAAACAACCGTGGGAAAGTCACTACGGCAAACCGTCGCGTATCGCGTCTGCTTTGCAAATTATGTTGGAAGGTCCGCTTGGCGGCGCCGCGTTTAACAATGAATTTGGTCGGCCTAATTTGACCGGTTATTTCCGCACTTTTGAAGAGCAAGTGAACGGCGAAATGCGTGGCTATCACAAGCCGATTATGTTGGCCGGTGGCGTGGGAAATATTTCCGCCATTCACACGCACAAACACGATTTGCCAACTGGCGCGTTGTTGATTCAACTCGGCGGTCCGGGCATGCTGATTGGTTTGGGCGGCGGTGCGGCATCGAGTATGGATACCGGCGCTAATGCTGAAAATCTCGATTTTGATTCGGTGCAGCGCGGCAATCCTGAAATGCAACGTCGTGCGCAAGAAGTGATTGATCGTTGCTGGCAACTGGGCGACAACAATCCGATTTTATCGATTCACGACGTGGGTGCCGGCGGTATTTCTAATGGCTTGCCAGAATTGGTGCACGGCGGTGGTAAAGGCGCGCGGTTTGAATTGCGCGCGGTGCCGTCGGAAGAGCGCGGTATGTCGCCAATGCAGATTTGGAGCAACGAAGCGCAAGAGCGTTACGTGTTGGCGATTGCGCCAGAACGTTTGGACGAATTTGCTGCATTTTGTGAACGCGAGCGCTGTCCGTTTGCGGTCTTGGGCGCGGCCATCGACGAAGATAATTTGATTGTGCACGACGAATTATTCGCCAACAACGCGGTGGAAATGCCGCTTTCGGTATTGCTCGGCAAGCCGCCTAAAATGACGCGCAAAGTGTCGCGTGAGAGCGTGAATTTGCCAGAATTTGCTGCCGACAAAATTAAGCTCAAAGACGCGATTCAGCGCGTGTTGAGCTTGCCATCGGTGGCCGATAAAACTTTCCTGATTGCCATCGGTGATCGTACCGTTGGTGGGATGACTGCGCGCGACCAAATGGTTGGTCCGTGGCAAGTGCCGGTGGCGGATGTCGCCGTGAGTTTGATGGGTTTTAACACGCATTTGGCGGAAGCGTTTGCGCTTGGTGAACGCACGCCGTTGGCGGTGTTGAACGCGCCAGCATCCGGTCGGATGGCGGTGGGCGAAGCGATTACTAATATTGCAGCAGCGAAGATTACCAAAATTGGCGACATTAAATTGTCGGCAAACTGGATGGCGGCGGCGGGGCATCACGGCGAAGATGCTGCTTTGTTTGACACGGTGAAAGCGGTCGGGATGGAATTGTGCCCGCAACTGGGTATTAGCATTCCGGTCGGCAAAGATTCGATGTCGATGAAGACCGCTTGGCAAGAAAGTGAGCAAGCTAAATCTGTGACAGCGCCCTTGTCGTTGATTGTAACGGCGTTTGCACCGGTGTCGGATGCGCGCAAAACACTGACGCCACAATTGCAAGCGGATACCAAAACCGTCATTTTGGCGATTGATTTGGGTAATGGTAAAAATCGAATGGGCGGTTCCGCCTTGGCGCAAGTTTACAAACAAGTCGGCAATGTTGCGCCGGATGTGGATGAGGCCAGCCAGCTGAAAGCGTTTTTTGAAGTGATTCAACAGTTGAACAGTGACGGTAAATTGTTGGCGTATCACGATCGTTCTGACGGTGGCTTGTTGGCCGCCTTGGTGGAAATGTCGTTCGCGTCGCATATTGGCTTGGATATTTCGCTGGATAAATTGTCGGGCGATGCGTTGAGTATTTTATTCAACGAAGAATTAGGTGCGGTGGTGCAAGTGCGTCAGGCCGATGCCGAAGCCATCATCGCGCAATGCGCCAAAGCCGGTTTGAAAACGGTGGTGGAAGTCGCTCAGCTGAATAAAAAAGGGCTGATCACCATCAAGCAAAATGGCAAAAAGTTGTTTAGCGAAAATGCCATCGAGTTGCACCGCGTTTGGTCAGCAACCACTTATCAGTTGCAAAAGCTGCGTGATAATCCAGATTGCGCGCAACAAGAATACGACAAAATTTTGTTGGCGGACGATCCTGGTTTGCACGCCAAATTGACTTACGATTTGAATGAAACACCGCACGCGCCAGCACTTCTATTATCGCGTCCTAAAATGGCAATCTTGCGCGAGCAAGGTGTTAATGGCCAAGTGGAAATGGCCGCTGCGTTTGATCGCGCCGGCTTCGCTGCCGTTGATGTGCACATGAGCGACATCATTAGTGGCCGCGTAAAATTGGCTGACTTTAAAGGTGTGGTCGCTTGCGGTGGTTTTTCTTACGGCGACGTGTTGGGCGCGGGTGAAGGTTGGGCAAAATCTATTTTGTTTAATCCGAAAGCGCGGAAAGAATTTGAAGCATTTTTCCAACGCCAAGATACCTTCGCATTGGGTGTTTGCAACGGTTGCCAGATGATGAGCAATCTGCATGAAATTATTCCTGGCGCAGAAAATTGGGCGCATTTTTCACGCAATCAATCCGAACAATTTGAAGCGCGTTTTGTGATGGTGGAAGTGCAAGAATCGCCGTCAATTTTGTTTGATGGCATGGCGGGTAGTCGGATGCCGATTGTAGTAGCGCACGGCGAAGGCTTTGCCGATTTCGGTAGCAAGAAAAAACTGAAAGCTGCTCAGGATATTGTGACTTTGCGTTACGTCGATAATTTCGGTAAAGCAACTGAAACTTATCCGCTGAATCCGAATGGCTCACCGCAAGGGATTACCGGTTTGACCACGTCAGATGGGCGTTTCTCGATCATGATGCCGCATCCAGAACGTGTTTTCCGCGCGGTGCAAAATTCGTGGCATCCAAGTGATTGGCAGGAAAATGGCGCTTGGTTGCGGATGTTCCAAAATGCCCGAAAATGGGTCGGCTAACAAATAAAACCGCAATCGTCAGGAATAATCGATCGATCTAAAATTCAGCTGATATTGCAGCATTCTTGGTCGCCTATTTCTGACGATTTACGGACAAGATTTTACGACTATCAGTTAAAAAATTATCGTCGATTATTGTTGTGGCTTATTTACCCATTTTCATTTTTAGTGTGTTTATTGCTTGGAACAACACGCTTGATAAACGGCGGATATTCTTGCGTTCAGTGATGGATGAATTGTTCTGCCAAGAGCTTTCTCAAGCGAATAAAGTAATCAATGACGGTGGTTGTGCAACACGAGTTGCGAGAAAGTGACTTATTGGTTCGGTATGGTGGTGAAGAATTTGTTGTGATATTAACGGGCACCGGATTGATTATGGCCGAAATCAGGTGCAGGTGGCGGAGGATTGATTTTTTAATCTGCGTGGTTTGCGCGATATTCAGTCTGGGCAACAGTTTTATGAGCGGCAACGACAAGGTCTCGGGGACTATTTTTAGATTCGCTGTTCTCAGATATTGATGCGCTATTACTTTATGGTGGGATTCACCAACAGTTCTTTGGATATTTTAGAGCGCTTTCAAAGCGGTTTCCCTACGCAATTTATTATCGAATTGCCGAGTGCACGAGATGATTTAGCCAAACCAACTTCCAAAGAAAGCACGCTATGAGCAACATCAAACTTTTTGAATCCCAGCAGATTCGTTCCGTTTTTAACGAAGCAGATAGCCGATGGTATTTTTCTATTGCGGATGTGGTCGAGGTTTTGACTGACTCTGTTAATGTGAAGGATTACCTCAAAAAAATGCGCAAGCGTGAGCCAGAACTCAATGCCAACTGGGGGACAATTTGTCCCCCCCTTGAAATGTTGGCGCCCGATGGTAAGCGCAGAAAAACTCAATGCGCCAATGCAGAAGGTTTGCTCCGCATCATTCAATCCATCCCCTCGCCCAAAGCTGAACCCTTCAAACGCTGGTTAGCAAAAGTAGGCTACGAGCGGCTGGAAGAAATCGAAAACCCAGAGTTGGCTGCCGCCCGAATGCGTGGCTTGTATCAGGCCAAAGGCTATAGCGATGAGTGGATTGAGAAGCGGGTGCGCGGCATTGCGATTCGCGATGAATTAACCAATGAATGGAAAAAGCGTGGTGTAAAAGAGCAGCGCGAATATGCGATGCTGACGGCTGAAATTAGCCGAGCGACGTTTGGTATGACGCCAACCGAATATAAAGCGTTTAAGGCGTTAGACAAACCTGCTGACAATTTGCGCGATCACATGAATGATTTGGAGTTAATTTTTACGATGCTGGGCGAGGCTTCCACCACCGAGATTGCGCGTAATAAAGATGCGCAAGGTTATGTGGAAAATCGAACTGCGGCGGTGGCGGGTGGTTCGGTGGCAGGTCGGGCGAGAAAAGATTTGGAGAAAGAATCCGGTGGGCGCATCGCCAGCAAAGAGAATTACACGCAATTGCCTGAAGCGGTGGCTCGGAAACGAATTAAAAAAGCGCAGTGATTTTTCTGGTAAATAAATGAAAAATATTTTGAATATGATGAAGTCAAAATTTGCGGTGATGATGCTTGGTCTGCTCAGCGTCTGCGCCTATGCCAGCGATAAACCGAGTTGGATTATGTCGCCTGAGCGTAGCGGTTTCATCAGCGTGGTTGGTTTTGCACCCAAGCAATCGGTTGGCGGCGAGGCGGCACAACGCCGCGTAGCATTGTTAAAAGCGCAGCAGCAATTGGGTCAAATGGTGCGTGTGCGAGTAGAAAATAATTTTCGTCATGAGCAACAAGTGGTGAATGGTTATGCGTCGCAAACGGTAGATTCTGCCACGCGCTTGAGCAGTCAAGCGGCACTAAACTTAAGCGACGCCACCGTCACGGCGCAGTGGTTTGATTCGGCCAATAGCGATCTTTATTTGTTGTTAGAATTGCCTAAATCTCAGCCATAATTCAATTTAATAATTTTTCAGTTTTTGGAGTACTTATGTTTAAAGTTCTGGGTCTGTTTATTGGTTACTACTTTTTAGACATCTTCGGTGCATTCCTCGGGCTGTTTTTTGGCGCGATGGTTGATCGTACGCGGGCGCTTGGCCCAGGCGCGATGAATCCTTTAGGTAAAGCGATTCGGCAGGCGGTATTTTTAGAAACGGTGTTTGTGTCGATGGGTAAATTGGCCAAGGCGGATGGCCAAGTGTCGCAGCAAGAAATTGCTCATGTTGAGCAAGTCATGCAGCAATTAGGGATGACGGAGCAACATCGGACGCAGGCGATTGCATGGTTTAAACAGGGTGCTGATGCAAATTTTGATCTCACGCCAAGCTATCAAAAATTTATGGCGGTCTGCGGTCAGACGCGAAATTTGAAGGAAGTGTTGCTGGTTTATTTGATTGTGTTGGCGCAGGCCGATGGACATTTTCACGAGGCAGAAGACGCCTTACTAACTGATATTGCAGGCCGTTTGGGTTATGGCAGTGAGGCGTTTAAACAGCTTAAAGAAATGGTGTTGAATCAGTCGCATTTTGCCGGCGGTCAGGCGCATTCTGCGGCGGCGCTGGAGGATGCGTATAAGGCGTTGGGTGTTAGTAAAGAAAATACCGATGCGGAAATTAAGCGCGCGTATCGCAAGTTGATGAGCCAATATCATCCGGATAAATTGATGGGGCAAGGGATGCCGGCGGATATGGTGGCGATGGCGACGGAGCAGGCCAAAGAGATTCAAGTGGCTTACGATTTGATTAAGAAAAGCCGGCCGGTTTAGTGGGCTAAGAAATTTAAAAGGCGACCTTTCGGCCGCCTTTTTTGTGCGCTAAAAACGCTTAGTCAATCTTAGCGTTCGCGCGCAATTCTTCTACATATTTTTTGATGGCTTGGTTTTGCAAGTAGCTTTGAATTTGCATTTTAACTTCTTCAAAGCTTGGCACTTTCATATCGCGCACATCGTTTAATTTGATAACGTGCCAGCCAAATTTTGTTTGAACGGGTTCGCTGATTTGGTTTTTGCTGAGCTTGGCCAGTGCCGTTGCAAATTCTGGAACATAGGCTGTCGCTTGCGCCCAACCTAGATCACCACCTTGTTGTTTTGAGCCAGGATCATTCGATTTTTCTTTAGCAATTTTTTCGAAGTTACCTTTTTTCTGCAATTGAGCAACAATCGCTTTCGCTTCAGCTTCGGTCGCTACCAGAATATGTGCAGTCTTGAATTCCTTGCCAGTCATGCGGGCTTTTTGCGCGTCATATTCTTTTTGCAATTGCTCGTCGCTGATTGGATGTGTTTTTGCAAAATCTTGAATCAAGTTGTTAGCCAGAATTCTTTGGCGTTCGAGCGCGATGGTTTGTTCGATATCAGTTTGCTTTGCCAAGCCTTTTTTATCGGCTTCTTGCGACAACACTTCTAAATTAACTAGATTATCTTTAATCGCTTTACGCAGATCATCGTTGTCGGCTTGTCCAGGTTGGCCTTGCTGTCCTGGTTGGGTTGCGATTTTAATCAGCAGCGCCATCCGCGCTTGTGGAATCGTCACGTTGTTAACGGTAGCGACGGTTGTTTTTTCTTGTTCGGCTAGTTTGTCGGCAGCGTAGACGGTGCTAGTTACGATACCGGCTAGTAATATTAACGCGGCAAAATTGGTGGCTTTAAACATGGTGCGAATCCTTGATTGAGTAGGTGGGTTAGTTAATTTATTTCCAAGTGTCAATATACCACACTAAAGCATAAGGTTTTAGCTTGGGAAGGTTTTTTTAAACGGTCTGACTTCTACCGATTCATAAACGCCTGCGCTGAGATATGGTTCAGCATCGGCCCAGTTTTGGGCTTCGTTCAAGCTGGGAAATTCCGCTACGATCAGGCTGCCAGTAAATCCGGCTGCGCCAGGTTCGTTGCTATCGACGGCAGGAAAAGGGCCAGCCAAAACTAGTCGTCCATCGGCTTGCAAAGCCTGTAACCTCGCCACATGGGCGGGGCGGATGGTGAGCCGATTTTCTAAACTATTGGGTGTGTCGTGACCAATGATGGTGTACAGCATGCTGGTTTTCCTATTTGTTTTCGGGGGTGTGTTTGGCGAGTAAAAATGCTTGTGCCAGGATGAAAATTAACATCAAACCGGTGGTGCCAAAGAGTTTGAAATTCACCCACGCGTCGGTGGAATAATTAAAGGCGACGTATAAATTTAGAAATCCTAGCCCGATGAAAAAGCCACTCCAGGCCAAATTCAAGGTATTCCAAACGCGGTCGGGTAGTTGCATTTTTTCTTGCAGTAAATTTCGCAGAATATTTTTGTCCAACACTATTTTTGAAAACAAAAGTGCGCTGGCAAAGAACCAATACAAAATCGACGGTTTCCATTTGATGAAGTTTTCATCGTGCAAGATCAAAGTGGCGCCACCAAAAACGGTGATGATGACGAGGCTGACCCACAACATCGTATCCACTTTGCCGTGGCGATATTTCACCCAAATAACTTGGGCTATGGTGGCGATGATGGCGGCAGCGGTGGCGGCAAATACACCGAAGGTTTTGAAGGCAACAAAAAATAAAATAACGGGGAAGAGGTCGAACAATATTTTCATATTTATACGGATGTTAGGTTATTGACGATCAAGTGCTAAGGCTGCGGAGTTGATGCAGTAGCGTAAACCGGTTGGCTTTGGACCATCTTCAAATACATGGCCAAGATGGCTGTCACATTCGGCGCAACAGACTTCGACGCGTTCCATACCGGATTGGTCGTCATCCAAATAACTCACGGCTTCTTCGGTGATGGGTTGCCAGAAACTGGGCCAGCCAGTGCCGGATTCGTATTTTGTTTCGGAGTCAAATAGTGGATTACCGCAGCAAATACAGCGGTAAGTGCCGTGGTCGTGACAGTCCCAATATTCGCCGGTAAAAGCCGGTTCGGTGCCACATTGGCGACAGATTTCATATTGATCTGGTGTGAGTTGATCTTGCCATTCTGCTTCAGTTTTTTCGATGGTCATATTGAAAGCCTATTAGTGAAACAGCGAGAATTGATTTTCAATATTCAATTCTCGCTGCCTCTGGTGTTGAATGATTAAAGCACTTCTGCTGCGTGATCTGCCAAGCGTGACCGTTCGCCGCGTTGTAAGGTGACGTGACCGCTGTGTCCCCAACCTTTGAAACGATCGACCACATAGGTTAAACCGGAACTGCCTTCGGTTAAATACGGCGTGTCGATTTGCGCAATGTTCCCCATACACACCACTTTCGTCCCTGGACCGGCACGAGTGATCAGCGTTTTCATTTGCTTCGGCGTTAAATTTTGCGCTTCGTCGATGATTAAATATTTATTCAGGAAGGTGCGACCCCGCATGAAGTTTAGCGATTTAATTTTAATCCGCGAACGAATTAAATCACGCGTGGCAGCACGACCCCATTCACCACCTTCTTCATCTGAGGTATTGAGCACGTCCAGATTGTCGTCCAGCGCACCCATCCAAGGTGACATTTTTTCTTCTTCAGTACCTGGTAAAAAGCCGATATCTTCACCCACCGGAACGGTAACGCGGGTCATGATGATTTCTGAATAAATTTTATGCTCCAACACTTGCATTAAACCAGCGGCCAAAGTGAGCAGCGTCTTGCCAGTACCGGCTTGACCGAGCAAGGTGACGAAATCAATTTCAGGATTCATCAATAAGTTCAGCACAAAATTTTGCTCACGATTGCGGGCGGTGATGCCCCACACCGTGTTTTTGCTATGAGTGTAATCGGTCAACGTACGCAACGTGGCGCTTTGCTCATCTTGCGCGGTCACGACTGCATAAAATGGCGCTTGATCATTTTCTTGATAAACGAATTCGTTGACCAAGAAATCTTTGCACAGCGGTCCTTTTAGATTATAAAAAGTGTGACCGTCGAGCGAGCCAGACTGCATATCTTTGCCGTGTGTGTCCCAGAAATCGGCTGGCAAAGGAAGAATGCCGCTGTAAAGCAAATCGGTATCTTCTAAAACTTTATCGTTGAAATAATCTTGCGCATCTAAGCCCAAAGCGCGAGCCTTGATCCGCATGTTGATGTCTTTGCTCACCAGTGAAACTTGGCGCTCAGCTTGTTGTTTATGCAAATAAGCGACGACGCCGAGAATCGCATTGTCAGCTTTACCGTTAGCTAAATTTTGCGGTAGCTGAGAGTCAATAAATTCGGTTTGCAAAAACAGCCGGCCCGTCGCACTTTTGTTGCCGAGCGCTTGAAGTTCAACACCTTTTTCGATCGCTTCAGCGCTAGTGCTAATGAGATTGTCGATAAAGCGCGTGGCTTGGCGCGCATTGCGGGCCACTTCCGACATGCCTTTTTTGTTGTTGTCTAATTCTTCCAAAACGAAAATCGGCAGATAAACATCGTGTTCTTCAAAACGGAATAGGCTGGTCGGATCGTGCATCAGCACATTGGTGTCTAGCACAAATAATTTGGTATTAATTTTTTTGCTAGGCGCTGCTTTGCGAGTTGCCATGTTGATCCCTTTATAAGGTTTTAACGAAGGAAAGGACTTCAGCTGCGTGGCCGTCGGCTTTGAGGCCGCGCCATTCTTTGACTAATACCCCTTCTTTGTTGATAACGAAGGTGCTGCGTTCGATGCCACGAACTTGCTTGCCGTACATCATTTTTTCTTTCATCACGCCAAATTGCTGGCAGACTGCTTCATCTTCATCGGAGAGTAATTCGAATGGCATTAAAAATTTAACTTTGAACTTTTCGTGTGATTTAAGACCGTCACGTGATACGCCCACAATTTCGCAATTAGCCTGTTGAAACTCAGCATATAAATCTCGAAATTGTTGTGCTTCGGTGGTGCACACCGGCGTGTCGTCTTTAGGGTAAAAATAGATGACCAAAGTTTTCCCACGCGCTGCGGTTAACGTGAAAGTTTGACCGCTGGTGGCGGGTGCGGTGAAATCTGCAACAATTTCTTGGTTCATTATTTCTCCAATAGTTACTTATAAAGTATTTTTATTTCAAGCAGATTATTTATAGTAAATGTTTGACTAAATCGCGTTCGTCAGTGAGTTCTTTCAAGCTATCGAGCATGTGTTTGCGTCCCAAGTCGCTGATCGGCAAGTCTTGCACTATGTAGTAATGGCCGTTGCGGCAAGTAACCGGAAAGCCATACATCACGCCGGTTGGAATGCCATAACTACCATCTGACGGCACGCTCATCGTCACCCAGTCATTATGGTGAGAATGTAGCAGCCAATCATGAACGTGGGCAATTGCTGAGTTGGCGGCGCTAGCGGCGCTGGATAAGCCGCGTGCTTCGATCACTGCGGCACCGCGTTTTTGAACAGTTGGAATGAAGTCATTTTCGGCCCAATCTTGCCAGCCATTTTGCTGAAGAATATCCACTACTTTACGACCGCGAATTTCAGCGTGCGAAAGATCAGGATATTGGGTGCCGGAATGGTTGCCCCAAATTACCATCTTTTTGATGTCGCGGATCGGTTGGAAAAGTTTTTGAGAAATTTGGGCGATGGCGCGGTTGTGATCTAAGCGCATCATTGCACTGAAATTGCGTGGATCGAGGTCGGGCGCATTTTTCATCGCGATTAAGGCGTTGGTATTGGCTGGGTTGCCAACGACCAAAACTTTAACGTGACGGGCAGCGACTTCATTCAAAATACGACCTTGTTCGGTAAAAATTGCACCATTTGCTTCGAGCAAATCTTTGCGTTCCATTCCTTTGCTACGTGGACGAGCACCGACCATCAGCACCACTTCTGCATCACGGAAAGCAATACGCGGATCATCGGTGGTAATGACTTGTTGCAACATCGGGAACACACAATCTTCCAATTCCATCGCGACACCTCGTAAGGCCTGCTGTGCTGGCGCAATGTCTAGCAACTGCAAGATGATTGGTTGTTCACGACCGAGCATGTCGCCATTGGCAATTCGAAACAACAAGTTGTAGCCGATTTGACCTGCTGCACCGGTGATGGCAACGCGAATTGGGGCTTTCATTGAGTTCTCCTAGGTTGGTATGACGTTATTCTGCCAGTAATTTTCAATTGGTAGATGAAAGATTGAAGTCGATTTGGCATCCAGATATTTTGTTCGGTTGATTGCTAGGTGGTGATTATGAGCCGAGCTAGAAAAAATTTCAGTAAGCAAAATATTTTTTTATTGTGTGAGATTCCGATGCGCAAATTATTTTTGACGGGTGTAAGATTGCGTACCATTTTTTCGAGTCGCTGGAAAATGAATAAAAAACGCCCTAAGCATCTCGCTCTTCATAAAATCAAGTTGCCATTACCTGGTTTTGTTTCCATATTGCACCGCGTCAGCGGCTTGCTATTGTTTATCTCTCTGCCCTTGCTGCTGTGGTTGTTGCAAGCCAGCCTCAATTCCATCGAGTCTTATACTTGCCTAGTCGATCTTGTTCACAATCCACTACTCAAATTTTTTTTATTGGGATTGTTGTGGGCATTTCTGCATCACTTCTGCGCGGGTATACGCTATTTGCTGATCGATATTCATGTCGCCTCAACTTTGGCAGGCGCGCGACTGAGCAGTAAATTAGTGATGCTGATCAGTTTGACGCTGACCTTAATCCTTGGAGTGGCACTATGGTAAATCGAGTGGTAACCGGTGCGCATTATGGTTTGCGCGATTGGTTGGTGCAGCGCATCACCGCCGTCATGATGGTGATTTACAGCGTATTCATCGCTGGCTATTTGTTGACGCACGCGCTGACTTACGATGCTTGGACGGCTTTATTCAGCGGCAACTTGATGCGCACGATCACGCTGCTGTTTTTGTTATCCGTTTTTTATCACGCTTGGATCGGTATTCGTGACATTGTGATGGATTACGTCAAGCCAGCCAGTATTCGCTTGCTCATTCACGTACTGGTGATTTTAGCGTTGCTGCTGTATTCGATCTGGTCAGTTCAAATTCTTTGGGGTGTGTAATGTCTGTCAGTAAAAGAACATTTGATGTGGTGATTGTCGGTGCGGGTGGCGCGGGAATGCGTGCCGCGTTGGCTTTGTCTGAAGCGGGTTTGAATGTGGCGGTGTTGTCAAAAGTGTTTCCGACTCGCTCGCATACCGTTGCTGCGCAAGGTGGCATTGCCGCTTCGCTAGGTAATGTGAATGAGGACAATTGGCATTGGCATATGTATGACACGGTCAAAGGTTCCGATTATTTGGGTGACCAAGACGCAATTGAATTTATGTGTCGCGCCGCGCCAGAAGTGGTCTATGAATTAGAACATTTTGGAATGCCGTTTGACCGTTTGGATAGTGGCAAAATTTATCAGCGTCCATTTGGCGGTCATATGCAAGATTATGGCAAAACACCGGTTCAGCGTGCTTGTGCCGCCGCCGATCGTACCGGCCACGCCTTATTGCACACGCTGTATCAACAAAATGTGCGCGCCAATACCAACTTTTTTGTGGAATGGATGGCGCTAGATTTAATTCGCGACCAAGACGGCGACATTTTGGGCGTGACTGCGCTAGAAATTGAAACCGGCGAAACGATGATTTTCCACGCTCGCGCCACACTGTTTGCCACCGGCGGCGCAGGACGAATTTTTGCTTCCAGCACCAATGCTTTTATCAACACCGGCGACGGTTTGGGTATGGCGGCGCGGGCGGGCATTCCATTGGAAGATATGGAGTTTTATCAATTTCACCCAACCGGCGTGTACGGTGCGGGCGTGTTGATTACCGAAGGCGTGCGCGGTGAGGGCGGTTATTTGGTGAACAAAGACGGCGAACGCTTTATGCCGCGTTATGCGCCAAACGCCAAAGATTTGGCCAGTCGCGACGTGGTGTCGCGCGCAATGGCGACCGAAATTAAAGAAGGGCGCGGTTGCGGTCCGCTTGGCGATCACGTTTTATTGAAACTTGATCATTTGGGCGACGATGTGATTAAACAACGCTTGCCCGGTATTCGTGAAATTGCCATCAAATTTGCTCACGTTAATCCAGCGCAAGCACCGATTCCGGTGGTGCCAACCGCGCATTACATGATGGGTGGCATTCCGACCAATTATCACGGCCAAGTGGTGGCGCCTTATGGCACCGGCCCCGAAGAAGCGGTGCAAGGATTTTATGCAGTGGGTGAATGTGCGTGCGTTTCAGTACACGGTGCCAATCGGCTAGGGTGTAATTCGCTGCTGGATTTGGTGGTGTTTGGGCGCGAAGCAGCGCGACAAATTATCGAAGATTTGTCGCATAAACCGCATCACAAACCTTTACCAGTCGATGCGGCGGAACGTCCTTTATCGCGTTTAGCACGCTTGGAAAATCAAAAAAATGGCGAGCACGTTTCAGTGGTTGGCGATGCGATGCGGCAAACCATGCAAAAACATTGCGGCGTATTCCGCTTCCCAGATTTGTTAGCGGCGGGCGTGGCAGAGATTCGCCAAGTGGCTGAGCGCGTTAAAAATACTGAAATTAAAGATAAGAGCAAAGTGTTTAACACGGCGCGTATCGAAGCACTGGAATTAGATAATTTGATTGAGGTGGCGCAAGCAACCATGACCGCCGCCGAAGCTCGAAAGGAAAGTCGCGGTGCGCATGCGCGCGATGATTTCCCTGACCGTGATGACAAAAACTGGCTGAAACATTCGCTGTATTTTAGCGAAGGTCACAAGCTCGATTACAAACCAGTGCGTTTGAAACCGCTGACGGTAGAATCATTTCCGCTTAAACCGCGTGTTTATTAGGAGGTGGCCATGAAATTTAAAATTTACCGCTATAACCCAGAAACTGACGCGCAACCGTATATGCAAGATTACGAGTTGCAAATGCCAACGTCGGATGCGATGTTGCTGGATGCCTTGATGTTGCTACGGCAACAAGATGACAGTATTGGTTTTCGTAAATCGTGTCGCGAAGGGGTGTGCGGTTCTGACGCGATGAATATCAATGGCCGCAATGGCTTGGCGTGTATTACGCCGTTGTCGTCGCTGAAACAACCGATTGAAATTCGGCCGTTGCCGGGGCTGCCAGTCATTCGCGATTTAATCGTCGATATGACGCAATTTTTCAAACAATATCATTCGATTAAACCGTACTTAATTAATAACGATCCGCCACCAGAAACCGAGCGTTTGCAATCGCCGGCGCAACGTAAGCATTTGGATGGACTGTACGAATGTATTTTGTGTGGTTGCTGTACCACCGCTTGTCCATCGTTTTGGTGGAATCCGGATAAATTTGTGGGTCCAGCTGGCTTGTTACAAGCCTATCGTTTTATTGCCGATACGCGTGATCAAGACACCGCTGCGCGCTTGGATAATTTGGAAGATCCTTACCGCTTATTCCGTTGTCATACAATTATGAATTGCGTCGATGTGTGTCCGAAAGAGCTCAATCCGACCGAAGCAATTGGAAAAATTAAAGATTTAATGGTGAAACGGACGGTATGAGTTTGCAGTCTCCTGAAGTTGAAATTTCGCAGGCAGAGTGGATGCGTCGTTTACAGTGGCGATGCCGGCGTGGCTTATTGGAATTAGATATCGTGTTGGGACGTTTCGTGGTGACGCATTATGCTGGCTTAAACGCTGAGCAACTCGTGGCATTTGATGCGTTATTAGATTTGCCCGACACCGTCTTATGGGACATCGTTTCAGGCGATAAACCTGCGCCAAAAGAATCACAACAGTTTGTTTTGGAATTAATTAAATCTGCTTGATGCAGTGTCACAGTCATTATTAAGGGTGAGTTAGAAAATGGAAAATAGTCGCATTGCAACATTAACGATGGATGATGGCCGGACAATCCAATTACCTATTATGTCGGGCACGTTGGGGCCGGATGTATTGGATTTGCATCAACTGGCAAAATTAGGCGTGTTCACTTATGACCCGGCCTTTTTCTCCACCGCCAGCTGTGCTTCAAAAATCACTTTTATTGATGGCGATGCTGGCTTGCTTTATTACCGTGGTTACCCGATTGAACAGTTAGCCGAAAAATCTAGTTTCTTAGAAGTTTGTTATTTATTGTTGAATGGTGAATTGCCAACTGCCGATCAAAAAGCTGAATTCAACAGTCACATCACTTTGCACACGATGGTGCACGATCAATTGGCGCGTTTCTTCAGCGGTTTCCGTCGTGATGCACATCCGATGGCGGTGATGGTGGGTGTGGTGGGCGCACTGTCGGCGTTTTATCACGATTCACTGGATATTAGTAATGCGCATCATCGTGAAATTTCTGCCCATCGTTTGCTGGCAAAAGTGCCGACGATTGCGGCGATGGCTTACAAATACAACATCGGCGAACCATTCGTTTATCCGAAGAATAAATTTACTTACGTCGAGAATTTCATGTCGATGATGTTTGCGACGCCAGCTGAAGATTTTGTACCGAATCCCATCTTGGTTCGCGCCTTGGAACGCATCTTTATTTTGCACGCTGATCACGAACAAAACGCGTCCACTTCCACCGTGCGTTTGGCCGGTTCGAGTGGCGCCAATCCATTTGCCTGTATCGCTTCTGGTATTGCTGCTTTGTGGGGCCCTGCCCACGGTGGTGCCAATGAAGCGGCGTTGAAAATGTTGGAAGAAATTGGCGATGTGTCGCGTGTCCCAGAATATGTGCAAGGCGTCAAAGATAAGAAATATCGCTTGATGGGTTTTGGTCATCGCGTCTATAAAAATATGGATCCGCGCGCCAGCGTGATGCGCCAAACTTGCTACGAAGTGCTCAAAGAGTTGAAATTGGAAAACGATCCGATTTTTGAATTGGCCATGTCGCTAGAAAAGACCGCGCTTAGCGATCCGTATTTTATCGAGCGCAAACTGTATCCGAACGTCGATTTCTATTCCGGCATCGTGTTGCGCGCCATTGGTATTCCGTCGAATATGTTCACCGTGATTTTTGCTGTCGCTCGCACCATCGGTTGGATTTCGCAATGGAATGAAATGATTGCCGAGCCTGATTATAAAATTGGCCGTCCGCGTCAATTGTATTTGGGTGCCACGCAACGTGATTTTGTGTCAGTTGAAAAACGATAAGTAGTCCGAGGAAGTTATGTCTGAGCGTGCGATTAATTCGATGCAATCCCAGTGGGATACGTCTTTGTTATTTGGTGGAAATAATTTATTTCTGGAAAGTGTTTACGAAGATTATTTGGCTGATCCGCAATCGGTTTCTGCTGAATGGCGGCAGTATTTCGACGCCTTACCCACGCGTTCTGCGCTTTCCAAAGATGTGGCACACAGTCCTATTCAGCGGGGATTTGCGCAGCTGGCGCAGTCAACTAAAAGTGTGAACCATTCAGCAACAGATGGCTTCGATATTAAGCAACCCGCTGTTTTGCAATTAATCAACGCTCACCGTTTTTTAGGTTCCCGCGTCGCTAATCTTGATCCGCTCAATCGTTACGCCAAACCCGATGTGGTTGAACTCAGTTTGTCCTATTACGACTTGAGTGAAGTCGATATGGACACGCTGTTTTATACCGGCTCATTAGTCGGCGGTGCGCGGATGACTTTGCGCGAAATTCTGCAACGACTCCGTCGAATCTATTGCAGCAGCGTTGGCGCTGAATATATGTACATCAGCAGTGTGCCGCAAAAACGCTGGATTCAATCGCGCTTGGAAGGCTCAGAAGGTGAAATTAAATATAGCGCGCCGATGCAGTTGCGCGTGCTGGAACGATTGACTGCTGCCGAAACCTTGGAGCGTTATTTACATACCAAATATGTCGGTCAAAAACGCTTTTCACTGGAAGGTGGCGATACGCTGATTCCGCTGTTGGATCATTTATTACAGCGCGCTGGCGAGCAAGGCATTAAAGAATCGGTGATCGGCATGGCGCACCGTGGTCGTTTAAATGTATTGATTAATACTTTGGGCAAAGTGCCGAGAGATTTATTCGCTGAATTCGAGGGTATTCATACCGAACATTTAACTTCCGGCGACGTGAAATATCACCAAGGTTTTTCATCTGACATCATGACGCCGGGTGGCGCGATGCACGTCACGCTTGCGTTTAATCCGTCACATTTGGAAATTGTGAATCCGGTGGTAGAAGGTTCCGTTCGTGCTCGTCAAGATCGTCGCGTTGATCCTAAAGGCATTCAAGTATTGCCGATTTTATTGCACGGCGATTCGGCGTTTGCCGGGCAGGGGGTTAATCAGGAAACCTTTAACCTGTCGCAAACGCGCGGTTATCGTACCGGTGGCACGGTGCACGTGGTGATCAATAATCAGATTGGTTTTACCACGTCCGATGCCCGCGATATTCGTTCGTCGTTGTATTGCACCGACGTCGCCAAAATGATTGAAGCGCCGATTTTCCACGTCAATGGCGACGATCCGGAAGCGGTGTTGAAGGTGGTTGAAATTGCGCTCGATTTCCGCATGCAATTTGGCAAAGATGTGGTGATTGATATGGTGTGTTTCCGTAAATTAGGACACAACGAACAAGACGAACCGCTGGTTACGCAGCCGTTTATGTATCGCTTTATTAATCAGCATCCTGGTACGCGTTCGTTGTACGCTAATTATCTGCATGAAAAAGGCGTGTTGGCGGCCGATGGTGGCGACAAAATGGTGGCCGCGTATCGGCACGCGATGGACGAAGGTCGTAATCCAATTCAGCCGGTACTGAGTAATTTCAAACGCGAAATGGCGGTTGATTGGCGGCCGTTTAAAAAGAATCCCAAATGGAATGTGCCAGCGAATACCGCGGTGCCCTTGCCGCGCTTGAAGTTTTTAGCGCAACGTTTGGTGGCGCTGCCTGAAAATTTCAAATTGCATTCTCGCGTCGATAAAATTATTAATGACCGTATTTCAATGGGTAAAGGTGAATTGCCGCTGGATTGGGGAATGGCAGAAAATCTGGCCTACGCCAGTTTAGTGACTGAAGGTTATCCAGTGCGCTTATCTGGCGAAGATTGCGGGCGCGGCACTTTCTTCCATCGTCACGCGGTGCTGCACGATCAAAATCGCACGCAATGGGATCAAGATTCGCATATTCCTTTAGAAAAAATCGAAGCTAATCAAGCGCCATTCACCGTAATTGATTCGATTTTATCGGAAGAGGCGGTGCTCGGTTTTGAATATGGTTATGCCACCGCCGAGCCGAATACGCTGGTGTTGTGGGAAGGTCAATTCGGCGATTTTGCCAATGGCGCGCAAGTAGTCATCGACCAATTTATCGCCTCCGGTGAAGCGAAATGGGGTCGCCAATGTGGCTTGGTCATGTTGCTGCCGCATGGCTATGAAGGTCAAGGCCCAGAACATTCTTCCGGTCGCATCGAGCGTTATTTGCAACTGTGCGCGGATTACAATATTCAGGTTTGTGTGCCATCCACCTCTGCCCAAATTTTCCATTTACTGCGTCGGCAAATGATCCGTCCGATGCGTCGTCCGCTGATTGTATTTACCCCGAAAAGTATGTTGCGCAGTAAAGATGCGGCGTCGCCTTTGGAAGATTTAGCCAGTGGCGAATTTAAAGCGGTGATCGGCGAAGTTGACGCCCTCGATGCGAGTAAAGTGAAACGGATTATTGCTTGCAGCGGCAAAGTTTATTACGACTTATTGAAAGCGCGCCGCGAGCGGGGAATGTCGGACATGGCGATTATTCGCTTGGAACAGTTATATCCGTTCCCGCACGAATTATTCGCCGATCAAATTGCGGCTTATCCAAACGCGACTGAGTTAGTTTGGTGCCAAGAAGAACCCGGCAATCAAGGTGCGTGGCATCGAATTCAACATTATTTGGCACGGCATATGCGGCCAACGATGCGTTTGGAGTATGCCTTGCGCGCGTCGTCTGCCTCACCGGCAGCCGGTTATCTCGCCGTACACGCTGAACAACAAAAGGCGGTAGTCGATGCCGCTTTCCGACCCGATTTAGATGTTAAGAACATACCAGGAGCCCACCATGAGCATCATTGAAGTTAAAGTCCCCCAGCTTTCTGAATCCGTTGCCGAAGCAACGCTACTGACTTGGCAAAAGAAGGTTGGCGATGCGGTGAAGGAGGGCGAAAATCTGATCGATATTGAAACCGATAAAGTCGTGTTGGAATTGCCCGCGATTAAAAGCGGCGTGCTCATCGGGATTATTAAAGGTGACGGCTCTAAAGTGGTTAGCGGTGAATTAATCGCCCAAATTGATACCGAGGCGGTTGCGACAACCGCTGCGCCAGTGATAGCAGTCGTGGCTAATCAAGCGGCGATCGTTTCACCTTCAGCGCGGAAATTTGCGCATGAAGTCGAAGTCGATCCGACAGTTTTGCAAGGTTCGGGCAAACACGGTTTGGTCACTAAAGAAGACGTGGCCGCTGCCACTAAAACACCAGTTGTCGCACCCGCGCCGATTGTTTCTGCGCCGGTTGGCGAACGCGTTGAACAGCGCGTGCCGATGACACGGATTCGCCAACGCATCGCCGAACGTTTGTTGCAATCGCAACAGCAAGCCGCGATTCTGACCACGTTTAACGAAGTGAATATGCAGCCGGTCATCGAATTACGCAATAAATACAAAGATCAATTTGAAAAAAAGCATGGCGTGAAGCTAGGATTTTCTTCTTTCTTTGTAAAAGCGGTGGTGCTGGCGTTGCAAAAATTCCCGATTGTGAACGCGTCGGTTGATGGTAACGATATCGTTTATCACGGTTATTTTGACATTGGCATTGCGGTCGGTAGCGAACGTGGTTTGGTGGTGCCGATTATTCGCAACGCTGATAAATTGTCGCTGGCGGACATTGAAAAGCAAATTGCGAATTTTGCGGCGCGAGCCAAAGATGGCAAATTGACAATGGAAGAATTGACCGGCGGTACGTTCTCAATTACCAATGGTGGCGTGTTTGGTTCGATGTTGTCGACGCCGATTATCAATCCGCCACAAAGCGCGATTTTAGGCATCCACGCGACTAAAGATCGTCCGGTCGCTGAAAATGGCCAAGTGGTGATTCGTCCGATGAATTATTTAGCGGTGTCTTACGATCACCGAATTATTGACGGTCGCGAAGCGGTGCAATTCTTGATGACGATTAAAGAAGCGTTGGAATTCCCAGGTCGCTTATTGCTAGATTTGTAATGGTTTTATTGAATTAGATGCGAAAAAAACGGAGCCGAGGCTCCGTTTTTTATTTGGCGGAACACCTTAATTAGTTTGCGAGATACGCTGTTTAGACAAGGCCGGATTCTGCGAGAAGTAGCGTTTGATACCACCAAAAATCGCCTGCGCCAATTCGACCTGATAATTATCGCTCTTCAAACGACGTTCTTCTTCGGGATTGCTGATGAACGCGGTCTCCACCAGAATCGATGGAATATCTGGTGCTTTCAACACTGCAAAGCCAGCTTGTTCAACGTGTCCACGATGCAAGGTGTTAATGTCGCTCAATTCTTTCAATACGTGTTTGGCCAATTTCATACTGTCGTTATTAGTCGCAGTTTGCGATAAATCCAACAGCGTGCGTGCCAAATAAGGATCTTTCACGGCGAGGTTAACGCCGCCGATTAAGTCTGCCTCATTTTCTTTTTTGGCCAACCAACGCGCGCTGGCGCTGGTGGCGCCGCGTTCAGAAAGTGCAAATACCGACGAACCGCGTGCTTCTGGGCTGATGAAAGCATCCGCATGAATCGAGACAAATAAATCTGCGTGCAGACCGCGAGCTTTTTGAACGCGACCCCCTAAGGGGATGAAATAGTCGCCATCACGAACCAGCACCGCGTGCATGCCTGGTGCATTATCAATTTGTTCTTTGACGCGTTTAGCAATCGCCAAGGTGACATTTTTTTCCAAGGTGCCGGCGTAACCATGCGCACCAGGATCTTCGCCGCCGTGACCGGCATCAATCGCAATAATCAACACGCGACTACTCATTTCAGCGCGAAAATTGGGCGTGGTTTTCTCGATTTTGGGAAGGGGTGTTGAAACCGCGTTGTTGGTAACTTTGGGTTCGACGGTAACCATTGGTGGCGCAATAAGCGGCGCTTTTTTCTCGCTTTGCGCGGATTCGGTCAACGCCATTAAAGGGTCAACTGGCACTGCTGGATAAACGTCCAACACTAAACGGTGGCCGTATTCGCCGACCGGTCTGAGGTTAAACAATTGCGGCTTCACTTCGGTTTTTAGATCAAGCACCAAACGCACCACATTTGGTTTAAAGCGACCCACGCGAACGCTATTAATGTAAGGATCGGCGTTGCCAATTTTTTTGCTTAACTCCGTCAGCGTCGAGGCAATATCGACTTCTTCCAAGTCGATTACCAAGCGCTCTGGATTTTTCAAACTCAATAAACTGTAGCGTATCGGCTCTTTCGATTCGAGCGTAATCCGTGTGTAATCTTGTGCTGGCCAAACGCGCACAGAATTGATGGCGATACCGGCGCTAGCCTGCTGGCTGACGAATAAGGTTGCGCAAAAAATTAAGAATGTAATTCGATTAAACATTGTTTCCCAGCATCTGTGTTGGCGTGTAAAGCAAGTGTGCGACCATGGATTAAAATTTCAAACCTTAGTTCCAAATCTGCCGGCGGCATCAATTCGGCTGCGCGTTCTGGCCATTCTACAAGGCAAATATTCGCGCCACCGAACTCATCGCGGAAGCCAGCGGCTTCCCATTCTTCGGCATCGTTAAAGCGATACAAATCAAAATGGCGCAATTGCAAATCGCCGATGACGTATTGCTCAAGCAAGGTGTAAGTCGGGCTTTTAACCCGACCCTGATAGCCCAAACTTTGCAGCACACCGCGCACCAACGTGGTTTTGCCAGCACCCAAATCACCGTGTAAATAAATCAGCAAACCGGCTTTTAAATTAGCGGCCAAGCGCGCGGCAAAAGCCAACGTTGCCGCCTCATCCAGCAAGCTTAATCGGCTATCATTCGGTTCATGCAAAATGGAACACCTCAAAATAATTTCGGCGAATTATCCACACAAATTAAAGCGTGGGGACGGACACTTGGTTTTCAATCGGTTGGTATCAGCCACCTAGAATTAGGTGCGGCTGAAGCACGCTTAATGCAATGGCTGGCTGACGGTCATCACGGCGCCATGGATTATATGGCAAAACATGGTGCCAAACGTGCTCGACCGGCGGAGTTATTGCCTGGCACGCTGCGGGTGATTACCGTACGGATGAATTATTACCCTGAACACGCCAAAAATACCCAAGCCGTATTGGACGACAATCAGCGCGCCTTTATCTCGCGTTACGCTTTGGGGCGCGATTATCATAAAGTATTGCGTAATCGCTTAGAAAAACTGGCACAACAAATTCGTGACACTGTGCCGCAAGCCGAATGCCGCGTGTTTACGGATTCCGCACCGGTAATGGAAGTGGAATTGGCGCAACAGACGCAATTAGGTTGGCGCGGCAAACACACTTTATTGCTGTCGCGCGAACAAGGTTCGTGGTTTTTCTTGGGCGAAATATTTATTAATCTACCGTTGCCGATTGACCAAGCGCAAACCAAACATTGTGGAAATTGCACGCGCTGCCTTGATATTTGCCCCACGCAGGCGATCATCGCGCCTTATCAACTGGATGCGCGACGCTGCATTTCCTATCTGACTATCGAATTAAAAACCAGCATCCCGCTTGAATTTCGACCGCTGATTGGCAATCGAATTTATGGCTGCGATGATTGTCAGGCGGTGTGTCCTTGGAACAGTTTTGCGCAAACCACCGTGGAGCCAGATTTCGCCATTCGTCACCGCTTAGATGATATTTCTCTAATAGAATTATTCGCTTGGGATGAAGTAACTTTTCAGGAAAAATTAGCCGGTAGCCCCATTTATCGCATCGGCCATCAGCAATGGTTGCGTAATATTGCGGTGGCATTGGGTAACGCTGAGACTAATTTAGCGGTGGTCGGCGCTTTAAAATCGCGTTTGGATAATGCCTCAGACTTGCTGCGTGAACATATTGAATGGGCGTTAAGTCAGCATCAAAATCCTGTCGTTTCAAATAACCATGTTTAGCTGGCTGCTTAAAATTTGCGCCGTCTTTTTAGTGGCGGCGCTGGTAATTTATGGCGGATGGATAGAGCCGCATTGGTTTGAAATTACTCGTCATCAAGTGGGCGCGGCTAGCAATCGAACGCCGCTCAAAGTCGCCCAGCTTTCTGATTTGCATCTGCTCGAAAGTAATCAGGCCAGTGAAATTGTCATTGCCGCCATTCAGGAAATCAAACCAGATGTGCTTGTGTTGTCTGGTGATGTCGTTGATCGCTCCGATAGTTTGCAGAATCTAGGTATTTTTCTAAATGCGCTGGGAACGATGCCCAAAATTGCGACGCTGGGCAATTGGGAATATTGGAGCAAAGTGGATCTAAAGGCATTGCGTGAATTGTATGTGCGACACAACGTCACTTTATTGGTGAATGATTGCATCACGCTGAATTCACTCGGTAGGCAAATAAATTTTGTTGGACTGGATGATGCTTTAGCCGGTAAGCCTAATGCCAAGAAAGCGTTGGCGCGTTGCGAGACAGGCAGCTTAGATGCGGTATTAATTACCCATTCCCCAAGTTACTTTGGCAAACCGCTTGAGCAAGCGATCGCAAATCCGCAATTTCTTTTTGCTTTGTCAGGCCATACCCACGGCGGACAAATTACTTTTTTCGGTTATCCATTTGCCACGCCACCAGGCAGTGGCGCTTATAGTCGCGGTTGGTATGACACCAAATATGGTCCACTTTATGTGTCGCGAGGAATAGGGATGACTGAGGTTCCAATGCGTTTGGGTGCAAGGCCAGAAATTGCGGTATTTGAAGTTCAGTAATTAAACCAAAGAGACACTTTCCGCCAGGAATTTCTTGACAAAAAGTGAGTTTTCCTTAAAATGCGCGCCTCTTTGGGTCGTTAGCTCAGCTGGTAGAGCAGCGGACTCTTAATCCGTTTGTCGCAAGTTCGATCCTCGCACGACCCACCAAAGATACAATGACTTAGGTTTAAAAGCCTAAGTCATTTTTTATTTTGTGGACTTAGTTGTAGCTATTTTGTAACAAACCTTAAGTAGTATCTTCACATTAAAAATAGACAACATCACAGCCGCCTGATTAGCAAGACGCCAAGAAGTACCATAGTTAAATACTCAGGTAGTAGTAGATTGATTCTTTTAGTAATAGTTAAATTATCTATATAATTTACGAATTATATAGATAATTTTATATTAATAACAATTAGTTATGCATGTTAGCTTGCTCGATAAATGCTTCTGAATATCGTATGACCATTGTCGCCTCCACACCTCAAAGTTAAATTTTTGAGGCGACAACTAGGTTGACACCGGGGGGCATTGGCGCAATCGCTTTCATTCACCGCTTCGGTTCGTCACTCAACGAACACACCCACTTCCATTGCTGCATCGTGGAGGGTGTGTTTCAGCCTGCTGCTGCAAAGATTGGCGAGTCTGCCGATACAACCGCTGCGACTGACACTGCCGAAGCACTAACAAGCGTGGACTTCCATGCCGCAACCAATCTAGACACCGCTGCCATCGCCAAGGTACAAGCCCAGATACGCCAGCGTATCCTACGTGCCTTCCTCCGGCGCGGCTTAATCGGCAAAAATGACCGTGACGAGATGCTGAGCTGGGAACACGGTGGCGGTTTTTCGCTGGATGCCTCGGTGTGCATCAGTGGCACAGACCGGGCAGGGCTGGAACGCCTGCTGCGCTACTGCGCCCGTCCACCCTTCGCACTGGAGCATCTGCACACACTGGATGCCGAGCATCTGCTCTACCACAACCCCAAACCCCGTTCCGATAGCCCGCGTGATCTGGTGCTCACCCCGCTGGAGCTGATCGACAAAATCGCCGCGCTCATCCCGCCACCCCGTGCGCATCGCCATCGCTACTACGGTGTACTGGCTCCGAATTCGCCGATGCGTGCGGCGGTCACGGCAATGGCTCCGCTGCCGGAGGTGGTGCAACCTATGGCGGAAGCTACAACAGCAGACGCACCACCCCAGCGTGCCGCGTCTCACTATTTGTGGGCGATGCTGCTGGCACGCATTTATGAAACACTGCCGCTGGTGTGTCCGCAGTGCCAGTCGCCAATGCGCATCATCGCTTTCATTACCGAGGGTAGTTCGGTGCGCAAGATTCTGGAGCACCTCGGTGAATCCACTCTGCCGCCGTGCATTGCTCCGGCGCGCGGGCCGCCGCTGTGGAAGCTGGAAGCAGCGCATCGGCGGTGGTTGAACTACATTTGCCGGAAGAGCGTATGCGTATCGGGGAATTGTTGGCGGTATTTCCACAGCAACGTGAAACGAAAGCGCAGAAGCTGCTCGATGGTCTGGGTATTTTGTGGCAACAAAATCCGAACGAGAAGATCGTCATCTTTGCTACCTACCTTGGCACGGTCGATTTAATCGCCCGCGAAATTGAGCAGGTATTCCCCGGACAAGGGGTGGCTGTTTTACGTGGTGGCGATCACGGTGCAAAGTTGGCAGCAGAACGCCGCTTCCGTCAAAAGGATGGCCCTCGGGTGCTGGTATGTACAGCGGCTGGGCGTGAAGGGATTAACCTGCAATTCGCCCGTATCCTGTTCAATTTTGATCTGCCGTGGAATCCGATGGATATGGAACAACGCATCGGGCGCATACATCGCTACGGGCAGAACCACACAGCGCAGGTTTATAACCTCGTGCTATCTGACACCATTGAGGGACGCATTTTCTTGCTACTAGATGAAAAGCTGACAGAGATTGCGCGAACTGTGGGCAAGGTAGATGACCAAGGGAATGTGGCGGAAGATTTACGCGCTCAGATTCTAGGGCAATTGTCCGAGCGGCTGAACTACGACCGCCTGTATCAGGAGGCACTATCTGATCCTGAGTTGAAGCGCACGAAGGTGGAGCTGGAAGCGGCACTATCGAATTCACGCGAGGCCCGGCAGGTGGTGTTCGATCTGTTCCAAGACCTCGAAGGCTTCAGCTTAGATGATTACAAGCCATTTTCAGACGTTTCTTCAAGTATGGATAGGCTGGTACGCTTCATGGCAGATGCCGTGGCAGATCGTCAGCAACGGATGGTGAAGGTAGATGATTCAACCTACGACCTCGCCACAGCCGAAGGGGTATGCCGTACACGTTTTACCTTGAACCGAGATACCGCCACCAGCGATGACAAACTCGCATTGATGGGATTGGATCATCCCTTCGTGCAGGAAGAACTAGGACGCTGGCGGAGCGTGCCACCGGAAGAGTTGGGCATCGCAGTAACAGGTGATGTAGAAGAGCCCGTGCTGCTGTCTTTCTGGTTGGTTGAAGCATCGGGCAGCAACGGTGAGCGGCGTGTCGTGGTGCAGCCGATTGCAGTGAAACAAGACGGCACGCGAGTACCCGCAGTCGAGCGACAAAGTGATCGTTATCTACATGCTCCGACAACCAAGCCAATATTTTCGTCTGAACAACGCCTAGAGATTTTCTCGCGGGCGGTAGAGCCTACTTTGCAACGAGAGCTAAAGCATAAGGGTGCTGCGAATGGTGATGGGAGTTATTCCGCTGAGTTGATTGGATATGTGGAAATTTTGGGGGCGTGATGCGGGACGAATATTCAATCGAACAACGTGCGATTCAAATTTTTGATACTCGAACAAAGGAGTATTTCTCCGAAGTGTTGAGCTGCTATACGGCAGGAAGTTATCGCTCGGCTGTCGTGATGCTCTGGTCGGTAGCAGTATGCGATCTCCTATTTAAGCTACAGAATCTCGTTGAACTTTATGGGGATGCGAAAGCTAAAGCAATCCTCGCCGAAATCGGCAAGCTGCAAGAGGAAAACGAGCGATCCCCGATTTGGGAAACTAAGCTTGTAGAGTTAGTTGCAGAGCAAACCCAGTTGCTCGACATCTCCGAGCGGGAAAACCTGCTACATCTACAAAAGCAGCGGCATCTAGCAGCTCATCCTGTAGTCAATGCAAGTTTTCAGCTACACAGGCCGAACCATGAAACCGCGCGGGCGTTGATCCGTAATACGCTCGACGGCTTACTAACTAAAGCACCAATACTTTCCAAGAAAATTGTCAGCGAATTAGTTGAGGACATCGAAAGAGAATCTGAAATTCTGATTGACGACAAAAGGCTGAAGGCTTACCTAGAAAGCAAGTATTTTAGCCGCTTCAATGTTGAAATTGGGAAGGCAGTATTTAAGGCACTTTGGAAGTTCGTATTTAAAAGCACAGATGAGCGCAGCGAGAAAAATCGCTCTATCAATTACAGAGCATTTCGTATTTTGTTTTTAAGAAACCCCGATCAATTTAGATTGCTGGTGGGGGCAGAAAAAGACTATTTCAGTGCTATCGCATCCACTGGTGATCCGGTCGTATGCTTAATTCATTTTTTATCAAGTGAACCTAAACTCTACGATTTTCTTGCCGAGCATGCAAAAACTGTTATTCAGCATGTAGCCGAAAATTCCCCTATCGCCAAGTGTCTCGCATGGTTCATTTTGGGTGATCTGGTTGCACATGCTTCGATGCTTGAGTCATGGATTCCAACAGAACGATTCACTAAGCTAGACCATGCCACATGGGAGGCTATCTTCAACATTTCCGACTCAATTGAATGGACCAAGCAGGTAGTTCATTTGGCGAATACATACTATGTGTCTAGTCCGAATTACGATAATGCAGATTGGCGATTTAGTGAGGTGGTTAGACCATTCTTGAAGCACTATGATACTGCTGATTGCATCGAGCTTATTGAAGGGATTCAGGGTAACGGACAGACTTGGGAACGAGGACGAGCATATACAGACCATCGAGAGTTGAGATCAAGGCTGTTAGAACTTGATCCAACCGCAGACTTGGCTAGTTACAAAGTGTTTATCCGATATTTGGATCGTGAAGCATAAGGGAGTATTTCTAAACTGTGTCTTTTCGAGAATAAATTGGCGGCTAAGCTTTTTCAACCTAACGTAATGAACAAAATCAATGACGGGCGCGCGGGTGGATGTGCCAGAGAAATATGTACCACACTTCAAAGCTGGCAAAAAGCTAAGGGGGCGAATACTCAATGGCAACTAACTCTTACCATCAAACCGTGGCAGCAATCGCGCCAAGAGGCAAATAAGGGGCATACAAAGCATCCCAAGCCACGGCTTCACCTACATGCACC
>Ga0114977_10000433_pt1 | contig 28093 bp, 24 predicted proteins | sample S_130805_MF_Meta_FD_87026 | JGI IMG/M metagenome (GOLD analysis project Ga0114977, IMG submission 87026) | Freshwater microbial communities from Lake Simoncouche, Canada to study carbon cycling - S_130805_MF_MetaG | ecosystem: Environmental > Aquatic > Freshwater > Lake | place: Lake...
CCACTTGGGTAGAATTAGAGCTGCAACCTAAAGAGTTTGTTCCGCTTACCTGATAGGCTGTTGGTGCTCTTGGACTAACAACTAGAGAAGAGCTCACTGTTGGACCAGATTGCCAGGTATATGAACTTGCACCAAAGGCAGTTAATGTTACTTGTGCTCCAGCGCAAATAATTGAATTACTTGCAGAGGTTGTTACTGTTGGGTTGGGGTTGGCAATTACGGTAATGTTTGCAATTCCACCACAGGGGCCGCTTAAACCCATAACTGTATATATTGTAGTGGCTAATGGACTAATAATTGCATTTGCACCAATAATATTTCCGGGCATCCAAGTATAAGAGCTTGCACCGCCTGCGGATAAAGTAGCCACATTTCCTGCACATACTGCGGAGGAAGATGAGATTGCTATAACAGGTAAGGCTGAAACAGAAACAGTTCGTGTTGTTGAATAAGTGCCACAGGCGTTGGTTGCTGTTAATGTATACATTGAAGTAATTAATGGAGAAAAAGGCACTCCATTAGAAACGCCCCCAGACCAGGTATAAGTATTCGCACCAGATCCAGTTAAAGTAACAGTATTACTTAAACAAACTGCGTTAGTGGAAGAAGATGCGCTTATAGAGGAATTTTGCACGGTTACTGTAACAATATTTGCTGCAATACAAGCAGCTGTGCTTGTTCCTGATACAGAATAAACTGTGGTTGCGGTTGGTGTAACTACAATAGAATTTGCTGTACTACCAGTGTTCCATAAAATACCACTGGCGGCATTGGTTGTTAAAGTAACAGCAGAACCTAAACATATTGGGTTTGAAGAAGGAATTAAACTAATACTGCATGATGGAACAATATTTACCAAATAATCTTCAGTTTCTCCGAAAGAACCTAAATTACTTGTACAAGCGTTAGCGCCACTCGGATTTGTAACATAAGCACACATGATACGCATTTTTCTGTTCGTACCAGGAGTTGCTCCAATTGGAATTATTAAGGAACCTGAATGACTTTGAGCTGGAGAGCCAGAAACCGCTACTTGTTCATTAGCAGCTAAAAAACCATCGTTATTTAAATCAATCCAAATAGAAAAGCCTTGATTATATGTACCAGATCCAACAATAGCTGACCAGGTATAAGTGAATCCTTGAGTTAAACTCCAAACGGGAGTGTTAAAAGCATTATAACCATTTGCGCCACAACCAGAATTAGCACCGCCAGGACTTATTGCATTTAAAGTAAATGCATTTATTTGATCGCCCCAAGAACAATCGTTAGTAGGATTAGTACTAATTGAGCATTGAGATACTGACTGAATAGTAAATGATATTGATATCAAAAAAAAGAGTAAATGTTTTTTCATAACCTATAATTTTAAAGTAAATTTATTAAAATTATTTATAAAAAAAAAATTATTCGTCTTTAAAAAAATCAAGTTTTTGTAGATCGATAATTTGAATGTTTTTAAAATAAAAATCTAAGATATCTAAATAAGAATAACCCAATTTTCCCATTTTCATTGCACCTTCTTGAGGCATGCCGACTCCATGACCGAATCCTTTACCTTTAAATAAAATACTATCATTATTTAATTTAGTTATATTAAAAAAAGTAGATTTTAATTGTAAATCGAGGCGAATAATTTTTAAGGGTACTTTTAAATTATTAAATTCTAAATATACTTTTCGATTATCTTGTGTAAAATTTATCGCGACATCACGAGCCATTATAGAATCAGAAGGGTAGTTGAATTTTAATTTTAAATAACTTAACCAATCTTCGGTTAACATTTTTCGTTCCCAATTATAATTAGGCATTTGGATACTAAACGTATCAACAATACTTTTTAAATAAGAAGTTTTTGATCCCCATACATCTTCGCTATTAGCAGTTTGTCCCCCACTATTACTATGAAAAGCAGCAATAATTAAATTTAAATTATCGTCAACTACAACTTTTCCTTTAGTTTCTTGAATGGCGAGAATTATTTTAGAATCGCGGGGTTTACCATGATAAGCTTGGCAGTGTACTTGGTCGCATAAATAAAATCCTTCTTCTTGATGTTTGTTAATGTGCGCTAGGGCAAATGTTCGGGCTAAAATTGTTTGAACTTTGTAAAACTCAAGATTAGATTTTGAGCCTGCTTCAGCTTCGGTAACACCAGCAACATAATTATCTAAATCTATATTATTGATTAAAACAATAGAACCATTAACAACATAACAGGTTAAATTATTTTGATAGGTCCGTATTTTTCTGTCAGGTTGAGTTAATTTAATTTTAAATTCATCATTAGAATCTCCAAGGAAATTAATTTGTTTAAAAGTTCCTAATACAAAATCTTTTTCTTTTATTTCTATGCTATCGCCTTTTATAAATAAATTAAAATTTGATACGTTAAATTCTAAAGGTGTATTGTCGGCTATTAGTTTATATGATTTAGAAATAGCGGACCATTGAAAAGAATTAATTTTTAAGTGTGCAAAAATACGGATTTGTAACTTTTCGATAGTGCTATAAGAAGATCTTGGCGAGATAAAATTAAAAAAAAACACTAAAATCAAGAAGGTAAAATACTTTAATTTAATCATTTCAATTAGCTGTTTTACAATCTGATACAATAGTTTCGGCAATTCTTTTTGAGGCACCAGCGCCACCTAATTTTATTTGTAATTGATTATAATTGCTGATGATGTTGTTTCTGTAATCTTGATTATTAAGTAATTTAAATAATTCATCAGAAATATTTTTTACTGTAAAATCATTTTGAATTAATTCTTTAACAACAAGTTTATTCATTATAAGATTAACCAGACTAATATATTTTAGATTTACTAAACGTTTTCCTATTAAAAAAGAAAGTGCACCAGTCTTATAACAAACAACTTGAGGAAGATTAAATAAGGCGCTTTCTAGGGTTGATGTACCTGATTTGATAATGCCTGCTTGAGCATAAGACATTAATTCGTAAGTTTGATTAAAAACAACTTTGATATTATGTTTTTCTAAATCACTGAAATATTTTTTTGATAAATTAGAGCTACCAGCAAAAACAAATTGATAATCTGTGAAATGAGAAGCGACTTGAATCATTATTGATAACATTCTTTCAATTTCTTGAATGCGGCTTCCGGGAAGAACAGCAATAATAGGTTTTTCAGATAATTTATTCTCTAAAATAAAATTAGGTTTTGATTTAAAATTAGGTTTTTGTTGATTTATTGCATCTATTAAAGGATGACCAACAAAATAAACCTTGTGATTATGTTTTTTATAAAAATCTTCTTCAAAAGGAAGAATCACAAAAAGCTTATTAGTATATTTTTTAATTTGTTCTACCCTACTCTCTTTCCATGCCCATACAGAAGGTGAAATGTAATAATTAACGTTTATTTTTTTTTTAAAAGCCCATTTAGCCATTCGTAAATTAAAGCCAGGATAATCGACTAAAATTAATACATCGGGTTTAAATTTTGAGATTGAATCTTTAACAATTTTAAAATTATTTTTAATAATAAAAATGTTTTTTAAAACATCAACAAATCCCATAAAAGCCATTTGTTGAATATGAATAATTGGAGCTAAACCACTTACCTTTTGCATTAAATCTCCACCAGTAAAAGCAAATTGAGAATCTAAATCTAATTTCAAGATTTCTTTCATGCAATTGCTAGCATGAAGATCACCGCTTGGTTCGCCAGCTATAAAATAATACTTCATTAAATAACATTTGGTTCTAGATAATACATTACATAGGCTACCAAAGCGACATAAATTAAAACACTTAAAATAATACCTTTACTAAAGTTGTCGAGTTTTTTTGATATTCCAAAATAAAATAATAACAAATTACCTATCCCACAAATTTTTATCAAATTGCTTAGCATAGAGAATTGTATCATTCTTTGGATATGAAGAGTTAAAGGGATTTGATGATGAAAAAACAACCAGTACATAAAATAAATGACTACTGGAAAAGCTAAACCAATAACAAGTCCTTTCCAAAAAGAATCTAATTTTTCAGTCCAATTCATCATACTTCAAAATATTTTAGCTGTTTAATAGTTTGGTGAGCAGTTAAATCTGCTTGAGTTGGAACAATTGAAATAAAGCCATTAGCTAAAGCCCATTCATCGGTATCAACAGCATCAGTTTCAAAATTAACAAACTCGCCAGTTAACCAATAATAATTTCTTCCATATGGATCTTGTCTTTCTTCAAAACGCTCAACCCAATTTCCTTTAGTTTGACGAACTACTTTTATTCCTTTTAATTGACTTGAATTTATATTTGGAATATTTACATTCAAACAAATACCTTTCGGCATTTTATGAGTAAGAGCATTAGAAATAATTTGATTGATTAACTGTTCTGCTTGAGAGAAATCTGCTTCTAATGAATAGTCGCACAAACTAAATCCAATACTTGGAGTACCCTCTAAGGCCCCTTCAATTGCTGCACTCATTGTTCCACTATAAATTACATTTATAGAACTATTGCTTCCATGATTAATTCCACTTAAAATTAAATCGGGTTTTTGATCTAAAATATGATTGACTGCCATTTTTACGCAATCAACTGGGGTTCCACTACAAGAATATTCTATTTTAGACTGATGATAATTAGTCTTTTGAATGCGTATTGTTGAATTAATGGTAATGGCATGTCCCATTCCGCTTTGAGGCTTATCTGGTGCTACCACTATAATGTCGCCAAAAGCAGAGGCTAATTTTGATAAAAAGATGATACCAGGCGCAGAAATGCCATCGTCGTTTGTTATTAGAATTTTTGGGCGTTGAGACATAAAAAATAAAAATAAATCTAAGTATAAAAAATTAATGATACTTTTAAATTAATAAAACTTACTAAATTTTGTTTGTTAATACAAAAAAATAATTTTGATATCTTTTTTAAAATGCGTCTATTTTATTTATTAATTGTTTTTTATTTCATTTTGATACAGAATCTTCATTCACAGAATCGGAATGATTTAGTTTTTATTTTAAGTGAAAAAGCTGTAAACAAAGTTTTTACTGCTATTGGTGAAATAAATGGTAAAAGTGGATATGAAGTTTTTGGCATTATTAAAGGCGATTATTTTTGGAAAATTAATAATGCAAGAATACTTTTTATGGCTGATAGTAGTCAATTCAATTGTGATGCAGAAGTTAAAGTTGGGCCATTTACATACAAATCAAAAGTGCCAGGGCAAGTAAAAATAGATTACAATAATAAAACAGATAAAATTACCATTAAAATTACACAAGCTGTATTTGAACTTTATACTATGTTTCTTAAAAAGAAAATACACATAAAAAACATTCATTTAGAAGATTATTTTAAAGAGCCTTTTACATTTGATGGGCCTAAAAGTTATAAATCATCAGTAAACATTAACATGCCCGATAGCACAGTTAAAATTATCAATCTTCAGCCTTCAGATTGTGAAATAAAAGTAACACTTAAAGCAATAAAAACGTCTTGTGATATTAAGGCAGAAAGTAAAACAGGTGTTCGTTAAATTAATTCAGACGAATATTTTGTCATGAAATCTTGAGCAACGTCAACCATTTCGGAACTACCTAAAAATAGAGGTGTACGCTGATGTAATTCTGTAATTGGTAAATCCATAATTCGTTTTCCACCTGTAGATGCTTTACCTCCAGCTTGTTCTAGAATAAAGGCCAAAGGATTACATTCATACAACAATCGTAATTTACCCTTGGGTGATTTAGTAGTAGTGGGGTAAATATAAATGCCCCCAGTAATCAAATTACGGTGAATGTCGGCCACTCCTGATCCAATGTAACGAGAAGAGTATGGTCTATTAGATAATTTATCTTCTTCTTGACAAAATTTTAAATATTTTTTTATGCCATCCGGAAAATGTAAATAATTACCTTCATTAATAGAATAAACATTACCTTTTTTAGGAGTTTGAATATTTGGATGAGACAAGCAAAATTCTCCAATACTTGGGTCTAGAGTAAATCCATTAACACCTTTACCGGTTGTATAAACTAGCATACAACTAGAGCCATAAATAATATATCCAGCTGCTACTTGATCAGTACCACGTTGCATAAAATCTTCTAATACTCCAGATCCTTTTAAACTTACCCGACGATAAATAGAAAAAATTGTACCAATAGAAACATTCACATCAATATTAGAAGAACCATCCAAAGGGTCTATTGCAATAACATATTTTGCGTTTTTAGAAATATCGGTATTAATTGAAATTATATCGTCATTTTCTTCACTAGCAATTGCACAAACTTCACCACCAGCTTTAAAAGCAGCAATAAATTGTTCATTAGCAAAAACATCTAATTTTTTTACGCGCTCCCCTTGAATATTAACCGTTCCAGTTTCGCCTAAAATATCAACTAAACCTGCTTTAGAAACTTCGCGATTTACTATTTTAGCTGCAATGCTAATGTCGGCTAAAAGTCTTGATAATTCGCCTTTAGAAAAAGGAAAATCTGTTTGTTTTTCAATAATAAATTGACCTAATGTTTTAACACTCATAGTTTGTTTAAATAAAACTTAACAAAAATACTCAATTAAAAATTAATCAAATAATATTTATTTACATGGACTGGAGTTGAGAATAATTTAATTTACAATTAAGCCATTTAGAATCTAAGTTAGCCTGATACTTATTATAAAATTCGATAGCATTTTTATTCCAATCTAACACTTGCCACTCCATTCTTTTAACGCCAGTATTTTTTGCAACTTCGACAACAGCATTAAAAAGTTTTTTTCCATAACCTTTATTTCGAACATTTTCTTTTACTATAATATCTTCAAGAAACAAACATTTTCCTTTCCATGTTGAATATTTAAAATAATAAAGAGCTAAGCCAATTATTATATTATCTATTTCTAAAACAAAAAAATCAAAAATTTTATCTTTTCCAAAGCCCCAATTTTGCATTTCAGTTATGGTAACTTCAACTTCATTGGGTTCATTTTCAAATGCGGCTAAGTCTTTAATTAAATTTAAAACCTGAGGTAAATCTTTTACCGTTCCTATTCTGATGAGACTATCCATGTTCAGAAAATCGTTTTTTTAAAATTACTTTTTGAAGGGTACGTTTAATAATCAGTTCTGCAATTATTTCTTCAAAAGAAAACGAGATTTTCTTTACTTGATAATTATTTAATTGCGCTTCGCTTATATCAATTCTATTTAATAAATTAGATAAAGCCATTTTATTTATAAATAGTGGTTGTAATTGATTTATAAATATGGCTTTTAATTTAAAAAAATCTGAAGGTAATTCATTAATAAAATTTATATCCAATCCACAAGTTTCAAAATCTTTTTTTATTTGTATTTTAAACAAATTAAATAAATCTATTTCGATTAACTGAGTATTTAAATCTATTTCTTCCATTCTATTAATAACAAACGTTTAAAAGGGATTCGATTTGCAATATGCGAACTGATAATTTCGTTAACATCTTCTTTTTTTACGACAACATAATAAGTTCCTTCGGAATAAATTAATAAATTAGGGCCTAAATTTCAAATGCCTAAGCAACCAATTCATTAACACGTATTTTTAAATTAATATTTAAATCTTTTAATTGTTTTTTATACTCAGTTACTAATTCTAAACCAAGAGTTTCGCCACCCCTTAATATTTCAATACCAAAACGTTGATTCGTGCAAATAATTATATGACTATCAAAAATTATAAACATTTAGTAGATTAAAATGTTAATTTATTATGTCAAAGATATTAATTAGTGGCGGAAGTGGTTTAATTGGAAGGCATATTTCTAAATTATTAATAGAATCCAATCATAATGTGGCTTGGTTAAGCAGAGAAGGTGGAAATTGGAATGGAGTAAAAAAACACATTTGGGATCCAAATAATGGAATAATCGATGAATCAGCATTTGAAGGAGTTGATCATATCATTCATCTCGCAGGATCAGGTATAGTTGATAAACGATGGACGGCTTCTTACAAAAAAGAGATTATAGATTCGCGAGTTAAAAGTTGTGAATTGATTTATAAGGTTTTAGAAAAAAAATTAATTAAATTAAAAAGTTTTATTGGATGCAGTGCCATAGGTTTTTATGGCGCTAAACAAAGCGATAACCTAGTTTACGAAACTAATTTACCTGGAGAGAATTTTTATTCAGAAAGTTGTGTTTTATGGGAAAAAAGTTATGATTCAATTAAAAATTTAGGAATTAGAACAGTCATTATAAGAACTGGAATAGTTTTAAGCAAAGAATCAGGAGCATACCCAAAAATGGCACTTCCATTTAAACTTGGAATTGGAGCAGCAATAGGTTCGGGCAAACAAAATTTTCCTTGGATACACATTGATGATATTGCCAGATTATTTGTTTATACCTTGTTTAATGAACAATTAGATGGTATTTACAATGCAGTTGCAAGTGAAATAATAAATAATAAAGATTTTTCTAAATTATTAGCAAAAAGTTTAAATCGTCCATTTTTTATTCCTGCTTTACCCTCAACTATATTAGAATTTGTAATGGGCGAAGGAGCTTGTGTTGTCACGGAAGGCTTAAAAATAAGTAATGAAAAAATAAAAAAAGAAGGGTTTATTTTTAAATTTGAAAAAAGCAAGGATGCTCTTTCAGATATTGCATTTTAAATTTATTTTACTTCAGCCATTAATTTTTTAACCAATGGAGAAATAATAATTAAAATTACACCTAAAATTAATGCGTAAATGGCTAATTGTTTATATCCATCGGCATAAATATATAATTTTTCTATATTAGTTGCTTTTTCTGATGCGCTGGCTATATTTGCTCCTAGTAAACCAGCAAAATATTGACCATAAGCACTAGCCAAGAACCACATCCCCATTAATACGGCTTGAGTTTTTTGAGGAGAAAGTTTTGTCATAATAGACATTCCAATTGGAGATAAACATAATTCTCCGAATGTAATAATAAACCAACCAAAGGTAAAGAGGTTTAAAGAAGTTCTTCCATTAACATCAGCAAAAAATTTGGTGTAATAAAAGACATAAAAACCGAGGGCTAAAAAAATAAAAGCAAGTCCAAATTTAACAATCGTGTTCGGTTCAATTTTTCTTGAATTCATCCAAATCCAAAAAACACCTAATAAAGATGCAAAAATTATAACAAATAAAGAATTTGCAGAATTATTTACCCCATTTGGATCAAGTTTTATGCCTGCAATTGAATCGTTCAAATTATTTGCAGCAAATAAACTTAATGAGCCTCCGCTTTGTTCAAAAAATGCCCAAAAGAAAATAGAAAACAAAATAAAGATCAATGCGGCCATTAATTTTTTATTTTCATTCAATGAAAAATTTCGCATTTCGTAAAACAGATATAAAAGAGAACATGGTCCAATAATAAACATAAACACATCAGTATATTGTGAGTTTGAAACCATCAAAATAATAATTGGAATTAATGCTAAAGAGCTTAAATAGGTAATAAATTCAAATGTTTTACGTTTTTTTGGTTCAAATTTTAAAAGTGGAGAAATACCAATAAGTCCCAAACTTTTTTTTGTCCATTCAAAAGTTACTAAACTAACAACCATAAAAATTGCTGAAATACCAAATGCTACATTCCAAGATAAATTAGAAGGAATATAGCTTTGAAAAAGTGCCCCTTTTCCAATTGCTATACATAAATAGCCACCTAATAATGCGCCCAAATTAACACCAGCATAAAATAACGAGAATCCAGCATCTGTTCGGCTATCTCCTGGCTTATATAAATTACCAACAATGGTAGAAATTGTAGGTTTAAAAAATCCGGTACCTATAATATTAAAGCCAATGCCAATAAAAAAAAACTCTTTTGGATTAAGGGCAAGAATAAAACTTCCAACAATCATTAATAATCCACCCCAAAATAAAGATTTTCGAAATCCTAAAATTTTGTCTGCAAAAATGCCTCCAATAAATGTAAATGCATAAACAAAGGCTTGAGTAGCACCATATTGAAGATTAGCATCCACTTCATTAAGTAACAATTGATCAACCATAAAGAAAACAAGCATCCCACGCATACCATAGAAACTAAAACGTTCCCACATTTCAGAAAAAAATAAATACCAAAGTTGTTTAGGGTATTTACCTTTAAAATTTTGAATATCTTCTATGTTTTTATATTGTTCCATTCTTAAAAAAAAACCTACAAGAATTTTCTTGTAGGTTTGAAGGTAATGAAATATTTTAATAAATATTATCTATCTAAATCAGGTATCACTTCTACATGGTCAACATTCATCATTTTTTGCAACCATGAACTTAAAACAAATAAAATGCCAGCTGCTATACCTGTCATTATAATAAAAAGCATAAAAAACTCATATAAATTAGTTATGCTAAAACCTGCAAAATTAGGATAAATAAGAGGCTTTGATTTATCTAAATCGCCCGAAGGAGGAATTAAAGCGCTTAAGGTCCCAGCAAATTTATTAGCAGCAGCATTTGCTAAAAACCATGTTCCCATCATTAGAGAGGATAAGCGTAATGGAGCTAACTTAGAAACCATTGATAAACCAATAGGTGACAAACATAATTCGCCCATTGAGTGAATAATATACAAAGAAACTAACCACCACATACTTACTTTTTCATTGAGGCCTAAACCTTTTACTGCAAAAGCAATAACGATATAACCAAGAGCAACTAAAGCTAAACCATAAGCCATTTTAAAAGGCGATGAAGGTTCTAATCTTTTTTTATAAAGAAAAGCCCATAATAAAGTAAATACAGGTGCTAAACAGATAACTGCTAATGGATTAATAGATTGAAAATAAGATGCTGGCATATCCCAACCAAATAGGGTTCTTTCGGTTTGTCGATCAGCAAAAAGTGTTAATGATGCACCAGCTTGTTCAAAAGCACCCCAAAAGAAGATAACGAAAAAGGCTAAAATAAAGATTACAATTATTCTGTTTCGTTCAATTTTAGATAAACTTTTATCTGTTAAAATAATAATAGGCATCACAATCATTGCGCCATATATAAAGTAGCTTATTACATCAATATTATTTTTAAACATTTGTTTAAAATTTAACATGAAAAATACGATGCCTATTGAACCTGCTATTAATAAAATACTTTGAAAATTTAGTTTTTTAACTGGCAATCCAATTTCTTTACCTTCTTCAGATATTAAATATTGCTTTTGATAAATTATAAAACAAATTAAACTAATTATCATACCAATGCAAGCCGCTAAAAACCCCCATTTAAAATCCATTGATCCACAAACTAATGGAGAAAAGAAAGCTCCTAAATTTATACCCATATAAAATATAGTAAATGCGCTATCAATTCTTCTGTCGCCAGCAGGATACAATTGACCAACCATCGTAGAAATATTTGGCTTAAAAAAACCATTACCAATAATTATAGATGTTAAACCTAGCCACATAATTGCAATACCGCCTTCAGAACCTGCAGAAGCACTTAAAAACATAAAAAACTGACCAATTGCCATCAATAAACCTCCTATAATTATACTCCGTCTGTTTCCTAAAAATTTATCACATAAATAACCACCTAATAAAGGTGTTAAATAAACCAAGCCCGTATAACTTCCATATATTTCAGAAGCATCAGAATCTTTTAAAAGTAATATTTTAGTCATAAACAGAATGAAAATAGCTCTCATTCCATAATAACTAAAACGTTCCCACATTTCAGTAAAAAATAAAAAATACAGTCCTTTTGGATGACCTTTTTTTTCGATAGAATTTTCCATAATTAGTATAAGTGATAGAAAGCTAAAATATAATATTAATTTAACTTAAACAAATTCGATTTTAAATAATGCTATTCTACTTATAACTGTTATAATTGTTAGTTTCAAATTTCAGAAATGGTGTTCCAAAAAAGAAAGCTTATTTTTGTTCCTAAATAAATCATGACCTATTCTCAAATTATATTAAATAAAGGAAAAGAATTTTCATTACTTCGTTTTCATCCCTGGGTTTTCTCTGGGGCCATTGCAAAAAAAGATCAGTATTTAAAAGATGGCGATATCGTTGAAGTATACTCCAATAAATTAGAATTTTTGGGAATGGGATACTATGCCGGCGGAAGTATTGCTGTTAGGATAATATCTTTTGAAAAAACTATAATAGACGAAAATTTTTGGTTTGAAAAAATAAATAAAGCCTATCAATACAGAATACAATTAAATATATTAAATGAAAACACTAATGTTTGTCGTTTATTTTTTGGAGAAGGCGATGGTGCACCAGGTTTAATTTTAGATTATTACGATGGTCATGTTGTTTTTCAAGCTCATTCGTGGGGAGTATATATTCAAAAAGAAAATATTTCTAATGCCATTATTCGAGTTTTAGGGAATGGGTTAAAAAGTATATATGACAAAAGTTCGGAAACAATTTCTAAACATTTTACTGAAAAAACTAAAAATGGATTTTTATTTGGTAGCATTGAAACTGAAGATGTTTTAGTAATAGAAAATAATCATGTTTTTAAAATTGATTTTATAAATGGCCAAAAAACAGGTTTTTTTATTGACCAAAGAGATAATAGAAAACTTCTTGGTAAATACTGTAAAAACAAAGCAGTATTAAATACATTTTCCTATACAGGAGGATTTTCTGTTTATGCATCAAAATCAGGCGCTAATAATGTCGATTCAGTTGATGTGAGTCAAGGAGCAATTAATTTGTGTGAAGATAATATTAGAATTAATGATGTACATAATCATCAATGTTTTGTTGAAGACACTTTTGCATTTTTGAATGACAAAAAAAATAGTTACGATGTAATTATTCTTGATCCTCCTGCATTTGCTAAAAGCAGAGATAGCAAACATAATGCAGTTACTGCCTATAAAAGATTAAATGCAACAGCTATTAAACTAATAAAAAAAAATGGAATAATATTTACATTTAGTTGCAGTGGCGTGATAGATAAAATGTTGTTTTATAATACAATTACGGCAGCTGCCATTGAAGCTGGAAGAAACATTAAAATTCTTCATTACCTGTATCAACCAGCTGATCATCCGGTAACGCCTTATTTTTCGGAAGGTGAATACTTAAAAGGGATGGTGTTATGGGTAGAATAATTTTACCATAAATCCATTATTTATTTTTTTCTTTCACCAATTTGTTGTCTCCACATGGCGTAATACAAGCCTTTTTCATCTAATAAATTTTGATGCAAACCTTGTTCAATAATTTCACCTTTTTCAAGAACAAAAATTTTATCAGCATGCATTATAGTTGATAAACGATGCGCAATTAAAATGGTAATTTGAGTTTTGTCGAAACTTAAGGATCTTATGGTTTCAGAAATTTCTTCTTCAGTTAAAGAATCTAGAGCAGAAGTTGCTTCATCAAAAATTAATAGTTTTGGTTTTCTTAATAATGATCTTGCAATTGATAAGCGTTGTTTTTCTCCTCCACTCAATTTAATTCCGCCCTCACCTATTGTTGTATAAATACCTTCGGAAGTTCTGTTTAATAAATTATCGCAAGCGGCTTTTTTTAAAACATCTATAATTTCGTCATCAGTTGCCGAAGGCTTAACAAATAATAAATTATCTCTAATAGAACCACTAAATAACTGAGAATCTTGAGAAACCAATCCTAATTGCGTTCGTAATTCAATTAAATTAATGTTAGTAGATTCAATATTATTATATAATACTTTGCCTACATTGGGTTTATATAATCCCAAAATTAATTTAACTAAAGTTGTTTTTCCACTTCCACTAGGGCCTACAAAAGCAATAGTTTCTCCAGCGTTAATGTTGATATTAATATTTTTAACAGCAAAACCATTATTTGTTAAATGACCAAATGATAAATTTTGAAAAGAAACCTGTTTAATTTCCCCTAAAAAACATGGGTTTAATGGAATTGGCTCAGATTCGGAATTCATTAAATTTCCAAAATTATCCATACTTACTTTAGTTTCGTTATAAACAGTTATAACGTTCCCTAACTCTTGAAGTGGGTTAAAAATAAAAAATGAAAAAAACATTAATGTAATTAAGTCGCCAACTTTAATAACCCCATTAAAAACAAAACAGTAAAGTGTAAAAATCAATGCTGTTCTTACCAAATGAACTGTAGTTCCTTGAATAAAGCTTAAAGAACGTATTAATCTTACTTTTTTTAATTCTAAACTTAATATTTTTAAAGTTGTGTTGTTTAATCTTTTTTCTTCTTGATCAATTAAACCTAAACTTTTTACCAGTTCTATATTTCGAAGCGATTCAGTTGTAGCTCCTGATAAGGATGTTGTTTCGCCTAAAATTTGTTTAGAAATAATTTTTATTTTTTTTCCTAAAAAAGAGCTAATACTTGCTATAATTGGAACAGTAGCTAAATACATTGGCCCCAATAACCAATGAATATTAATGGCATAAATAAATACAAAAATAATGCCAATTAGAGATTGAAATACTAAGGTTATAAAAAGAGTAACAAATTTTTCAGTATCAGATTTTACTTTTTGGAGTTTGCCCAACGTTTCTCCGCTACGCTGATCTTCAAAGTCTTTATAAGGTAATGATAAAGCTTTTTTTATCCCATCTGTATACATATGTGCAGAAGTTCGCTGAATAATAATGTTTGTAAAATAATCTTGAAAATTTTTAGCAATTCGAGACATAAAAGCAGCTCCAATGGATAAACCTAAAAAGAATAAAATGTTTTTTGTAAATTCAGAAAAAGTAGCTCCAATAAACCAATATCTAGAATTAGAATCTTCGATATGAGGCGCGCTAAATTTATTAATTAATTTACCGGTAATAATAGAATCACAAAGAGAAAAACATTGATTAATAGATGCTAAAACCAAAGCAATTATTAATAGTTTTTTATGTTGCTTAATATAATAAAATAGGATTTTCAATCTTAAAAATTTTAAAACACAAAGTTATAAAGTTTTAAGATATATAGGTATCCTGTTAAGTTTTGGGATTATTTAACTATTAAAAAATAAATTAAAAAATGAATCTATAAATGGAATCAATGTCTTCATTTCCATCATGTATAACAGCTAAATCTTTTATCAACCCATTATTTATTCCATAAACCCATCCATGCAAATGCAAAGGTCTTTTTTTCCATTCTTGTTGGATAATGGTTGTTTTGGCTAAATTTCGAACTTGTTGTACAACATTTAATTCAGTTAAACGATCATTTCTTTTATCTTCATCCTCAATTTCCATTAATTCTTTTTCGTTTTGATGAAAAACATCTTTAATATTTCTGAGCCAACTATCAACAAATCCATAAGAATTATTACTCATGGCAGCTTTAATGCCTCCACAACCATAATGCCCACAAACTATAACATGTTTTACACCTAAAAAACGAACAGCGTATTCAACAACGCTTAATAAATTAAAATCGGTATGTACCACTAAATTAGCAATATTACGGTGAACAAAAATTTCACCACTTCGAGTACTAGTAATTTCGTTTGCAGGAACCCGACTATCACTACAACCTATCCATAAATATTCTGGTGTTTGACCAAGCGAAAGTTTTTTAAAATAATCTGGATCATTAAAAGTCTTGTTGTCAGAAAACAATTTGTTTCCTAGTATAAGTTTGTTGTATGAATCATTCATTTTTATTTATATTTTTTAATACTAATTAATTTTTTATTTTTTTTTACTCCTCTTCAAATTCTTCTAGAACTAAATTTATTTTATGTACTGAACTAGAATCTTTATAGTTGTGAATTATTTCGAGTATATCTTTATCAATAAATCTTGTTCTTCCACCATCTATATGAACTTCTGCACCATCAGGGATGCTTTTAAATAACTCAATAAACTTTCCTTTTGTAATAAAAGTTACATTTTGTGAGAGCTTAATAAAAACGTTTAGTCTTCCATCAATTTGTTCTTCAATAACTTTAAATGGCATTTTATAACTTTGTTTTAGAATAAAAATAATAGCTATAAATAATCCTAACGAAACACCTTTTAATAAGTCGGTAAAGAGCATAAAAAGTATGGTGGAAATAAATGGTAAAAACTGATCAATACCTGCTTTATACTGAGATTTAAATAATGAAATATTGGCTAATTTATAACCAATCATTATTAATATTACTGCTAAGGCAGAATTAGGAATTAATCTTAATATAAACGGAATAAATAAAACGCTTAACATTAATAATAAAGCATGAATGATGGCAGACAATTTTGATTTAGCCCCAGCATTAATATTAGCCGAACTTCTAACAATAACAGAGGTAAGAGGAAGAGCACCTATTAAACCTGAAATACTATTCCCGATACCTTGAGCAATTAATTCCTTATTTGAATTTACAGATCCTTTTTGTGGAACTAATTTGTCTATTGCTTCAAAGCTTAATAAAGTTTCTATGCTTGCAACAATAGCTAATGTTAAAACAATTATCCAAAATCCTTGATTATTTATTAAACTAAAATCAGGAAATATTAAATTTGTTTTTAAATCGTTTAAATTATTAATATTTGGTAGGTTGACTAAGTGTTTTGAACTGATTTTTAAAAATGAATACCCTGAAAAAGCAACGTTTAAAAGAATTCCAAAACCTACAACCAAAAGTGGGCCAGGAATTAAAGAAAATAGTTTATCTTTTTTATAAAACGGTTTTTCGGAAAGTATTAAAAGTAAAAAAGAGACAATACCAATAATTAAAGACCCTGGGGTAATATAATTAAACATATAATATAAGTCAGAAATAGAATTATGACCGTCTGATTGAATAAAATACATATCCCCCTCCGGATCAGCATCATAACCTACAATATGAGGTAATTGTTTTATAATTAAAATAATGCCAATGCCAGCTAGCATGCCTTTTACAACTGCATTTGGAATAAAATTACTAATAAAGCCAGCTTTAATTATTCCAAAAATAATTTGAACAATTCCTGCAAAAAAAACAGCAGCTAAAAAACATTCATAACTGCCTAATTGAGAAATAGAAGTTACTACTATTGCTGTTAAACCTGCAGCAGGTCCAGAAACACTATATTTTGAACTGCTAAATATGGCAACAATAATTCCACCTACAATTCCTGATAAAATTCCTGAAAAAATTGGTACACCACAAGCTAATGAAATTCCCAAACACAATGGAAGTGCGACTAAAAAAACAACAACACCTGATTTAAAATCAGAAAAACTAAATTTCGAATTCATTTTAATTAATTTTTACATGAGTAATTGTATTATGTATTTTACATAACACAGCTGATGAAAAAATTAAATTTTAGGAGGGGGGGATTTTATATCTTCAACTAAGCAATTGTAAATTTTATTCTTAGTATATATTTTGTTGGAAGAAATAATATGGTAGGAGAACTTAACTAAATCATTTAAACTATACTCAAATGTTATATCATCTTCCGAATCGCCATCTCCATCATCTTCTGAACTCTCGGGTTCATTTGATTTTTTTGATAATTCTTTGGAATAACTGAAACATTCTTCATCCAAAATTGGAATATATTGGAATAATGTAAAAATCATTCCGGTTAATAATATAAAAATAAATATAAGTCTACTTTTGTTCATTAAAAAAACAAAATTAATAAAATTATTTAATATTTGAGTCAGTTAACCAATAGTAATATTAAAAGAAAAATAACAGAAATTGATTTTTTAAAATTATTTATTTTCAATAAATCTATTTCATTTTCTAAACTTAACTACTCTTTTTTAACATGTGGTATAATTGTTAATTCAAAAACAAAAGAATAAGAATTTTTATTCGTATTTGGAATCTGAAAACCTATAGTTAATGGCATCCATTTTATAGGATAAACAATTATTCCCAAAGAAGTATACGAAATTGAATTATCACCTAAAATGCTTTCTGCATTAATATGAAAATAGGAAGTTATTGGAATTTCTATTCCTCCCCAAGCACCAAACCTATTTCCACTTCCACCATAATGAATCGAATTAAAATACGATCCCATAACCAAGATACTATTCGTTATAACTAAATCTGAAATATGAAAATTTAAATAACCTAAAGCAGCACCAGAATTTCTTTTATTATCAATAAAATTTAAACCTAGTTGATTTCCAAATGACATCGAAAAATGATTTGATACATTAATTTGTTTTAATCCATTTAATAATATTAATGGACTATAGGGTTCAATATCAGAAGTATTGTTTTGAAAAATAATTTTTCTATTTTGATCAAAATTTATACCTAAAATATTTAAACCAATCTCATATCCTTTACCCAGACCATAATCTAATGTGGTATTAGATTGTATTAAATCATTAAAATTAATTTGCTGTTGAAAAAAGTATTTATTTTTAATTGTTACTTCAGATGATGGAACATTTATAAAATTTTGTTGTGCAATTACAAAATTAGAAATAAGCGTAAAAAAAAATATCACCTTGTTTTTCATTCTTAAATTAATACGATTTTAAAATAACATTTGAAATTTATAATCTATATAACTATTTAAGCATGAATTTTTTAAAAGAAAATTTGGTATTGTATCGTAACGCTACTTTTTCTTGACCCCATTTTAACGTCTTTATTTGCATCTAAATTATATGTTGGTCGGTTTTGATAATCCAAAGAAATTTTTGAATTGTGTCCTTTAATAAGCCAATTAAGTCCAGCATTAAAAACCAACATCCCTTTATTTTGTAAAGCTGTATAATCTGCATACTGGCCACTAACATATGGCATTAATTGTCCATTTTTTTCGCCTAATAATTTTTTAGGAAGTAAAAAACTAAACTGTGCATAGCCAACTTGGCCAGTTCCAAACATTGGTATAGCATTTCCATAAGCATTACTTTGCAACAAATTATTAGCAGTAGATGATGTTGCTGGATTCATAATGCCGTTATAACGTAAATAATTACTGCCATAATTTGTGTTGTAATAACCTCCAAAGGCACTAATTGCCGTACCTTTCTCCTTATTTATCGGCATGTCCAAAAATGTTTCAATGCTAAAATGTATCATGTTGTTATAGGAAGTATCTTTAAAAGCGCCTGTGTTATCGGCAGTTAAATTTCATGTAGCTGCTTTCTGGTAAACACCTCCTAAAGCAACATTCCAAACTTTTTTAGTTCCTAAATAGGTTCCTGTCATATACGGTGTGTTGTGCCCTTCATTGTCAAATAAATTATAACTAAAATATCCACCATACTGATTATTAATTCCTGGACCTTGACCGTTTGAAATTGAGCCTACATTAACAAATGATGCATTTTTACTAATAGCAGGTGGAGTTGAGCCATTAGAACCAATGGGAAAAGGATTAGAAACATACAGTCGATAATCCAACTTACCTAATTGACCGCGAACATAAACTGATAAGCGACGATCAAATTGATCAATTTGATCAACCGAATATTGTAAAAAAACTGGCACATCCATGGTCATAATTGTGCCAACTGAAGGTTGTGAAAATCGGGACAAGCCATTTAAAACAGTTAAACCAGCACCAATTTTTAATTGATTACTATTGGTAACTTTATACTCACAAAGAGCATCATGAAAAAAAGCAGCAATTTTTCTATTACCAGTTCCAGATGTATTATAACCTGCTACATTATTAAAATTATTTTGTCCAAACTGAAAATAAACAAAGGTTCGGTCAGTAATTTGTCCAAATAATTGTATGCGTGTTCTTCTCAAGCCAATATCAAAAGTAGAGGGTGAATTTTTATTAAACAAAGTAGTCCCGTCGTTACTCTGATTGAATCTAAGCCAGGTTTGATTTAAAAACGTAACCTGAAAATAATGTGAGCCCTCTTCATTAATATTAAATTTTAAAGCATTTTTTTCAAGTATAACTTTTTTTACAGTATCAATTTGCTGTGACATAATTGTAGAAAATACCCCACAAAAAATGATTATTAATAAACTAATTTTTTTCATCTTAATATTTATTTAGTTTATCTTGTCAGCGACCTATCATAGTAAATATTGGAAAAAAATAAATAAACCAATAAAAACTATTCAAGGAACTGACAAGTATATTTATTTTAATTACAATTCATTTATTTAATAGATCTTGCTTAAACCCCAACAAAAATAAATGATAAAAACTATGAAATAAAATATCAAATATTTAGTTGAGGCAAAGCAAGTAATTTAAAATTAGTTCCTTTTCAAAATTCGAGTAGAAGTTGGTGCATGGCTTAACTGACGATGATTTTCAAATCCAATTAAATTAATTTTACCATGTGTATGTTTATAATCATGAATCAAACTATTTAATGTAATGATAGATGTATGATCAACAATTTTTGCTTTACTCATATCAATTATAATATTTTTACCTGATGGAATAGTTAAAAATACTTTTTTAAATCCTAATATATTTGAAAACACTAAACCACTATTAATGGTTAATCGATAGTTATCTTCGTCATGATTAGTTAATGTTAAATTTGAACTAAATAACATTTTTAATGAACAACCATTATAAATATTGACAATAATCTCTAATAAAATTCCTGTTCCTACCCCTATTAGTAAATCGGTTGCAAGAGTCGTGATTACAGTTGCAGTAAATATTAAAAATTGTTCTTTTCCAATATGCCACATGTGAATAAATTCTTTAGGGTGAGCCAATTTAAAACCAACAAAAGTAAGCATTGCTGCTAAAGCAGAATTTGGAATTAACTCAATAAATGGAACAGCAAATAAAACAGCAATTAATAAAAACAAACCATGAAAGAAATTAGCCCACCTTGTTCTTGCACCATTTGCGACATTTGCAGAGCTTCTAGCAACCTCACTTATCATTGGCAAGCCTCCTAATAATCCAGAAATAACATTTCCAATTCCAACAGCAATAACATCTTTATTAAAATTAGATTTACGTTTAAACGGATCTAAACCATCTATTGCTTTAGCGGTTAATAATGACTCTAATGTACCAATTAATGAAAATAAGATTACATATTGAATAAATAAACCAACATTGGAATATATGCCCGAAAAATTAGCATTAATGAGTCCATTTTTAAAACTATCAAAAACACTTCCAATTTTTACTAATGAAAAAGCAGCAATTTGGCCATCAGTTTTAATATGAAGTGTCATACCAATTGGAATAGCAACAGCTAAAACGATTAAAGGAGCCGGAATTTTTTTTAGTTTATTATGTTTAACAAAACTCATACCAATCAAAATCAGTATACAAGCGATTCCAATTTCTGCAATATGTGCATTTTCATGTATAATGCTGTCTGGAATCATCATCAAAAGTTCTAAAGGTTCTTTTCCTTTTAGAAATTTTGGATCAATACCCAATAAAGAATGAATTTGTTTTGACATAATAATTATTCCAATTGCTGCTAGCATTCCATGAATAGCTGCACTAGGAAAAAAGTCAGCTAAACTTCCTAATTTAAAAATTCCAAAAATTATTTGGACTAATCCAGCTACAACAATAGCAGCCAAAGCTAAGTGCCAGCCCATTTCTCCACCTCCAAATGAAGCTACTGCTCCACTTGCAATAACAATTAATCCAGCAGCAGGTCCTTTTATTGTTAAGCGCGATCCAGAAAAAAAACTTACAACTAATCCACCAATAATTGCAGATACTAATCCAAAAATAGGAGGGAAATCAGAGGCTTTAGCGATACCTAAACTTAAAGGTAAGGCTAATAAAAAAACTAAAAATCCAGATAAAGCATCTTTTGAAAAATTTTCTTTTAATCCAGCTATTCCATCTGATGGAATATAAATTTTTGACTTATTTTGAGTTAACATTTAATATTTTTTTTAATAAATTAGAAACGAATTGTAGTTTAAAAATTTATAACATCTACAATCGTAATAATCTAAAAAAAATAATTAAAGGAGTTTTAAAATGCAGCTCAATAGGTTTAATAACTAATTTAAAATAATTACTTATAAAAAAATCAGTATTTAAATGATTTAAATAAAAATAATTACTTATAAAAATATCAATAAATTCAGAATCATTTTCTTCTTCAATAATAGTTGTTGTATTTGAACAATTAATACTATTATATTTATTAAACTCCGTCTTGAAATAATTATTTTTAGTATTAAAAACATTATTTAAGCTTAGACTTAAAATAAAAGCTACTAAAATAATATAACTTGTAAGCGAAACTAAATATTTTTTAAATTTCATAAAATTAGGAAGAACGATATGCAATTTCGTGATTTGATTTATAATTAGGCCCATTAAATAATCTTGAATAAATTCTTAAAATAGCTAGCCCATCTAAAATTAAACTAAATGATATAGTTATAATTAATATATATTGATTAAGATGAATATGACCTAAAATAAATTCTTCGCCGATAAATGTTGTTGAAATTGGAAATGCAGCTAAAATCAAACATAGAATAAGAAAAACAAAACTTAACTTGGGATATATCTTAGAATGACCATGAAAAGTATTTAATGAAATAGATTCATTTAAACTGATTAATCTTCGTAAAACTAAATAAGCCAAAATTCCTGAAATAATTATTCCACTCAAATAGAGATGAATTTGATAAAAATCAAAATTCTCGTTAAACCCAATTGATAATGAGATAAACAAATGATTAAAAACAATATAAATTAATCCAATAATTGCATTTTTTCTTTCAGTAAATGCTTTTAATACCATTATTAGTGCAAAAAATGCAAACAAAGAAGGAAGTATATCAATTATCAATAAAGGTAAATCTTCTTTATGATAAACTAAATATAGACTAAATATAAAAACAGGTGTTAAAAAATAAATAACCCATTTCTTCCCAATAAAAGAAAATATATTTCCTGTTTTTTTTATCGGATTCCATAAACATTTATACATTATCCAATCTAAATTCCATTCTTTAATACTTAAAACATAAATAGTCATTTTAATTTTACCATAAAAATTAGTTTTAATTTTATTATTTGGTCTAATAAAATTAAAAAACTGGTCATGAATCAAATAACTAAGTAGGGATGGAGAAACCAATAGTTGATAGGTTCTGAAAAAAGCATTGCCCGCAAAATGAATCAGTGATAATAAATGCCATCCCATGGCCACTTCTACAAAAATTAAACCAATTTGAGCTATTGATGAATAAGCAATTTGTGTTTTAACAGTAGATTGAACACTAGCAATAGAATTTGCTATTAAAGAAGTAAGTAGCCCAAAACAAATAACTATTGCAATAAAAACAGTATTGTTTTCCCATAAAGGAGATGTGCGAAGAAGTAAAAAAACTCCGATATGAACTGATAATGATCCATAAAAAATAGCACTAGAAGTTGTAGGGCCTTCCATAGCTCTTGGTAACCATGATGAAAATGGAAATTGTGCTGATTTAATTATTGCAACGAATAAAAATAAGAGAGGAATTATTAATTGATAAATTGAATTTTCAATAATAGTTTTATGTTGATTTTGTAAATCTGACATTTCATTAAAAGTAATGCTTCTCTTAAATAAATGATGACAAATCCAAATTGAGATTAATAATAAAAAATCAGCTAATCGAAAAAATGATAAAACTTTTATCGCATTCTTTACAGGTAAATATCTGTCTCGATAAAATGAAATTAATAAAAAAGATGATAAACCAATAATTTCCCAACCAATAAAAATAGTTTCAAAATTACCCGCAAAAATAATTAATATTATTCCTACATAAAAAAAAAGAATATTATTAAAAAACCTTTTAAATCCCTTATCTCGATGCATATACGTTCGACTAAATTTGCAAATAATTAAAGTGATAACAGAAGCGATAATAGCATAAAAAGCAGTTATTTTATCAAAATAAAAATTTATGGCAAGAATAAAGTCTTCAGATTTATAAACTTCATAACCTTTATTAAACAAAACGGGTACATCTCCCAAAATCCAAAATATAATAAAGGTAAAAATGCATAATAACTGAATAATTAAGACAGTAATTGTAATGGTATAAATATTATTTTCACGTTTATTATCAAAAAATGAACTTGAAATTAAACCTAAAATTGGAATTAAAATAAAAAATATAATATATTGATTTAACATAGATTTATTTTATAAGGTGAACTGCAAGATTTTCTTTTGTGGCATCAACAATATAATTTGTATCCATTTCTTTAGCGCCTTCTATAAAAGAATGAATATTATTTAAAGACAATGTATTTTGAGTTAATGGATCGTAAGTTGTAAAAGAGCCTTTTTTAAAATAATAAAATTCATTTGTATCTGGATGAATTGATACTAAATGAACCCATTCATTTATAAACCATTGGTATAAATTTAAATCAGATTTAATTGTTTTTAAAATAACATCTGGATAATGCTCCACTAAAATCATTAAACGAATTGGATCATGAACTTCAATCATCTGTAAAGGTAATCCTGGTCTTAAATCACCATCACTACTATTTGTAACGCCAATTAAACCAACCACATTGTGAGGTAATTTGGTGCCAGCTCCGAGTTTATAATTATCCATTCGTGAAAAATAGTATTCCAAATTAATACCACCACAAACTGGAGGCAATGGCCTCATAACATTCAATAAATAAAGTCCTTCTAAGTCTGTTTTATAATCATAAGAATTCAAAAATGCTCGTCTATCTAAAAACAAGTTTTTGGTAATTCTTCGATGTCCTACAAAACATAAGGAATTAGTTCCATGTCCTAATTCTGGCCTCGGTTCAAATAAAGATGCAGCTCTTTTTTTAATTGCTAATCTTACTTTTTTAATGTCTTGTTTAGTATTAATTGATGCAAATCTTCGTGATCGTTCTTTGGCATTTAAATCTAATGCGTTTTCAAAAACTATTTTATTTTTAATATGACATTCTGCATTTTTTTTTGATAAAATCTCGGTATCATAAAAACAAATCTCATCACTAGCAGTATCATGAAGAGCAGCAATAAATTGTGTTTCTTCAGGAATTATTAAGCCATTATTTGATACTATTTTTCTTACTTCTGTATTATTTGCCATTGCAGAAAACACTCTTGAATTAACAGAACCTGGCCTTCCACTACAAGCACCGCAATCATGAGCTCCATGGTGTGGATTATTTGCGCTACTAGAACCATGAGCAACAACATAAAAAATAGATGCAAAATTTTCAATCATCCCAATTCCTCTAAGTAAATTTTCAACCCTAATTGCCATTTCAGCAATTGTAAATCCTATTTGTAATCCATTTTCTAATTTATCATTAGATTTATTTTCATAATGCAATTTACCGGTTGAACTCATATGAGTAAACGCATTAGAAATAGCTGGACTCATTTTTGGAAATAGCAAATTTTGAATCATTTTAATTGCTGCTAAACCTCCTAAAAATATTGAAATAAAAAAACCTAGAAAAAAATGATGAGATTGTTTAATATATAGAAACTCATGTTTGCGTTTTTCTTTTACATCATATTCTTTAACTAAATACTTTGGGGTAACTGGAGCTGGGCATAGCTTTTCATAAAACTTGCCATTTTGAGGCTGAAAATAAAATTCAACTCCAAAAAAGCCAGGGCATCCGAATGTTTCAGAATTATTATCACAACTTTCTATATGTCTACGAATAGAATCTTCTCTTTCATCTATACAGAAAACACTTTGAAAACTTTTATTTTTAATAATTTCTTTTTCTTTGTTTACAAATGCATATTTTAAACCTGATAAAACCTCCTCATAATAACTCCATTCAAATGCATCTTGCCAAATAGATAAAACTTCTTGATATTCTGTGGTCTTAATATCTTCAAACAAATTAATTGGTGGAAAAGTGATATACTCACAAAGAGGTTTCCATTTATTTCCAATAAAAGTATCTAACACATCTATTTCAAATAGTAAGTCTAAAATTATTAAATCGTGTAGTGTTATTTTTTTTGGATACAAAACAACATCAGGATGGCTTTCAATGGAAGAAACCATTCCACTCCAGCCCCGATGACTAAATTGTTGGTCAAAAATATATTGCTCAAAATATTCAGACTTGCCAACTAAAATTTTTAATAATTTTTCAATAGAACATTCATCATCAATTAATAGTTGCTTAACGCGTTTAGATTTAAAGAAACTAATTAAGCTGTTTTTTTCAAGTATTTTAAGTGCTGATATTAATCCTTTTTCTTCATTTGGAAAATGCCATAAGGCAATGCCTTGATCCAAGTAACTACTTAATATTCTAAACAATAAAGGCTGAACATTTGAATCTAGATCAAATTTTAAAATTGATTTCCAAGATGATCTAAGTCGGCCTATTTTTGGAGCAAACAAATTATCAAATTTCTTGTTTAAAACTACGTTTTTCCAATATTCAAATTCTTTATCTCCTTTTCTCTGTTTAATAATTCGATTAATCACATTTTCTATAATTCTACCTTCAATATGTAATTTTCTATAATCAGTTATCGGAAAAGTAACTTCGTAACCAAAAATTTCCGAACATTTAAATATCGCATCATAAAACCTCTTATCTTGAAATGCGTGTAATGTATTATGATGAATAAAATCTTTTAAAGGAGCTTGAGATGGCAAATAATGTTTTAATTCATTTATCACATGTTGTTCATCAAAAAAAAAGTTTTCTGTTTTCATTAACAAAATAATTTATAAAAAATAAAAAAAATGACAGTTTATTTAGAAACTGATACATAGCATTTAGAAATAATGCAAAATTTAAAAGAAATTCAAATTCTTAAATTAGAAATTTTAAAAAAATCTATTGCCGAATTTTTGTGTAAAAAGTAGTTGTTAAAATGGTAATTAGTTAAAATGAGTTGGTTATTTATCAAAGAATAATCGAAAATCATTAAGAGTGGGAGTAATTCTATGTCAGAGTCTAATTCAGTTTCTAATTCATCCGAAAATAATTGATCGTTGTTTAATATTGTTGTTTTTTTTGTACTTAATTCTTTTATATTTTTACTGTTATTTAAAAATTTATTAGAATTAATATAGTTTAAAGCTATGATTAAGCTAAATGATAGCAAAAAAATTATTAAATTTAATCGTGATAATATTTTTGAATATTTTTTCAAATCAGTCACAAAAGTAAACTATTTTATTAAAATCAAATTATTTTTAATTAAATTAACAACTCATAATTTTTAGAATTTAATTTGTTAAAGAAACTACAACTATAACATTTTATAAAAAAGATTATTTCATTATGATTATTTTTCGATTTATTTTAAATGTATCATTCACACCCATAACAAAATAAACACCATTACTTAATTCATTTACTTTAATTTCATAATTATTTATTTTATTCAAATTAATTATTTTTACCAGCTGTCCTAAGTCATTTATTATTTTTAATTCTATGTCTATGCCTTTGGAGGTAATTTCAAATTCTCCATTATTCGGATTTGGATAAACTTTAATTAATTCTGATAAATTATTTAATTCTCCTACTCCAACGCAGGCCGATACTTTTATTTGAATGCTTGTGGTATCCTTACATCCATTTGCATCTGTTCCTATCATTGTATAATTTGTTGTGCTATATGGTGATACTGCTACTATTGAGCCTGTAGTTTGTAATGGTGCTAACCAATTATATGTAAATGCTCCATTAGCTGTTAAACTTGTGGTTTCGCCTCTGCATATTAACGTTCGAATACAAGTAGCTGTTATTGTTGGGTTTTGATTTACGGCTACTCCAATTGTATTTGATGCTAAACAATTTAAAACATAGCCAGCAACCATACTACTTGTTGTGGCCGTAACCGAATATGTTGTATAAACCGATGGGCCTACTGATATTGTTGAGTTATTTCCTGATCCAACAACTCCTGTATTCCATGTATAAGAAACTGCTCCTGATGCATTTAAGGTTACTGATGTGCCTATACAAACTGATGTGGCTGTTGTTACAACCAAGGTTGGTTGAAAGGTTACAACCATTACTGTTTCTGTAGTTTTGCATCCAGTATTCGAATTTGTGCCAGTTACGGTATATATGGTTGTTGTTGTTGGATTAATTGCCGTTATAGAGGATGTTGAACCCGTATTCCAACTATATGTATTTGCTCCTGTTACTGTTGCTGTTGATGCCCCGCCAATACATACAAAACTTGGAGTTGTACCTGTTGTTAAAATTGGATTGGGATTAACTAATA
>Ga0114977_10000434_pt1 | contig 28077 bp, 37 predicted proteins | sample S_130805_MF_Meta_FD_87026 | JGI IMG/M metagenome (GOLD analysis project Ga0114977, IMG submission 87026) | Freshwater microbial communities from Lake Simoncouche, Canada to study carbon cycling - S_130805_MF_MetaG | ecosystem: Environmental > Aquatic > Freshwater > Lake | place: Lake...
CTGAAAGGCCGTGCTCACCACACTTAACCCCAGCCCTTCCACAGCCAGAGCCATCACCCACGCTACCCAGGCAGGCCAGCCTAATAAGCTCACAGCGTTGTGCCAGACCATATAGGCCGGGCTCACGGGTGCCAACCATGGCACGGTCGCTGCCACATTGTCAATCAGCGTTTGCTCGCTCACCTGAATCACATGCCGCCAGGATTTCATTCCGCGTTCAAACCAATCTTCCTTGTTGCCCAAATTATTCCCGTTATCAATAGTTATCGATGCCATAATCCTCCAAATTTCGTGCGCGCGTGCGTGCATGCGTGCATGCGCGCGCGAAAAGGCTATTCCTGTGGGTCCAACCCATCCATCGGGGGAGGGGGGGTGATGTTGGGATGTGATGCTAGGTCGCGCATGCATGCCCGCCCTGCCCGGGTTAACTGGTACCCCTGCTGCGGTGATTTCGGATTTGCTAACTCCAAAATTCCACGCTTCAGCATCTCGCTACGAATATCCCGGAACTGAGCCTGGCTAAAGATCTTCCCAGCGCCAATCCAGTAACGCTCGGCGAAAGGAATGCCGTTTAGCAATCCGGCGGCCAAAATTGCCATGGATTCTTCATCCACCGGAAAGCGGGCCGTAGTGACTGAGACGTAGCCCCCCTCGCTAATTTCGTGAAGGTTGATTTTTATAGTTCGTACGCTTTCGCCTGGCATGCCTTTGCCATCGCCAATAACGCCGTCTTTGTTCAAGTCAATGCCGGTTAGTTTTTCAATGTTGGTGAGGCTGAACCAGTGCATCTGATTAATGATCCAAGTGATTGCCTGGATGAGTGCCCATACACCAGCGGCCCAGTACCAGGCATCCGTAACCCGGTTTTTGAGTAGGATGACCAAAACCGGTATCGCAATCACCAAACCGGTGATGGTCGCTTGTAACAAAGGTACGCCTGCACCGGCATTGGCACTGTGCAAATATTCCTGGGCAGAGATTGTCTTGGAATGATCTGGTCCACTACCGCCACCGTTGGTGATGGTGCGTTCCACGTACTTTTCAGTTGTCATATTCGTAATCCTCCGTTGGGTTAGGTCTCTCACCCTCCCCATCAAAAATAGTGATTGGATTTGTCCCTACCAGCGCCACCCCTGCTGGGTCCGTTTTGTGCATAGCCGCATTGTGCGAAACGATGCCCGAGAGCCGCACCGCTCCAGAGGTAGCTATCATTTGTCGGTCTGCATCATTACGCGTATCCAGTTTCAGAGTCATGCCCGTATTTGGATCTGTAAGGGAAATCATGCCATGTCCTTCGTATTTGATCAGCGGGTATTGGCCAGTGGCTGCATCTAGCCCAATTAGGCTGGCACGCAAAGCCGCAGCGTTCACGGCTACCCGACTGCGGCCAACAAAGTAAAATCCTAGGCCAAACCCTCCGCCCAGCAGAGCCAGGCATATAGCCGCGGTTGCAAAAACCATTGACCACCGGATAAAATCTTGCAGGCTACGCACCCATTGCGCAGAGACCTGTTCTCGCTCGGCCAGTTTCAAACCAAAATCCTGGGCATTCTGCTGACGTTGTTGCTGCTGATCGGCCGCATCCTGCTCTGCCAAAAGCCTGGTTGCATCCGCATCCGCTTGGTTGCGTGGGTCAGGCGCGCAAGTGGCCAGGCAAACTGCCAGCAAACCCACCACCATCAAGTTCTGGATGATCTTCGTCTTCCTCACGATAGCCGCTCCAGTTGGTCCGAATGTTTGAAATCGCATACCAGGCATGTGAAAACATTCCAGTTCGATAAAAAGATGAGCAGGTGTGGTTGCACCTGGTGACATGCAGGGCAAAGCTCTTCCATCAGCACCGGCGGCATTTCACCGTTGCGCACCTGGTCTAAGTCTCCAAACCAGGCAATCACATGCTTCTGGGGCAGCGCTTCTCTGATCATCTCGGCAAATTGCACGTGTGCTTCCATTAGCGAGCCTCCTTTATAAATTGCACCAGCGTGGCAGCGATGGCGCGCATACTGGCACGGTTGCGTTTGCGGTTTCGTTTTCCGCCCCGAGTCTGATACTCTTTGTAAGCCAGGCGCCAGGCGTGTTTTACAAAAGGAATGCGTGTGTCCACCTTATTTCCTCCCAAAATGAACTTGATGAAGGTTCCAATGAACTTGGATGTAGAATGCAAGTTCATTAAGAACCATCAAAAAGCAGCCAGATTCGAGCTCTGCTCCGTCATTATTCTTGCATCGCAATTTTGCGCAATTCGTACCCCTTCCTTCATTAATGTTCATTTGCTTCATTAAGAAGGTGGCATGTGGGGTCTCTTTTGGGCTTAATGAACTGAATGAACATCGATGAACTTGTTTCAGAGCCCTAAAAGCATAATTAATTTGTCGATTCATGCCTTTAACTGGCCTTTTGCTGAAACAATGCAAATTAATGCCCCGATGTAGCAAATCAAGTTCATTAACTACATTTGGTTCATTAAGCAAAGTTTTAGAATGAATACTGGTTGTCATCTGCCATCTCCGCATATCGTTCCATATCCATCTGATTGCTGGCTTTTTCAACTACCGGTTGCCTGGCTGCCAGGCCATACTTGATGCGCAGCACTTCCAGGCGTTCTTGCGCAGCGGATGGCTCGGTGGATGATTCGAGTATCACGATGTATCCGGTACCCAGGCGCTTGGTGGGCAGGCGCAGATCTTTGCGGGCAATATCTCCGATTGTTTTGGAGGATATGCCGCCTACGCCCTTCTTTTTCCCCTTGCCAGGGGCCGGTTGTTCTTCCTCTTCTTTGTCATCCTCTTTCAACAAACTCTTGGGGTCTTTGGTTTTGCCCGTGTTCATTTCATCCATTAGCAGGTTGGCCACCTTGCCCAGGTCTGGGTAACGCACATAGCGTATGTGTCCAAAGTCGCTTGTTTCGGCCTCGTGCACAAAACCCAGCTCAACAAAGCGCTTTTCTTCCAACACTGCCAGGATGGCTTCCAGGATGCGCGCTTCAAAGCTGGCGGCTTTATCGCGCAGTTGTTCTTCATATAGCGCCAGAACCACCTTCGTTACGTTCTCCAGGGCGGTCGGATCATCCTTCACTAAAAACTTGATCGGCACCGTCACCTGGTTGGTACGGGTGCTGACACGCTCATCTTCCAGCTCTTCGGGAATCTGCACATCGGGCTGCCAGTGCTGCAGGCGCCAGCGCATATCCAGGTTGCGGATCCGCTGGGCGGCTTCGCGCCATTCTTCATTTAGCCGCCGCGGAATTCCTCTGGCTTTCAGTTCGGCAATGTCTTTTTCGTAGCAGTCAAAGGTCACACAGCGGCTTTCAGTAGCAGGGTCGCCAAACTTGCCATACATGGTGATCAGCTTGGGCCCATATACGTTGTGCACGATCGGTTCAAAGACCGTCAGCCCATCTGCGGTTTTTACAGCGCTCATCGTCAAAATATTGGCCTGCTCTTTCATGGCGCTCACATTCAGCATGACAATGCGTTCGTCAAACTGGTCCGAGATATCCATTTCATCCAGGAAGATCGTGCCTTTGTAAATTGAGGCAATATATTTGAGGGAGGCAGTCGAACTGATTCCGGTGGAGCGGATCAGCCGGTAACACAGGTAACCGGTGCGCAGCATAATGGCGCTTTTGCCGGTGTCTTTATCTCCACGGGCACGTAAAAACGGCAGTTCGCCAAAGGCGTCATACACCCAGGTAAACAGGCTGTAAAATGCCGCCATTTTGTACATCAGCGGGTTATCCAGGAGAAACGAGCGGCGATAAAATGATTCGTGTATGCTGAGCAACTCGGCGGTGTCTTTCAGCTCGCCCAAGCCACTGGGGAACGTCACCACCCCGGCGCGTACAATTGCATCCACCTTGGGAACCAGGCGTTTGCCGTTGATATCCAGGTAACGCGCCTGGCCAATCTTTCCGTCTGGGTCTCGGTAGCAGAGCTCGGCTTCCTGTGCTTTTTCATCCCAGAGATAATCCACCAGCCAGCCTCGTCCGTTATCATCATTCTCCAGCGGGTACCAACCACCAAATGTGGATTCTTCCGGCAGGTCCGATTTTCGGCCGCTGCCTTTGGCTTGTTTTTTCGCACCGGTGAGCGCTGCCTGAAAATCTCGGCTGGTCATGCGCAGCTTGCGCGCCAGGCGCGTTTTGTATTTGCCCAGGGTCTTTTCATCAAGCGAGGCTGCCAGGCTGATGGCCTGATCTAACGCTTCTTCATACTCGCTGGAGAGCGGCTCATCACCACGCGGTGCCAGCGCACCTGCCAGCTCTGCCATGTGTTCCACCAGCGGTGTGGCCAGTGTCATCATGGCCAGCACCAGCGAGCGTTGGATCTCTGGCTGCACGCCGTCCGCCTGCCATTTCTTTACCAGGTCATTGGCGTCCACCTTTTGGTCAGTCGCCATCTGCCACCTCGATTAATTCATCATCAGCAGCAGCTCCTGCCAGGTTCATCTCCTGGTTTTCCCATTTCAACAGTCTGGTCATAGGTCCAAAGGTGGCACCCACGGTGGCAAGAGCTTCGCGGCCTGCCTTGTCGTTATCGAGCGCCACATATTTCAGCGCTACTTTATCCAGCAGCTTGCCCAGGTCCTTATTGGCAGCCACACCGCACAAGGCTACCGAGGCAATTCCAAGTTGACCCAGGCTGATTGCATCGCCAGGACCTTCCACGACCACCACTTTATCGGCATTGCGGTGAAACTCATGGTTGAAGTAAAACTGCCGGTCCCCGACCAGCACCCCGGGAAGGTTGTAACTCTTGGGCTTGGACCGGCCGATTAGGCGCACCTGCTCGGGATGCTCTTTCAGCATGGACCAGCCAAACGGCACCGAATCCAGGCGGCTGGCCCATTCCAGGCGCCGCCCGCTGAAATACATTACCCTGCCCCTCCAGATGTGCGGGTAAACCAGGCAGGGCATGCTGGCCAGGCCCCAAATGCGGTCATCCTCTATCCAGTCCGGCGATCCATCCATAATTCCCTGGGATGTCAGCCAGGCGCCCACATTGCCGCGCATGCCCACCAGTGAGACAGTAGCAGCATCGCGCAGGTTCACTTCGTGCATGGATAATTCGCCCACCAACTCGTTGACTGCCTCAAAGGTGCCACCGCTGAAGCCCAGTCGGGCAGCGCGCATGGTTTCTTCGGTCCAACCGCGCGATTGGGCATATTCCAAAGCAGCAGGAGTGGCGAATAACTGGCGCTCAAACCACCCGCAGGCAATCTCAAAGACCTGTGCCCGGCTCTTCTGGTTTTTCGCGGTTTCGGTGTTGTCGTCGCGCTTCCACTCTGGCACCTTCACCGAATAAAGCTCTGCCAGCCAGAGAGCCGCCTGCCAAAAATCCGGTTTCCCCCCATGTTTCTGCAGCCAGGTAAAGACATCGCCGGTTTCATATTGGTGCCCGTCAGATCCGCCCTTGGCAAACCAGGTGTACTGGCCCCAATCGGGGTCCACAACCAGGCTATCCGGATGGATGCATTTGACAAAGCGGCCACTACGCCGGGTATCAAAGCGATATTCGCTGGTCTTCTGGATGACTTCCACCAGATCTACCTTGTCCTTCAGCGTCTCGATAAACTTTTCCAATTCGCGTCGATTATCCATAAACGTTTCCTTAAAATTGCTAAATTTTTGAGCGGCACTCGCCGGGCCACCCTGGGCAATCCGATTGAAAGGTGGGGTGCCGTTCGATCATGATGTTATGCGTCCAAAAAAAGCGCGCCTAATGTTGTTTTTTGAGCATCAAACAGCCTGTTTGTTGCCAAAGTTGGACGCATAACATTAGTTCTACGTCCAACTTTGCCCGGCGCCGAAGCGTTTTTCCCAGGGTGCGCGCCCCTGCGCCAGCACGCAAGCAAAAGTGAACTTGCCGATTCTTACTACTACTGGTATCGATGACACCCGGCGCAGGGTACAGGCTGGTACACATGGGCGGCCTCAGTCCCAACGGTGCGCCTGGCCATCGCGCCAGTACTTGCCCAGGCTGTGGTGCAGGATGGCCAGGCGCTGCATAACCTGGCTCAACCGTTCGGCTGCTGGCTGCAACACAGGCTTTGTTTCTGCAGCAGTGCGGCTGGCTTGCTCCAGGCGCATGGCAATCTCTTCCATATCCAACATGGCACGGTATATATTTGCCAGGGCATCTTCAACCGGATCTCTGCGCGCCTTGGCTCCTTCGCACAGATCCCCCAATGGATTGTTACTGTATCGCCCTGGCATAATCCCTCTCCTTATTCTTCGGCGTACATACGGCCAGCCAGGCCCTGGATGGCGCATGCATGATAGTGCTCCGCCCACCAGGCACACTGCGTGCGCAGGCACCGGCCGATGGAGTTTTCTCCCATGTGCAGCAAGGGGCAGAAGAGTGCAGGCTCTTCCACAACTGGCTTGGGTTCCCTGGCCTTGCGGTTGCGCTCATCCGCCTGGGCCTGCGCGATATCTTTGTTGTTGCCTATTTCCAGTGCGTCAATCAAAACGCCATCAAAATTGGAATATCCCGGGCCAACCCGAATGTCTACCACCCACTCTTCCGAATCATGATCTTGGACCGGTTCATAATGGCAAACCAGGAATGGCAAGTTGTATCGTCTGTTATCTTCTTCGATCCAAATATCTGTAACCGCGCATTCGTCAGACATTTCCACGCGCACAATCGCTAAAATAGGAGCGGCTGTGGGTATGGATACCAGGAGCGCTGCGTGTTCATGTTTGTTGCTATTGGTAAAGTAATCCTGCCACCCATGCCAGGATATGCACTCAGCTACTCCAGCAGGGAATATGGCTTTTGCAAGCTCAACTATCCTGTCGCTGTTAGCAATATCCAGATCTAATGCCACCTTCTCTTTTGTTTCTAATTCCTCTTTCCTCCTGCGCATACGCTGATCTGCGACGCTAAGCAATTGTGCCAATTCGTTACTCATCATGTTCTGCTCCTTGTCCTAATACTGATTGGCTAAATTATTCAACTCACTGCGATAAGAGTTTTCTTGTAGTTCAACCTCTTCCCAGGCATCTTGGTCAATCAATTCTTCAATTTGATTGCGCACCAGCTCAGCCAGCATGGCAGGCTCCACAGCATCCAGCTCCCAAGAAGACTCTCCATCTTCCTTTCCAAAATAAAGACCAGGTCTTTTGTCACTTCGCGGATGCGCAGACCGTGCGCATCCATGTACTGCTGTAAATCTTCCAACGGCACACTGATACTCTTGCCCTCCGCGGGCAAAGGCAGTGTGGGCTTCATAGCGCAAACCCGAGAAAGAAACCTACCAAAATGCCCAGCATGATCACCAGGCCCACGGTCAAAATAAAATCGCGCAGAGATGCAGATTGCATGGCTAACCTTCCTTGCCGCGCATTATGCGGAAAGCTGGCCGCTTGTTGCCTTGAGATTTTGTCCATCGCCCGGCGGTGATCACATCCAGGACCTTATCCATCAAAATCAAAAATAGCTCCACCATCACAGCACCTCCGCCAGCTTCTCAAGATCTGCGTAATGCGGCAGGGTGTAACGGCGTGTCACTTCCAGGCTGCTGTGGCCCAAAAAGGCTGCCACCTCTGGCAGGCTGGCCCCGCCCTTTATCAGTTGGTGCCCGGCCGTGTGGCGCAGCTGGTGAGGGGTTACATGCCCAATCTGCGCATCGCTGGCCAAACCTGCCACCAGCTTCTGTATCCCGCGCTCCTGGAGGGGCTCTCCAAACTTGCCAATAAAGACAGTCTCACCTTGGGCAGGTCGCACAGCCAGCCAGGCACGCAGCGCCTGGGCGGCCTCGTAACCGAGCGGAATCACCCGGTCTTTGTTGCCCTTGGTGTTGACCACTTCAATCCGGCCGGTGCGTTCACCCAGCAGCACATCCCGCAGGCGCAGGCGGGCCACTTCTCCTTCGCGCATGCCAGCCTGCCACAGGCACGCCACCACAGCGGCATCACGCAGTGCTTTGCGCCTGGCAGCCGGTGTCCTGGCTGTGCGCACCTGCTCATTCACAGTCAAGCGTAGGCGTTTGTGTTCTGGCTTGGCCAGGCTGCGCGGGGCCAGCTTCTGGGCTTCGGCGCGTGTCAGGGTATCGCTCGGGTCATAGTCCACTTGCTTGGTGCTTTGCAGCCAGCTGGCAAAGACTGCCAGGCTGGCCACCGAGCGGTTCCAGGTGGCTGCCTTCAGCTGCAGCTCATCGCGGCAATAGCGTTGGTACTCGCGCAGATCCGCGCGGTTATACATGCTGAGCGCCCAGGCCTGGGCATACTCGCCTTCGCTCCAGCGCACAAAGCGCGCCAGGTCATTGCAATAGGCTTCCACTGTGCGCTCTGCGCGACCCTGCTCACGTAGATGGTTGGCAAACTTATTCAGCATCGCGTTCATTTCGTCAGCTCCAACCCAAAGGCCTTACGCAAAATATCGAGCTGCTTTTGGCTCCAGGCGGTGTGATACCCATCTGGCATGCGGCGCATGCTCATGCAAAAATTACGGCAAGCCGTGCCCACATGCTGGGGCGGCAGGTTATTTATGCCCGTCAGCGGAATGAGGTCCTGCAGGGATGCGATCCAATAAGCCCGGCCGTTCTCGTCTGCGCCGCTTGTGGGGTGGGCGCTGCTCCACATGATTAGCGCTCTGACAATCGCTTTGTGTGTTTCGTAAGAGGGGATTGTTACCTTCGGCGCCTCGTCCTCCAGCGCCGCCAAAACTGATGATTCCAAGATCCTTGCCATTTTCGTGCTCTCCTTCCAGTAGAGTTCCACTTGCATCGGTCAACTGCCCGCGGCAGTCCTGTGCTATGCTGTTTTTATAGGGCTGATCAATCTCGCTTTTTTTCTCTCCTTCTGCCATCTCGAGCTGTGCTTTGCGCATGTACTCACTGATGATCCCCATGGCATATTCCCAGGCCGCCCGCTGTTCAGCGGGTAGCGCTACGAACTGCCTCTCGAGGTTCATCGTGAGCTTGCGTGCCATTGCATCAGGCCTGGCTTTCAACCTGGGGAACCAGCTTCACAGCCGCCAGCTTGCTGTACTCGGCATCGATCAATTTGCGCAGCAAAGCCATCTGCCCATCCTCGCCCAGCTCATAAGCCTGGCAGAGCGCGCTCACGCGCTGGCTGATCTCGTCGTCGCTGGCATTCAACAGCTTCCAGGTATCCAACATCTCAGCCACGATTTCATACACTTTGCGCTGGCGCATGGCCGCCAGCACATCAATTTCCCGCTTGGTGGCAGGCCGCGCGCTTACCTTTGCGAAGTCATACTTCTTGTCTTCCATCTGATCTCCTTTGTATATCGTAATAACCTAAATGTTTAATGTAGTATACAAAGTATAAGCAAATTGTACAATTTGTCAAGTGTATTAAACAGAATAAGTAATGAGTTATTCGGAGAAGATACGATAATGTTGACTATGATAGACAATTTGTTTAGTTTCCTGAACTGGTTAAATCAACTAATGGCCGAGAAAAACATTACTCAGGCCGATATTGCGCGTACTGAATTTGTCACCAGGGGAGCGGTAAGCGCTTTATTCTCAAATCGGATCAAATCTGTAGGCGTGGATATGTGCCGGGCAATCTCCGCGGCCACGGGTGTCCCCCTCAAGATCGTCTATGAAAAAGCCGGGCTTCTGCCACCCAGCGCGGAAGATCCAGATCAGGCTGAAATAGATTCGTTGCTTTCCCAGCTAGAGCCGGACCTCAGGCAGCAGGCCAAAGACTACCTGTACATGTTGGGAGAAAAACAGGCCAAACGTCGCCGCCTTTCATCCTCGCCCCGCTAAATATGCGTCTTGACCCCGATTTGCTGTTCTTATTCAAAATCTATTTGCGCTGCCTGTTGGTCTACCAAATGCTGCGCAAGGGATTTTTTGCTTTAACGCCCCATCTACAATTTTCAGCCCCCACCCATGAGCGCACACCGGTCGTGCTGGCGCGCGTCCTGGTAGGTATGACGGTGGTCCTCACCGCCGCGCTCTCCAGCATCCACACCCAGCCCGGCCTGCTCCTCACCATCCCTGCCTACGCCCTCTACACCAGCCTCGTTCTGGTCATCCGCCAGCAAAAGTTGAATGCCATGGCATAAAAAAAGCCCACCTGGTGAAGGTGGGCAAATAGAATAAGAAAATGCTGACTTCATAATTAGAAATCCTAATATCAGAGAGTGTTTTATTCCATGAATATACCTGCCATTCCAATTATCACACCGGTTTCTGTCGGAAAGGCTAAAAGCAGCGGACGCACACGTCCACTTGAAATGCAATGCCAATCCGAAGCAGGCATACAAGCTTATATTGTCAAACTTTGGAATACCAACGAACTTGGCTTAGGTGTTCACAGCTTAGCCCGTGAAATCTACGGCTCACTCTTGGCAAACTACTTCGATCTATTAACCCCTAAAATTGCCCTGGTTAATATTGAAACTGATTTTTTTATGAGCCAGACAGATCCAGAGATCCATGAACGTTTGAGAATCAGTCCAGGGTTAAGTTTTGGCAGTCTTTACATCCATAAAGCGCCCATTTTCAACCAACCATTGCCTTCGAATAAAATCTCTGAAGCAACCAAAATTTATTGTTTTGACATGCTGATTGGAAATGTTGATCGCAATGATTCGAAACCAAACATGTTACAAAATTCGGAGGGATTTATCTTGATCGATCACGAAAAAGCTTTCCCTTACTCCAGGCCGACCATGTTATTGGGCGGCTATCCCAGCCCGTGGCAATTCATTACTGAAAACTGGTCCCGCCAACATGTTTTTTATCCTTACATCAAAGGTAAAGCCCACCTTCTCGACATCGAAGAGTTTGTGGCAATACTCGGTACTCTGTCAGAAGAAATTTTTGCTACAATTGAAATGCAGATACCCAGCGAATGGATTACCCCCGACTTGTACCCATTGAAAACTTACCTTGCAAATACTCGGGATAATGCGCAGTTGTTCAAGAGAAGCTTGCAGGAGCTATTAGCATGACCACAAAATCCCAATTCCAATTTAGTGTTCTACACTATATTCACGATTCGTTTACCGGAGAATTCCTGAACATTGGTCTGGCGTTCTATTCAGCATCCCCAGTTTTCTTTCATGCCAGATTTTTGCACAAGTATGCTCGCCTAACCGCCACCTTCCCAGATGCAGATAGCGAATTGTTACGAAGTTACATCAGTCGCATGCAATCTAAAGCTGATGAATTGAGTGAGAATATCAACGATCAACAGATTTCATTCATTTCGCCCCCGCCTGTCCAGATCGAAGAACTGCTTGTCCAGATTTTGCCGGTGGACGATTCCGCTATTCAGTTTGGAAAAGCACAAGGTGGATTAACCGACAATCTGGAAAAAACCTTTGAAGATCTCTATCTCCGCCTGGTGGAAACTTACTTGCCGCACAATCAGACTTCCTCACGTGATGAAGCCCAGATCTGGATGGTTTTTAGCAAACATTTGAAAAACCAAAACGTCATCAGCCGCTTAAGGCCCACTATCATACATGCGCCTAAAGCTGACGTCGAATTCAAACACGCCTGGAAAAACGGGCATTGGAAAGCCATGCAGCCGGTTTCCTTTGACTTATTACACGCTGGCAGTATTAAAGATAAAGCTTTTCAATACCTTGGAACCAATGTTGTTCTAGGAGATAGCAAAGATTTTGGAAAACTTTACTATTTGCTTGGGAAGCCTCGCCGCAACGACAGCAATCTACTAATGGCCTATAACAAAGCCAAAGATCTATTGGGTACTGGCTCTACTGCCAAGAAAATCGAGCTGATCGAAGAAGATGGCGCGGAAGATTTTGCCCGCTTTGTCAGTCCTCAAATAGAAAAAGATACCTCGCACGAAGAATAAGCGCTCATGGCTTACAAAATAAGGCAAACGTATCGCCAGCGTCAGGCTAAATCCTTGACGCTTTTTTTATAGATGGATTTGAAATAATGGCCCCCTTCAAACTCAACCCACCCCCCGTAGACCTATTGCCTGGTTCCCAAATCTACGCCTATTTGCGCGACTCAGGCCACGAAACCCAGGAACTATCCACCCAGCAGCAAAAGAACAGCCTGAGCGAATGGGCCAGCCAATACGGCCTGGTCATCGCCCGCTTCTATATCGACGAAGCCCGGCGCGGATCTACCACCGGCCGTGACCAGCTCCAGGAGCTCATGCACGATCTGCGCCATGCGGCACCGGTCAAGGCCGTCGTCGTCTGGTCTTACAATCGCTTCAGCCGCGGCCTGGATGATCCCGTTCTTTACCGCGCCGAAGTGCGCACCCTTGGCTATACTTTCCACAGCCTCACAGACGACGTGCCCGAAGGACCCATCGGGCGCATCGTAGAAGCGGTCATCGATTACAAAAATTACCAGTACCTCAAAGACCTCTCCATCGATATCCGTCGCGGCCAGCGCGAGCTGGTGCAGCAATATGGCTGCATCCCTGGCACACCGCCCGCGGGCTTCAAGCGCACACCGGTCACCCTTGGCCAGCGCCGTGATGGCACCCCACACATTGCCCATCGTTGGGCACCCGACCCAGCCGCAGCGCCCCTGGTGCTCAAAGCCTTCCAAATGCGCGCGGCCGGTGCGCCGCTGCTGGATATCATGCACGCCACCGGTATCTATAATAGTCTGAGCAGTTTTGTTTCATTCTGGCCTAACAAGCTGTATATCGGCATCCTGGAATTCTCCGACCTGGTCATTGAAAATTATTGCGAGCCCATCGTGCCCATCGAATTGTGGAACGCGGTCCAGGAGGTTCAGGTGCGTTTTAAGAAGTCACAGCATGTCAACAGCGATAAGGACCACCCCAGGCGGGCTCACAGCCGTTATCTGCTCTCCGGCCTGCTGCATTGCGCCAGGTGTGACGCGCCGGTCAACGGCAATACATCCACCAGCCGGGGCAAGCGTGCCACAGATACCTATGCCTGTGCCAACCTGCGCAAGCACACCTGCTCTGCCAGGCGCATTCCCAGGGAACAGTTGGAATCAGCCGTATTTGATGCGATTGCCACCCACATCCTGGATCCGGATATCGCCAGCGCGCGCCAGGAGCTGGATGCCCAGACGTATGCAGCCGATCAGAGCGCGAATGCCGATCAGCGCAAACAATCCAACCAACGCCTGGCGAAGCTGCGCGCGCAGATCCGCAACATTACCGCGGCCATCAAAGCCCATGGCCATTCGAATGCCCTGCTGAGCGCGCTGGTGGACCTCGAGCACCAGGAAACTGTGCTGCAGGCAGAGCTGGCCCAATCCGCGCGCATTCCGCTTAGCCTGCCCCGCCTCAGCCCGTCCGAGCTGGCCGACCAGGCCGCCATCGCCATCAAATTGCTGCAGAACGGCACCCAGGAAGAAAAGCGCGCTGTGCTGCGTGGTCTTATTTACAGAATAAAGGTCGAAAACATCGATAAGCAAATCAAAGGAATTGTCTTTTTCTACTCCCCCACCGGCATAAATACAGAACATCCTCCCCCAAATACAGTGTCAATAGTTCGCCTTCCACCTGGGGCACCTCGCTATATACACAATATTGATTTTTTCGTCTCGTTCAAGAAAAAGACCCGCTTACCAAAATAAGCGGGTCTTTTTTACTTAACTTTTCCTGCCTCGTCTATGACACCTAACAATATCCCAAGGCAGGTAACGAATTTGTTTTGATCAGCCGCCTTCATCTGGCTGACCGTTTGACCCTTGAGTGAAATCAAGGTATCGCGCACAAATATTCTAGCCTGCTTTTTTTTCTCTCCATCTTCCTTTTTGGTTGTCAATTTATTTACCATTATGGTTTCTCCGGCCAGATAACAGAATCGGGCGTAGTGTACAACTGGGGTATATCTCGCAATGCTTGACGGTATGTCTGCCAGGCTATGCGTTCGTCAAACGTCAATATAGTGTCCAACAACTGGGTCCAATCACACGCGGATAGAAGCTGATCACGTTCAATCCGGATATCCTCCCAGGTTGGCGGATTGATTATTTTTAAATAAAGATTCCATTCTGCAGGGGTAAGTGACCTCTCAAACTGCGCAATCACTTCTCCAGTTATGTCGCTAACGATTGCGCTTACGCAGGGCAGCCCAGCTTGAATTAAAAGTTGTTTGTAATCCATCAATACCACCTGTAAACAGCCTGAAATGATGCGCGTTTTGTTCCGGAGGCTGTCCATGCACCGCCGCCGCCGGTTGAATATAGATTAGCCACCGAACCTCCCCCCAAAATCAGTCCTAACGATGATTCAATGTTTGCTGAGTTGTTTGTCGCATAGGTAGGTTTGAAATATGCGCGGCTGATACCCGATGCATTAACAGGTAAGGATACAGTGAAATCAGTTGTATTAGATGTTCCTGCCGTAACTTCATAATGGTTTATGTATATTAAATTTCCAATTATTTTGAATTGACTACCAACGGTGGTAGGATCTGCAGAAAATCCTGTATAGATTGCCGTATACCCAAACCAACCGGGCCAGCCGCGCGGGGAATCGAAATAGGAAATGCATGGTGATGATATTGCTCCAGCAGCCAGAGTGTAGTTATTGTTAACGACAATAGTCACGGTGGTTTTGTCAGTTACGGCACTATACGATGATGACGCAACAATAGCATACTTGACGGTCGAATTTGTAAATTTAAGCCGCGTACCCTTGGTGTATACCGAAGAATAATCCATCGGTATCGTAAAGGCATTTGCGCTTAGATAAGTCCAGGTTACTTGAGCATCAATCCATCCATCAAACGCATATAGGGGGAAATACGAAGGAGCTACTGCGTCTGAGATTTTGGGTACCGTGTATAGCCAGATCTCGTCAGCGTTAGCTGACAAAATACTATTACCGGATTGAGGCGCCCAAAAACTCATACCCGCTGCTTTTGTCCCTGCCTCATTGATTGCATTTATGCTTATTGAACCGTCTGGATAAGACGGAACGCCGTTCGCATACATATCCAGATATGTACGCGCCTCACTCGAAAATGCGTCAATTGTTACTGGATATGATATCCCATTATCCGGTGTCCATTTGATGGTGGACAGACTGCTCGATCCAACAGCTGGCAAATCCAACGTAACACCCTCGCTATCCAATATTACTCCCCCCGCCCCCGCGTAAAATTTACCATCAGCGGCAGAGATACCAGCTTGCACGACACCATTATTCATCCCCACTAAATTCCATTCATCGCCTGTGCCCGCCGGATCCACACCGGGTGACATCATGGCTACGCCAGTAAATGGATCTGTGCTGCTGTTAGGATCACCAGTACCGGCGATGAAAGCGCCGCTGCGCATAATGCCCAGGTTATCGCCTAATTCATCAATCGCGCCCACCTCCACTCCACGCGCTTCGAGCGCACGGATACGGTTCTCAAGCGCAGCCAATCGACTCAAAAAATTACCTTCCACCGCCAATTTGTCCAGTTCGATGCCCATTTAGCCTCCTATAAATCACCTTCGCCAACAATTCGCAGCGTTTCACCATCATATTCCATGCCAATCGCGCGTATTTCGCGCACAATGCCATAATCGCCACCGCTAAAGCCGACAGAGTGCAGGCGGCAATCGAAGCGGTTTCCCAGGCGCATAAAATTCCAGACATCATTCACGTTGGCGACATTGACATCCATCGAAATGCGGGGATAGCTCATATCCTTCAAATAGTTAGTGGTATTAGATTTCAATGTGCCGTCCATCGTTGTGCCTGAAAACTGCAGCAAACCCTGACGCAGACCATACAAGCCAATGGAAATATCATCTTTTCGTATCGCCTGCGGCCGCGTTGACCAGTTCACCCCTTCGCCATATCCCAGGACATCATTGACAATCTCACCCTGTTCTGTCATCGGGCGCTGACTTAGCTTGAGGTGTACCGACTCTATTAACTCCAACGGCAACTTCTTGCCCGCTTTTACCAGGCAATTTGCCAGAAATACCATACGCCCATTGTTTAATAGACTAGGCTCCACATACCATTCCATTTTTGCTAGTTGTACGATCCGTGTTGCCTCTTTCAATAGCGTGTCATTCAGCGTTTCCGTCCGTGGCTTACCACCCTCAAACACATTACCAATAACGAGTGGCAAATTACCAACACTATTTGCCTGCCTGATAATGTTTGAGAATATGGCGCCACATGTACCGGTGATGGATTTCCCTGGCGTACCCCTGCGATAATCCAATAATTTTTCGCCACCCCAGGCGTTCACTTTCACCTGGCCATTGCCCCATTCACGTGGCGTATCGATCACTCCGCCCCAGGCTGGCAAATAGTCATCCAGCACCAAAACCAGGTTTCCAAAGCGCAGCAAATCCTCACGGCACTTTGGATCACTGGTCGATAAGCTAAAGCTGAGTTGGCCTGGCGCGTTCAGCAGCCAATTGCAAGTATATTGTGCGTTTATCTCACCCAACGGGATGCCCTTACGATCAAAAACCCTGATCATGGAAGTCATAGCCGCTTATCCTTCCAGGATATGTTTAGGCTTATTTGGCCAATAGACCCTGTTACCTTGAGCGTGTTGCTGCCTGGCATCAACCGCAGCCAGTATGGGCTGTTATTGAGTCTTAAATTGCCAAATTTATTGACCTGGCCGCTGTTGGCTGTGCGATTCTCACAATCAACTGTCAGTGTATCGGTCGTGAAGGGATAAACGACCTGCACCCAGTCATCGTTGGTTGTATTCTCAATTGTCAGATCCACCCACATGTTAGAGATTTCGGTGCCCATCGCCACGCTGGGAATACCGGCCGAAGTCAAAGCTAGGGTTACATCGCGTACTTCAAAATTAGCGCGCACACCGTTTGAGTTGATTTTTCCATCGAAGACAAACTGTACATCCGTGGCATCTCCGGCACTAACTGAACTGCGCGTCCAGGATGTCCAGGTAGAAACGCTGGCCGGGCTGGATTCATTCCATAAGCTGGTCCAAACGTTCTTTACCAGGTTCTGCAGACTGGCAATGGCAGGAAAGGTTGTACCACCGCGATATTTATAGCCGTTGGACGAAACGGTTGAAATACCGCCCGGCACATTTATTGACCAGGTGATCTTTCCGGACCCGGCCTTAAGGATGCTGCCATCATAATAGGTATTGATTTCCGCACCCATGGCCTCATACGGCGAAATATCCGTACCGGCGTTGCCAGTGCGAATGTCGGAGGCTTTTCCGGCTGATCGTTCTATGTTGTACTCCCAGGCTCCGGCGCGCTGCGTATCAAACTCTGCGAATGTTGCGTACACCCAGGATGCATTGGTGGATGTACTCAAATCGATGATGGGCATCTGGGTGCCATCTGTTTCGGGCGCGATGGCAGTGGAATCGCCGTACATTATTTTAATGTCATGTTCCACCCAATAAATATTCGCATTCGCACTGTGAGCAGCCATGCTAGTGCCGTTTACCGCGCGGGTGATCCCCGTAAATGACAATTTTGTCAGGTTGATGTTGTTATACGCGAACATCTCGCTGTCAATCATAACCAAGCCGTGTTTCGGCATCCTTGCAAGCTTTTGTTTGTTATTGGTCTTTGTCGTGGTTGGCGTATCCTGCAAATAGATTGCAGTTAACGAACCACTTGATGCGATAGCCGTTTTAAGTGTTGGCTTAATCGATCCTTTCAGGTCAATTCCGATCCAGACCTTTGTAGTGGCTGTGTTAATGCCGCTTACCCAGCGATCTACCTCAACACCATCAACAAATACGCGCAGGTCATTGCCAGATGATAACATTTTTCCTGCTGTAACCAACGCAGCGGTATTCCATCCGCCGTTTGTAATTTCCAGCGGGTAATTGATAAAGGTTTTCGGCACACGGTTGTAAATTTTCAAATGGCGCAGATAGAGATACCCATTCCCTGTCACGGCACTTATATTTATGATAGGTTCTACATAACGCTCGCTCGAAACCGATACCACTTTTGTTTGCTCGGATGCAGTAATTGACCAGGAAGAACTGCTGCCAACGCCATCATCCACCCAGGCCATATCTGCGGTGGATAACGTTATTTTGACTGCGTTGGAGCCAAGCGCAACCATGCTTTCAGGTATCACCATCATGGCCCAATACTTTCCGTCTTCGGACCCTAAAAGTTTTACGGGATGCAGTGTGATGGTATCGAACCAGCTCTTTAACTGATCCAGACTGCCGGTACCGCCACGTATTGCGATCAGGATAGTGAATCGCACTTCGCCCAAGGTTTTACTTGTGAAAACTGGCCAGGCAGCGCTGCGCTGCACATAATTCGCCTTTGTGGTTGCCATGAGTGGGCTATCAGCAGGGATGATAGCCTCGTAATTTGTTTTATTATTGATGGCGTGGCCATCATAGCTGTATAAGTTCATAGACATACTTACCTCACATCAGACTGGCTAGCAATGCGCTGCCAAACGTGCTGCCATCCTGACCAAGATTGACAACGCCATAATTGTTGAACTGCATATTTTTTGCCTGAGAGCTGGCCTGGCTGGTTGTCATGCTGGTGTAATTACCATCAAATAAACCGGCATGCCATGTTTCTGGTGCAACTGGAGAATATGCCTCCGGGCTGGCGTGGGGTACTATCGGGGGAGGGGTCTTATTCCCATTGGTAAAGGACGAACTGATTGTTAATGTTGCTGGAAGATTAGCAATGCTATTGACCAACGATTGCACCCAATCTGCGGCTTCGCCGAAAGCCTTATTGAATGAGGCTAGATCCACTTTCGACAAACTATTATTAATCCGCGAAATTTCTTCATCAAATTTCTTACCCCAATTAGACAACTCAGTCGTGATCGAATCTGTTGCGGACGGTAATTTTTCTGTTGCAAATGCATCCACAGTGCTAGAAGCTTCTATAATTTTGTCAATCGTGGGTTGTAGTACAGTTGGGTCTTTCCACGTGTTAAGAAAATCGGACCAATTCACCTTTCCATCGGCCGCATCTGCGCTTAAAGCAGCCAAAGCTTCAGCTGCTTTATTGGCTGGGATTACACCTTTTTGCAGTGCATCGCTAAGCAGAGGTAGGTTTTGGGCCAGTGCGATGGATTTGCCATCCATGAGCCCATATTTAATTCCTAAATCCTCTATGGCTGTGCCCAGAGCTGCAGGGTCGTTGGCTCCATCCCTAATGGCTTGAGTCAAATCGCCGATTAATATTTTTGCCATTTCCGCATTTCTGACGCCCTTGAGGGATTCTGCCAAAGCCCACATTTCGGCAGTCTGCTCAGAAGTTGCCTGGGCAGCATCGCGCGCTGCATTTGCCAGTGCCACTTTGTCTTCCAGAGCTGCTCGTTCCGCTTCGCTCATTTCTAATGTGCCATTCTTGGCGGCCAACATGGCGGTTGTATATTCTTGCTCCGAGATAATCCCCATTGCCAGCGCATCCGAATATAGACCGACCTCATTGATAAGCGTGGTTTGTTCCTGGGTGGTCAGGCCAAGCGCAATGCCGAGATTCTCTGTCATTATTTTTGCCTGGTTAGTACTATAACCGGCGTTGGAAAGTGACTCGTTCAGCACCCCAAGGATATCCGATGCCTCCATAGTTGTTTTTACTACCTGCTTTTCTGTATTCCATAGATCTAACCATGCTTTAGCCTGGGCATCAATTCCGCTAGTGCCTTTTTCAATATTTTGGTTCAGCGTGAACTGCGCTTCACTCAATATTTTGACACCATCCACGTAAGATTTTATTTTCCCATGCCCCGTTTGTATCATAGTGTACAGACGGCCTTCAGCATCTTCCATGTACCCAGCGGTGTTCGCTGCCTCAATAACTGATGATTTATATTCGTCATAATTTGTGCTCACGTTGCCGAGTACATTGATTGTCTCGCGCAGACCATTGTCGATCAACCCCTGTTGGTCCACAAACATGCGTGTGTACCAGGGCGTTTGTTCCAATGTCGTGTTGATAGATTGAACCCCGTTTGCGTATTGTTGCAGCACTGCCCGGGCACCTCCTCCGGACTGGGCAACGCTATTTAACCCATTTGCCCAGGCTGAAATATTATTTTCCATACCTGCTTTTTGTGTTTTAGCAATTTGCTCGTTCCAGGCAATCCAAATGGCCACAACACTACCGACTGCTATTAGAACACCGGTTAAACCAATTGCAATTGGCGTTAAGCCTGCAGCACCAAGCGCTGTGGGCAAACTTAACCCGGCGCTCCACGCTGCCCAACCGGCAGCCAGCCCTTCAAAAACAGTAATAAGTACGCCGCCAATTGAGACAATTCCACCAATAACAGAAATGACAGGCCCTGCCACTGCAGCGACCAGACCGAGCCCCACAATAAATTTTTGGGTCTCTGGATCAAGATCGGCAAATGAGTTAACCAAATCCCGCAGACCCGTTATGGCGTCTTTTACGATTGGTAAAAATGTAGTCGCGATATCTCCAGATGCCCTGGTAATCTCATCTTGCAAGTTACTCAATGCCCCTCCTGCTGTTTGCGACTGCTTGGCCATTAATCCGCCGAAATCACTTTTCATACCAGCCAATAGGTAATCTAGTGCTTCGCTTGCCGGGACGAGACCCTGTTCTGTCATTTTCATTACTTCGGCAGTACTGATCCCCATCGCGTCTGCCAGATATTGCCAGGCCGGGATGCCTGCTTCAGTCAGCTGCATCATTTCCTGCGCGCTGACCTTGCCCTTGGCACTCATTTGCCCAATCGCCAGAGTTACACGGTTAATGCCTTCGCTACCCAGACCAAGACCCGACACGGTATCTCCAATCGTGGTGAGCATTGGAATAATTTTTTCGCTGGCAAATCCAAATGCCAGCATGCGCTTACTGGCATCTACTAATTCCGGAAACTGGAACGGAGTCGACGCTGCAAAATCTTGCAAATCATTCAAAAATGATCCCGCAGCCTGAGCGGAACCGAGCAAAGTCTCAAATGCAATTCGGTTTTGTTCCGCTGCCATCCCTATTTTGAGCATGGCTCCTCCGGCCAGCAAGGCCGGTGCTGTTATTACTGCAGTCATCTTACCGCCGACAGACATCATCGAATTGCCAAAGCTAACCAGGTCATTATTCGAGTCTTTCAAACCTTTTTTTAATCCACCCATATCAGCGCCAATTGAAACAAATAAACGCGCAGCTTCAATCGCCATAATCTCAACCTTCCAACGTGCTAAAATAAATATATGGATAAAGGAAACTTTCAGAAACCACAAAAAAAATCTGTTTTTACGGAATGGTATTCACTTGGCTGCCAGCTCTGGATTATTTTTATTGTCATCATTGCCATCGCCTGGTGGGTGGGTTCTTGGGTCCATTAAGAATTAATCCTTTGGTTTCCAGCCCGTTTTTCCGTATCCAGTTCTATTGCCAGGCTGGCCAGATCCAGCCACCATATTGGTTGTTGCGCAAGTTCCCAGGGGGCTATTCCCATCCACTTTGCCGTTTTTACCAGCATAAGCGCTTCCAATAACTCCGGATCTGGCGGGTCAAATAACTCTGGCGCGCTGGCCCAACGCATTAGGCTTTTTTTTGATCTGACCCAATTCGCATATCCTGCACAATCGCCTGTAAGATCACATCCAGCAGCTGGACTGGCATCTGCGGAATAATTTCTGCTGGTTCCAACGGATTACCATTTTCTCCCAAGATATCCCAGGCCACGACAACCCGGCGAATCTGTTCATAAAGATCTGGCTTATCGTTCAAGAACCCAGGTGTTACCGCGTTTGCCAGGTAATCAATATGCAGGGTTTCGTCCTGGTAATTGACATCAACACTTTTTACTTTCTTCTGCAGATCAGATAATTTCATGGGGCATATCCTTATAAGGCATATAGCCATCCTTCCCCAGGCATTGTTGTTTGTGCCAGAGAAGGATGGCTGGTTTGTTTACAGCGTCGATACATCACAGATGACATCAATGGAGAAAGCTTTTCCCCAGGTGGCGTCATGGATCATGGCCAGGCTGTATTCCAGCATGTAAATGCCGCCATCATCGCTAAATTCGCTTACATCCTTCACCTGTCCAGGGAAATCGATCTGGAATGTATATTTGTATGGCGCATCGATCGTTTCGCCTTCACACTTTACGCGCAGCCACTTGGTGGCTCCCGCACGCATGGTGGCGATTAGCCCAAGACCTACAGTATCGGACGCCAGCTTAAGCTTGGACTCACCGTTGGGTACTGTTTCCAGAGTAATAGGGTCTTGACCAATCGGCCATGCCAGCCCAACTTTATCGGTCAGATTCCAGGTTAGCCCAAACCCGCGTGTAATAGGGCTGGCAGATCCCAGTCCGGCCTGGGTATCGGCCATATACAGCTTCACATGCGCCGGTAGCACTGGCCTGGATGCCAGGCTGGTGGGTGTGGCGGTCATTGTGATCCCGGTTTCTAGTGGCTCTCCAATTGCGGATCCGCCGATGGTCACTTCTGAGCGTGTAAAAGTTAGCTCCAGCCCGCTAACTCGCAAACCCGGACCGCGCCAGGCGCTGTTCGCATCTCCCTGCTCAATTGTCAGGGTTTTACCGGCATCCTCACCCGAGGTGGACGATTCGAATGTCCATTTATAGGCATCCGTAGCACCCTGCTGCACCGGGGTAGGCTGCTCAATCATCGATGACAGCAGGTAAAGCACCTCGTTATACGTCAACTTTCCTTCAATCGCCGCTTCCGACCATTCCTTATTCAACACGGCAAAACTGGCGTATTTATTACCTGCCGCGCGAAAAGTATCTGCCTCAACCTTTGCGCGCGGCACTATGGAGGTTGCCAAAAGCTTCAACCCCGCGGCTACAGGTGTACCAGGAGTCGATTCAACACCTACCTGGATCCCTTGAAAAATGCTGCTCTTTTCACCCATATTGTTGCTCCTCTCTATAAATTACTTTCAAGCTGTGTCATGCGGCCAATAAAATTGGGTCGCTCGTTATTCAACGCAGGTTCAAAAAATGGCCTGGCGGCCATGCGTGCGTAACCGAACTCCAGCGCTGGGCCGTATTCCTGGTTGGTAAATACCATCCCAACACTTTGCTCCAACAATTCAAAACCAATGCTGTTTACCAGTGCGCCAGTATCAACCGCGGGACTTTCTCCTGGCGCACTTGCGCGATGGCTTTTGCCATGGCGCTTGTAATTTCGGCCATGTTTGGGCTGGGCCATATCCACCTTTACAGCCGCAGAGATAGCCATTCCCGAAGTGGTTACGATTTTGCTCACCGCGGAAGGGAATCGTGCCTGGAGTTCAGGAAAACGGTTGAAGACAAGCTCATAATTGCGCGGGGTGGATGCCATGTTTCTCTGCTAGCCTTCCATTTGATACCTGGCACCCAAATGCCGGTAATACTGGTTATTTTCAACTGTCACATAGGTAATCGGCGCGCGCCTGGCAATCTGATAACTTTGTCCGTATCCGCCCAGAAGGACGGCATCAAACCGGTCTGCAGCGGATTGCAGGTTATCCAGGTCCTCTATGCTGCCAACTGCACGCACAACCAGTTCGTAAACCGTCATCACTACTGCCGCCCCAACCCCCAGTTCATCTCTGGCGGATTGAATGCTGATCACCACAAATGGCAGGATGGCAGCCATTGGCGCAACATAGCGATACACGCGCCCGGCCACGATCTCCTGCAGCGCAGTATCCGCCAGTAAAGCGCCCTCAACCAGGTCTTCAGCTTCCAGTGGTTTCATCGTAATACTCCACTTTCATTTGAACGCCTTTAATCGTGCGCTTGGCGCGAAAATACCGGCACTGGCGCATGGCCATGGCATGCGCGCTGTCTGTTTCATACACTGCGCCATTGGCGACGAAATTGGCGGCTTTTTCTTCCCAAATATCGGCGGCCGCCGCGTTCAGGTCATAGGTTGGCGTCCATTCGCTATCATCCGGGTCATAGCCGGATGAGTCCATCAGGGGATACGTTTCGATATACGTCGCCATGTCCGCGTCGCTATATGGTGAGGTATCCCCGCTTTCGGCTGTCATTCTACGCACTCGGATGATTTGTTCTGCAGTCGCTGCCATGATTCACCTGTTTTATTAATCCAACCCCAGGACGCTTTAGCCCTGGGGTTGCTTGGCCCACGTTACACTTTGAGCAAGTACATTAGCAACGCACCCACTGGATGTAGGCCTTGCCCACCAGGCCAGCCGCGGCACCGCTGGCCTTGCTGATGGTTAGATATTTGCTGCTGGTCCACTTCACCACGGCCAGACCGTTCGTGCCCTGGTTTTCAATATTGTCGAAAGTCCCGGCAGCCGTACCAACATCCAGCCCATCAATCAGCGTGTCATTGCTGGTCGTCCCGTTGGCTGCTACCCCGGCATCCACCGTGCAAGCGCCGGTGCTTTTCGTGGTCACATCCAGCACGAGCCGGGTCACGATCAGATCCGCGCCTTCCGGGTTGGCCAGGCTCAATACACCGCCCGCAGTATCCAGGGCGGCCAAATCCACAACATAAGCACCTTTACCTTCAGGCATTTCTCACCTCCTAGGCTACAAGCACCGCGAACGGGTAACGGGTGGAGCCGTTGCTGTTCACACGGTTGATAATATTCGGCACGGCAAAACCCAAACGCATGGTCAACTGCAGGGCAGCCATGCGCTGTTGCATCAGGTTGAAAACGATGGCCCCATTGCGGTCCTGGATAATGCCTTCGGTAAAGACCTCAAAGCTTATATCCTGGCGTACGGAATATTTGATTTCTTTCCAAGCGCCAGCAATCATCTTGTAGGTCGCATTGGTAATACCGGTAGTCGGGAACCAGCATGGCGAACCACCCAGCATGTAGCGATCGGCGGCTGCCGGGTCAGTGTTGAAAATTGGCTGCTTGTTCGTATCCACAGTGCCGCGTATCGAGGATTTCATGCTAAGGTTCGAAAGCACGCCATCAACAGCGAAACCATCTTCTTCGACCTTTGCAAAGACACCGCCCTCTCCCAGGAGAGCCAGGTACAGGTTGGTAAAGCCTGCCAGGCTCACGTTATGACTGGCCGCAACAGCGGCTGTCACAATCGCGGTGGGCCAGGTGGATGGCTTGTTGGTGCCGTACAACTGAGCGTTATCAATGGCGGCACCTGCCGCAGTGATCAGTTCCTTCTTTACCTCGTCCCAAATCGGGATCTTGGCATCCGAAATGGTTGTGCGTGGAACGGGTACGATCACTGCCAGTTCTTCGGCGTAAATCGAAACATCCGCCCAGTTGACCTCGGTGGTTTCAGAAAGTCCAGTTTCACCAGGTGGGGTAGTGCTGTTGGGAAAAGAAGCGGAGGCCAGCGCGCTGAGCACCGGCATTTTCTGCTCATACGCAGTCATATTGCGCAGGCGATCAGCTTGCCGCATCAAGAATGACTGCTGGGCAACGCCGTTAATCAAATCGTACGAAACTTCAGGGGGCACGACCGATGCGACATCGCTGCGGCCGATAACATTGTTATACATAACTCAATCTCCTTTATCTGAGTTGTCCACGGATGTAATCATCCATATTGGGCTTTGCATTTGGCTGCGAATTCGTCCCGGACCCACCGTTATTGCTCTGGCTGCTCTTGCCGCCAAACAACTCCGGATAAGTCCGACGCATGGCCTCAAAATCTACCGACCCATCTCTTTTGAAAAGATCATCAGTGGTAGCGGCCATATAAGCCAGCTTTAGGTTATTCACCCCGGCGGTGGCTGCGCCTTCATAAAACGCGCTTTTGCGATTGCTCTCAGTCACCTGGTTGGCCAGTTCGCTCAGGCGCTTCTCGCTCTCTGAGCCCTTCTCGGCCTTCGAGGCTGCATCCCGCAGACTCTTTTCCAGTTCCTTATTGCGATCACGTTCCGCGCTCAGGGCGGTTTTCAGACCGCTGGCATGCGTGTTTAGCAAGCCTTTCACATCATCGCCCTGTTGTTCCAGCCAGGCATCAAACTGAAGCGGCTGACTTCCCGTCTGCCCGTTCGGATCACCTTGCTGGTTGCTGCTGTTGCCTTGATTATTCTCGTCTGACATCTCGTCATCTCCCTGGCATCTCGCCATAAGTAAATAAAAAACGCCCTGACACAATCTCTGTGTCAGGGCGCTCATCTCCTGGGGTAGTCCCACAAATAGCGCAGGACTTGCTTGATATATCCTTATTTTACAATAAAACTAATAAATTTAAAAGGACCCAAACAAATAAAAAAAGACCTGGTATCGAGATAATTAATCATTTATTCTTTTCCAACTTATCCAAAAACGCATCTATTTCTTCGGGATATCTGTAGTTCTTTGCCAATATTTCTGGCTTCAATTTCTTAGTTCTTTTTATCAAATCTATGAAAATATTTAATTGCGTTGCAGTCAAATTCTCATAGCTTTTTTCCAAAATAACCAAGATATAGGTATGTAGTAATAAAGCCCAATCCGTACTCATCAAATCAAATTGGCGATCTGAAGCGCCCATTTCTAAATCCTCTTCAAAATCATCCAACTCATTTTGTATACTACTCAACAATCCTTCAATGTCTATTATCGTATCCATAAATCATCCTTAACTTCTTTCAAAATATATTCCTTTTCAAATGTCAATCATTACTCAGTCTAGCCAATATATTAAATATCAACTTTTTCAATCACATCCGGGTACTCATAACCCTTCTGTAGAATGTAAGCTTTAAGGATTTTCAACCGCTTTACTAAGTCTCGTAGTTGATTTATTTGGCCTGAATTTAGTTCGTCCTTGTGCTTAATTAAGGCTTCAATATCTCCTACCATTAAAAAATACCAGTCAAATTTATTGATTTCCCATTCAGCATCAAGAATTTTCTCCCCATATTCAATGCGTTCCTCAAACGCTTCTATTTCTGCGCTTGAGGTGCGTAAGCATGAGTCAATATTTATTTTAATTTCCGCAACCATATAACCTCTTTTAGACTATTTAAAAACGCTTCTATTTCTTTTTCAATTATATGCCCACTTACCCATTTTTTGCGGCTTAACCGATACACAGTCCCAATAAATTGAACTTCATTATTTACAAGGATGCTACCAATAAATAGATATTCTTTTTCGCCAAGCATGCTCGCAGATATTATCGCACCGTGAGGGTCTAAAATTGATTTGCGTAAATAGCCAACATAGTCATTGTAAGATGTATCTATAGGCCAATACGAGCTTTTACGAACATGGCGAAGATAATGTTCATACCCCGTATGCATCATTTCTCCGCGATGCAGTATCTCTCCATTTACCTCAACACCCTCATATTTTTGTTTGACAATAATATTCTTAACTTCATCAAACCCAACTTCTGCGATCTCCCTTTTCAACGATTCAATTTCCGCCGGAGTCAAATTCGTATTTCCCCAGGCATACGAACTGACTGGTACTTGGATCGCCACCTGGTTTGTTCCTGCCCCAGATCCAACCCGGCCGGGTTGGCTTACTCCAGCAACAGCCGCCATCCCAACATTCCCAGCTCCAGAAGCTGCTTTTCCTGCGGTTTTTTGCGCCACCCCACCAGCCCCAACCGGTTTCCAATAACTTCCCCAGGTATCATCCTGGTGAAACTTTACCAGGTCGCGCACGTCCAGCCCTTTGTTCTGCCACTTCTCAAATACCCCCGGCCCGAGAATCGATTGCTGCATGGTTTTGCTTTGCTTCAAAAACCACTCTTCCCCGGTCTCCCAGGTGGGCTCATCCTCCCCATCCACGCACGGCACCAGCGTGCACCTCCCGTTCGGATGATCCTCCAGCGGCACATCGATCGGATACTTCTTCCCATCTTCCAGCAGGCAGGCAATACACGTCCTTTCGCTCTTCGCCGCCAGGCGCTTGTAATAATGCACCAGCCCGCTGGCCTCATACGCCATGCGCGTCGAAGTCCGCATCGCCCTCAGTTGCTCTGTCCTGGCAACCCGCAAAGCCCGCTCATACCCCAGCGCCAGCCCATCGCGCATGGCCCTGGCCGTCTTGACCGGGTTCCAGCCCTGGGTGATGGCCTGGCCCAGCTTGCTCACAATCCCATCCACAGCATCGATGCTCAACCCCGCCAGGTACTCCTGCAGGGTGCCGCCATCCGCCGTCATACCGGCCATGATCTCGAAGGTGCGCACCGGCAGGCGATTGAAGCTCACACCCAGTTGTTTGTCGGCCGCCTGCCAACTATCCACCGCGATCTCCAGCTTGCGCCTGGCGATCAGGTCGGCC